>Ga0073934_10002633_pt1 | contig 36410 bp, 27 predicted proteins | sample LarsenN4metaG_FD_76834 | JGI IMG/M metagenome (GOLD analysis project Ga0073934, IMG submission 76834) | Hot spring sediment bacterial and archeal communities from British Columbia, Canada, to study Microbial Dark Matter (Phase II) - Larsen... ... | reverse complement strand
TTCGGGTTTCGAGTCGGATCAGGGAACCCGCAACCCAAAACCCGAAACTCGCAACATTTTTTATGTACGGTACAAAATTACGGCAAAGTACGGCGGTTTGCTGGACCGGGTGAGCTTTTACTTTCCGCTCGTACCGGGAGAAAACGAGTTGCGCGTTTCGGGTTTCGAGTCGGATCAGGGAACCCGCAACCCAAAACCCGAAACTCGCAACATTTTTTATGTACGGTACAGATTGTCGATGAAGCCGCTGTCGTCGATCCGTCTCAGGTAGTGAAAATCCCACAAAGCCATCGGATCGCATTTTTCCGCGGCGCGGTCCTGTTCGATGGCGATCTCGTACACATTGGCGATGGCGGGAATGGTTGCGTAGGGTTTCGCCTGCAAGATCGACTTCAGATCTTCATAAAGGTGCGTCGCGCTCTCGTCGTCGAGAGCGCCTTCCGCTTGGTATTTGTCCTTGATGATCTTAATGCTTTCGGCGCGATGGGTCTTGAAGTAGGCGATGCCTTCGCAGATGCCGCGGAGCATTCGATCGGCGATATCGGGATGCTTCTCAACGAAACCGGAACCGCTCGAGACCGTGGTGAACCAGACCATCGGCAAATAAGGCACTTCGATGACCCTGAGTCCGGCGCGCCGGGAAAGAATGTCCGCCGGCGGCGTGACGAAAGCGGCGTCGGCCTCGCCATCGCGCACGGCTTCCCAGTGAAACTTGCTGCCTTTGGTTTTTTCGACATAGCAGTCGTTGAGCAAGCCGGCCTGTTTGATAAAAAGCCAGGTGTTGAGACCGGGATGCTTGCCTTTGGTGGCGACTCTCTTGCCTTTCAAATCCGCAAGTTTATTGATCCCCGAGTCGGCGCGCACGACCATGCGGTGATTCAAAAGACTGACGGTCTGGCCGAGGTAAACCCACTTATCCCCGGCCGGCCGCTGGATGTAGGGAGATAGATGATTGCCGCCGACGAATTCCACCGTGCCGTTGGCGACGTTCTTATGCGCGTCTTCGGAGGTGATCTCGTAATCGTAGTTGACCTCCAAGCCATGCTTTGCCCAGGAACCCGATTCATGCACGACGTGCAAGAAAGGCAGGTGGCTGTCCGAGCGGTAGGGGAAATTGATTTTGTCCATGGCACGCTCCTCCTTCTTATCGCTGAAATATTGCTCGCCGAATTGCCGTCTTCGCGGGGCCGGACGACGCTCAGGCCCTGAAGAGTTCTCCCATGCGCCGGCCGAAAAAGCGGCCGGCGATGAACAGGCTCAAAGCCAGTAAAAGCAACCCCAGCATTCCCAGAGCGCTCGCGATGTAGGGACCGTCCGCTATGCGCTGCAAGAGCGCATAGATCGCCTTGGTGATGGGATAGTAGGGTTCCTTGGCGGCAAGAATAAGACTGTCGCTTACTTCGAGCATCGCAAAGGAAAAAGACAAAACCGCGCCTGCGATCAGGTTGGCGAATACCAGCGGCAAAGTGATCTGAAAAAGGGTCCTGAGCGGACTTGCGCCGAGATTGATGGAAGCCTCCTCAAGGGCGACGCTGGTTTGCTGAAAGCCCGCATAAGCGGCTCGAACCATATAGGGCAGCCGGCGCACGGCGTAGGCGATCACGAGCAAAGGCACCGGATTGGTTCGGGCATCGAGCGGCGTTGCCGAAAATGCCGCGACATAGCCGAAAGCCAAGACCAGACCGGGAAGCGCCAACGGGAGCATCGCAAGGGCATCCAGGACATTGCGACCCGGGACGCGCTTGCGCGCCAGCAGATAAGCGATAGTCACGCCGAGAACAATATCGATCAGCGTGCTGATACTGCTGAGCAGCAGGCTGTTCTTGATGCTCAGCAGCGCGAGGTCATGGCTGAAAACGGCCTGGTAAAATTGCCAGGTGTATTCGCTCGGGAGGACGCTTAGAAACCAACGCTTGGCGAGCGAGGTCAGCAGGACACCGAGGTGGGGAATCAATGCGAGCGCGGAAACGGCCAGAACGAACGCATAAGCCAAAAACGTGATCGCCGTCGATGCCGGCCGCGCGGCCGATGTCACATGGCCGCGGCCGAGCATTTCATAGCGCCCGCCGCCGAGGATACGTTTGGACAAATAAAAGAAAAACAGCGTCAGCACGATGACGACCACGACGAAGGCATAGCCCATGGGGTTCTGGTGCAGGTCGGTCACCATGTTGAAAATCTGCACGGCGATGACCTCGCGGTACTCGAATACCAGCGGCGTGCCGAGGTCGGTAAAAGACCAGATGAACACGATGATCGCGCCGGCAAAATAACCGGGCAACATCAGCGGAAACGTAACGGTCATGAAGAGCCTGAAGCCATTGGCGCCCATGTTTTTGGCCGCCTCTTCGAGGCTGGGATCGACGTTCGCCAATGCCGCGGCCAAATTGAGATACATGATGGGATAGAGATGCAGCGATTCGAGAATCACCACGCCCCAGAACGTGCCGCCGCCGAGCCAATCGATGGGCTGCTCAATGATGCCGAGATGAAGCAGCAACAGGTTGACCGAGCCGAACCGCGCCATCAGTTGGCGCATGCCGATGGCGCCGACGAACGGCGGCAGCACCATCGGAATCAGAATCAAGCCGTTTAACAGAGCCTTGCCGCGAAACTGATAACGCACCAGAAGGAGAGCGAGGGGGAGGCTGAGCAGGGTCGTAATCAACGTGACGGCGAGGCCGAGGTTGACGCTGTTGGCCAAAATGATCGTGTTGTTGGGGCTTGAGAACATTAATTTGATGAACACCAAGGAGAACCCATCGGCGGTGAAGAAGGCGTGGGAGAAAACGTGCGCCAGGGGGTAGAGCATGAAAAGGATGAAAAATAACCAGAGAAACACCAGCACCGAGGCGACGCCCGGGTTGAGATCGTAGCGGCGCAGCCAACTAGTCACCTAACTCCTCCTGGGGCAATACCATGACGGCTTGGGGATCGAACTGGAGGGTAAGACGATCGCCGACCTGGGCCCTGCGGATCGTCGGATTGTGCTCGACGGCGCGGGCAAAAAAGCTCTCCGCCAGGCGAAGGGTGTATTGCTCGTTGTCGCCGAGATACATGATGCTTCGCACTTCCGCGCTGAGTTCATTGAGCGTTGCCGCGCTCGGTTCTGCGGCAGGCTTCAAGCGTAAAGATTCGGGCCGTACGGAGCAAAAAACCGCGGTGCCCGACGCGAGCCCCTCGACGCCGTTTTTCGCGCGCACGATGCCGGCCTGAGTTCGGACGGTCAGGACTTCGCCCAAGTCTTCCAGAGTTCCGGGGATGAGATTGGTGCCGCCGATGAATTCGGCGACGAAGGCGGAGCGCGGCCGGGTGTAGAGCTCGCGCGGCGTGCCCGCCTGCACGAGCCGGCCGCGGCGCATCACGGCGATGCGGTCGGCCATCGATAACGCCTCGGCCTGATCATGGGTAACATAAATCATGGTGCGGCCGATGCTACGATGGATATCCTTGATCTGAGCGCGCATGTCGATTCTCAGCTTGGCGTCGAGATTGGACAGGGGCTCGTCGAGCAGGACCACGTCCGGTTCGATGACCAGGGCGCGGGCAAGCGCGACGCGTTGTTGCTGGCCGCCCGAGAGCTGATTGGGCATGCGCTCTGCGTAGGGATGCATGTGGACGATCTCAAGAGCGCGCTTGACGCGCTGCTGTACGTCAGACCGGGCGACATCGCGCATCTTCAGCCCGTAAGCCACGTTGCTGCGCACGTCCATATGCGGCCAGAGGGCGTAATTTTGAAAAACCATCCCGGTATTTCGTTTGTGCGGCGGCACCCGGCTCTGGTCCTTATTGTTAAACAGAATGCGCCCCTCATCCGGACTGTAAAATCCGGCGATCAAGCGGAGTGCGGTTGTCTTGCCGCAGCCCGAAGGCCCCAGTAAGAAAAACAGCTCTCCAGCGCCGATATCCAGACTGAGATTGTCCACCGCTCTGGCCTGGCCGAGTACTTTCGTGACCGAGTCAAATTTAACGCTAACACTCATTTCCGCATCAACCTCAAATCCGTCTTTTCCGGCCGTACGCGACCAAACCGAGAGACAGCAGGGCAAAGGCGATCAAACTGTACCATTCCGAGCGGATAATCGGCGGCTGGACACCGCTAAGATATTTGCTGCGCGCAAAGTGCGTCCACTCGTTAATTTTCTGATTGCGAAACTCGGCGTTTTTCCATTTCGTTTTGGCGAACGCCAGCGCCTCATCCTCTGAAAGCGGCACCGTTGTCAGCCTGCGCCATTCTTGTTCTTTGCCGTCTCCTTTAGCTAGCGCATCTTGCCACGCCTTGGTGAGATGCTGCTTCTGGTCGATCACCAGAGCGCCGATCAAGTCATTGACAATCGACCAGCGCTCGGCGCTCAGCTTGGGATCGAATCGGAAGTTGGACTGCCAGGCGAACGGGTTGAGCTTAACGGCCAAAGTCTGCGGCGGCAGAGTATACAATGACGGCAGCACGCTGAACCGGTTCAGTTGAAATTTCTGCGGCCCGTCTGCGGTCTTTGCATTCAGCAGCCAGAGTTTTTGACCCGGCTCGGACATGACGAAGCGAATGAACTTTTTCGCCAGTTCGGCATTCGGAGCGCCTTTCAAGAGCGCAATCGCGTCCGGCGTAATGATGGTCAGGTTTTCAGGCATGACGAAGCCGATTTTATCGGCGCCCGCCTCCTTCACTTGCGCCCAGGCGTAAAAATCGATCGATAAACCGTAAGCGATTTCACCGATCGCCACGTCCTTAGGAATTTGGCTCGCCGAGTTGGTGAAGCTGCGCACGTTGGCGCCCAGGGTGGTGATGATCTTCCAACCCTTTTCCCAGCCGTAGGCTTGCAAGATGATCTCGTAAACCATGTGCACGCTGCCGCTCTTGCGCGGATCGGAGGAGCCGACCCAGCCAAAGACTTGGGGCGACGCCAGATCTTCCCACGACTGGATCACCGGCAGCTTCGTGAGCGCCAGCACGGCTTTGTTATAAACGATGCCGAAACCCGCGAGCGTGGCGCCGTACCAAGTGTAATCCGGATCATACAACGGCACGCCGCCGAGTTGCGCCGGGATGTTATCTAACATCGAGGCCGGCAGTTTATATGGCTCGATCAGTTGGGATTTTTTCAGGGCTAAATAGGGGTCGTAACCTCCGCCGAAAAAGATATCGATGCCGATCCCTTTCGGTTTGTTCTTGAATTCCGACTCGATATAACGCAGGGTCTCGGAGGTGCCGCCGACGTCCATCCAGTCGAAGGCTACGGAGCGCCCGGTCTCGTTTTGATAATGCGCTTTAAAAGCGCGCTCGAACTCGTAGCGGATTCCCTCCCAATGGGGCGAAAGCAGCACGAGGCGATCAGCCGACGCGATAAGGGGAAACATCAACAGAGTGAGCGCGGCCGCGACCAAGAGCCGCAAATCGCATTTAGCGGAAAAATGGGCGGCGCCGACGAAATCGGTTGAGGTGGAGACAAAAGCGCGCAGGCTTGAAACAATCACTTTGAGCACTCACAGAAAGATTCGCCGGCATGCGGCGATAAATCCCTTTAATTCAAATTAAAGCGATTGGGCCGCGGAATGATTGCCCAGCCCCGACGATTGACAGCGAGGATCGCCCGAGACGTGGAAAGCAAAAGCCGGCTTGCACTGCGGATATCACAGTTGGGGGTAAGCGTCAAAAGAAGTTACGGTCAGAATGATTTATTGCGTTATCGGTTCGGCTTGATAGCGAGTCCTCGGCTAGCGCGCACCGGCCGCAATACTGCGCGCCAACTCGTCGTCAATCACGCGCGTAAATGATTCGAGAGGCTGAGCCCCGGTGATCAGTCTGCCGTTGATGAAAAACGCCGGCGTGCCCGTGACGCCGACGCGGCTGCCTTCGGCAATGTCTTCCCTGACGGCGGCCTGATACTTGCCGCTGCTCAGGCAGGCTTCAAAACCGACCGGGTCGAGGCCCACTTCTTTGGCCAAGCCTTTGAAGAATTCTGCACTGGAGTTAGGCGCGGCGGCGAAGAGCTTATCGTGGTAGGGCCAGAATTTGCCCTGTTCATTGGCGCAGCGCGCGGCTTCGTGGGCCTTGGTCGCGCCCGGGTGTATGCTCTCGATGGGGAAGTCGCGAAAAACGAGCTTGATCTTGTCGCCGTAGCGCGATTCAAGCTGGGCGAGCGTGGGTATGACCCGCTTGCAGAAAGGACAGTGAAAGTCGGAAAACTCGACGATGGTGACTCCCGCCTTCTCGCCGCCCTTGAAAGGCGCCCCTTGACTTGAAACGTCGATCCGTTGGATCGGCGGCGGCTTGAGATTGACTACGACCTTTGCTTGGCCGCGCAGGGCAGTCAAAAATTCTTCACGCTTGGCGGCGAGTTTTTGGTTTTGTAAGAAAGCTCTGATTTTTTCGCGAAACTCTGCCTGTTCGCCTTTGATCTGTCCCTTGTTGTCCTGATAAAATTTTTCAATTTCCTGCTCGGTCACCAAACCGACTTTCGCCGTCACCTCGGAGTCAAGCAACGCCGGTACGGACAGCTTGCGCCTGGCAGCCTCCTTTTCCAGGAGCCTCTCATTTATCAGCGCATCCAGCCGCTGACGTTTTAAGTTGTATATCTGCTCTTCAAGCTTGCTCAATTGCGGCGCGAGCGGCTTTTCCACTTCCTCCGCAGTAATCGCAACTCCATCAATCTCAGCCAGCGGCGCACTCGCGGCGCAGGCCCATGACGCGACGCCGAGGCCCGACAACACCAGAACAATCCAGAGCATTGGCATATCGCCTATGTTTTATTGGTTGTTTGCGCGCGCGTCAACTGCGGCAGTATGTGGTGTAGCTTAGACAAGGATGCGCCTGAATTTTGCTGTTTCCAATGATTGACACATTACCGAGGCCCCATTAGGATCCGAACTGAACTTGTGTTCGGCGATGGGAAAGTTCCGCCGCAACTCACGTCAGGTCGACATCGTGTTCACTGCAGAGAGTCCACCCAATTCACATCAACAGAGCGCCGGGCTCTGGTTCCTTACACGATCGCCGTGACGACCCACGACAACATCGAGAAGGGCGCTTCGGAAGCGGTACGATTTCAGGAGCTGAGATCGTTGAACGGCGCCGGCCAGGCGGCGCATAGCGCGCTCATGCGCATCGGGAATTCGGTTTCTTCCCTGCTGCGGCGGCGCTTCGTCAAGGCTCTGATGGTGGCGAATCTGGTGGCGGTCGGACTTCTGACAGCCCGGGAAACCGGCTGGCTCCAAGCTTTGGAACTTTCAGCGTACGACAGGCTGGTTACTTTATTTGCCGGGTCCGAGGAAAGCGATCGGGTCGTGCTCGTGGTGACGACCGAAGCCGATATCAACCGTTTCGGTTATCCGATCCGGGATCACGACCTGGCCGCGGTGCTGACGCGGGTCTTCGCAGGCGGACCGAAGGCGGTGGGCGTGGATTTGTACCGCGATCTGCCGATGCCGCCGGGCAACGAAGAGCTGCAAGCTATCCAGCGGGAGCAGGACAACCTTTACTGGGTGTTCAAGCTGCCGGACGAGGGCAACACCGGCGTTCCGCCGCCGCCCGCGTTGCGCGGGACGGGTCGTGAAGTGCTGTCCGATCACGTCATGGATGCCGGCGGCGTGGTGCGCCGCGCCCTACTGCTGGCTGCCGATCACCGCACCGACATCAATTGGCGTGCGATGGGCGTCTCGCTGGCTGAACGCTACACGGGCCAGGAGCTCCGGCCATTGGACGACGACCTGGCTCTGGGGTCGGGGCGCGTGCCGCTGTTGGCCCAGCCCTATGGGCCTTACGCAAAAGTGGATGATGCCGGCTATCAGATGTTGCTCGACTATCATGGCGGCTATCGCCGCTTTCGCCAGATCAGCTTCGCTGAGGTAGTCGATCGAGAAGATTTGGCGGCAACGCTGCGCGGCCGCATTGTGCTGGTCGGCACCGCGGCGCTTTCCATCAAAGACAACTTCGCCACGCCGTTCAGCACCGGATGGGGCGGTGAGGCGTCGCTGATGGGGATTGCGCTGCATGCGCATGTCGCCGATCAGTTGATCCGCATTGCCAGCGGGGAAGCGCGCAACCCGGTGCCGCTGCCGAGGTTGGCGGATCACGCCGCATTGTGGGCCGCGGCAATGGCCGGGGCGGTCCTGGCGCTGCTGGTGTGGCGCGTGCTCGTGGTGCTGGTGGCGCTGCTTTTAGGTCTCGCGCTGATAGGCGGCGCCACTGCATGGGGATTCGTAGACGCCGGCCTGTTGCTGCCCGGCGCGCCGGTCGCGCTGGCATGGGTGCTAAGCGCCGCGGGCTGTAACTTTGTCATGCACTCGATTGGCCTGCGCGAGCGCATCCAGCTGCGCCGCAGCTTCGAAAGCTACCTGGACCCGCGCATCATCAGCCAGATGCTGCAGGGCGACACCCTGCCGAGCTTTGGTGGCGAGCATCGCGAGCTCACCGCCATCTTCACCGACATCGCCGACTTTACCACCACGGCTGAAACCATGGATGCCGCCACCGTGGCCGGGATGCTGGGCGAGTATTTCGGAGTATTGAGCGACGTGGTGGTGGAGAATGGCGGGTTGGTGAATGACTTCATCGGCGACGGCTTGCTGGTCCTGTTCGGCGCGCCGATGGGACAGCCGGACCACGCTGACCGCGCCGTCGCTACGGCTCTCGCGATGGACGAGGCAGCCCAGCGTTTCACCGCAGGATTGACGGCGCGCGGTGTCAAATGGGGCCATACCCGCATCGGCGTGCATACCGGGATGGCGTTGGTTGGCAATATCGGCACACGCGGCAAACTCAAATACGGAGCGCTGGGCGATACGCTGAACGTCGCTTCGCGCGTCGAGGGACTGAACAAATACATCGGCAGCCGCGTCGCCGTGAGCGGCGAGACTGCTGCTCTATGTAGGCGCCAGAGGTTTCGTCCCGTAGGAGACATCATCGTGAAGGGCCGGAAAAACGCTATGCCGATCCTGGTGCCGGTCTCCCCAACGGATCCACCCGAGTTGCTGACGCGCTACGCCGAAGCCTATATCGCGCTCAGCGAGGAAAAGCCTGAAGCTGCGGAGCTGTTCGCTGCGTTGCACCGCGATTACCCGGCGGACGCGCCGAGCGCTTTTCATGCCGCGCGCCTGGCGGCGGGAGAAAGCGGGATCTTGGTCGTGATGCACGAGAAATGAGCCAAAATTGTCTTCGGATTGAGCGGCAATTTTACCCAATACTGAGGGTTGATCCCAGCTATGAAAGGTTATAGCATCCCGCTCACCTTTCAGGCTGGAGTTCAATTCATGATGCGTCAAAATCGCGCTACGGTGAAGCTTCTCCAGACTCCATGTAGTTATCTTTGGCGCCGCGTGCGCCGGTGTTCTCTGATACTCGCAGCATTGCTGACCGGTTTGGCGGCCGGCGAATTTCTGATCGCGAGTTCGTTAGAGGCGGCTGCTTCGTCTGCTTTTGAAGCGCGCTCAGGTGAGCAATGGATGCAAGACGGTTCAACTGCGTATCAGCGGGGCGACTTCGAACAGGCGGCGGCGAGCTGGAACGAGGCGGCGCGCCGTTTCGAAGCCGAACGGAATGCGAGCCGCCGAAGCGAGGCGCTGGTTCAGCTCGCGCAGGCTTACCGGTCACTGGGCCAGTATCGGGATGCTTTGAAATATCTTGAAGCGGCATTGGCCTTGGCCGAAGCGTCGGGTGATCGCCTCCAGACGGCAATAGCCATGAACTCCATCGGCGATATCCACATCGCTACCGGACCTGCGGAAACGGCGCAGAAATACTTGCAGGAAGCGCTGCGGCTCGCGAAAGATTTGGACAATCGCCGTTTGGCGGCCATCGTTCTCAACAATTTGGGCAACCTAGCCAGCGCGGAAAAAAAATATCCAGAGGCGCTGTCACTTTATAAAGAGAGCGCTGCCTCGGCGCAGTCCGCCAAAAGCACCGCCGTAGCCGTGCGGGCGACGATCAATGCCGCGGCGGCATCGATCCACAACAAGCAAATCAAAGAAGCGAAAGCATTGCTGGACGAAGCTGCCGAACAGATCAAGCCCTTGGAGAGCTCGCAAGACAAGGCCATGGGCCTGATGAATATCGGTCTGAGTTACTTCAACTTGCGGCCGAACTTTCCCGACGCCAAAGATGCGTTGCTTTTGCTGGCACACCGCAATCTCAGCGAAGCGGCGAGCGTGGCCGAAGCGATCGGCGATCGCCGCGCCGCGTCCTACGCTTGGGGCCACCTCGGACGACTTTACGAGCTCGAAGACCGCTACACGGAATCTTTGCAACTGACGAGAAGGGCGACCTTCGCGGCGCAGCAAAGCAACGTGCCCGAGTCGCTTTATCGCTGGGAATGGCAGACCGGACGTTTGCTCGCCAAACTCGGCAATGCGGACGAGGCGATCAACGCCTACCGGCGCGCAGTTCGGACGCTGCAAGCGATCCGGCCCGAGCTGTCGGTGAGCTACGGAGCGCCGCAGGAATCGTTTCGCGAAACCGTCGGGCCCGTGTACTTCGAGTTGGTTGATTTATTATTGCGGCGAGCGGCATCACTGCAGAGCGCCGACCAAGTCGCCCCCTATCTGATCGAGGCGCGCGAATCGGTGGAATTGTTCAAGGCGGCCGAGTTGCGGGACTATTTCCGCGACGATTGCGTCGATACGGCGCTCGCCAAGGTGACGAAGCTCGACACACTGGCGCAAACCGCCGTGGTGATCTACCCGATCATCCTGCCGAATCGAACCGAATTGCTGATCAGTCTGCCGAACGGACTCAAGCGCTACCCGATCGATGTCGACGCCGAAACGCTCACGCAGGAAGTGCGCAACTTTCGCCGCCGATTGGAAAAAAGGACCACGCGTGAATACCTTCCGCATGCGCAAAAGCTTTATGACTGGTTGATCCGGCCGCTGGAGGCCGACCTCGCATCGTCAGCCATCGACACGCTGGTCTTCGTTCCCGACGGGGCGCTTCGAACGGTTCCCATGGCGGCGTTGCACGACGGGAAGCAATTTCTCATCGCCAAATACGCGCTCGGGATCACTCCCAGTCTGAATCTCAGCGATCCGCGGCCGATCAAACGCGAAGGGATGAAGGTTTTGGCGGTCGGCGTGACCGAATCGGTGCAAGGGTATCCACCGTTGCCGAACGTGTCGCAGGAGCTAAAAGCGTTGCAGACGCTTTTAGGCAGCACGACGCTCGTGGATCGAAGTTTTCTCGCCGCCAATTTCGAAACCAAATTGAAGGAAGAACAGTTCAGCGTCGTCCATGTGGCATCGCACGGTGAATTCGGCAACGATGTGGACAACACATTTTTGCTCACGTTCGATGACAAGCTCTCCTTGGACCGCCTCAACCAGATGGTCGGCGTCTTCCGATTCCGCGACGATCCCCTGGAACTCCTCACCTTGAGCGCGTGCGACACGGCCGCCGGCGATGACCGAGCTGCTTTGGGATTGGCCGGCATGGCGATCAAGGCCGGGGCAAGAAGCGCGCTGGCGACTTTGTGGAATATCAGCGATCAAGCGACGGTCGACCTCGTGCTGGACTTTTACCGCGAGCTGAAAAACCCGGCGACATCGAGGGCCGTTGCGCTGCAGAGAGCGCAACTCAAGTTGATCGAAAATCCGCGATACGAGCACCCGGGTTACTGGTCGGCTTTCCTGATGATCAACAACTGGCTGTAAAGCGGCGATTCGCCGGCGCTCCAGGGTTTGGAGTTAATTCTAGGCGGGTTCATCATTTGACCGTAAACCTGATTTGCGGTATGCGGTAACTTACTTCCCTGAAATAGGCGAGGCTTTCCGTAGAGCGGCAAAAGCCCTTATCTTTTCGAGCAGATTGGATTTTGCCTTAACCTGCGCGGCTGGCGAGATAATTGCGTGTCGCGATCTGGAGGAGGAAAATTTATGAAGCGTCTAGCACTGATAGCATGCTGTTCGGCCGTGATTGTTGTTCTCGCCGCCTGGTCTCCTTCATTAGCTGCCGATGCAAAAGTTCCGGTTTATAAGCTACCGACGCGTGGAGCACCGGGGGGTCGGGTGGGCGGCGGCACGAGAGGTGATAAAAATGTTTTTGTCCTCTCCACGTTGGCGCCGGATCATAGCGGTTTCACAATAAGCGAACAGCCGTCTCTTTACTGGTTCATCTCCAACACGACTTCGCTGCCGGTTGAGCTGACCCTGATCGACTCTAAAGGCATAAAGCCGATCCTGGAAACACGCCTGCCTGCTCCTGTCAAAGAAGGAATTCAGAAGGTTCGCCTTGCCGACTATAAGATTCAGCTCAAGCAAGGCGAGGCGTATCGATGGTTTGTTGCGGTGGTGCCGGATGCTGAGCGCCGGTCCAAAGACATTCTCGCCGGCGGCGCGATCGAACGCGTCGACATGCCGGACGGACTCAAGGGAAAGCTCGCCCAATCGGGCCAATATGAGGCCCCATTCATCTATGCGGAAGCGGGTCTGTGGTACGATGCCTTGCAGTCGATTTCAGATCTGATTGACGCCTCGCCGCAGGATGCAGAACTGCGCAAGCAGCGTAGCGCGCTACTGGCGCAGATCGGCTTGCCGGCTGCGAGCGAGTAAAGGCCGGCCCGCAGAGCCGCCAAGGCGCAAAGTAAAGGAGGAAAGCCTCCTTTACGGGAGAAAATTATCCGGAAGCAGATAGCGCCCGCTCTTGACAAAGAGGGGGTAGGGAGATTTTTAGCGCCCGCCACAATCGTGCGCCTACTTCGATTTCAGAACACTAAAAGAACCCGAGAATAAATTGCAAATGGACCCCGTTGTCCTGGAGCGAATCTCTCGGATTGAAAACCTTCCTCAAGCGGTGTCCCCAATAGACTTCGAACTGAGGGCGAACACTGACCAGCGCCGGAATTGTCACAGCCCAGCGAAGACCCACTCCGACGCTTGAAATGTCCTGGGGCGGCGGAGTTTGTTGCTCTCTGTTCCAGCCGCGGCCGAAATCGAAAAACGGCGCGAACTCCAGGTAATCGAAGCCATAGTTGGCTAAATCGATCCCTAAGGCGTTTCGCATCAAAGGCAGCAGCGGCAGTCGAGCCTCGATCGAGGTGATCAAGGCGCGGTCTCTTAGCATGGTATTTTCCCGATAACCTCTCACGCTGTAGCGACCGCCCACGGAGATCTGTTCAAGCGACAAAAGTGGATCGTTGGCGAGTTGAACATCGGTTCTAAAAAGCACGTAGAGGAAACCGAGGCGACGCACCCATTGGAATTGGCCGAGCCAGGCAAAGAATTTGCTATCCGGCAAGTTGTTGGCATTCACCGTCGCATCCAGGGCATCGATTCCGAACGAAAAACGGGAGCGGGCGGCGATCACCTGGTTCTGTGACTTGTACACCCATTCCAAAGCAGGGCGGAGCGCTGCGACGGCGCTCCGGCCGTTCTTCGCTCCGGGTTCCAGCGAACGCTTTTCCCCCAGCAGGGTCGTCTTGTGCGACAGCCTTTCACCCGTGAGTTCAAGAAAAATATCACACCTGCCCCCTGGATCATCGTACTTTCGGAGGACCGAACAGTCGTCGAAAATGCGATAGACCGGATGCCGCACTGACAACGTGTAGATGTCCGATTTGCTGTCGATGTTGAGTTCCTCGAACGGCTGCTCGATCACGGAGAAGGTATTTTTGCGGTACTGATAACTCAACGTGGTGTCGCGCGCCGTGACGGGGAATGAGTATTTAAAATCGAGCAGCGGATCGAGCCCCCTGGATCTGCCGTATTGTCCGGTAAAAACATCGCCGTTCCCGGTGACGTTTTGGTGCTCAAGAACGACAATGCCGCGATGCTCGCCGACGGAAGGGGACTGATAGTTGTTATATTCGAAGGAGAGCCTGTACGGCCGGTGCTCTTCGACGCGGACATCCAGAATGCCCTCGCCCCGGGCCACTCCGGGGCGCAATTCGGCATTAAGGCGCTGGATGCGCGAGTCTTCTAGCAGGAGCTGCAAACGCTGCTGTAATAAATTCAGGTTGAGCGGCGGACCGCCGTCGAGGGAAAAGCGCTTTTGAAAGTAACTCGGCCGAAACCAGCGATTGCCCCGCACTTCAACCCCGGTCAGACTGCCCTCGATGATTTGATAGCTGACGACACCACCGGTGACCGTCTGATCCGGCAGGATCGCTCCCGAATTGACATAGCCGTTGTTAACGTAGAGCAACGTCAGGGCGACTCGCAGCGCTTCGAGGTCTTCCGAAGTGAGTTCGCGGTTCAAATAAGGCGCGGTTACTTTGGCCAATTCTTCAGGCGAGAAAACTGTACTGCCGGTGACTTTGATTTCGCGAATGAAGACGCGCAAACCGGGAATAAATTCGCCTTTCGGCGCAGGCGTCACTGGCGGCAACAAGGTTCCAGGAGGCGGGGTTTGGGGTAATTCCTGGGGCAGCGTCGGAGCCTCGCCCGACCGCCCCGTTGGATCGACGAACGCAGCCTCCACCGCAACTGGCCCCATAATGGCGATGGCGGTGAACAGAGCTCGAACGAAAAGCCAATGCACATGCACCTCGAGCCGTTGCGAAGTCTGGTTTCCGGTAACGCTCGTCAATAATGCCCCGTCACTGAGGCGTTGGCGTCAGGAGCCTCATTCCTATCGCTAGCGTATTGAGATGACAAGGGATAAGAGGCCGGAAACTACGGCGTAGAGAAGGCCCGAGCCGGGAAAGATGTGAGGTACAGTTGCCGAACACCGCTTCGACTATAGCGCGCATTTGGCGTTGGGCAGCAGCGTATATCGATCGAGATCCTTTACCGAGCCAAGAAGGCTGAATCGGGTAAGAGGATCACTAGCGAAGGTCGTCCCTGCGCCGCCAGTTATAGCTTTCCCGGTGCCCGCTGAATAAAGCGGACTCGGCAACAAGCCTCCCGGCTGAGTAGGTAAACCGTCTCGACCGCCGAGAACCAAGCTGCTGGTTTTCCCGCCCGCGAAGCGGGCCGCGCAAGATGCGCGCAAAAGCTCCGTTGCTTGAAGCGGCGTTTCGGGCAACCGGGCGACCTCGCCGCTAACGTCGGTAAAGGCCGCTTCGATATTGATCGTTCCCGGTGTGCTCAATTCCGACGAGGCCTGCACGATGCCGTCCAGAGAAGTCGGGAAAGTTCCACCGCTGTTTACGAGAAAGACATCCGCGGTGATGGTGATATTACCTCCGGGGCCGCCAAAGGCGTTGGCCAAGACTTGGCTGTCATTGAGAATAACGAAATCGGAATTGATCGTTATGTTGCCGCCACCGCCCTGGCCGCTCTGAACGCTCGTGGTAATCTGGCTGTTGTTCAGTTGAACGATTGATCCTGTCGTGGTGATGGAGATGTTTCCGCCATCGGCCAGTGTTGCCCCAGTGGTAATGCTGCCGCTCTGCATGTTTAAATCGCTCGTCACGATGTTTACGTTGCCGGCTGTCGCCGTTGCCGTGCCGGTGCTATTCGCCGAAATGGTCGCTCCGTCGACGATCTGAACCTGCGGCGCCTGAACGTTGATATCGCCGCCGGGTCCCGTGTTCGAAGCTGTGCTGAAAAGCCCGGTTCCCGCGCCGGAGAGGGAAGCCACGTTAGCCGCCGTAACCGTTAAATCTCCCCCCGACCCTGCGCCAGTCGTGCTGCTATCGACTCTGGAGCCGCCCGCCTGTGAGAAGTTGGTTACGTTAAGAGCGATGTTGCCCGCATTACCCGAGCCCGAGGTTGCGACTGAAATCGTCCCGCCGTCGCCGATCGTTAATGTCGGCGTAGTTAGTGTGATCGCGCCGGCGTTGCCGGTGCTCGATGCCGTGCTGAAGAGACCACTCCCCGCGCCTGAGATGGAGCTCGACTGATTTGCCGTGACTTCCAGTGTTCCACCCGCGCCAGCACCCGTTGTACTGCTTGCGACCTGTGAGCCGCCCGTGAGACTCAGGCTGCCTACATTGAGCGCGGCGCTCCCAGCGTTTCCGGCGCCTGAAGTCGCCACCGAAATTCCGCCGCCAGCGGTCACGGTTAACGTCGGTGCGGTTACCGTTACCTGGCCCGCATTCCCTGTTCCCGACGCCGTGCTGAAAAGACCGCTGCCTGAACCGGAAATCGTCGCGGTAGTTGCCGTGACAGCTACATCTCCTCCCGACCCTGCGCCAGTCGTGCTGCTATCGACTCTGGAGCCGCCCGTCTGCGAGAAGTTCGCCACGTTCAGTGCAATGTTGCCCGCATTCCCCGCACCCGAGGTGGTGACCGATATAACGCCGCCAGTACCCATGGTCAGAGTCGGTGCTGACGCAGTAATCTGCCCGGCGTTTCCGGTGCCGGCGAAAAACTGGCCGTTAAGTGTGCCACCGGTTTCCGAAGTTACATTGCCTGAATTTTGGATCGTGATTTGACTGGCGGTCAGCGAGATATTGCCGGCGTTGCCGTCGCCGAAGGTGGTCGTCGATATGCTGCTCCCCTGCCCGGAAACATCGATTGTGTCCGTCGCGGTGAAGGTTACATTACCGCCACCGCCCGGACCGACAGCGGAAGTACCATCCAACAGTTCAACACCACTCCGGCTCCGAATCGCGCCGCCATTGTTTACAAGCAATGAGCCTACGTTACCGAGTACGCTTCCCGCGTTCCCTTCCCACCCCGTTGAAGTCTCTATCCTCGTTCCAGCGTTGAGCGCCAGCTGCCGCGTGCTAATAGCGACGGTGCCTGCATCCCCTGGCGTCACATCGAGGCCTGGAATCGGCACCAATCGGACCGGGTCTGGAAGGAATGGGTGGGCAACGTCCGTATCGCGCAAGTGCGTGAGGACCTCCATTAGGGTAGCGTCTGGATTACCCATGGAGGAACGTATGTCATCAAAGCTCCAGAAAAACACCGACTCGAAAAGCGAATTGAGTTGATCGTCCGGCGGCTGGAAGGTTGCACCCACGACACGAGCGTCGGACCCGGAGAGCGTAATAGGCCCACCGGCGACCAAGCTGACGTTCCCTGCGTTTCCGGAGCCGAGAGAGGCGCTGGTGATACGGCCACCGTCTTTCACTGTAATCGTTCCGGTCGCGTTGATGCCGATGTTGCCGGAATCGCCGGCGAAGTTGCTCTGAGAACCGATCAGCGCACTCTGTGGATCGCCGTTACCCGCCACCAAAACGTTCCCAGCGTTTATGGTGATGTTACCGGCGCGACCGAAATTGCGACTGTCCGTTGTAATCTGGCCTAGACCGCTAACGTTCAGATTTTCGCTCGCGTTGATCGTGATATTGCCACTATTAGCCGTGAGCAGTTGAGCCTCAGTGCCGGTAAAGGGATATACCGGATTACGTAAGCCCTGGGCGGCGATCCCCTCGAACCCAGTGAACGGGCCGTTGCTGCCGTCGCCTGAAATCTCCACATTTTTAGCATTTATCGTCAAGCTTGGACCATTGCCGTCAATAGCGTTGATCAGTACGATCGATCCTCCGCTACCGACGTTCACTTGATTTGCATTAATAGAGACGTTACCGGTCTCCCCGGGCGCGTTTCTTTGTGCTTGTATTCCTGAGAACCCGGAGATAGACACCGATCCGGCGTCAATATTGATGTCGGGAACCTTCGCGGCTGGTGAGATCGAATTGCCCAACGGGTCCCCTGAATAAACAAATATTCCAGGAGGGGCAAAAGTCAGCGGCTCGTTAGTTGTCCCCGTTATGGTCACGTCATCAGTCACTTTGATATTGACCTGTCCGCCGTCTGGGAGCGGCGACAGACCAACAAAAGACAACTCAGCTGCGAATGCTCCGGGTAACAATACGCCATCTTCGATGATCAACCGTCCACCGCGGATAAATATCTCTTTAGCATCGACGATGCTGCCGGGCCCGACTTTCACAGTACCTAGCTGGTTAAAACCGTCTACAGTGAATCCTTTGCCATCGAAAGCAGCTTCACCAGCCGATGCGACGCTTACGAGATTGACGCGACCGGCCGGCGCTAAAAGGTAGCCCGGCGAACTAGCGTCGAGCGCGCCGACGTGGACCCCGGGAACGTCGCTTCCGGCCGCATTGCCGCCGACCAATGAGAGCGTTTGACCATCCGGGACTTGCAGAAGCGCTGCGGGTTGAAACGTGTTGAAGTCTATTCCTCCGGTCTGCACCTCAATAGATCCGGGGTTTGTACTAAGAAAGCCGAAAGCTGAAGGCGGTGATGACGTGAGGCTGCTGTCCCGCGCTGGATCCGCGAAGAAAACACCATTGTTGCCGAGCTTGATGTAGTCGGCCGTAGTCGCGTGAAATGATCCGCCGACGTTTAGCTGTGCCGACGGCCCGAAAATCCAACCGGCCGGATTCATCAGAAACAGATTTGCCGAACCGAAATCCGTCGTCTGAATCGTTCCAAACACATTGGAAATCTGTCCGCCCGTAACTCGGCCGAGAATGTTCGAGGTGGCGAGCCCGCTGTCATTGCTAAAATTCGCAGTGTCTCCCGCGCCGATATTGAATTGACCGAAACTGTGAAATAGATTTTGGCCTCTTCGATCTCCTCCGGTGATGTTACATGTTCCGGCAACGCACGGTACCGTGGTTGAGCCGTTGAGGGCGGTGCCTAATCCGCTCGAAGTAATGTTGGTAGAGACTTGCGCATAGCTCAGAGAAGACACGTAGGCACATAAAAGTATTGAACCGAGCACAGTTCGAATAAGGGGGAATCGTTCCGAACTCATTGCTCCGTCTTCACCTGCCGATTCTCTTGAATATGCCCTGCGCCCTTCGGTTGAAGAGCGCAGGGCATGAACACGCCTAGAGGTACAGTTTAGAGTCCGTTCACTTTGATTGTAAATTCACCATCGAATTGGATCGGACCGAGGCTTCCCGGACCTGCACCATTGGTCTGTCCACTGAGATGCAGCGTCACATTGTCCTGGTTCTGGACTCCCGGATTGTTGGTCTGGACGACTCCAGACAGGCCTCCCGCTGGATCTCCGGGCACCGAGTTGCATGTTGGATATCTCAAAGATAATTTTCTTATCCCGTTTTCCACAACAATTCTTGCACTAGCCGGCGAGATGCCTTCTAGCTTTGGCGCGTCACTGAGTGGGCTTGTGTCAATGTCAATTGAGAGCAAGGGCGCCTGATCGGGAATCTTGACCGTGTAACCGCCCGAGTCGGTGTTACCGCCTGTTGTGCAGTTCAGGTTCAGCGTTGGTTGGAACTCCATGGTGACGCCTGCTCCCAAGGCAACCTGCTCTACGTCCTGAGCGGCGGTATGATACACGTTGTCTACTGCCGGACACACGCGCAACTGATTATCAAAACCTTCCAATGTGGAGGAGTCGCCGAGAAAGATTCCACCGCCCGTTGGGGAGTTGGTGTTGTCACTAAATACGCCGAGGTCGGACTGGCAGTATCTGCCGTATGCTGCAGCCGGCAGTCCCGGCACGGTAGGTAGTTTGCTGACGGGGTCGCAAATGCCTTCGGAAGCCACTTCCTGATAAAATAATATTTCCTTTACATCGAGATTCTGAATCTGACCGGTGGGAGAGAATGCGTTAGGAACCGCTCCTGCCGGAAAAGCGGCCGCGCATGCGGCGGAATCCACAACCGTTACATTCTGTCCCTTCACCTTAACCGTGGTTGTGGGAATTCCGCCGAGCTGCATGGTGCACGCGCCGGCCGCGATTCGTTCTGCGCTACAGTTTGTAAAGCTTCCGTCTGAACCCTCCGGATTTGGTTGAGGGACCGGTACCCCTCCCTCGATCACAGTGGGGGCCAGAGTCAAAAATCCTGTAACGCTCACTCCGTCCGCGCAAGCGAACTGATACGTAAGCTGTGTTCCTGGACCAGTGTAGCCCGAGCTGGCGTCTTTACAAGCACGGCTTGCCCCGGGAGTGGTACTTCCGCTTCCGCCGTGCTTAGGGTTCTGCGCATCAGTTTTCGTGCAATTGTTGCCAATGCCCGAATTGGGATCCTCTTCGCATGACAAGAAAGCTGCGGATTGATATCTGACGCTGAAGAGAAACTGGCCCATGCCATACGGCGCTTGGCCGTGATTAGGAATTCCGGTGGGAACGGAATCTGCCTCCCACCCACTGCAAGTCGCGAAATTGTTTTCTCCTTCAACTGCATGAGCCACGCTGATGGGTACCGTGGAACTGCCGGGTTCGGCATCCCAACTCCCCTGGAATTCTTGCCAGGTGCATTTAATGGCAATCCCGTGATGGGTGATGTACGTAATACTCCCGCCCACTGTCTGGGTGCTGCAGCTGCTGGAAATCTTGGTCCAACCTGTAGGGCATACGAGATTGTTCGTACAGGACCTGGCGCCCGTTGAATTATTGCGGCAGGTGATCGCGCCGAACGCGTCCTGCACAGCGGAAAACGTCGTTAATCCAAAAATCAGTATAAGCAGAATGATCTTGTTCATTTTACGCCCTCCTCCTGGTGAAATCTCAAAGATGCAAACTGGTCTCCCTTGTTTGGCGGAAAGAATCCATTGGATCATATCGACTTTGGCCTGTTTCGCCGATCACCTCCTTGGTGAGACGCGCTTTACTGCAGCAATTCTCCGAAAGTCTGACAACAGCAAAAGCGCGAAATGAGAGCGCCTGCATCTGGAGTCTCGCCTCTCCGATCATTGAGCACGCAGTTCAGAGGAACGATCCTCTCTCCGTATTGTCGTTCCTTGAAGCAAGAGTGAATTGCTATCGAAAGATTGCTCCTAGATCGGCAAACGGACTTAAATCTCTTTAATCAACGGGGAAGCGGCTCTTTCAAAAAACAACCACCACGCGTCTCGCTTTCTTGGTGCGAATTCGCTGTTGAGGCGCTAGTTCTTCGGGCACTCGCGTGCTCGTCTTGGAGTCAATGATTGAGCCGAGTCAAAACCAAAAAATTATCCAGACAAATAGTCGTTATTCTCTATCTCCAATGCCAATAAACTGTCAAGGATAGAACGCTTTGTTAACAGTTCCTTTTCCTAAATGCGAGCGTTGTTCGGCGATCCGAGGGAGGATGATGTTTGCCCACACACGAGTTTATAGACAACGGTATGTTTCTATTTGCAATGTTTGATTATCTACCGATCTGCTACTCCGCCTACGAAATATACATCCGGTGGAGCGTCGATCTTCGGCACCTTCCTTTTTGGATTTACGATTTTTCAAAGCAACGTTGATGCCAGTGTGACCGGTCATTGACTTTCGCGTAACGCGCGGAAAAAAAGTAGTGAATTGAGGTAGCGAGATCCGAGCGAAACGATTGCTGTCAACGCTGGTTGCGTTCCGCGCAACGAACGTTAACAGTGGCGCCGCGTGTATACAACAGAAAACATGAAGAGAATTGATGATGGCCAGTCGACAACCGATTCGTCACGGTTCGTACCGCGTTCAAGCGGCTGGCGGCAGACTGGTCATGAGTCCATCGGCCGCAACTCTCTCGGGCAATTATCCGTGTTTACATTTCGACACACGGTTGTGTTCGAAAACACACACCAACTCTTCGCTACAGCGACGCGGCGTTGGCACGTCCGAGGTTAGTCAAATCGAGCGCGAAGAGATTGAATGCGGGATGAGCTATTTCAGCCCCAGCTTCGGCGCCCATTTCTCCCTCTTTTCGGAGTTGGATTTATTGGCGAGGGCGAACCGGTCGCGCCAGTGAAAGGGCTTGCAGGCGTCGATCAGCATGCGGCCCATGGTGAAGTCGCCGCGCCCGCGTTTATCGGGCGGCAAGCGGGGGGCGAGATCGGAGGTCCAGGACTTGAGAATTTGCACCGATTCGGCCGGATCGACGCGGGTGCATAGCGGCCAAGTTTCGTGCTCCCGGTCGGCTTGACGTTCCGCCTGTGGGCGGTACAATATTTCAATCCGATTGCAGAATTGTACCATGATCGCCCGAGAAGCAGCTCCAGTCCTGGTCAAGTTAGCCAAGGGGTATCCCGTAGTCGCCATTACGGGACCGAGGCAATCGGGGAAGACCACCTTGTCGCGCATGGTATTTGCGCAAAAACCCTACGTTAGTTTGGAAGACCCCGATCAATTGCAGTTCGCCCTCTCAGACGTCAGGGGGTTTCTCCAACAGTTTCCTAACGGGGCCGTGTTGGACGAGATCCAACGGGCGCCGGAACTTTTCTCCTACCTTCAAGGAATCGTCGACGAGCGGCGAAAGCCAGGGTTGTTTGTGGTGACAGGATCGCAGCAGTTTGGCTTACTGGCGCGGGCGGCCCAGACTCTTGCCGGCAGAGTCGCCACCCTTGAGCTATTGCCGTTTTCGTTGAATGAGATGACCGCCGCTGTGCTGACTATCCCTCCTCTCGATCAGTTGCTCTTTCAAGGTCAATACCCGCCGCTTTATGACCGCGCTGTCGATCCAGTGGACTGGTATGCCGATTACATCCGCACCTACGTCGAGCGCGACGTTCGGCAAATTACCGCGGTGCAGGATCTCAACCTCTTTCAGACCTTCGTACGATTGTGCGCGGGCCGGGTAGGACAGGTGCTGGACGTAACAGGACTAGCGAACGATGCGGGAGTAGCGCACAACACGGCGCGCGCCTGGATCTCGGTCTTGGAAGCGAGCTACATTATTCACCGTCTAAGCCCGCACCACCGAAATTTTTCCAAGCGTTTGATCAAACGAGGGAAGCTGTACTTTTACGATACCGGTTTGGTGGCGCGATTGCTGGGAATTCGCTCCGCTGACGAGCTGCGCCACCATTCAATGCGGGGCAACCTCTTCGAGTGCTGGGTGGTAAGCGAGGTGTGCAAGTGGCGTTTCCACAACCGACAACCATTGCCGATATTTTTCTGGCGCGAGCACAAGGGGCGTGAAATCGATCTTTTGATAGATACCGGGAACAAGGTTGTCGCGGTTGAAGTCAAAGCCGGAGCTACCGTTAACTCCGACTTTTTTCGCGAGCTGGAATACTATCGGAGTTTGGCAGCGGGATACTTGAAGGCGTCGTTTCTGGTTTATGGTGGGGAGCAACAACAAAGCCGATCAAAGAGTCTCGTCGTGCCGTGGCGAAACTTGGCCACCGTCACCGCGACCCTCGCCGCGAAGTGATCCGACCGCCCAACCGCTAGCGCCCGCGTCGCGCGAGTGCCTTAATTTTCCGGCGTCGACAACGGCTCAGATTCTGGTTTTTCCCGCCAGGCCTCTCCGGATGCGCAACCGAAGGGGTCGAAATGACCAGCTGTTTTGTGCCCTTTGCGGATAGATTTGCTTTCCTTCGGCCGCGCCGTGTCCGCGTCGGATAATCTGAATCCTTTATTATTTCAGCCCCAGCTTCGGCGCCCATTTCTCCCAGACTTCGTCCCTCTTTTCGGCGCTGAATTTATTGGCGAGGGCGAACCGGTCGCGCCAGTGAAAGGGCTTGCAGGCGTCGATCAGCATGCGGCCCATGGTGAAGTCGCCGCGTTCTCGTCTATCGGGCGGCAAGCGGGGGTCGAGATCGGAGGTCCAGGACTTGAGAATTTGCACCGATTCGGCCGGATCGACGCGCGTGCACATGGCCCAGATCACCTGCTTTAGATCCACGGGATCGATGTCGTCATCGACGGCGATGTAATAGCGATACATGCTGGCGCCCGTCATCATCCCGGCTACCGCGGTGAGCGCCTGGAGCGCATGGCCGGAAAATCTTTGCTTGAGCGAAATCACGACCATGAGCGTATGGCAGTGGCACCATACGCCTTGCACGTCGGCGACGCCGGACTGCTCAAGATGATCCCAGATGCGCGCGGCGTAGAGCGGGATGCCGTAGCGCTCGGTGATCGGCAGGAGCGGCGGGTTGCCGAGCAGGATCGGCTGATCGCGATGGAGGATTTTTTTCACCCGCACAATCGTCTCTTCGCCGCTATGGGTGTAGTAGCCGGGCCACTCGCCGAAGGGTCCTTCGGCGTGCGACTCTTCGTCGGGCGGCGGCATGTCTCCTTCGACGACGATTTCGGCCGTCGCCGGCACGGGCAGGCCGGTGTACGGCGCGCGGATCACTTCCAAAGGCGCGCCGCGCAGCGCCCCGGCGTATTCGTATTCGCTGACGCCGGCTTTCGCCGCCGACGGCGCGGCCATCCAGGTCGCCGGCTCGCAACCGAGGACGACGGCGACCGGACAAGATTTGCCGGTTTGCCAATATTTGCGCGCGATCTGTTTGCCGTGCTTTTGCTCGATAATCCAGAGCGTCAGCCGGTCCCTGGCGACGACACAGGAGCGGTAGGTGCCGACATTGATCCAACCGCTGTCGGGGTCTTTGACCACGACCATATCGCCGGTGCCGATGTAGCGGCCGCCGTCATGCTCGTGCCACTTCGGTGTCGGGAAAATCGCCAGATCGACGCCTTCGCCGTCGAGAACGTTTTCCAATACCGGCCCGCTGCCCACGTCTTTCGGCGCGAACGGCGTCAAATCTCGAACCTTGTTGCGCCAGCGGCGCAAGATCTCCAGTTTGGACGCGTCGGCGGGCAAGCCGAGGGCGAGGGCGAAGCGGCGCGCGCTGGCGAGCACATTGGCGGCGATGCGGAAGCCCTTGGGATAGCCGACGATACTGTCAAACAGCAGCAACGGCCCGTCCTGTTCGGCCAATAGCTCGGTCAAACAGCCGATCTCAAGATTCCAGTCGGCGCCGTCGATCTGCTTGAGCTCGCCGATTTTCGCCACGGCGTCGATGAAGGCTCTTAGGTCGGAAAAGGCCATCGGGTTCGTTTCGGGTTACGGGTTACGGGTTTTGAGTTGGGGAGGGGAAACTCGCAACTCGAAACTCGGGACTCGAAACCGCAATGCAGCTAATGCGTGGCGTTATAGCAGCCGTCCATGAACATCTTGTTCAAGTCCGCGGGCGTGACGGCGCAGTATTCCGCCGAGTAACCGGGACGCTCGTTGATCCCTTCCTGGAGCAGGCGAATCAAAACCGTCTTCGTGACTTCGCCGTGGGCCTTCCGATCGAGGTGATCCATTGTGTCCGCTTCGTGGTGTTTGGAAAAATAACTCGCTTCGGCCGTGGTCAGGCCGTAATGGCGGGTGAGCGCCTGAAAAAAATCCAAACATGAGTCGCCGAAGGGCTTTTCCCAGAGGACCGAAAACCAGTATTCTTGAATTTGCCCGTCGTTGATCAGCGTCCGATGAAAATCCGGCAAGGCGCGGCATTCCGGCAGCATGGGCGAGAGCAGCACTTCTTCCTTGGTCAACCCCAGGGCGGCCCCGGTACCGATCAAAATCTGAATATGTCCGGGCGGGCAAGGGTGGCCGAACTCGTCGAGCACCTTTTGCGTGTACACTTCCATCAGGTCGATGTTCTTCACGAAGAACCACAGGTGCTTGTAAAACGCCGATGTGTAAACCGAATTGATCACCGGCACGAAGGAACCCCAATTTTTGTAGAAAAGCTGAAGGGTCGCTTTTTTCAGCTTACCCGTCTTCAGTTCGTCCATGAATCTGGTCTTGTCGACGGTTTGCTTCCAACGTTTGTCGCATTTCGCCGCCAGCTCGGCGACCAGCTCCGTCGCCTGGCTCTCGTTCATCTTCAACATGGGAACCTCTCGGTCGGTCGGATGATAGGCTGATTTCTGGCATACGGTACCCTCATTGGAGTGTCAAGCCAGCTCTGCGGGTAGGTGTTGCACCAAGAAAGATCTCTCACTCCGCTCGCGATGACCGGCTCATTATTTTTAACGGCATGCCGGCGGCAAAATGCGTACACTTGCTCAAGCGCCGACGAGTAGGATAAGGTTAAACGATTAAGAGGAGGACAAGCGATGGAATGCGTCAACCTGAAAGAAGAAATGGCCAAGGCCAAGCGCAATATTCGGCTGTTTGGCACTGATAATTTTCGCTCCTGGCTACTCTACTTCGTGCCCGGCGACGGCACCGACATGCATTATCATGCCAATCCGGAGACCTTTTTGGTCTTTTCCGGCACCGGCGTGGTAAAGGGTATAAAAGGTGAGGAGCGGGCGATCAAAAAAGACGATGTGCTTTGTCTGGCCGCCAAAGACTACTACCAGATCGTCAACACCGGTACGGAACCCCTCGTATTGTTCGGCAATCGCTCCGAAGGTTTCGGCGGGCCGCATATACTCGCCGACGGCAGCGATCGACAGAAGGCACCACAACGGGCATCGAATTGACAAGCCTTTGGGGAGTGGTTAATTTCACGGCCGACGCTTTTAAGTAGAGGATTTTCCATGCCAATTTACGAGTATCAGTGCCCGAAATGCGGCACCTTCGAGGCTACCCAGCGGATCACTGAGAATGCCTTGACCAAATGTCCCACCTGCAAGAGCAAAGTCAAAAAATTAATCTCGAATACGTCGTTTCAACTTAAAGGCACGGGTTGGTACATCACCGATTACGCGCGCAAAGGTCAAACCAACGGCGATGCGAAAAAGGATGGCGACGGCAAAGCGCCGGGCGCTGAATCCAGACCAAAAAGCGACTCCAGCAAAAGCGAATCGAAAGGCGAGGCTAGTTCCAAGACCGAAAAATCCTCGTCGACTTCGACCAGCTCAACCCCGGCATCGACGTAAGCGCAGCCCTCATCAAAATTCGCACTGCGGCGGCGCCCTTGGGCGCCGCCGGTCGTTTTGGCGGCCGGTTCTTGCATGCGCATGGCGAATGCGCCCCTGGATTTGAGGTACGTTTTTCGCTATAGCTGGGAGCGCAAAAAACGCGAAGGAGGATTTCTTATGGCGCAAACGATCGAGAATATCGTCGATCCCAATGATCCCAGTTTGACATCCGAGATGGTGCAGTTCACCAGCCCAGGCGGTAACATCAATGCTTACGTGTCGCGGCCGAAGGGAGGAACCAATTTGGGCACCGTGGTGGTGATTCACGAAAACCGCGGATTGGTCGGTCACATCAAAGACGTGGCGCGTCGTTTTGCCAAAGACGGCTTTGCCGCAATCGCGGTGGATTGCATGAGCCGCATCGGCGGCAGCGACAAATGGAACGGCAGCGACGAGGCGACCAAAGAGATTCAGAAAGTCAACGGCACGATGGTGGCGGAGGATCTGACCGCCGCGGTCGCTTACATGAAAAAACAAAATTACGTCAACGGCAAGGTCGGCGTGGTCGGATACTGCTGGGGCGGCGGGCAGTCGCTTAATTTTGCCACCAAGTGCAAGGATTTAAACGCCGCGGTGGTGTACTACGGGCGCAATCCCGATCCGCTCGACTCGGTGGCCAATATCCCGTGCAAAGTCATGGGCAATTACGCGGCGGACGATCCGAACATCATGCCGGGCGTGGAGCCGTTAAAGGCGGCGATGGCCAAAGCGGGCAAGAGCTTTGACGTGAAAATCTATGAAGGCGCTAAGCATGCCTTCAACAACAACACCAACGCCGACCGCTATCATCCCGAAGCGGCGAAGGACGCCTGGGCGAGAACTTCCAGCTTCTTCAAAGCCAATCTAAGTTAGCAAGCCGCGAACCTCCAACTCCCTCTCGCACGAAAGTGGGGGAGGGAGTTGCGGGGAAGAGGTAAGAACAAAGCCATTTCGCTCTGCGGAGTGCGAAACGCTTCGACGAGGTTTGGGCTATTTTTGTTGGGCGAGTTCGGGCCGCTGGCCGACAGACTTGCGCGCCAATTCAGGTGTGACGACGTACGGACCTTCGGCACTGTCGCGCCAGACTTGTTTGGCGACTTCCGTATCGCCTCCGGTAACAATAAATGATAAAGCGCCGCTGAGTGCCCCGATCACCACGCTCATCGCTTTAAGCGGCACGGCGATAGTATTGCCGACAGTAACGCCGGTGGCGACGCCGGCTTTTTCGGTGACCTCCTCGGCTCGGAGCGGCGCTGTCAGGACGCCGGTTAGGGCGAAGAGCAAGAGGGCAGCGGTGAGTTGTCGTATGCGCATGGTTACATTCTTCCGAAGATTTTCGCGCTAACCGCATCCATGCCGTGGCTCGGATTCCAGTAGCGACGCACGCCGAAGTAATAGCAGCAAGCCTGATTGTCGAGATCGTTGTTGAAGCAGCGCAGCTGACCGTCTTGAAAGCGCACCCGCACTAGGCACGTGCCGCCCGGGATCGATGAGGTCATCACTTCCATGGCGACGCCGATGCCCCATTCCTCATGGCGGAGATGATTGACCTCATCGCCCACCCGCAGATAGAGCCGCTTACTTTCGCTCGCCGCGAGCGCGGTTTCGCGCCGGCGCTCGAAGTGCTTGAGAGTCAGATCGACATGGGAATCGACGCCGGGCGACCGCTCGGGTTGCGGACGGAGTGGTTCTGGTTTTTCCGAGCGAGTCAGCGGCTCGATAATTTTCTTTCCTGACGCTTTTCCTCGGCGCACAAGCGCGCTCCCCTTGTAGCTAACCTTCACACGCATCTGCGGCAATGAATTCGCGGTTATAATCCCAGAAATCGCGTTCAATAGTCAAGATCCCCGACGACTTGACAGGCGCGTTTTTGCATGGCATGCGCGCGTTTTACAGGCGCAGAAATTGGCCGACCACCCGCGCCAGTTGACGCGGATTATCTTGATGCACCATGTGGCTGGCGTTTTCGATCACCTCAACGGCGTGATCGGCCAAAGCAGCATAACGCCGCGCTTTATCTGCGCGCCGCGTTTGATGGCTTTCGTTCCCTTCGACAATCAGCACCGGACAGCTGATGCGGCGAAGGAATGCCAACGCTTGATCGGTATAAAACGGCTGCGGCGCCGTCGTGCGGTGCAGCGGGTCGAATTTCCAGATCCATTTCCCGTTTGGGTGGCGCTTCATGGCGGCGCGCGCCAGGTCATGAGCGAAACTCGGGTCAAGCCGCGGATGCGTTTGGCACAATTGGCTCGCTCCGGCTTCGATGCTGCTGTACTGGCGAAAATGGCTGCGGCCGCGCTGACGGACTTCGCCGATCCACTGGCCCATGCGCCCGGGCGCAGCCGCGAATTCCATGCCCACCGGTCCGATGCCTTCGATGAGGACGAGCCGGTCGACCCGATCCGGAAACGTGCCGGTAAAGACAAACGAGATCGTGCCGCCCATGGAGTGGCCGATCAGTTTAAAGCGATCAATCTGATTCGATTCCAAGACTCGTTGGAGATCGAAAATGTAATCGGGAAAATGGTAGTAACCCCCTGCGCCGACCCAGCCGCTGTCGCCATGGCCGCGACAATCCGGCGCGATGATGCGCAGAGGTCGATTCGCCCGGGCGAGCAGCTCGTCGGCGAAGAGTTTCCAGCTGTACGCGAGATCGAGAAAGCCGTGCATCAACAGCAGCGGTTCGCCCTTGGGATCGCCCCATTCCAAGCAGTGTATCGGCAGGCCCAGGCTGTCGACGGATTTTTCGCGCGGCTGCGCCACCGGCTAGATTTTCCTGATCGGCACTTCGACGAAATCGCGTTCGTCCTCCGACCATGCGAACGCAGCCAAGTTTTTTACCGCGCGCTGGTAAATCGATACGACGATTTGGGCGGCGTTGGGAAAAGTCGGCTCGCCGAAGGGGCTGGCAAACGCTTTGTCTTCCGCGGAGAAGTAGGCTTCATGCTCCGGATGCGAATGATAAAACGCTTTGAGCTTGGCGCCGTTTTTCGCGGCGCTATCGATGACCGACTCTAATTCTCTCGGATCCATCGCGTAGGCGATCACCGCCGTCCGCGGGTAGGTTTCCGGATCGAGCGCATGGAGTTTGTTCTGAATGTTTTCCAGACGCTGAACTCGTTCATGGACGCCGTCGGCGATCACGACGCCGCAACACTCGTCGGGAAAACTCTCTTCGGCATGGCTTGAAATCTCCTGCCAGGTTTGCGCCGTAAGCGTTACTTCGGGGGGAGTGGCCATAGTGCGCGAGCGGCTGCTCGGTGGAACTTACTTATCACGAGAGCCTAAAGGATGCTATCGGCCGGCGGCCGCGCCGGAGTCGAAGCGATCGGGCGAGCGGAGGCTAGAAGGTTGGCGGCCTGGTTTTTTTCAGATGGTGATAGGCGTCAAACACTAAAGTCGCGTACTCGTGGGAAAACGCGATGTTGTTCTCCAAGCGGTTTTGGATCTCCGCCGGACCGGCGTTGTAGGCGAGCAGCGCTAAATTCAAGCTGCGAAACTGTTTAGTGAGATCGTGGAGGTAATAGACCCCCAGTCGAATATTGAGCAGCGGATCGTCCAGCGATTCGGGCCGGTAGGACGGCGGATGCAGCCCATATTCATGGCGCAGGGTCTCGGTCAAGAACCTGCCGGTTTCCGGCATGATCTGCATGATGCCGCGAGCGCCCATCGGTGAAACCGCGGTATACTGAAAACCGCTTTCGACTCGAATGACCGCGAGCACCATCATGGGATCGAGATGGCGCTTGGCGCTTTCCTCCAAAATCACTTCGGAAACTCGCCACGCTTCGGCCTCGTCGATATCCGGCCGATGGGCTTTGACTACGGCGAAGATCTTGACGAGTTCATCAGGCCTCTCCGGCTCAACGGATTCGGCCTCCGGCGCGAGATTCGCGACGAGAATGGTTTCGCGCTGCCCGCCGAGCTCGTGGAATGCCACCAACCCGGGCGCGAAGAGTATGAGGATTAAAATCCAGCGACTGCACGCTTGACCTGGGTTTAAAGTACGTGCGAGCGTTTTTTGAGGACGTTTCACCATACTTCTCTCCTCAGTGAAAATTTTTGCGGCCGCGATCTGATGAGGTACAAACTTTGCAGTTCCTGGTTAGTTAGCAGATGGTCTAGTAGCTGTCAACGTAAAATTCGAAAAAATTTCTACGCGAGTCTTGGCATCGTGAAAGGAGCGAAGATTTTGTCTGAGGCTGGCCGGTTCGAAAGATTTGCCCAGCGACAAAAAAGGCAGGGAATGCTCCCTGCCTTTTTTGCGGCGACCATTTAAAAAAAACGAGCGACGAATTACCGGCCGGTGCGCGCCAAAGAATGCACCCAGCCGTGCATGCGGCTCTTGGCGTTCTGGATGTCCTTATCGCTGAACCATTTTTTCAGATCGACGCGATCGACCGGATAAACCGGCCGCATGAAGTCATTCTCATAACCGAACGGCACAGTGGCGTCGATGCCCATGCCGCCCTCGAAGCTGGTGTTTGAAGCGGTCCACTCCTTTTCGCCGGCGGTCATGCGTTCAGCAGGCATAAAGGTCTGGCCGCGCCCGCCAGGAAGCGGATTGATGATATCGGTTTTCGGATTGACCCGCGTGGTCAGATTCCAAATGATATCGTCCATGTCGTACGGGTCGGCATCTTCGCTCACTGCGATCACCAGGCGCGATCCCTGCGAGGTGGCGAGAATCGCGGCCATAAAATTTCGCTGCCAGCCTTCTTCGATGCGGTTGCGCTTCTTGACTTGGATGATCGCGCCGCCCCAATCGGTCATGCAATAGGGAATGTTGACGTCCATGATGAGGCCGGGCTGCATGCGCTCGCAGAGCTCGAACATCGCCGCCTCGCGCACCGTGGTGTCGATATTGTGATCGTCGAGCGTGTGCACGCCGAGCGGGAATATGATCGGCTTGCCTTCCCGTTTTCGGGTGGTGACTGCGGTGACGTGGAAAGTCGGCGCTTTGTAAGCCTTGCCCATGTAGCCGGCCCATTCCGGATGAAAGTGAAAGCGGCCTTGGATGCCGGCTTTTTCCGATTCGGCGGTCTCAAAACGGCGGTCGCGCGGATTGACGTAGCCCTCGAGAATGACTTCGGCATCGGCCAGACCATAAGCGTCGACCGTGCGGGCCTTCACGAGCCGCATCGGCGCGCCTTGCACGGCGCCGGCGATGCCCACCTCGTCGCAGCCCTGCGGCAGGATCACGTAATCGAAGCCGGCTCCGGCGAGCAGCGAACCCGCCACGGGCAAGCCGAAGTTCATCGTGATCGGCACCATCTTGTTGTCTTTGTAATATTTGCTGACCACCTGCCACATATGCGAGCCGGGGGAAATCTGGAATGTGCCGACGTTGCCCCAGCGGAAATTCATGCGGTTGTAGCCTAGATCGGTGCCGCCGTTGAAATATTCCCCGGAAATCAATCGATTGCCCGAGCCGACGGTCAACTCCGGCTCGATATTGGTGTGCCGAATGGGCACGACATAGTCGTTGGCTTCGGCCGGTTTCTCGTAGACTTCTTCCTGCACCGGGGCATCTTTTTGGTCGACCACGATGGGCGGAATCGGATGCGTGAGCGCGTAGGCGAGTTTTCTGGTCCGGTCGGCATGATCTTTCCAGCCGAACATTTTGTTGATGACGTTCATGTCGCCGAACAGATTCGTGACACAGCGGTGGTACGGCTTATCCTTGACCTTGTTGAACAGGATCGGGCAGCCGCCGTCCAGCTGTTTTTGGATGCCGGTCAGTTCCAGATTGGGATCCACCTCCTTGTCGGTGACGATGATATCCCCTTCCTTCTTCATCCATTCGATCGCGCTGCGCAGATCTCTGATCTCTTCAGGCGATGCTCCGTCCCGTTTGGCAGTTGCCATTACTTACCTCCGAAGTGATTGTGCCTTTGTCGCTGCGGCCGCGAACAAGCCGCCAAATTTAAAAGAATAAAAGGCGAAAACGTAGACTCGGTCGGACTCGTTATTTAGGGGATTTTGCTCAACTTCCGCGAGTCTGAACGGTCCTAATGCCTACCTGTTTTTTTTTCCGAAGTCAACGAACCTGGCGGCGCCGGCGAACCGACGTCGTAATTGCCGAATACGCGATCCGCCTCCCTTTACTCTTAAAAAGCGACTTGCTATCACTGCTAGGATTATTCTCGACTGAGGACGCTTTCTTCCACGCGGCGGGGGGCGTGGAGCTTTTCAATGCATTGTCAAGGCGGACACGCATCCCCTTCAGGCCGGGCTCGCGATCCCGGCGCTCGCGCTACCAATATCTCCCGGGAGAGTCTCTATGTCTGATCGGCCAGAGGGTTCCAAACAAGATTGGCTTTTGCTGGTCGGTTTGTTCTGCTTTTTCTTTTCCGGCGCCGCGGGATTGATCTATCAGGTGGTTTGGACGCGAATGCTGACGCAGATTTTCGGCAATACCACCTATGCCATCGCCACTGTGCTTTCGGCCTTTATGGCGGGTCTGGCGCTCGGCAGCTACAGCTTCGGCAAGATCGCCGATCGCGGCAAGAATGACTTTCTCCTCTACGGCGTGTTGGAAGCGGGCGTCGGCGTGTACGGCTTTCTGGTGCCGTGGTTGTTCGCCGGCGCGCAAAAAGTTTACGGTCCGATCTTTGGTCTCAATCAGAGCTATCCGTTCCTGTTCAATCTCGTCCTGTTTTTTCTCTCGTTCGTCTTACTGGTTTTTCCCACCTTGCTGATGGGTGCCACATTGCCCGTGCTGAGCCGGTTTTTTGTCCGGAGCTTTGCCGATTTCGGCCGCCGCATCGGCGATCTCTATGCGACCAATACGCTCGGCGCGGTGATCGGTTGCGCCGCCGGCGGCTTTTATCTGATCCCGACCCTGGGGATGCGCGCGACGGTGTTCGTCGCCGCCGGCGTCAATATGGTGATCGCGCTGGTCATCCTCGTGGTCGACCGCTTGCGCGAAAGGGCGCCGCTGGAATTTGTCGCACAGGCCGAAACCTCGCCGGAACCGAGTTCCGCGGAACCGGGCTCCTCGTCGATGCTCGCTTGGGTCTTGTTGATTTCTTTCGGGCTCTCGGGATTCGCTTCTTTGGTTTATGAGAATGCCTGGACGCGTTCGCTGACGCTGGTGATCGGCAGTTCGATCTATTCCTTCTCGACGATGCTGGTGACCTTTCTCGTCGGGCTGGCCCTGGGCGGATTCATTTATGCGCGTTTTCTCGGCGACCGGGAAGCGCGTTTGAGCACCTTCGGCGTAATCGAGCTTTGGGTCGGTCTCTCGGCGCTCGCCACCATTCCCTTGTTCGAAAAGTTGCCGCTGATCTTCGTCCGCCTGCTGCACGGCTTCGGCGACACCTTTACCGTGTTTCTTTATCTGCAAATTTTTCTCTCGGCGCTGGTGATGTTTGTGCCGACGGTCCTTCTGGGCATGACGTTCCCGTTGGTGGCGCGCTTGTTTACTCAGAACCTCTACCGGGTCGGCAGCGGCGTCGGCAGTTCCTATGCGGCGAATACGGTCGGGGCGGTTTTGGGCGCGTTCGCCGGCGGATTTATACTCATTCCCAGTCTGGGCGTGCAGAATACGATCATCTTTGCGGTGGTGATGAATCTGCTGATCGGCTCCTGGCTCCTGCTCAGCGATACGCGCCTGTCGGCGTGGCTGCGTTACGCCTCGGGCTTCGCCGTGCTGGTCCTCGCGGTCATCGTGCCGTCGAAAGTGCGCCGCTGGGACGCCAATGTGCTGACGAGCGGCGTGACTGTCTATGCGGATCGCTACCAATCCCTGCCGACCGATTCCCTGCGTCTCGAAGAAATGAAGCGCGACGACATGCTCTATTATCGGGAAGGATTGACCACGACGGTGAGCGTTCAGCGCATCAGCGGCAGCGACTACATTTATTTTCGCTCCAACGGCAAAATCGACGGCTCTTACGGCGATGCGCTCAGCCAGCTGATGACCAGCTATATCGCCATGCTGCACCACCCGAAGGCGGAAACCGCGCTGACCATCGGACTCGGCACCGGAATGTCGGCCAAAGCGCTGGCCACTTTCAAGTCGCTCAAGGAAATCGAAGTCATCGAGATCGAGCCGGCGATGATCGAGGCGAGCAAATTTTTCGACCGGGCCTCGGTCGTCGTCGAAACGCTTCCCGCCGGCGTGACCTTTCCGGCCGACGACTCCAACGGCCGGATTTGGTACAACGAAAAAGACAAGCGGCTTTACTATAAAGGCGTCATGGAGGACGGCGTGCGCAGCGAACTCATCAAGCGCTCGGACAACCTCGACTACCGCGGCGCCATCGACCGGCTGTACAAAAACGCGCGCCACTCGCGCCATTCGAGCGTGCTCGAGGATCCGCGCGTGCGGGTGATCCCGACGGACGGACGGAACTATATTCTGGCAACGCCGAAATATTACGACGTCATCACCGCCGAACCTTCCAATCCGTGGATCGCCGGCATCGCCAATCTTTATACGCGCGAGTTCTATTCGGTGATCAAATCGAAGATCAAAGACGACGGCATCTTCGCGCAATGGATTCACAATTATTCCATGTCGCCGGACGACTTTCGCATGGTCTTTCGCACCTTCGCGGAGGCTTTTCCCCACGTCACCTTGTGGAGCATGAAGGAAAGCGACTTTCTGTTGCTCGGCAGCAAGAAGGAGCAGGTCTTTGATTACGCGGCGGTCAAGCAAATCTATGACAGCAATCCCATGCTGCGCTCGGATCTCGAATACCTGGGTCTTTCCGATGTTTATGCGGTGCAGGGCTTTTTTCGCATGGACCGCAACGGCTTTGTCAATTTTTCCAAAGGCGCGGCGATCAACACCGACGATGGCGCGCAACTGGAGTTTTCCGCGCCGAAGAATCTGCGCCGCACGACCACCGATCTGAATCGTAAATTGATGAATCCCCATATTCTGGACACGCCGCCCTGGTTGAAGTCCAAACCTCTGCCGGTACCTCAGGCGATGCATCATTTTTATATGGCGCAATCCTATCTGGCCAGCGTCGCGCGCGGCCGGGCTATGGTCGAAATCGACGAAGCGATCCAGCTCGATCCGAAAAATCCGAGATTTCGCTTGCTCAGAATGAAACTTCTCTTGGAGCAGGACCGGAGCGCGGAAGGGGCCAAAGAAGCGTTCGCCGCGCTCGATCAGGGCGCGGAGTATATCCCCGACGTGCTGGCGATGAGCGATGAATTTTATCTGCCGGACGCCAAGGCGGTCTATGGCCGGATCATTCAGATGGGCAGCAAGGAACTGCTGCCATATCTCGGTTTGGGCAATATCGCGCTCCATTCCAATGACCTGCCTGAAGCCGAAAAGTGGTTCATTCGAGCGCGCGAGCTGAATCCCGAGCAGCCCGCCGTGCTGCTCGCCTGGGGCCGCTTGCACGCGGCGCAGGCGCAGCGCGTCAACGATGCCGATGAGGCCGGACGCAAGAAGCTCCTGCAGGAGGCCCGCACGTTCCTGGAAAAATCGCGCAGCAAGGGAGAGGACTCGGCGACGATTTACGCCGAATTGGGGCATGTGTACTATAAGCTCGCGATGTGGGAAAAAGCCGCCGAGAACTACGAGAAGGCGCTACGCATGCGGCGGCGGAGAAACGATCTGCGTTTTTCTTTGGGTCAGTCCTACGCTCAACTGGGTAGAATCAAAGAAGCCGAGCAGAAATACCGCGAAATACTCGCCCTCAGCGCCGATGATGCCGAGGCGCTAAAAGCGCTGCAGGAGCTGGGGAAGCGGTATTAGCAATCCAAGTGAAAATTGAAAAAGAGATAATTGAACATTCAAAAAGCTGATTAGGGGCACGCGTTGAGGCGCGTTGTCAGCGCACTTTGAATATTGGATTTCTGACAGAAGCTGGCCTGCGGCATTAATGGCCGCGGGCCTTTTTAATTGTGCGCCCGGCAGGGCGCAGACCTAGGAGGTGAAAGACCTTCGCAGGCCCGATCAGGGGAACTGCTAGCCGAACGGCAAGGGTGTCCACCGCGAGGTGGAATCTGAAGGAAGCCGCAGGCA
>Ga0073934_10002632_pt1 | contig 36412 bp, 28 predicted proteins | sample LarsenN4metaG_FD_76834 | JGI IMG/M metagenome (GOLD analysis project Ga0073934, IMG submission 76834) | Hot spring sediment bacterial and archeal communities from British Columbia, Canada, to study Microbial Dark Matter (Phase II) - Larsen... ... | reverse complement strand
CGGCGGATGTGGGCGCGGACGTGATTCAGTTTGTCTGCACGGATGGGACGGGGCGGGTGCAGCAGGAGGATTATGACCTTTCCCGGGATTTCTCTCTGGCCAGCAATCCCAACGGGGTCTGGACTTACGGGGCATCGCCTTCGCTGGATGCCACGCTCCGACGGTTCGAAATCAAGGGGACTGCCCCGGACCCCCAGGGTTTGCCGATCGAGTTCTGGCAACTGCTGCCCAATCTGGAGCCGACGATCTACCACAATTCCAACAACACGGATGCCGTGTTCTTTGGTGGAACGGTGGTGATGCCGCCCGGAACAACCTGGTTGTTCAGCGGGACAGACGGCACGACCAATGCTTATGGGGTAGTGCGGTTCACCATGCCCCGCGACAGGTCTGGGCTGTATGACGTGGCCATTGCGGCGCGTCCGGTGTATGAGGGGACACCGTTTGGGGACACGGACTTTCACGTCCTGAGAAATGGCGAGGAGCTTTGGGGGACATTTGTTTCGACCACGGGACGGGTGGCGTACACCAACACGGTGAGTCTGCAGGCGGGAGACTTTCTTGACCTGGCGGTGGGACGGGGACTGGACGGCAGCGGAACAGGGTCGGCTTTACGCTTGTCCATGGTGATCAGGCCGACGGGAGACCCCAACAATGGGTGTGCCGGGTTGCTTGAAGGCCGGGCCGCCTGGTGGGCCCTGGATGGGCACAGCAACGATGCGATCGGCACAAACAACATGGTGCTCATGCCGGGGGCAGGCTTCGACCCGGGCATGGTGCGAGAGGCATTGTTCTTAGATGGTCCCGATGCGTTTGGGCTGGTGCCGGCGTCGCCGGAGACGGACGCAGGAGCCACAGGTGCACTGACCATCGAGGGGTGGATCAAACCACTGGAGGTGAGCAGCGAGCAGGCCCTGGTGGAGTGGGACAGCCGATCGGGGATGGCGGGTGTTCATGTCTGGCTCGGCCAAGCACTCCCCCAGGGAGCCGGAGCAGGATGCCTGTATGCCAACCTTGTTGATACACAGGGATCCTCCCACTTTCTGACGACTCCTGCGGGCAAGGTCGTGGCGGGTCTGTGGCAGCACTTTGCCCTGACTTATGACAACTCGACCGGTCAGGCCACACTGTATCTAAACGGAGTGGAGGTGGCACAAAAGGCGTTGGGCACATTTGTACCGCAAACCTCCTGGGACCTGTTGATCGGGCGGCGCCTCAGCCCCGGTGCTTCTGGTCGTTATGCTGGTGGGTTTGACGAACTGGCGATTTACCGGCGCGCACTCAGGGCTACAGAGGTTGCGGCTATTTGCGCCGCAGGAAGCGGTCAGGTGTGCACTCCGTCCTTACCGGCGCGCATCGTGGACAATCCCCGAAACCAGGAGGCAGCGGTGGGGGGGAGTGCCGCATTGAGCGTGACGGCCAGCGGGACGCAACCCATGACCTACCAGTGGTTTTTCAATGGGGCCGGACTGAGTAACGCCACTGGGGCGGTGCTGTATTTGACCAACCTGACGCCGGCGCAGGCCGGGGCATATTACGTCGTGGTGTCGAACGCTTTCTCGGCAGCGACGAGTTCGGTGGCGATGCTGACTCTGCGATACGCGGAGGTGCGGGTGAATGGGCAGGTGATACAAAGCAACATCGTGCATTGTGAGGGGACGGCGCTGGTGGAGATGACGCCGCTCTATCCAAACGGGGTTTTGTTTTACACGCTAAACGGGACGGAGCCAGGGTATGGATCGCGGCTTTATGGCGGCGCGTTCAGCCTCGATCGCACGGCCACACTGCGGGTGATGGGTTGCGACGCCAATTTCGCCAATTGCGGGGAGGGCACAGCGATGACTATCGAGGTCACGCCGCTTTACACGCTGGAGGTCACGAGCACCGGCGGCGGAACAGTGCGGACCGAACCGATCAGCGGTCCTCACCTTGCGGGAACGGCGGTGACGTTAACCGCCCAGCCGGCACCCGGCTGGCAGTTTCTGGGATGGACCGGGGATGCCACGGGGGCCGACCCGGTAACCATCGTGACAGTGACACGCCACAAGCGGGCCGTCGCGGTTTTTGGGACTTCGCTGGGAACAGCGGTGGCTGGGAGTGGAACGGTACGCGTGACACCGCAGGACACGGTTTATCCCTACGGCACCACGGTGCGTCTTGAGGCCCTGCCGCAGGCCGGGTCGTATTTTGCCTTGTGGGGCAACGCGGGTGCCGGCACAGCTCATCCACTGTTTTTCACGATCACCAATCCCTCGCCGACGGTGTCGGCTTTGTTCGCTCCGTTGGGCGCGGGGCAAGTGGCTTTGACGGTAACGACTGAGGGGATGGGACGTGTTCAGGCGGCACCGGCAACGAACCGGCTGACTGCCGGGCAACAGGTCACGCTGACCGCCAGCCCTGAGCCGGACCAAATGTTCCTTGGCTGGAGCGGTGATGCTTCGGGAAGTGAGAATCCCTTGACGTTGACGCTGCAGCAGTCGCGGCATGTGGTGGCTCGGTTCAGCAGCCGGCCGCGGCTAACCCTGGAAGCCGACGGCGGCTTGCTGGCCGAGGGGGTGGCGCGATTGATCGTGACTGGGGAAGCAGGGACGCGGCATCAGTTGGATTACTCCGAGGGGCTGCCGCTGTGGTCGGCGCTGACAGTGGTGACGAATCGGTACGGGCGGGTGGAACACCTGGACAGTTCGGTAAGCAACAGCCCATTTCGGTTTTACCGTGCCGTGCGATTGCCATAGACGGGATCACACGGGAAAAACGACGGCGGCAAGATCTGACAGGGACCAGAGGACCGCGGGTCACCGGGCCGGTGAGATGGCAGTGGGAGGCGGATGGCTTTCGTCCACCCGCATTTATCCTATGCCAAACGCTGTTGCGCTCTGACCAGGAAGAGCGAGGACCAGACGCCCTCAGTCGCTGAACTGAAGAGGTCGCGGGAGTGAGTTCGGACTTGTGTTCGGGGTGGCGGGGGCGCACAAGGGAGGCATGAATCACCGTTGCATTCGAGTCATGTCTGGGGAGGCGGGCGAGAGAACGGCCTGTATTTCGCGGCGGCGTTTTATTGAAGCGGCGGGGCTGGTGATGGGGAGCGGTCTGCTGGGAGGGTTCTCAGTGGAGGGGGCACTGGCAACAAGGCCGGGTTACCAGATTGGCTGTTATACGCGGCCGTGGGATGCGTACGAGTATCGCGTGGCGCTGGACGGCATTGCGGAGGCCGGCTACCGCTACGCAGGGCTGATGACAGCCAAGGGCAAGAGGTGGGTGATGATCACGGTGGAGAGCACACCGGAGGAAGTGGCGGCCATCGCAGGGGAGGTGGCGCGGCGGGGGTTGAAAACCGTTTCGATTTATGGGGGGGATTTTCCGGTGGGGCAATCGGTGGCAGCCGGCATCGCCGGGCTGAGAAAACTGATTGATTATTGCCAGATGTGCGGGTGTCCGAACCTGCTGCTGGGGGGCACAGGGGACGAGAAGCTTTTTCAGGCTTATTACGAGGTGGTGCGGGAGTGTTGCGATTACGCGGCGTCCAAGGGAGTGGGGTTGAGCGTGAAGCCGCATGGGGGAAAAAACGCCACCGGTCCGCAATGCCGAAAGGTCATCGAAATGGTGGGCCATAAGAACTTCCGGCTCTGGTATGACCCGGGCAACATCTTCTACTATTCGGATGGCGCGCTGGATCCGGTGGAGGACGCGGCGACTGTGGATGGGCTGGTCGTGGGCATGAGCGTGAAGGATTTTAAGCCGCCCAAGGACGTGGCAGTGACTCCGGGAACGGGACGGGTGAACTTTCGCGAGGTGTTGAGCCGGCTGAGACGGGGAGGTTTTACGCAGGGTCCGCTGGTGGTCGAGTGTCTGGAGAAGGGGGAGACGGCGGCCATCACGGCGGCGGCGCGGCGGACGCGGATTTTTCTGGAGGAGCTGGTTGCGTTAGCAGGGTCCTGACGAGGCTGAGCATGATTGTGTTGTGTGTAGTGGTGGGAAGGCCACCGAGAGGGCGGGCGGGGAACGGGGAGGACCAGAGCCCTGCCGGGCCGTGGCAGGCAGGACGTTGGGTGGCGTTCTGCCGCGTTGCTTCTACGAGGTGTAACGGCCTGAAGAATGGTCGAGGGTCAGTTGCTGATGAGGGCGCCGTTGGTGCGCCAGGCGTCAATCACGGCCCAAAGGTTGATGGGTGTGACGGAGCGCCAGGCGCGGAGAAAACGGGCGCTGCCATCGCAGAAGGCGAAGTTGGAGCCGCCGGAGCCTGAGCCTGCGGGGCCGCGTTTGCCGTGGCGGCTTTGTTCGACCATCTCGAAGTCATTGCCGCTGCCCTGAGTGAAGTCCATGTACCAATGGCTGCGGTCGGAGACTTTTTCGCCAAAGATGATGGTTTCGGAGGGTTCCTTGATGACGCTGTCGGGCATGCCGTTGGTGGCCCGGGCGGCCATATAGACAGACTGGAACTCGGCGGGAGGGAGCACGGTGAGAAAGTAGTCGTTCCAAGCGTTGATGAGGAAGCTGTGGTCGAGATCGTTGGAGGGGTTGCCGGTGGTGGAGCGTCCGCGGGAGGGGTCGGAAGGGCAGATGAGGACTGCCGGGTTGTGGAAGTAGGGGCGCAAACCCACCACCCAGAAGGGTGTGCGGGTGCGGGGGTAATGGCAGCCGTCGTTGTCATCCACATACATCATGTTGGCCAGAGCGAGTTGCTTGAGGTTGTTCAAACAACTGGTCTTGCGAGCCATTTCCTTGGCCGAGGAAAGGGCGGGCAGCAGCATGGCAGCAAGAATGGCAATGATGGCGATGACTACGAGCAGTTCGATGAGGGTGAAGGCCAATGGCTCCCTGGGGCCGGCTCGATGGGATGAGGCGCGCGTCACATCAGGTTAGACGAGAGAGTGAGGCGGGCATTCACGGCGCGCGCGGAGGCAACATCAATCCTGGCGAGAGGGGGAGCCTCTGTCCGGGCTTCAAGCGGAGGCGGCGTGCGAGACGCCGGCACGAGCCGTTTGCCCAAGCGCCCCGGCTTCCTCACCCTGATGTTCCCTGGCGATTAGGACATAGATGGCCGGGATGACGAGGAGGGTAAAGAGGGTGCCAATGGCCATGCCGGCGACGATGGTAATGCCGATAGAGTTGCGGGCGGCCGCGCCAGCTCCCGTCACCAAGGTGAGGGGCAGGTGGCCAAAGATGGTGGCGGCACTCGTCATGAGAACGGGGCGCAACCGCACCATAGCGGCCTGGCGCACGGCCTGCAGTTTGCCGAGGCCGGCGCGTTGAAGTTCGTTGGCGAACTCGACGATGAGGATACCGTTCTTGGAGACGAGGCCCACCAGGGTGACGAGGCCGACCTGGGAGTAAATGTTGAGGGTGGTCGTCCAGCCGTCAGTGAAGAAGGGCATGTTGGGGTTGGGCATTTTGAGAAAACTGAAAATGAGGGCCCCAAACAAGGCCAGGGGTACGGAGCCGAGAAGAATGATCAGGGGGTCGCGGAAGCTGTTGAACTGGGCCGCGAGGACCAGAAAGATGAGGGTGAGGGCGAGGAGAAAGGCCGGGAGAAATTTGCTGCCTTCGACGCGCAGTTGGCGGGACTCGCCGGTGTAGTCCACCCGGAAACCCTCGGGGAGGATGCGACGGGCCTCCTGTTCGAGGAAGCGAAGGGCTTCGTCCAATGGACGAATGGCCACGCCACTGATTTTGACCGCGTTGAATTGCTGGAAGCGATTCAAGGAACGGGGCTCGGTGCGTTTCTTGAGGGTGGCGAAAGTGCTGACCGGCACGAGTTGACCGTTGGGTCCTTTGACATAGAGGTCCTCCAATTGTTCAGGGGTGAGACGCTCGGCGCGCTGGAGTTGGGGGATAACCTTGTAGCTGCGCCCGCCAAAGTTGAAGCGGTTGACATAGTTGCCACCCACAAGGGTGGCGAGGTCGGCGCCAACGGTGGCCATGTTCAGGCCCATCGCGGCGACCTTGTCCCGGTCGAGAACCAGTTCCACCTCGGGCTGGTCCACCTTCGTGTCAATGAGCGGGGGAAAGGCGAACATGCCATTGGTGGCGGCCTTTTGCTGCAACTGCCGAGCGAAGTCGAGGATGACCTGTTGCTCGGCGGTGGAGGCAATAACAAACTCGACAGGAAATTGCCCGCCGCCGGGCAGGGCCGGGGGAGTGACGGTGGTGGCGCGGATGCCCGGGATGGCCGCGACCTTTTGCTGCACTTCCGGCAGGATTTGGAAGACGTTCCGCTTGCGCTCCCCCCACGGCTTGAGCACCAGGCCCCCAAAGCCGTTGTCGGGGAAGGTAATCTGGAAGGAGCGTTCAGCCTCGGGCACCTGGAGCCAGTCGTGGTTCAAGGCGTCAGTGTAGAACACGGTTTGATCAATGGTGGCGTCGGCGGGGGCTTCCACGATGCTCAGAATGACGCCCTGGTCCTCAGTGGGAGCCAGTTCTTTGGGCGCCAGGATAAACATGGGAATGGTGAGGAGGCTGAGAACGATCCAGACGATGTAAACGGCCGGGCGGGCGCTCAAGGTTCCGTCGAGGACGCGCCCGTAGAGGTCGCGCAAGCGATCGAAGCCGCGATTGATCCGGCCCGTCAAACCGCGTTCTTCCCGCCCCGGTTCAAGCAATTTGGAGGACATGACGGGGGAAAGGGTCAGCGCCACCACGCCAGAAATGAAGACGGCGCCGGCGAGGGTGAACGCAAACTCCCGGAATAGGGAGCCAGTGAGGCCGCCCTGGAGGCCAATGGGCGCATAGACAGCGGCCAGGGTGATGGTCATGGCAATGACGGGGCTGACCAGTTCGCGGGCGCCAAGGATGGCGGCCTGAACGGGCGATTGGCCTTCGCGGACATGGCGCTCAACGTTTTCGACGATGACGATGGCATCATCCACCACCAGGCCGACGGAGAGCACGATCGCCAGGAGGGTGAGGAGGTTGAGGGTGAAGCCAAAAACCTGCATGAGGAAGATGGCGCCGATGAGTGAAATAGGAATGGCCACCAGGGGCACGAGCACGGAGCGGACCGACCCGAGGAATAAGAAGATGACAATGGCCACGATGAGGAGTGTTTCCGTGAGGGTCTTGAGCACTTCGTGGATGGCGTCCTCGATATACTTTGTGGCATCGTAGGCGATGCGTCCAGTGAGGCCGGAGGGGAGGTCTTTTTCGATCTGGGCCATCTCGTGACGAACACGACGGATGACATCGAGGGAGTTGGCATTGGGCAGGGGCCAGACGCCCATGAAGACCGCCTTCTCGCCGCTGAAGCGGACCTCGGCGTCGTAGCTCTCGGCGCCGAGGACGACATCGGCGACATCGCGGAGGCGAATTAATTGATCACCCGACTGGCGGACGACGAGGTCGCGGAATTCCTCGACGGTGCGGAGATCGGTATTGGCTTTGAGGTTGACCTGGACCAGCGAGCCCTTGGTATTGCCGACGGCGGAGAGGAAGTTGTTGGCGGCCAGGACTTCGCGGATGTGCGCAGGGTTGAGGTTGTAGGCGGCCAGGCGGTCCGGCTTGAGCCAGATGCGCATGGCGAAGGTGCGGCCGCCAAGGATGTCGGCCCGCTGCACGCCTTCAAGGGCAGCCAGCCGGGGCTGGACGACGCGAACGAGGTAGTCGGTGATCTGGTTGGCCTCGAGGATGTCCGACGTGAAGCTGAGGTAGGCGGAGGCAAACTGGGAGTCGGCGCTGACGATGTTGATGATGGGCACCTCGGCCTCGGGAGGGAGGTCGTTGCGCACCTGGTCCACCTTGCTGCTGATTTCAGCGAGGGCTTTGTTTGGGTCCTGGTTGAGTTTCAGCCGGACGGTGATGGTGGAGAGGCTTTGGCGGCTGCTGGACTCGATGTAGTCAATGCCATCAGCAGCGGCAATCGCCCGCTCGAGGGGCGTGGTGATGAAGCCCCGCACGAGTTCGGCACTGGCTCCAATGTAAACGGTGCTGACGGTGACGGCGGCGTTATCACTGCGCGGGTATTGGCGAACATTCAGAGACTTGATGGCCTGAAAGCCGGCAATGAGGATGACCAGGTTGACGACGAAGGCCAACACCGGGCGCCGAATAAAGAGATCGGTGAAGGTTCTCATGGCGGGGCCGACGCTCAGCTATTCTGCGGGCGGGGCGCATCCGAGACGGCAGGCACGCGGTCGTTGTGCAGGACCACCGGCATGCCGTTGCGCAATTTGAACAAACCGGACAACACCACCCGCTGGCCGGCCTTCAATCCCGATTCCACAACGACGAGGTCGCCTTTGGCCCGACCGCTGCGGATGAATTGCTGCCGCACGACCAGCCCTGCGTTCGTGGTTGCAGAAGCAGCCGCCTCCTCGATGACAAAAACCGAGTCCCCATAGGGGGCGCTGAGAATCGAGGTCAAGGGGATGACGAGGACGGATTCCTCGCCGGGCAGCACTACTTCCACCCGCACAAACATGCCGGGCCGCAGCCATTGCTCGCGGTTGTTCAGTGTCGCTTGGAGACCGACGCTGCGGGTCGAGGGATCCAGAGCGGGATTGATGGTGGTGAGCCGGCCCTCGAAGACCTTGCCTTGATAGGCGTCGGTGGTGATGCGAACCACCATTCCGGTCGCCAGGTTGGGCAGGGCCTGTTGGGGAAGGGCAAAGTCGGCATAGACGGTGTCGAGTGCCTGGAGATTGACGATGGGTTTGCCGGCATCCACGTATTGCCCGAGGTGGATCTGACGCACGCCGAGGCGCCCGGCAAACGGCGCACGGATGGTCTTCTTGGCGATGGTGGCGCGGATAGCATCGGCGTTGCCCTCCGACTGTTTAAGAGCGGCCTCCGCGGCGTCCAATTCGGCCTGGGACACCGTGTTTTCTTTGCGCAAAGTGGCGATACGCGCGAGGTTGATGCGCGCCAGTTCGGTCTGGGCCTCCACGGCCCTCAGTTGGGCCTCTTCCGATGAGGTGTCAAGACGCACAAGCAAGTCTCCTTTCGCGACGACGGCCCCGGCGTCGAAGGCGATTTCGCGCACGATACCCGGGATTTCGGGTGTTATCGTCACACCTTGAACGGCGCTGATGGAGCCAATGGCGGTCAGGGACCGTGGCCATTTTTCTGCACGCACCTCAAACGAAGCGACCGACTCGGGCTGGGCCGCAAATGAGCCGGCGCTGCTGATCAGCGTTTTGATCTGAAGGGCCTTGACAGCGGCCAAACCGCCAGCCGCCAGCGCGACGAGGACAACGGCGACAGCAATTTTGCGTTTCATGGTCTAGATGTGGTTTTTCCACCGCGCCCGGCGCGGGCGCCTGAGAGGAATAGTTCAACGATGCGTTCGGCGGCGCGGCGATCCAGGGGGATGCCAGCACCGATCAAGAATACCATCACATGGAAATTCATCATGCCCATAAAGCCGAGCGCCATCTCCTCAGGGGTGAAGCGGCGGCCCACTTCACCCCGCGCCACGGCATCTTCGATGAGGTGCTGGAGGTAATCAAAGGAGCGCTTGCCCCGTTCGAAACAGCGGGCGTTATCCGGCACTTCGCCATGTCCGGCGAAGGTGGTGGCAAAGGCCAGGCGCATGAGTTCGCGGTTTTTTCGGATAAACTCGAAGGAACTGGCACAGAGTTCCGTGAGCTGTGCGGCCAGATTCTTGCCGCGCGCCACCGCCTCCTCCATCAGGCGCTGCCGCTGGTCGAAGGCCCAGTCCAGGAGCGCGACGTATAGGTCGGCCTTGCTTTTGAAGTGGTAATACAGGGCGGGCTTGGTGACGGCGGCTGCATCCACGATTTCCTGAACGGAAGTGGCAGCGTAGCCCTTTTCCGCAAAGCGGCTAAGAGCGGCGCGGAGGATGTGCCCGCGGGTGTCGTGGGTATTCCTTGCCATAGCAAACCTACCGAACGGTAGGTATATTTTCCCAGCACGTCAAGAGAAAGATTTGTTTTTTCTGGCCGAGACCCCATCGGGCGCTGTCGGACATCAGGCGGGGTCAGTCGGAGCGGGTCCGGCACCAACCCGGAACAGGGTGGGCGGCACAGCGGAGGTCAAGGTCGGCGCAGGTGTTTGCAGGCGGCGCCTCAGCGGCGCCCGGCCGAGGCCGCAGCCACCGCCTTGCACATCGCGTCCACAGCCGGATTCAGGTTTTGATGTTCCGGATGGCTGCGGAGCCAGGCCACTGATTCTCGCACCCCCACACGGAAGGGGACGCGGCAGCGAAATCCCGGCACAAAACGCTTGATCCTGGTGTTGTCGAACACCGCCGGGTGGGCTTTGTCGCCCTTGAGATTGCCGGTCAGTTGGGGCACAACGCGGCAGATGAGGTCGGTGGGCACGCGCAGGCAGCGCGGTTCGGATACTCCCAAAGCGTCTGCGATTTCTCTCACGATCTGGTTCCAGGAGAGGGCTTCGTCACTGGTGATATGGAAGGCTTGTCCAAGGGTGTCCGCGCGGCCGAGCAAACCCGCCAGACCGGCGGCAAAATCGGTGGAGGCGGTGAGGGTCCAGAGGCTCTCCCCGTCATCGGGCACAAATACGGGCAAGCCGAGCTCGATGCGCCTGGCAAAGGTGAAGCTGGAACTGCTCACGGGGTTGGGCACCCAGCGCCTGGAGTAGGTGTGCGACGGGCGCACAATGGTGACGGGAAAACAGTCCTGCTCCCAACGCGCTCGCAGCCAATGCTCGCACGCTATTTTTCGCTGGGCGTAGTCCCAGTAAGGGTTGCCCAGCGGCGTGTCTTCGGTGATTGGCAATTGCTGAGGTGGTTTCCGGTAAACCGTTGCCGAACTGATGAACACATATTGCCGGACCCGTCCCCGCAGGCACTCATAGGCGATACGGACATCCTCGAGGTCGTAGGCGATGAAATCCACGACGACGTCGGGTTTGGCCTTGTCCACAACGCGACGCAAAGCCTCGAGGTCTTTGCGGTCGGCGCGGAAGGCGGTGTATTCCGGGGGGAGTTGATTGTGGCCTCGCGTCATGATCTGGACGCCATGGCCCTGAGTGTGGATCAGGGCGGCGCAATCCGCGGAGAGGTTTCCGGTGCCGCCAAAAAGGAGAATGGTCATGGGGTGCGGGGGAAAAACAATCAATCGAGCCTGGGCGGCCAATCATCATTCTGCGCACCTTGTTTCAGGCGGCGGGCGTGCCTGCGGGCGGCAAGGAATGTGTGCTGACGCCGTTCCTTGGCGAGGTATTCCAATTCACCGCGCAGTTTCAGATAGCTCTGCAAACGTTCAGCGGGCAGGCGCCCCTCAGCGACCGCCAGTTGCACGGCGCAGCGTTTTTCGACGGTGTGCGAGCAGTTGCGGAAATGGCACTGGAGAGCAATCTCGGCGATCTCGGGGAAGGTTTCTTCGAGGCCGCCCCCCTCCAAACCGGTTTGCACTTCCCGCATGCCGGGTGTGTCAATCACCAGGCCTCCAGAGGGCAAAGGAATCAATTCGCGCCAGGTGGTGGTATGGCGTCCTTTGCCGTCGCGCTCGCGCACCTCGATGGTCGCCTGGATTTCCTGGCCATAAAGGCGGTTGATGATGCTCGACTTGCCAACCCCGGACGGGCCAACAAAGGCCAACGTGCGCCCGGGGGCAAGCCACGGGCGCAGTTGATCGAGGCCCCGGCCAGTGGTGGCGCTCACGGCGATCACGGGAGCATCGCCCGCGCCGGCGCGAGCTTCGGCTTCGCGGGCCGAAGGATCCGCGCAAAGATCCAGCTTGTTCAAGAGCACGACTGGAGTTACGCCGCCTTCCCGAGCCATCATCAGAAACCGCTCCTGGCGTCGCCGATTGAAGGATTGATCAAAAGCCTGGACGATGAACACCGTGTCCACATTGGCGGCCAGCACCTGTTCCTCGAGTTCCCGACCGGGCAACTTGCGGGCCAGCTTGGTCCGCCGGGGCAGCACAACCTGAATCACGGCGGCATCGCCGCCGGCGGGGATGCTGGTCAAGACCCAATCGCCCACTTTGGGCAGGTCGGCGTTCGATTGGCGGCGGTGAAGCAGGCGTCCAGTCACGGTGGCGGTCAGTTCACCGGCTTCTCCGAACAAAACGTAGGCGTGTTTGTCTTCGACGGCGACCCGGGCTGGTTTCCACTCTGGCCGGCCCAGCCGGGATCGGGCTTCCTCAAAGAATGGGCTCCACCCCAGGCTCTCAAGTGTGGTCATCGTATCGGCATGGTTTCTCGTTGGCCTACTTCACCGGCACGAACGCGAGGCACACAGGGGCGCCGACCGCGACTGAGTAGCCGGTGGGACTAAGTTGGCCGTTCTGATCGTTGACCCGAAAGACAACCACGTTATCTGTTCCCTGGTTGGCGGCCAACAGCCATTGTCCTGATGGGTCGAGCGCGAAGTGCCGCGGTGTGCGACCGCCTGTCGGGCAGTGCCCTGCCGGCGTTAATCGCCCGCTGGCGGCGTCCACCAGGAAAACGGCGATGCTGTCATGGCCGCGGTTGGAGCCATAAAGATAACGCCCGGAGGGATGCACCTCGACCTCGGCGGTGGTATTCTGGTTCGTAAAGCCGATCGGCAGACAAGAGACGCTCTGCAAGGGGCGGAGCACACCACGGTCTTTGTCAAACGTGAACGCCGTGATGGTTGAATCGAGTTCGTTGATCACATAGGCAACGCTGTGATGGGGATGGAAGGCAAGATGGCGCGGCCCCGCGCCGGCCTTGACATTCGCAAAGGGTGGATCATTGGCGTTGAGGGTACCTTTGGCGGCATCAAGGCGATACACCAGGACTTGATCCAACCCGAGGTCGCAAACCAGGGCGAAGCGGTTCGAAGGATCCGGCTGAATGTAGTGGGCGTGCGGCCCCTCCTGGCGTCGGCGGTTGACACTGGAACCATGATGCTGAATGAAGGCACTGGCCGAAGTCAGGCTGCCGTCGTTTCTTAACGGCAGCAGCGCCACACTTCCGCCGCCGTAGTTGGCCACCAACACGGCTTGTCCGGTGGCGTCCACGCTGAGATGACAGGGTCCTGCCCCGCCGGAGCTCTCGCGATTGAGGAAACTTAAACGCCCGCTGATGCGGTCCACTGCGTAAGCGCCGACACTTCCCGGTCGTCCCCCGCCGCCGGTTTCGTTGGCCGCATAGAGCAGCGGACGTTCCACTGAATACAGTTTCTGCCGATTCGGATGCACCGCCAGAAAGGTGGGATTTGCAGTCTCCGCTGCCAGTTCAGGATCGCCAAGCCGCCCCGTCTGCGCATCGAAGCGGCAAACGTAGATGCCTTTGCTTTTCGCCCCCGTGTAGGTGCCGATGTAGAGGTGAAAGAGGGAGGAGGAACCCAGGGGAGCGGCTGCGGCAGGTGTGCCGACCCATGCCAGCCAGAGAATTGCCCCGCCCAAGGCCCAGCAGGATTTGAACATGGCGGGCATCATACATGCCGGGAGTCCTGGTTCAAGGCCGGCTTGCGCATTCCCGCCGGATTCCTATTCGGCAGGCGCCACACCAATAAGGACTGCTGACGAGCCGCGGTGACCGTTCGCGGTTGCAGACCAGGCCAATGTTCTGGGGCTCCGCAATTCAGGTGGGTGTGTGGGTGCGCACCCATTGCGAGAATGGCATCGGGGGCTGCGACAATACACGGTAGGCCTTGGCGCACAACAGGCTGGTGTCGGGCGAACGAGGGGGCCCCTGGAATGTCCGCAAGCAAACGGCTTCGAAGCGAGGATTCAGCTCCGGGTACCGTGCAGCCAGGAGCAAGCCCATTTCATAACGGGAAAGCCGTTCCGGACCGGCCAAGTGGTAAAGCCCGGTGCAAGCCAGGCGCAGGAGCTCCCACAGGCACCGCGCCGTCTCTGTGGCCGGAATAGGACAGCGAAACTCGTCCTTGAAAAGCCGCAAAACCTGCCCTTCGCGCCATGCCCGCAGCCATTCCTCGTTGAAGGCCCGATCTCCCGTAGGGGAGAACCCGCAGTTCAATGAGGTTCTGACTACCAGATGGCGGGGGTTGCGCAGCACGCAGGCCTCGGCCTCGGCCTTGGTCCGGCCATAGACGGTGATGGGGCTGACCGGATCCTCCTCGGTGTAAGCGCCTTTGCGGCCATCAAAAACCAGATCGCTGGAGAGCAGCACAAAAGGGCGGTCTGCACACAGGGTTGCCAGGTGGCGCGTCACGCCTACATTTATTAAGCGGGCGCGCTCCGGATCGCGTTCGCAATCGCCGGACCGCGCGAGCGCGGCGCAGTGAATGACCGCGTCAGGCAGATCGCGTTCAAAGGCCCGGCTGACCGCTTCGAAATGGCTTAGATCCAGGCTCTCATGCCGCAGCCCTATGACAGACCACTCTGGAACCGCGCGGCTGGCTTCCTGGCAGAGGGCGTTCCCAATCAGCCCACCACTTCCCGTGACCCAGATCTTCATCAATCCAGAAAACGCCGCGTCAGTCCCTCATAGGCGTCAATGCGGCGGTCCCGCAGGAACGGCCAATGTGTTCTGGTCGTGTCCACGCGGTTCAGGTCCAGGTCTGCCAGCAAGACCTCCTCCTGGTCCGCTGAAGCTTTGGCCAGCAATTCTCCAGACGGCCCCGCCACAAAGCTCTGCCCCCAGAACTCGATGCCGTCCCCGCCCGTTGGCTGTTCGAGCCCCACGCGATTCACCGCCGCCACATAACAGCCGTTGGCCACCGCATGGCTGCGTTGGATGAGCTCCCAGGCGGCATGTTGATGGGCCCCGTGTGCCGCCTTTTCTGAGGGATGCCAGCCAATGGCTGTGGGATAGAAAAGGATCTCGGCCCCTTGCAGGGCCGTCAAGCGGGCGGCCTCGGGGTACCATTGGTCCCAACACACCAGCACGCCAATCCGCCCGTGGCGTGTTGGCCAGGCGCGAAACCCTGTGTCTCCCGGTGTGAAGTAGAACTTTTCGTAGTAAAGCGGATCGTCGGGAATGTGCATCTTGCGATACAAGCCCAGCAGTGTGCCGTTGGCGTCAATTATCACGGCTGTATTGTGGTAAAGACCCGGGGCTCGCTTTTCGAAGAGTGAAGCGACGACCACCACAGCATGGCGGCGGGCCAATCGCTGGAAGGCGGCCGTACTCGGTCCGGGAATTGGTTCGGCCAGCTTGAAATGGGTGTGGTCTTCGCTCTGACAGAAATACTGGGAGCGGAACAGTTCCTGCGTGCAAATGATGTTCGCCCCGCGCCGTGCGGCTTCCTCCGCCCCACGAAGGGTTCGGCGCAGATTGGCCCCGCAGTCATCGGAGCAGCGCGTCTGAATTAACCCCACGCGCACCGTGGTGGAGGAGAGCCGAGGGGCGCGGGTGGCTTTTGATGGTCTGGTCGCCATACGCCAAATTTTCGGCGCGGGTCCAGTGGCAAGTCAAGAGCCGCCATGCCGGCGAAGAAGGGATTTGCACTTGCCGAGGGTCTTTCCCACTATCGCCTGCATGTTGGCCAGAGTGTGCTCAGGGGCTGTCAACGGCATTCAGGCGTTTCCCGTCGAGGCTGAAGTGGACTGCGGTTGGGGTCAAACCGTGATCGTCATTGTTGGTCTGCCCGATGCGGCGGTGAAGGAATCCAAGGACCGTGTAACGACCGCGCTAAACAACTCTGGTTTCAAAATGCCCATGGGGCGCACCACGATTAACCTCGCCCCCGCCGATGTACGGAAAGAGGGCCCGAGCTTTGATTTGCCCATTGCGCTGGGCATGCTGGCTGCCAGCGAGCAGATGGTCACGGACCAATTCGACAACTTCGTGATCGTGGGTGAACTGGCCCTTAACGGCGCCATCCGCCCCGTCAAAGGCTGTCTTTCCATCGCGCTGCAAGCGCGCGCCGACGGCAAGACCGGCGTGGTTGTGCCGGCGGAAAATGCCGCCGAGGCCGCCGTGGTTCAAGGGCTTCAAGTCATCCCGGTGAATAACCTGCGCGAGGCGGCCGCGTTCCTTGAAGGCGAGGTGCGCATTCCTCCGTTCCGCGTGGATCTGGCCACGATCTTTGATCAACCCTGGGATGAAGAGGTGGACTTCGCGGATGTTAAAGGCCAGGAATCAGTTAAGCGCGCGCTCGAGATCGCCGCCGCGGGCGGCCATAACGTTCTGCTCATCGGACCGCCCGGGACCGGCAAAAGCATGCTCGCCAAGCGTCTGCCCACTATTCTCCCGCCCCTAACCCTCGAGGAAGCCCTTGAGACCACACGCGTTCACAGCGTCGTGGGTTTGCTCAAGCCCGGGCAGGCCCTCGTCACCCGCCGTCCGTTTCGGGCTCCACACCACACGGCGAGCGACGCAGGGCTGCTTGGTGGCAACGCCAACCCCGCCCCCGGCGAGATCTCGCTGGCGCATCACGGAGTATTGTTTCTCGACGAGTTGCCCGAGTTCAAGCGCAGCGTGCTTGAGACTATGCGCCAACCCCTTGAAGAGGGAACCGTGACCATCTCCCGAGCGGCCGGGACGATGACCTTCCCTTCCGAATTCATGCTTCTGGCCGCCATGAACCCAACACCTGACGGCAAAATGCCTGGAGAATCCAAGTGCAGCCCGCGTGAAATCCAAAACTACCTCGGGCGAGTTTCAGGGCCGCTGTTGGACCGTATTGACCTCCATATCGAGGTGCCGGCAGTCCCTTTCAAGGCCATTGCCTCGGCGCGGGCTGGTGAGTCCTCCGCCGCCATCCGCGAGAGGGTTGTCGCCGCCCGTCAACGCCAGCAGGCCCGGTTCAAAGGGCATTCTCGCGCCACCTGCAACGCGCGCATGTCCAACCGGGACCTTAAATCCTTCTGCCAGCTCGACATCCAGGCCATGGAACTGCTCAAGATCGCCATGTCCGATCTCGGCCTGAGCGCCCGCGCCTACGATCGCATCCTGAAGGTAGCGCGCACCATCGCCGATCTTGCCGGGGCGCGGGATATCAGCGCCGAGCACGTGGGCGAAGCTGTGCAATACCGCTCTCTCGATCGCCAGATTTGGGGTTGACCCCACGCGCTTTTTGACACGACTGTCCAAACCCGATAGCATCGCGCTTATGAACCGCCTCTGCACTCCGCGCCTGGGCCATGCGGCCCTGGTTTCCTTACTGCTCGCGTTCGGAAGCCCCGGCACCATTTTTGGCGTCTCTTCCACCGAGGTTCGAAAACTTTTTGCCAACCCGCCCCGCGAATATGCTACCGCCCCCTTGTGGGTGTGGAACGATCTGCTCACCGAACAGCAAGTTCGTGAAACCTTGCGAGACCTCGCAGGCCAGAAGGTCAGGCAAGCCTTTGTCCACCCCCGGCCGGGGTTGATGACGCCCTATCTGTCCGCCGACTGGTTCCGCTTGTGGAAAGTGGCGCTGGAGGAGGCGGAGCGGCTCGACATGAACGTCTGGATCTATGACGAGAATTCCTACCCGTCGGGCTTCGCTGGGGGTTGGGTGCCTGAGCTTATGCCTGAATCGCGAGGGATGGGCCTTTCCCTGAAGGAAGTCAAGACTGCACCCCGCTGGAGTGATGATACCGTCGCGGTAATTCGGCTCACGGAAGGCAAGGCGGAGAACGTCAGCGCCGCGGTGAAAGCGGGTTCGTCCCTGCCGGAGGGTCGGTATCTGGTGGCTGGTGTGGTGCGGGCCGGCAACTCTCCCTGGCACGGCGATCGCTGCTATGTCAACCTCCTGAGTGCTGGTGTGACGGAGAAATTCCTCGAAGTGACCCTTGAGGCCTATAAACGTGAAATAGGCTCCCAGTTCGGCAAACGCGTGCCCGGGGTTTTCACGGATGAACCCAACATCCGCCCCGCCGGCGGTTTTCCCTGGTGCCCGGACCTTCCCGAACAATTCCAGAAACGATGGGGATATGACCTGCGTGACCACCTGGCCAGCCTGGTCCGGGAAATCGGTGACTGGCGAAGGGTACGCCACAATTACTTTGCGACCCTGAATGCCCTCTTCATCGAGCGCTGGGGCAAGCCCTTTTATGATTGGTGCGAGAGGAACAAGCTCGAATTCACAGGCCACTATTGGGACCACGAATGGCCGCACTGCATCGGTGTGCCCGACAACATGGCCATGGCGGCGTGGCAACACCGGCCCGGTGTGGACACGCTCATGAATCAATACGCCGAACACACCCACGCGCAGTTTGGCAACGTGCGTTACTGCCGTGAAGTGTCCTCGATCGCCAACCAGCTCGGACGCCCGCGGACCCTGGTCGAACTTTACGGCGCCGGCGGCTGGGATCTGCGCTTCGAGGACATGAAACGCATTGGCGACTGGCTTCAAGTGCTCGGAATCAATACCATGGACGAACACCTCAGCTACATTACCATTCGCGGCGCCCGCAAACGCGACCATCCCCAGAGCTTCAGCTACCACGAGCCGTGGTGGGATTCCTACCATGTCAACGCCCAGTACTTGGCCCGCCTCAGTTGCGCCATGTCCCAGGGACAGCAGATCAACTCCGTGCTGGTTATTGAACCCACCACAACCGCCTGGATGTATCAGGGCAACGAGCCCCGCCTCCGTCAGATCGGGGACGCGTTTTCGAAGTTACTGATGGCCCTCGAGAGCGCGCAGGTGGAATACGACCTCGCCTCCGAAGACGTGATGGCCAGATTCGGCTCACTGGATAAGGACGAGGTTGTCATCGGCCAGCGTCGCTACAAACATGTCTTGCTCGCTTTCCACGAGAACCTCGACGACCGCACTCGAAAACTCGTCGAACGGCAGCCTGGCGCATACCGCGGAACCCTCCTGGGCCCTCCGCCGGCCCGCACCGACGGCCGTTTCATCGGCGTGCAAGAGGTCGAGGGGGTTTCGGCTGAAATGGCCGAGAAGTTCCCTGCGCCCACGTTTGAGGCTGACGCCGATTTCCGGCGTATTCTCGCCGGCCTGCCCAAGCCCGACGGCTTCTCGATGCAGCGCGCCGACGGCGATAGAGGGATTCTCTTCCACCATCGCCGGCACATTGACGACGGGCAGATTCTCCTGCTTGTCAACACCAGCATCGAGTTCCCTTCCAGCGGGACTTTTGAATCTGATTTGAAGGGTGTCGAGCAATGGAACCTCCGCACTGGGCAGGCGGAGCGCTACCCCTTTGAGAGTTCCGGCGGAGGCATCAAAGCTGCCTTTCATCTTCCGCCTTCGGGCAGCCTCTTGCTCTTTCTGTCCAAGACGCCTCTAACCCCAGCGGAGCAGCCGCTGACCGCGACGGGAGAAGGCACCGCGCGTGAACGGAGGCTGGCCAGCAGCGCGCCCGAGGTCAAGCGCCTTGGCCCGAATGTCCTGACCCTCGACTATGTGGACGTCGCCGCCGGCGGTGAAACGCGCTCAAACCAATACTTTTATGCGGCCAATCAATTCGTTTGGCAAAAGAACGGCATGCCGCGGAATCCCTGGGACAGCGCGGTCCAGTTCAAGGACGAGTTGATCCGCAAGAAATTCCCGCCAGAGAGCGGTTTCACCGCCAGCTACCGCTTCACCATTGAAGGGACCGTGCCAGCAAACCTCGAAATCGTGATCGAACGTCCCGACCTTTACACCATCACCTGCAACGGCGAGGCCGTTTCGCCCAAGCCAGGTGCATGGTGGCTGGACAAAGCCTTCGGACGCATCCCCATTGGTTCCATCGCACGCGCTGGGGAAAATACTGTTACCCTGCGCGCCTCGCCATTTACCATGTTCCACGAGCTGGAACCGGCTTATGTGCTGGGTGATTTTTCCCTCAAACCCGCCGCACGGGGGTTCGTTATCTCTCCGGATAAACCCCTCCGCCTTGCTGCGGGCGAGCGTCGGCTGACCCATTCAATCAATCCCGACAACACTGCCTGGCTTAGTGCCGGGGTTGGATTTGAGGCTGGAAAGAACGATCCTTCGCCCTTCCTTGTCTTTGATCTCGGCCAATCCAGCAACCTCAACGCCATCAGGATTTGGAACTATGGCGAGGCCCATGTCCGGGACCTGACCGCCCGCGGAGCCGACCGGGTTCGGATCTCAGCAAGCGCCACAACGGATGGTCCTTTCAACATCGCTCTCGGTGAGTTTCGCTTGAGCCGTGCCAGCGGTGAACCCAACACCGCAGACACGCTGCAAATCCGGGCTGGACCGATCCGCCGTGTGCGCCTCGAGATTCTTAGCAACCACTACGGCGTGCAATTTCCTGCCTCGGGGAACCCGGTGGATAGTGGTTTTGTCGGGTTGTCCGAGGTGCAATTCCTCGACGACGCTGGCATGCCAGTGCGGGGCGTGAAAGTCTCCAACTTTTCCAGCGAATTGGCCTCTCACCACCGGCGTGTGGCCCGCCTGGTGGACGGCAGCGGCCTTGACGAAACCGTCGGCCTTGGCTGGAAACACCAGGGCCACCCGTTTTATGCTGAGGGTGTCTCTTACCGCCAGGAGTTCCATGTCAATGCCCCATCGGGGCGCTATACCGTTGCCTTGCCCCGTTGGTACGGCAGCATCGCCAAGGTCCGCATCAATGGCCAGCCGGCGGGCCACATCACGGCACCTCCATGGGAATGCGACGTCAGCAAGCACATCCGCCCGGGCCAGAACGAGGTGGAAGTGGTTGTCATTGGCACACTCAAGAACACCTTGGGACCTCATCACGGAAACCATGCTCTGGGCAGCGCGTGGCCGGGTATGTTCCAGAACGGCCCGAAAGACGGCCCGCCCCCGGGCGACCGTTATAGCACCGTCGCCTATGGACTGTTCGAGCCCATTGTCCTCAAGGAACTCAGGAGACCCAATCTTTGAGCTGAACTCCGGTCGCCCAGTGAACCGTAGGGCGTTTTCGAGGCGGCCCGACACCGCTGGTTAAAGGACCATGGTGCCCACGAATGGCAACGCGCTGAACCCACTGGACACGCCGTTGACACAACTCATGGGAGTGGGAAGCGAGCGTGCGAGTCAACTAGATCGCCTTGGTCTGCGCACCGTGGGCGACCTGCTCGGACACCGGCCCCGGCGCTATGAGGACCGCCGCCATTTCCTGAACATTGGCAGCCTGCGGCGTGGGGTTGCCGCCACAGTCCGAGGCCGCATTGTGGCCCAGGGGGTGAAAGGCTATTCCCGTAACCGAGCGCTCTTTGAGTTCATCCTCGAAGACGGCACCGGTCGGCTCCATTGCCGTTGGTGGAACATGCCATTCATGGCCCGTTATTTCTCCGTGGGCGACGAGGTCATGGTCTATGGAAAGGTCAGCGAGTTTAAACCCATGACCATGGACCACCCCGAGACGGAAGTCGTCGAGACCGGGGAAGAGCGTTTGATTCATCTTGATCGCATCGTTCCGATCTATCCTCTAACCGAAGGGCTGCCCCAACGGTGGCTGCGGGCCCTTGTCTGGCGTGTCATCGAGTCCTTTGCCCGTGGGATATCCGATCCGTGGTCAGCCCCACTCATGAAGAGCGCCGGATGGCGGAGAATACGGCTCGGATGGCTGGCACAGCAGGCGACCTCATCTTCCTCACCGCCACAGCCAATACGACCGCCAGCCTCCGACTCGCCAGGCCCCGCACCTGCTAAACCTCGGTTTCTGCCGGCGCTTGACGTCGCCTACCGCTGGCTGCATTTCCCGGAGACACTGGACCGTCCCGAACTGGCCCGGCAGCGTCTGGCGATGGAGGAGCTCATTGACCTGCAGGTCCGCATGAGGCGACGCCGCCTGCGTTTGCAGGCCGCTGCGCCTCTTGCCGTCTGCCAGGGTGACAATCACCTGATCCGTCCCTTCCTGGCCCGCCTCGGGTTCACCCTCACACCGGCACAGACCGCTGTGCTGAAGGAAATCCGCCGCGATCTGGGCGGACCTCATCCGATGCGCCGCCTGCTCCAGGGCGACGTCGGGTCCGGCAAAACCGTCGTGGCGGCCTGTTCGGTTCTCATGGCCCTCGAAAGCGGTTGCAACGCCACCCTCATGGCTCCCACCGAAATCCTCGCCGAGCAACACTTCAAGCTCTTCAGCCGGTGGTTCACGCCCTTGGGTCTCCAAGTGGAACTGCACACCGGCTCGACCAAGACTCCGAAGATAGTTTCTCCTGCCGGCCCCACGCTCGCCATCGGCACTCACGCCCTCATCGAACCCCGGTTCTCCCTTGACCGCCTGGGGCTGGTTGTCATTGACGAACAACACAAATTCGGCGTGGCTCAGCGCGAGGCCCTCCTCCGCAAAGGCCGGTATCCCCACCTGCTGGTCATGACCGCCACCCCGATTCCTCGCACGCTGGGTCTGACCCTCTACGGCGACCTTGACATCTCCGTCATTGTCCAACCGCCGCCTGGGAGGGGTGCTTTGCGGACGTTCATTCGAGGCCCGGATGACCTGCCGAGAGTCAATACCTTCATCAAGTCCAAAATCGCCGAGGGGCGTCAGGTCTATATCATCCTGCCGCGCGTCGAAGAATCTGACCTGGCTCGTGGCATCCGGGCCGTCAAAGAGGAATTCGCCCGCCTCTCCGGAGAATTTGCCCCGGCCCGCGTCGGACTTCTCCACGGACGCCTGCGCCCGGAGGAGAAGGAGCGCGCCATGGAGGATTTTCGCCGAAATCAGGTCCAGATTCTTCTCGCTACGACTGTCGTCGAGGTGGGGGTGGACGTGCCCAATGCCACCGTCATGCTCATTTACAATGCCGAGCAGTATGGTCTGGCCCAACTCCACCAGTTGCGTGGACGCATTGGCCGCGGCCCATGCCAGTCCTTTTGTATCCTGCTGACCTCGTCCGGGGCTCCCGAAGAACGCCAGCGTCTGGCCATTCTTGAACAGACCAACGACGGCTTTCGCATTGCCGAGGAAGACCTTCGGCTACGCGGCCCCGGAGAGTTGCTTGGCCGCGATCAAAGCGGGCTTCCCGAGTTCCGGTTCGCGAATCTCGCCACAGACAGCTGTCTCGTCGAATGCGCCCGCTCTATCGCCGTCCATCTGGTTTCTTCGGCGGAAGCGCTCCCCTGCCCCGGCCCAGCAGGCAGACCCCGCCGCCGCTGCGTCTGATCCGCCGCCGCCCCACTCGCGCCGGTTAGGCCGAGTAGTCCAGGTAGACCGTCTTGAGCTTGCTGTAGAATTCAACCGCTCCGGCTCCCTGTTCCTTGAATGAATCCGTGCTGGATTTCTTGACTCCCCCGAACGGCGCTTGCAACGCCAGCCCCGTGCTGATCTGGTTGATCTTCACGACGCCCGCCTCGATTTGTTCCACGTAGGCCATAGCCTTCTTCAAGTCCCGCGTGACCAGGCTGGCGCTCAATCCCATTTCAACTCCATTGGCCACCCGGATCGCCTCGGCAAAATCCTCCACCGTGATGACCGCCACCACAGGGCCAAAGACCTCCTCGCACGCTATTCTCGAGCCTGGTTTGACTCGATCGAGAACTGTGGGCTCCATGAACCACCCATGAGCCAGTTCGCCCTCCGTCAAACGTCGGCCTCCGTAAGCCAGTGTTGCGCCCTCTGCCAAGGCCGTCTCAACGTAGCGCAGATTACTCTCCAATTGCGCCTGGCTCACCGCCGGTCCCATCAACACACCGGGTGTCAGTCCATTGCCCACCCGCACGGCCTTGGTTTGCGCAAGCAACCTTTCCATGAAGGCCCCGTACGCGCTCCGCTCCACAATCACCCGGCTGGTTGCGGTGCACGCCTGGCCCGTCAGCCCGAAACCTGCCTTCACTACCAGGCTCGCCGCCAGGTCCAGATCCGCATCTGCCAGTACGATGGTTGGATTTTTGCCCCCCATTTCCATCTGCGCTCGCGCCATGCGTCTCGCGAGTTGCTGGTAGATCCCATGCCCCACCGCGTGTGACCCCGTAAAACTCAATGCCACCACGGCCGGGTTGGACGCCAGTTCATCGCCTACGGTTCGTCCATCGCCTACCACCACGTTCAGCACCCCTTTGGGCAGGCCGGCTTCAGCCAGAGCCGCGGCCAACTCGAGGGTCAACGCCGGGGCCTGGCTCGCCGGTTTGATCACGACCGCGTTGCCGCAGACCAGTGCCGGCGCCAACTTCCACGCCGGGATGGCGACCGGGAAATTCCATGGCGTGATTAACGCGACCACTCCCAGCGGCTCCCGCCGTGTGAACAATAAGTTTCCCGGAAGGTCGTGTGGAATTGTCTGTCCGCCCAGCGTGTAACTTAAGCCTCCGAAGAATCGAAAAATGTCAATCGCCCGCTGCACTTCCCCCTGCGCCTCGGCCAGAGTTTTGCCTTCCTCGCGCGTGAGCAGCTCGGCCAGCGCATTTCTTTTGGTTTCGAGAAGCACTGACGCTTTGCTCAGGATGCGGCCGCGCGCGACCGCCGTCTGTCCTGCCCACGACGGCCATGCCGCTCGGGCCGCCGCCACGGCCTCGCCCGCTTCCCGCCGTCCTCCCTTTGAATACTCAGCCACCGGCTCACGTCTGTCCGCCGGATTGAAGGTTACGAGCCTCTCTCCGGATGCCGCACTCACCCATTCGCCCCCGATAAACTGCCGATACGTTTTCATGCTTACGACTGGCCAGACTCAGCCAATCGGCGCAAGTAGTCAAACGTGTAAAGCCCGCTGGCATGTCCGTCCCCCCAAACTGGCTGCACCGCATAACTCCCGGCCAGGATCACTTGCCGCAGTTCATAAGAAGCCGCCGTTAGCGGCACCTCCGGTCCACGGTGCACGTTTCCCAGCACGTCTCGCTCCCCCTGACAGGCCGCACAGGGGCACCCTCGCCGCAGCCGCTGCAATGGGATGAATGATTCTCCTCCATCGCTCCACTTGATCGCCAGGTCCTGGCCGATGATCTGCATGTCCGAGGGTTTCATGCATCCGGGCTTCCTCTCACCAGCGTAAAAGGAAAAACAAACTCACCACCAGCAGCACGCACGCCACTACCCACCAGAACCACGAGATGCCCCGCGGCCGCGGATCCTGACCTCCAAACTCCCGCCGCACAAAATCCTCGTAATCGAAGTCCCCCTCCTCCGGCACCGCGGGACTGGAATGGATCGCGTCCTCCGACCACCCGGTTTTCTCATCCGAACCGCATGTTGGACAGCATGCCGCTCCACGGGGCACCTCGGCGCCGCAATGCGGACATTCCTGGGGTGGTGGCCTCATAACGCCGCCTGCTCATCAGCAACTTAGAGCGACAGTGGTTCTCGAGGCTGCTCCTCAGCTTACCCCACCCCGGCATACTCCTCGTCGGTCTTCAAGTCCGCCCCCATCAACACATAGTCGTGGGTGATCGCTTGCATGTCCTTGACGTAGTCCGGCAACAGTAACAACGTCCGGAACCCGAGCAAACCGAACAGTTTGATGGCCTCGCGTTGGTCGCCCAGAAACTCTGCCTCAATCTTCTCGAGGCCGATTTGTCGGGCTATATCCAGCAATTCCTCGACCATGGCCCGGCCCAAACCTCGCCCTCGATATTCCGGATGAACCAGAATGCTCACCCGCCCGATATGCCGTTTCCACCCACCCAACTGTTGATGCAGGGACGCATCGGCGATGATCTTCCGCCCGTCGAAGGCCAGCAACGGCAGGATCCTTCCCAGGTCAATATTCTTGCACCATGCCTTGATAACTTTGGGATCGGAAACACGGTGTTTGATGAAGAGCTTTTCGTGCTCCGGGATCGCCTGGAAAAACTGGTGGAACATCTTCTCATCGCCACTCTCCAGCGGGCGCAGGGTGCACTTGAAGCCCTTCTTGACCGCGATTCTCTTGGGGTAGGATTCCAGGACGGTGTCTAGCATAACGTCTTAATAGCCAATTTCCAATTAGCTTATTCCACCTTCACGCCCCGGACAAGCGTCAAAGTGCACTTTCCTCCAAAAACGGGCGCGCGCGCCGGTCGCTTGTGAACAGTCCCGGCCTGCATAGACCGCCCCCCCGCACCAGGCACTGTTCCGACCCGCAAAACCTGTGGGCATCCCTTCGTGCCATGCTGTCGCTTGTATTCCCTGGTGGGGATCCGGCATCAAGAGGGCGCCCGAAGGGTAGCCTGGACGAGAAACGCTACACCGTGTCCAGGCTCTTTGGGTCCGGGCATTCCCAGGACGGGCCATCCGGATGAACCGAAAAAACTTGCCCACCTCTTTGAACCGCTGAAATATCCGGTATTATCGAGATGGTTATGTTTTCTCACGTTGTCATTTTCTGGACGGATCCGGGCAAACCCGGGGCTGCCGACGCACTGGTAGCGGGTGCGGAGAAATACCTCCGGCCCATACCCGGAATCCTGAACTTCCATGTGGGCCGGATGGTGCCCAGTCATCGTGCAGTGGTGGACCAAAGCTATCAAGTGGCCTTGAATGTCCAGTTTGGGAGCAAGCAAGCGCAGGACGATTACCAGGTGCATCCGCTGCACCTTGAGTTTGTGGAGAAGGTCTTCAAACCCAACTGCGCGCGGGTGCTGGTTTACGATTTCGAATAATTTGAAACCATGCCGACTTACGAGTACATCTGCGAGCGATGCGGACACCAATTCGAGGTGTTCCAGTCCATGAAGGAGCCAGCGTTGGAGACGTGTCCAAAAGAGAAATGTCCCGGAAGACGCTGGGGCAAGGGCAAGGTGCGGCGCATGCTCGGCACCGGTGCCGGACTGATTTTCAAGGGTAGCGGTTTCTATATCACGGATTACCGGAGCGAAGGCTACAAAGCGGCGGCCAGCAAGGACAAACCCCCGGCTGCGGCCGGGGCAGATTCCAAGCCGTCGGCGAAGGGCGAGCCCAAATCCGGCGGGGAAAAGAAGGCGTCCGACTGAGGCCAGGCAACCAGCCGGCGGAAGCCCGATGTTAGACATCCCCCAGGCCTGTTGCCGGCGGTTCCGATGGCCATCATCCCAGGTTTCACGCGCCGGGCGGGGTGAGGTTTCCTTGTGGGTGGGGATATGCGCAGCGCTGCTCACATCCAGCCTGGCGGTGGGGGCTGATGGCTGGCTCAGTATCGTGAGCAGCAGCGGACAGTTCACCGTGCGCGGCCTGCCTGTAGGTCAGCTCAAGAGCGCTCCGGTGTCACACAGTTCTCTGGTCGTGCTTGATCCCTCATTGTTGGTGGTTACCTGCGAGACCTTGCGGACTGCAGTCGTGAGGGAGTTGGGGCTGCCGACAGGCTGGCAAGGCCCGATTTTCATCCAGTTGCACCCAGCGCGGTCCGGCTTTGAAACGGTGCGCGTGCATGCCATGCGTTCTGCCGAAAGGTGGAGCTACCGGGTGGAGATGCCCGATGAGATGCCATCCGGCCGCCTGATACGGTTGCTGGTTGAAGTCATTCTGTTGGAACACGCCAACCGTGGTGCTAAAGACACCCGTGTGGAATTGCCCCCGTGGCTGGCTCCGGGGTTGGCGGCGCGGCTCGAGGCCAAGGGACTCGACGCAGCGGTTTTGTCTCCCGCGCGTTCTGTGGCCGTGGTGCGTGGCAACTTCTTGGGGGCGGGGAATACCGAGGCAACGGTCTTGATGCCGGATCGCCCAGCCGCGCTCACGCAAGTGCGAACCGATGAAGCGACGGTGGTCCGGAACCGACTGGGAGCACAGCCGGCACTGACGGTCGAGGAGCTTAACTGGCCGGCTGACCTGCCCGTGGATGGCCCGGGACGAGCACGATACGACGCTAGCGCGCATCTGTTCGTGCTTGAGTTGTGCCGTTTGAGGGACGGGCCATCTCGACTGTGCGGATTGCTGGAGCGGCTGCCCGATCATCTCAACTGGCAGGTGGCGTTCCTGGAAGCGTTCAGGGGGCACTTTGATCGGATGGTGGATGTCGAGAAATGGTGGAGCCTGGTCGTCACCCGGTACACCAACCACGACCCGGGGATGACCTTGAGCTTTGAGGAAAGCCTTCAGCGCCTGGACGAGGTGCTCTACACCCCTGTGGAGGTACGGCTGGAAAAGGATGACCTGCCGCACCAATCGCAGGTTTCCCTGCAAACCGTGTTGCTCGAGTGGAAACCCGCCCTGCGGCTGGCCACCCTGCGGGACAAGGCCGCCCGACTGGCAGCATTACAACCCCGGCTAGCTCCTGAGGTGGCGTTAGTAGCGGAAGAATACCGAGACGCCTTGACCGGTTATTTGAACCTGGCGCAAGCCCGGCTGACCGCACCGGCCAGCAAACTGGGAACCGATGCTCGATTGGCGTCGCTCCGAGGAACCGTGAACCGGCTTCATCAACTCGATGCGCGCCGCCAGCGGCTTTGGGCAAGCGGGGTCCCTGTTTCGCCGCCGGGGTCGCCCCAGCGCGATCGCCGCGCCGACTGAGGGGCTCCGGCGCGCTGGCCCCTGAAGCAAGAGCAGGTTGACGCCCGGCCCCGCGGCGGCAAGACTGCTCCCGGCATGACAATCAGGCAACTTCAACTCCTCGCACGTGAACACAGCACCCCGCTGGTCGTTGTGGATCACGAGATCATCCGCCGCAACTACGCCGAGTTTCGCAAACACCTGCCGCAAGTGCAGGCCTACTACGCCGTGAAAGCCAACCCGGCCCCCGAGATCATCCGCACTCTGTACAAAGCGGGGGCCAGTTTCGATGTGGCGTCACTGCCGGAGTTCATGTTGGTCTATGAAAACATCAAACACCTGCCCGCTCGCGAGCAGCAAGACTACATCTGGGACAAGATTATTTACGCCAATCCCACCAAACCGAAGGAAACCTTGCGGGCTTTGGATCAATACAAGCCACTGGTGACCTACGACAACTTCAACGAGATTCAGAAGATCAGCCGTTATGCTCCACACGCTGGCGTGGTGCTGCGCTTGCGTGTGGCGAACACTGGGTCGCAGTGCGAGTTATCTTCGAAGTTTGGCTGCGATCCGGGAGAGGCGGTCGCTCTGATCATGGCCGCGCTGAAGCTGGGTCTGGTGGTGGAGGGGCTGAGTTTCCACGTGGGAAGCCAGTGCACCAACTTTGATAATTTCGTGCAGGCACTGAACATCGCCGCGGCCGTCATGAAGGAATCGCGCGACCGTGGCCACGCCATCAAGATACTGGACATTGGAGGCGGGTTTCCGGCGCCCTACAACCGGCACGTGCGGCCCTTCCGGGAACTGGCGCGGGTTATCAAGGCCGAGATCAAACGGCTTTTTTCCCCCGAGGTGCAGATCCTCGCCGAGCCCGGGCGATTCCTGGTCGCGTCCGCGGCACATGCCGTGGCACGGATCATTGGCAAAGCCGTGCGAGACGGGAAGACGTGTTATTACATTGATGACAGCGTCTATCACACTTTCTCGGGCATTGTCTTTGATCATTGTCAGTATCCACTTAAATCGTTCCGCAAGGGCAAAAAGGAGGTTTGCGCAGTGTTTGGCCAGACCTGCGACGGACTGGACTGTCTCTCGCAGAGTGAGCTTCTGCCCGAGCTCGAGATTGACGATCTTGTCTATGCCGAGAAGATTGGCGCTTACAGCAACGCCTCATCCACGTTCTTCAATGGGTTTCCTCCAGCCAAAGTCATTCATATCAATCAGTAATCCTCCCTCGCGTTACTATGAATCCCCAATCCTGGACGAGCCGCAGCCGTGTCGAGGCGGCCATCAACCATCGTGAACCTGACCGCGTGCCCTATGATCTTGGCGGTACGATTCTGACCGGCATTAATCGCCATGCCTATCGGCGGCTGCGAGATTACCTGGGGCTGGAGGAGGCGCCCATTACCATTGAAGATCGCTGTCAACAACTGGCGCTGGTGCACGAGGACGTGAAGGAGCGCCTCAAGGTGGACGTCTGGGGGATTAACCCCGGCGGCATTCCTGGAGCGCCCGAGCCACGCGAGGAGAACGGTTACAGCAAGTTTGTGGACGAGTGGGGCATCGAGTGGTGGATGCCGCTGGAGGGCGGGTTTTACTACGATATGCGCCGGCATCCGCTGGAGCACATCAGCACTATCCAGGAATTGCGAAAGGTGCGCTTTCCCGACCCTGTACACCCCGCCCGGTTCGAGGGGATGGCCGGGCGCGCAGATGAGTTGATGAACCGGCGACAGAAAGCATACGTGCTGGGCCGGAACGCTGCCGGCATCTGGGAGGTGGCATTGTGGATGCGTGGGTTTGAGAACTTCTTCTGCGACATGGCCGAGAATCCCGCCTTCGCGGAAGCGCTCATGGACATCATCTGCGAGATCAAAATGAAGTACTGGCAGCGGGCCCTGGAGACCGTGGGCTCAAACGTGATGATCGTTTCAGAAGCTGATGACCTTGCCAGCCAGAATGCCCTCTTATGCAGCCCGGCGATGTACCGGAAGTTCATCAAGCCCCGACACACCCGACTCTTCAGTTTCATCAAGAAACAGGCCAAGGTGCCGGTGAAGATCTTTTATCACTCCTGTGGGGCTGTAGCTCCGTTGATTGCGGATTTGATCGAGTCAGGCATTGACATCCTCAACCCGGTGCAGGTGAGCGCGGTGGGCATGGACACGCGCGAACTGAAGAAGCGCTTTGGCAAGGACTTGACTTTCTACGGCGGCGGGGTGGACACCCAGGAGGTGCTGCCTCACGGGACGCCGACACAAGTGCGGGATGAGGTGCGGCGGCGCATCGAAGACCTTGCGCCGGGAGGCGGCTTCATCTTCAACACCGTGCACAACATTCAAGCTGATGTGCCCCCGGCGAACATCATGGCCATGTGGGAGGCGCTCCAGGAGTACGGGGTCTATCACTAGTTTCGCCGAGGGGAGTCGTCGAGGAGTAGCAGCCCTCGACTGGCAGGCACACCGAGGGGGTTAGCCGCCTTTGCTGCGGCGCTGGGCAAGCACGGCCCCGCCAGTGATGCCAGCGTCATCGCCCAGGTTTGATGCGATGATCTGAACACCACGCATCGCCCCCGGCATGGCGTGATCTTTGGCGGTCTTCCGAATGGTGTCGAGCATCTCGTCACCGAGAGCCTCGATCACACCCCCGCCCAGCACCACGATCTCTGGATTGAGGATGTTGACGAGGTTGGACACAGCGACACCAATGTGCTGTGCCGCCTCTTCCACCACTTTGGCCACGAACTTGTCGCCACGACGGATTGCCTTGCGCAGATCGCCGCTGCGCATATCCTCCAGGTCTTCCCCCAGCATCTCGGTCAGCAGCGTCTTTTGTCCGCCTTTGACCGCGGCCTGGATTGCACGGAAGAGGGCGGTGCGGCTGGCCAGAGCTTCGAAGCAGCCTTTATTGCCGCAGCCACATTTGGGACCGTTCAGATCAATAACCATGTGGCCCACCTCGCCCGCCGTATGGCCGAAGCCGCTGTAAAGTTCGCCGTTGATGATGAGGCCTCCTCCGATGCCTGTCCCCACAAAGATGCCGAGCATGTGCCTGGGTTTGGACTCCAGCTCCGCCGCGTAAACGCCGAGGGCTGCCATGTTGCAATCGTTCTCCACAAAGACAGGAACCTCGAGCAGCCCCTCGAGCTTTTTTTTCAGAGGCACATCGCTCCACTGCAAGTTAGGGGCAAAAATCACACTGCCATTGTCGCCGTCCACCGCCCCAGGGGCGCCAATGCCAATCGCTCGAACCTGCTTGAGCGAGAGGTCTGCTTCGTCCACGGCGTCTTCCACACAACGCGCAATGCGCTCGATAACCGCTTCTGTGCCGCGATGGGACTTGGTGCTGACCTTGGCCACGCCAAGGCACTCGAGGTCGGCATTAAACACGCCCGCCAGAATCTTGGTGCCGCCAAAGTCCACCCCGACCAGAAACTCTGCTTTGCCGTTTTCTGCCATGGCTGTTTGGTTTGGCTAGAGGTTGCTGTCTGCCCGGCCCGCTGTCCAATAGTTTGTTGTTACATTTTGCCGGCGAGCACTTCTGTAATCCGGCGCCGTAATTCCTCGTTTGTTGCTTCGGTCGGACGGGTGCCATCAATGACACGGAAACCGTAATGCGAACGCAACATCATGAAGGCTTTGCGCATCAGGGCCTGATACTTCAGGAAGCTGTCGTAAATGTCCCGGGACAAGCCGAGATCCATGCCGCTTTCCCAGTAGTCCAGCCCCGCATATTTCGAGAGCGTCCGTTGCACCAGTTCATCGGGTGGCACGTCCAGGTAAAAGACCGCGTCCGGCTCGATGGCAATCCCGTAGAGATTGCGCAGCCAGTTCAGCTCCATGCCCCGAACGAGGTCCCGTGCCATCAGCGTGTAGATGTAACGGTCGCAAAGAACAATCGAACCGGCCTTGAGCGCGGGGATGATCGTATTCTCGAACTGATCGGCAAAATCCGTGGCGTAGAAAAGGCTGAGCGTGGTATGGCTGAGGATGTTGCCCTGCTGGGCCCGTTCAAGTTCCTCACTGACCAGCGCGGAATGCTTGAGGCCCACAGCCACGGTCGCATGCCCGCCGCCTTCCAGCCAGTCCACCAGCCGCGCAATCTGCGTGGAGCGGCCCGAGCCGTCACCTCCCTCCACCACGATCAGTTTGCCCGTGAGTTTGTCCAGTTCGAGATTGGGGATAGCGTGGCCGTAACACCGCCGTGTTGACGAGGTCGGCACAAGGATGCGGGTGGCGGGAGTGTGCTTCACAGGCCAGGCTCCTTCGTTCGTGGTTTGACGACCGGGCCCGCGGGCGGCAGGCCCAGAGACTTTCTTTGGTAACGGCTGAAATCGATCTTCTGAGCGACGAGGCGGCGAACGATCGCTTGCTGGCTTTCGACGCGTTGATTGGCGTCCACGACCAGGAATTGGAATTCGGCGCTCATGGCGAGGTATTGCTCAAGAATCCGGCCTTGAAAAATGCGGAAGCTCTCGTAAGGGTCGCTTGAGAGCCGCAAATCCATCCCGGCTTCGAAATACTTCAGTTGCGGGCGACCATCGAGGATGCGGTTGAGAGAGACCTCCAGATCGGCCCGAAAGAAAAAGGTGAGGTCAGGCAAGGCGGCAAAACTGTAAAGTCCGCGCACCCAGGCCGGCTGGCAGCCGCGCACCACATCGCGCGCGAAGGCCGTGAAGATGTAGCGGTCGCAAAGAACGATGTATCCGGCGCGCAAAAGCGGCAGGAGGTGCCGCTCGTAGCGGTCAGCGAAATCGGTGGCGTGAATCAAACTGAAGGTCGTTGGGGTCAACAGGGCCATCTTTTTGCCTTTGCTCGTCGCGCTCTTGACCAGCTCAGAGGAGTTCCACTCGCTGAAATAGACCTTGAGTCCCTCTTGTTCCAGCCACCGTTTAAGCAGCCGGATCTGGGTGGATTTTCCTGAGCCGTCCAGCCCCTCGACCGCAATCAGCCGGCCCGCAAAACCCATTTGGGCAAATGTCTTCGTCACAAAGGCTGCACTTTAAGCCGGCCACCTCGAAAAACAACTGTAAACCCGACCTGAATCGGCTTCCCAGGGGCCGCAGGTTGTGCCACAACAAGTTCGTGACTTTAAACGGGTCATTCTACCATGACTATGGCCGGCTGCAGTAAACCAGCTTTCTACGCAGAAAAGGTCGCGCTGGTCGGACTGGGACTGCTGGGCGCCTCGCTAGGCCTCGCCCTGCGCGGCAAGCGTCTGGCAGGACGGGTTTCAGGATATGTACGTCGGCAGGCCAGCCTGCAGGAGTGCCTGCGTCTGGGCGTGGCCGATGAGGTGAGCATGGACCTCCAGGCCACCGTACGCGAGGCCGACGTCGTTGTGCTCTGCACGCCCCTGGGCCAAATGCGAACTCTGGCGGACCAGATGCTGCCCGCCCTCCGGCCCGGAGCCTTGGTCACCGATGTTGGCAGTGTCAAGGAGAGCGTCGTCCGTGAACTCGACCCGTTAATTGCGGGTGCCGGAGCGTTTTTTCTGGGCAGTCATCCCATGGCGGGCTCGGAGAAAACCGGTCCCGCTGCCGCCCGGTCGGACCTGTTTGACAGAGCGGTTTGCATTCTCACCCCCACTCCAGAGTCGGACGAAGGCGCCATGCATCGGCTGAGAAGTTTTTGGGAGTCGCTCGACATGCGGTTGCTCGTGATGTCGCCCTCCCGTCATGACGAACTCGTGGCGCGGTCCAGCCACTTGACGCATGTGTTGGCGGCCAGCCTGGCCAACCTGGTCCTCGATCCGACTCTTCCTCCCGAACAGGCCACGGTCTGCGCTGGTGGTTTTCGGGACAGCACGCGCGTCGCCTCCGGATCTCCTGAAATGTGGCGCGACATCGCCCTGGCCAACCGTGCGCAGCTTTGCCGGGCTATGGACGCCTTTGGCGAACGCCTGCGAGAACTGCGCGAAGCCATTGCTGTCGGAGACGCTCAGGTCATTGAAACTTTTTTTGCTCAGGCCAAAGAGCGCCGGGATCGGTGGCACGCCCAGGCCGCATCGCCCTCCCCCGAGTAAACCTCCTTCAACACATGGGCCTGCCTTCCCTGATTGAGATCATCCCCCTCCCAAGGCCGGTAAGCGCCCGGGTCACCGTGCCCGGCTCCAAGAGCATTACCAATCGCGCGCTCGTTCTGGGGGCCTTGGCCGACGGCGAGACGGTGCTGGAAGACGCGCTATGGAGCGAGGACACCGCGGTGATGGTCGAGTGCCTCCGCAAACTGGGCTACGCGGTGACGGTCGGATCTGCTCCCGGCGACCTGTGCAACCGCAGAATTACGATACGCGGGTTGGGCGGACACGTGCCTCCAGGAGGAACCCCGGACCGTCCGCTAGAACTCTTCGTGGGGAACGCCGGCACCGCCGCACGCTTTCTGACAGCACTGGTTTGCCTTGGCAAAGGTGTTTACCGTGTGCACGGCGTGCCTCGCATGCATGAGCGTCCGCAGGCGGCCCTCTTCAGTGCACTCCGGGAACTGGGTTACTGCGTGGTGTCTTCCAACGAGCGCCTGCCGGCTGATGTCCATGGCGGTGGCCCACATCCGGGCTCCTGTCGTGTCAACGTCGCGGAGAGTTCCCAATTTGCCTCCGCCTTGCTGTTGGCGGGTGGGCTGGCCGGCTGGCGCGTAACGATCGAAGGAGAGAACGAGGAGGAATTGCCTTACGTGGAGATGACGCGCCGCCTTATTCAGTCCTTTCCATCCCGAGGTGGACGATTTCAAATCGAACCCGACGCCTCCGGGGGGTGCTGCTTTCTCGCCGTCAACCATCTGAACCCAACAAATTCCGAAGGCGCGCACAGGATCGAGGTGGCCAACTGGCCGGATTCAGGTTGGCAGATTGACGCCGAGTTCCCACGCTACCTCCCTCTTCCCACCACGTTGTCCCGGCGCCGCCATTTGGGTGACAGCATCATGATGGCCATCACCCTGGGGCCGCTGGCCAATCATCCTGTGCGCTTCGACGACCTGGGTCGTTTGCGGGTGCAGGAGTGTGAGCGCGTGAGGGCCTTGCACACCGAGCTCACGCGTTGCGGCGCGCGGGTGGTGGAAAAGGGCGACTCGCTGCTGGTCTGGCCGTCCAGGCTGCACGGAGCGGAAATCGAAACTTATGAGGACCATCGCATCGCTATGTGTTTTGCTATTCTGGGATTGAAAATTCCCGGCCTTAGAATCAAGAATCCGGCCTGTGTGAGGAAAACATTTCCAGGTTTTTTCCAGAAGCTGGCCGCCTCTCCGCCCCATGGATTGGGGGCCGGCATTCTGGACTGTGCCAGTGGTCGGATCCTCACGGCTGAGGAGTGTCTCGCCGGGTGATAACTGATTCCGATCGCCGCTTAGATCGTTATCCAGAGCAACAGGTCTTGCCAAATTCGATTGTGAAAGCCTTTTCCAAGAAGCCCGCTGACCAGCACCGAATTACACCGCCGGTCGTGATCGCCATTGATGGCACCAGCGCCAGCGGCAAAAGCACCAACGCCCGTTTGATCGCGGCCAAATTGGGCTTCGTCTATGTGGATACGGGAGCCATGTACCGCACGTTGGCCTGGTATTGCCTGCGGGAGGGGTTGGACGTGCTTGACCCCAAGGCGGTGGCCCGTGCTTGCCGCCAATGGAAGACCTCTCTGGTCTGCGTCGAAAACGGCCTGCGCCAGGCGCGATTACTCGTCGGAGGATATTACCCTGAGAAGGAGATTCGCACAGCCGAGGTCAGCGCCGCCGTACCACATGTGGCTGCCGTGCCCAAGGTGCGTGCATGGATGAAGAAGAAGCAGCGGGAATGCCTGAAGTTTGGCAACCTGGTGATGGAGGGGCGTGACATCGGCACCAATGTTTTCCCCGAAACCGATTTCAAGTTCTACCTCGACGCCGCCCTGGCTGAACGTTCACGCCGCCGCGAAGCTGACGGCGTGCGGGAGAACCTGGCCGCCCGCGACCAACGCGACAGCCAACGAGCCACCGCCCCGTTGATGATTCCATTAGGGGCCGTCCTGATTGACAACTCCGGCGAGACCCCCGAGCAGACCAGCAGCAGGATTATCGCTGAGTTCCAGCGGCGGCTGGCTGCCCGCCAGGCTTCTACTGCGCAATGAACCCAGCCGTCATGACGCGGTTCTACCGGACCTTTCGGTGGATCATACGCGTGCTTTTGAGGATCTGGTTTAGACTGGAAGCTCGTGACGCGCACCGGGTCCCCGCAACAGGCCCTGTCATCCTGGCCTGTAACCATGCCAGTTTTGGCGATCCGATCATGGTCGGAGCCAGCGTCCGCCGCATGGTCAATTACCTTGCGCGGGCCGACCTTTTCGAAAACCGCCTCTTCGGCTGGTGGCTGCGTCGTGTCGGCGT
>Ga0073934_10002631_pt1 | contig 36423 bp, 35 predicted proteins | sample LarsenN4metaG_FD_76834 | JGI IMG/M metagenome (GOLD analysis project Ga0073934, IMG submission 76834) | Hot spring sediment bacterial and archeal communities from British Columbia, Canada, to study Microbial Dark Matter (Phase II) - Larsen... ... | reverse complement strand
TTCTTCCCAGTTGTCGGCTCCGCAGATGACCGCACAGATGGCGATTACGAGAATGTCGATCAGCTGGTGGCGCTTCGTCCGGTCTATTCGGGGATCTTTCAACAGCAGGGTTTGTTTCCATCGCTAGCCTCCTCAATGGAAACCAGAGGATAGCCGTTTTGCCCTACAGTTTCAAGGGTTTTCATTGAGACGCGATTGCCCGATTGGAAGAATGCTCGGGGTTCAAAAACCGATCAGTTTATGGTATATAATTGGGAACGTTAATCCCCAGGAACATGACAACGCACAAAAGGAGGTGACGCGCGGAAAACATCGTGAAGTTTACGTTTCTGCACCGAAAATCAGTTCGCAGGAAGAGGAGAGAAAGATGAAACACAAGACCCTTTACACACTGCTGGCCGTTCTGGTCCTGGCCAGCCTGGTCCTGGCGGCGTGCGCCCCCGCAGCGCCGGCTACAACCGAAGCGCCGCCAGTTGAAACGGAAGCTCCGCCAGCTGAAACCGAAGCGCCACCGGTTGAGACCGAAGCGCCGACCGAAGAGCCGGTCATGACGGAAGCACCTACCGAACCGCCGGCTGAAGGCCCGCGCACGGTCATCATCGGCACCACTGACGCCATCTCCAGCCTCGATTTCGCCGACGCGTACGCCGTGCACGACTGGGAGATCTTCCGCAACATCAACCGCGGCCTGATGGGCTACGTACCCGGCACGGCAGAGATCGTCCCCGAGATCGCGGTCGATTATCCCGAGATCAGCGAAGACGGGCTCACTTACACCTTCAAGATCGAGTCCGGCTGGATGTACCCGGACGGCACTGAGTTGGTGGCGCAGGACTTCGTGCGCGGCATTAACCGCTCGGCGTTGGGAGGGGACGTGTCCTTCCTGGTGACCACATACGTGGAGAGCGTCGAAGCCCCCGATGACGAGACCGTCGTCATCCACCTGAAGAACCCACGCGGTGACTTCATCCAGATCGTCAGCGCCTCTCCGTATATGCCGATTCCCGAAGGGTTGTTCCCAGACGACGAGCTCAACAAATTCCCCGAGCAGGTCTACGGTGTTGGCCCGTGGCAGGTCGTTGAGTACAATGTCGAGGAGCAGCTCGTCCTCGAGCGCAATCCCAATTATAGAGAGGGCTTTCCAGAAGCTGCGCCCGAACGGGTGATTATGCGCTACTTCACCGATCCAACGCAGATGGCGCTGGCGGTCGAGAACGGCGAGATCGATGTCGCCTGGCGTATCCTCGGTCCGCCTGAAGTCCAGCGTCTGTCCACGGTTGAAGGGCTTACCGCCTACAACAGCGGCGGAGGCGGCATCCGATACCTGATCCCCAATCACGCCAAGGAACCTTTCTCCACCAAGCTTGCCCGCCAGGCCCTGGCTTACCTGATCGACCGGGATGAGATCGTGGACCGGGTGATGCAGGGCACGGTTGACCCGCTCTGGTCGCAGGTGCCGCCTGGATTCCTCGGAGCCACCGAGGCCTTCCTGGACCGGTACGGTACGGGCGCCGACGTTGCTGCAGCGGAAGAGCTGCTGACTCAAGCCGGCTACAGCGAGGACAATCCGCTGGTGTTCGACCTGTGGTACCCGCCGGAGCACTACGGCGCGCATGCCGCCCAGATCTTCCAGGTCCTCGAAGAGCAGTTCGAAGCCACCCCCATGATTCAGGTGAACCTCCAGACCCAGGAGTGGAGCACGTACGTGGGCGCCTGCACCGGAGGCGAGTACGAAATCTGCTACCTGGGCTGGTTCTTCGACTACCCCGACACCAGCAACTACATCGACCCGTGGGCGGAGTCCTCGTTCTCCCCGGGCATGGGTTCCAATTACAATAACCCGGAAATGGACGAACTGCTACACGCCGCCGGCGCATCTCCTGACCAGGCGGAGCGGGAGCAGCTCTACATCCAGGCCCAAGAGCTGTACGCCGAAGATGTGGTCACGCTTCCCATCCACTTTGAACCGGAGTATGCCGTTTACCGCAACGATCGGGTTACGAACCTGGTCATCGGTCCCGCCATCGTCTTCCAGTACGAGTTCATTGAGTTGCCGTAATCTGGATTACGATACCATTCACCTGCCGGACCTGGCTCAGCAGGTCCGGCAGGCAGTTCCCCCTCATCTGGTAAGCTCACCCGGATAGCTGTTGGCCCGTTTCGCCCTCTGATGGAGTGAATGAATGTCGCCCCTGGCCGGGATCTGCGTAAGTTCGCTTATCGTCGTAGCTGTCTTCCTTGTCTATGCTTTCGTGCGAGGCAGCCCCGGCCTGCGCAGCTACATCCTGACGCGGCTGCTCCTTACCATACCCATGGTGTTCGTCCTGGTCACGGTTATCTTCGTGGTAATGCGGGTCATACCAGGGGATCCAGTCACCAGCGAGTTGGGTCCCAGAGGCGGCGAAGCTGTCCGCCAGCGTATGCGCGAGCAGCTGGGGCTCGATCAGCCCATTCCCGTACAGTACGTTCGGTATCTCGGCAACGTGCTCACCCTCGACCTGGGGGAGTCGCTGGTGTTCGGCAACCGCCCCATTATCGATGAGTTGAGCGAGCGATTCCCGGCCACGCTCGAGATGATCATCCCGGCGATGATCCTCTCCGCCGGCGGCGGGATTCTGCTCGGCACTTACGCTGCCAAAGCCCGCAAGCGAGCCGTTGATTACGGGCTGCGGTTGTTCAGCATCACCGCCTATGCGATGCCCGTCTTCTGGCTCGGGCTGTTGCTGCAGGTGGTTTTCTCCCTGCGCCTGGGCGTCGCGCCGGTAGCCGGGAGAATCGACCCGGTGATCGGCATTGGCCTGGAGAGAAAGACCAACCTGTTGATCATCGACTCGATCCTTTCGGGAAACTGGGAAGCCCTGGGCAACGTCTTGCATCACCTAGCCCTCCCGGTGCTGGCTCTTGGCCTGATCCTGATGGGCGTCTTTCTCCGCCTGAGCCGGATCAACGTGATCGAAGCGCTGGTCGAGGATTACATCATGGCCGGTCGGGCCCGCGGCATTGAAGAACGGACCCTGGTTTTTAAGCATGCCCTGTCGAACGCCATGATCCCGATCGTCACCCTCATTGGGCTGCAGGTTTCCGTCTTGCTGGCCGGCGCGGTCCTAACAGAGACCACCTTCAGCTGGCCGGGAATGGGGCTATACCTGGTGGAGCGCATCGGCCAGCGGGATTACACCGCCGTACAGGGTACGATCATCATCTTTGCCTTGTCCGTAGCCATCATCAGTCTTCTGACCGATATCATTTACGCCTTCATCGACCCCCGTGTCCGTTATTAGGGGATTTATCCGTAGCAGGGAAACCGGGATTAAGCCATGACGACCACCCAACCAGCCACCGCTGAAACGATCCTCGCCTGGGAACGTGACCTGGAACGGGCCGGAATCCTCCGCCGGCTGCTGAAAGCGCGCCGCTGGTATGGTGCCGACTGGTGGTTTGCCGCCATCAGCGGCTTGCTGCTGTTGTTCATCTTCAGCGTGGCGATATTCCCGGATTTTTACGCCCCGTATAACCCCCGTGCCCAGGTAGCGCCGGGGATGCTCCCGCCAGGCGGCCAGCCCTCGTTCTTCGTCCTGGTCAGCCACGAGGGAGGACCGTTGACTCTTGACGATCTCACCAGCCCCGACGTCAGCGTCGGACTGGTTGCTGGCAGCCAGTCCAGCCAGGTGCTCCGGGATGCGGCGGACAAACGCGCCGCAGAATTAAGTCAGCAAGGGGAGACGATCCGCATTCGTCCCCGCATCCGGCGGTATGAAGACCTGGAGCAGGCATTCGCCGCCCTGCGGGCGGGTGAAGTGACAGCTGTTGTCGGTGAAAACACAGAGGTCGAACAATTCCTCTCCGGCAGTTCGGACCTGGTGATGGGGGATTCGCTCACGTTCGCTTTCACTACGCCGTTCTACCTGGGCACCAACCAGATCGGGCAGGACCTGTTGAGCCGGATCATCTGGGGGACGCGCATCGCATTACTGGTCGCCTTCCTGGCTGCCCTGTTTGCCCTGCTCATCGGAGTGCCCTTAGGATTGATCGCCGGGTATTGGACCGGCAGGCTGGAACGCGCCCTCACCATGGTGATGGACAGCCTGTATTCTTTTCCCGGGTTAATCCTGGCGATCGCGATCGCCGCGGTGCTCGGACCGGGAATATTAAATGTCGTCATTGCTATCGCCACCCTGTACGTGCCCACATATTACCGCATCGTGCGCGGTCAGACGCTCAGCTTCAAGCAGGCGCTGTACGTCGAAGCCGCACACAGTCTGGGGGCGCGACCGTGGGAGATCCTGATCCGTTACATCTTCCCCAACCTCATTCCCTCGCTGGTTGTCCTCTTCTCGGTGAACGTCGCCGATGCGATCCTGACCGAAGCCGGCCTGGCATTCCTCGGCCTGGGGCTGCCTCCCGACACGCCGGATTGGGGCATCGACCTGGCTGCCGGGCAGGACTTCATGCGGCAGGCGTGGTGGCTGGTCACCTTCCCCGGGGTGATGATAACTCTGGTAACATTGGCCTTCAGTATGTTAGGCGAGAGTCTCTCGGAGATCCTGAATCCCAGGTTGTCTGAAGCTTGAAGTTACCGGGATAATAAAGAAAAGTGAACATTGGAGCATGAAACATAAACCCGAGGTACTGGTAAAAATCCGCGACCTTGAGGTGCTCTACCGCACGCGTGCTGGCATGGTCAGCGCGATCAGTCAGGTCTCCTTTGACATCTACCGGGGTGAAATTCTTGGGCTGGTGGGGGAAAGCGGTTGCGGGAAGAGCACTCTGGGGAAAGCGATCCTGCGCATGCTTCCGCCGACCTCCAAGATTAGAGGGAAGATCATATTCGATGGGGAGGACGTCCTGGTTTACAACGAGGGGCAGCTGCGCGACTTCCGCGGCCGCCGCGTCAGCATGATTTTCCAGGATCCTTTCACTTCCCTGAATCCCGTTCAGCGGATCGACGATCACCTGGTAGAAGCCATCCAGGTGCACGAATCGCAGGTGGAACGACCGTCCGCCCTGGAGCGGATCGCCAGGCTTGTCGAGCGTTTGGGCATCGAGCGCCGGCGGCTCAGAGATTATCCCCACCAATTTTCCGGAGGGATGCGCCAGCGGGTGATGATCGGTCTTGGGTTGATCCTCAATCCCGACCTGATCATCGCAGATGAGGCCACGACTTCCCTGGACGTGATCGTCGAAGCCAAGCTGCTCGATCAATTGCGCGAGATCCGCGACGAATTCGGGGTCACCATCCTCGTGATCACCCATAACATCGCCCTGGTGGCTGAGATCGCCGACCGGGTGGCGGTGATGTACGCCGGAAAGATCGTCGAGATTGGGTCCTGCGAACGGATCTTTGACGACCCGTTACATCCCTACACTCAGGGTTTGATGCAGTCTGTGCCAAGCATCCGCCTGGATGAACAGGAGCTGCTCTTCAAGATGCCGGGCGAGCCGCCCGACCTCTCCAACCCGCCCACTGGGTGCAGATTTCACCCGCGCTGCCCATGGGAGATGCCCATCTGCTCGCGCTACGCGCCAGAGCTAATGGAGGTTGCGCCGCAGAGATGGGTTCACTGCTGGCTGTTTCAGGACCATCCTGAAAAAGATAAAGAGACGATCAAGGTTTTCAAGTGAGCGTAGAGAGAGACTCTTGTTACGATTTCGATCCGGAAAACCTGGTGGAGGTAAAAGACCTCAAGAAGTGGTTCCCGGTTCAGAAGGGTTTTCTCGAGCAGCTGTTAGCCGGTCACCTCGACCATGTGCACGCCGTCGATGGCGTCTCTTTCAACATCCGCCGGGGAGAGGTTTTCGGGTTGGCAGGCGAGAGCGGCAGTGGAAAGACCACCATCGGACGGCTGGTCATCGGGCTGACCGAGCCAACCGCAGGCGCCGTCTGCTTCGATGGCATCGATCTGAACCAGCTGCACCCCGAAGAACTGCGCCGCCTCCGGCGCCGGATGCAAGTCATCTTCCAGGACCCGATGGCTTCGTTGAATCCACGCATGACGATCGGGGATTCGATCTCACACGGCTTGAAGATACACTTCCCGGAGAAGTCCGCTGAGCACCGCGAGATCACGATGGAGATCATGGCGAAGGTGGGCCTGACTCCGCCGGGTTATTTTTACAACAAGTACCCTCACCAGATCTCCGGAGGCCAACGCCAGCGCGTGGTGATCGCCCGCGCCCTGATTACCCGGCCCGACCTCATCCTGGCAGACGAACCCATTGCCATGGCGGACGTCAGCGTTCGGGCATTGCTTCTCGATTTAATGAAGCAGCTCAAGAAGGAATTCAACCTTACTTATTTGTTTATCACCCATGACCTGGCGACGGCCAAGTACATATGCGACCGGATTGCCATTCTTTACCTCGGGAAGCTGGCTGAAGTTGGCGACCTTTACGAGGTCTATTCCCACCCGCTGCATCCTTACACGCAGGCGTTGCTGGCTGCCGTGCCGGTGCCCAACCCCCACGAACGCCGGACTCAGCCGATGCCGGCGGGTGAGATCCCCAATCCCATCCATCCGCCTTCGGGGTGCCGGTTTCATCCCCGCTGCCCGATCGCACGCGAGAACTGCGCCCAGGAAATTCCGGAACTGCGCGAGCTGCGCCCGGGTCACTACGTCGCCTGCCATTACGCAGAACAGTTTCTTTAGTTAAATTACGCAATTGAGAGGATCTCAGCGGTGTGCAGACAGGCGCAGCCTGCCCGATCACCCTTGTTCTCCAACCAACTGCCCCCAAAAATTCACCCTGGGCGGGTAGTCCGCTGAACAACATTTCTCTACTCCCTTTGACAATCTCCCCTGCGCAGACTACAATTTAGATGATGTTTGCGAGTTGAAACATTTCACTGCGCTATTCCACAGATCTCCCTTGGGGACGGTGGGTGCATAATACAGTTTCATGCGAAGGACCGTATGAGTGCCTGGCCGGGAAAATATGTCATCGGATTAACGGGCAATATCGCCACCGGGAAGAGCGTTGTCCGAAAAATGCTGGAACATCTCGGCGCCTACGGGATCGACGCTGACGCCCTGGCGCACCGCGCCATCGCACCAGATGCGCCGGGATACCAGCCAGTGGTGGATACATTTGGGAAGTGGGTCCTGAATGCGGACGGTCAGATCGACCGGGCGCGCCTGGGCCGGCTGGTGTTCTCAGATCCTCAGGCGCTGGCCAGCCTGGAAGCCGTCGTCCACCCATTGGTGAGGCAGGCGATCGATCTCTTGGTCCGCCGTGCGCGGCAGAAGGTGATCGTCATCGAGGCGATCAAGCTGCTCGAAGGGCCCCTGGCGGCAGCCTGTGACAGTATCTGGGTGACGACTGCCCCCGAAGAGGCGCAACTTTCCCGCCTGACGAAGAAGCGTGCGATGACTGCTGAAGCTGCGCGGCAGCGCATCGGCGCGCAATCAGCGCGAGCGGAAAAGGCAGCTGCGGCGCAGGTCGTGATCGATAACAGTGGTTCGTTCGACGAGACCTGGCGCCAGGTGCAGGCGGCCTGGAATAAGCACGTCCCGGCTGGCCTGGTCGAAGTCGAACGCGCGGCCAGCGTTGCGAAAGGGACGCCGGTCGTTGAGCGCGCCGGACCGCGCCAGGCGGAAGAGATCGCCGCATTTATCACCCAGACGAGCAAGGGGCGCCGGAGAATTACGAAAAGCGACATCATGGCAGCCTTCGGCGAAAAAGCGTTTCTCCTGCTCAAATTGGATGGGCGCCTGGTGGGGCTGGCTGGCTGGCAGATAGAGAACCTGGTGGCGCGTGCCAGTGACATCTACCTGGAACCCGGGCTGGTCCTGGGCGAGGTCATTCGAGTGCTGTTGGACGAGATCGAGCGGGCTTCGTATGAGCTGCAGTGCGAGGCCCTGTTGCTGTTTCTCCCGCCTCACCTGGCCCGCCACCAGTCCGTCTGGAGCGGATTGGGATATGCAGTACGCGCCCCTCGGGAACTTGAGGTCAGTGCCTGGGAAGAAGCCGCCCAGGAATCGATGCCGGTCGGGACGGTAATGTTCTTCAAGCAGCTTCGAAAAGACCGGGTGTTAAGGCCGGTCTAGGCGTGTCCCATTCCTCGGCTGGCATCTCTGTGGGTCTCCGGGTGCATTCGCCCGGGGGAGTCTCGAACCGTGATTGAAATCATCAACGACCTGATCAACAACCTGGTGTTTATCTTCGAACGCCTTGACTGGCTTGGGATTCTCGATCTGATGTTGGTCACGTTGATCTTCTTCACAATCCTCCGCTGGCTGCGCGATACCCAGGCCCTGGTCCTGCTGCGGGGAGTTTTTTTGCTCATCGCCCTGATCAGCCTGCTGACCAGCCTGGAAGTCCTGCCGGCTTTCTCCTGGCTCATGCGGACGACTCTGCCAGCCCTGGTGTTTGCGATCCCGGTCATCTTCGCGCCGGAAATCCGGCGCGCCCTGGAAAGGTTGGGGCGGGCCGGGGCGATCCTCGACAGTGGGCGATCGCCATCGGCCTCGGCCGAAATCCAGGACGTGATCGCCGCGGTGGTCAACGCGACCGCCCGCCTCTCTGACCGGCAGCATGGGGCGTTAATCGTGCTCCAGCGTCTGGACAGCCTGGATGAGTACATCCAGACCGGGGTCCGGATGGATTCTCGGGTGACCGCTGAGCTGCTGCTGCAGATCTTTTACCCCAATACGCCCCTGCACGACGGAGCGGCGATCATCACCGATTCCAGGCTGGCTTCAGCAGCCTGCGTGCTGCCTCTCTCGGCGAGCGGGGTCCTTTCTAAGTCGCCGGAACGCCAGATGGGTCTCCGCCACCGTGCAGCCCTGGGCATCTCTGAAGTCAGCGACGCAGTCGCCGTGGTCGTTTCGGAAGAGACCGGCTCGATCTCGATTGTGAACGCAGGTCGGATGATCCGGCGCCTGGACGCTGAGCGGCTGGAGAACATCTTGCGAGCTCTGTACCGCCCGATGGTCGCAGGCAGAGGGTTCAGAGGCTATTTTGCTCGTCTATTCCCGGGTCTGGTGAGCGTCTGGAGAGAGGAGGAATAAGGACTTGTCGCCCCTGCGCTGGATCTTCAGCAACCTGAGCACGTTGATCCTGGCTTTCGCGCTTGCGGTCGTGGTCTGGATCTCCGCCGTGACGGCTGCCGATCCGAATATTGAGAGCAACCGGGTTGTCCCGCTCGAAATCGAAGGACTGGACCCCAATATGCTCGTGGTGGGAAACGTCCCTTCGCAGGTGCGCGTCACGCTGGAAGCGCCGACGAGCGTCATCGACCGGATGGGCTCTCTGGAGAGCGCTGTCAGCGCGTGGGTGGACGCTTCCGGCCTGGAAGCCGGGACGTATGAACTGGAGGTCCAGATCCAGGTGAATCCGGCTTTTCAACCAGCCCGCCGTCTGCAGGTTGTCCCGGAGATCATCCCGCTCACCCTGGAGCCGCTGATCACCAAGACCTTTCCGGTGGAACTCGAAATTACCGGCGAGCCAGCCATCGGTTACCAGAAACGCGCCTCCAGGCATGAGCCTGAGACAGTTACGGTTTCTGGGCCGGCGACCCTCGTCGACAGGCTCGCCGAAGTGCACGCCGCGCTGGATATCTCCGGGGCGGTCGAGACTATCACACGAGAGCTCGCCCTCACGGCGCGCGATGCAAATGGGCAGCCAGTGAGTGGAGTTACCATTTCACCGGCTGAGGTCAGCGTGACGCAGCCGATCTTCCTACAGGGCGGCTATCGGAACGTGATCGTCAGGGTGGTCACCGAAGGACAGCCTGCCGAAGGGTATAAACTGACCAATATCACTGTCTCCCCATTAAACGTGGTCGTGTTTTCCACAGATCCGCAGCTGGTCAATGACCTGCCTGGGTACGTGGAAACAGAACCGGTGGTCCTGACGGGCGCCGAGGACGATGTGAATGTTTTCGTCGGGCTGAATCTCCCGGAGGGCGTTTCAATCGTCGATGACCAGTTTGTCCTGGTGCAGGTGAGCATTGCTGCGATTGAGGGCAGCCTGACTATCTCGTTGCCGATCACCCCGGTCGGATTGCTGCCGATCCACGCCGCCTTGATTGAACCGCCGACAGTGGATGTGATCCTGCTGGGACCTGTGCCAATATTGGATTCGCTCGATTCGTCTGATATACGCGTCATCGTGGATGTCACGGACCTCGACCTGGGCATCTACCAGCTGACTCCCACGGTCGATGTCTTGCCGGATCGGATCAACGTCGAGACCATCCTTCCGTCGACGGTGCAGGTGGAAATCATCATCGCTCCCACGCCCACTCCGACACGTCTGCCGGAGGCGACTCCGATCCCCACGCCCTGACCTTGTGAGAAGAATATGCCGAAGCCGGTAGTCGCCCTGGTGGGGCGGCCGAACGTTGGCAAGAGCACGCTCTTCAACCGCCTGGCTGAAGAGAGGCTGGCAGTGGTTGACGCAGTTCCGGGCACCACCCGCGACCGCCTGATGGCGGAAGCCCAGTGGGCGGGGGCGACCTTTACCATCGTCGATACTGGCGGTATCGACCCCACCCAGGCTGGAGAAAGGCAGTTCGGGCGGCCCCTCTCAATTGGCTCCGCAGATTATATTGAACCAATAAAAGCCCAGGCCGAGATCGCCATCCGAGAGGCGGACGCGGTCCTGTTCATAACAGATGCGGAGAGCGGAGTGACTCCGGCCGACCATGAGGTGGCGCGGATCCTGCGCAGACACCAGCGGCTGCGCGATGGCGAGCTCTGGCCGCCTGTGATCCTGGTGGTCAACAAAGCCGACAACAGGATTCGCCGCGAACAGGCCTATCAGTTCTATGAGCTCGGCATGGGCGATCCCTATCCTGTCTCGGCGCTGCACGGGACGGGGACGGGCGACATGCTCGATGCGCTTGTGGCTGTCCTCCCAAATACAGCTGAAGAGGAGGAGGACGAATCCATTCGGATCGCGATCGTCGGCAAGCCCAACGTGGGCAAATCCAGCCTGCTCAACCGGATCCTGGGAGAGGAGCGGGCGATCGTCAGCCCGATCCCCGGCACCACGCGCGATGCAGTGGATACCAGGCTGCTCTACGAGGATATCCCCATCACCCTGATCGATACGGCCGGGATCCGCCGGCGGGGGAAGATCGAACCGGGCGTGGAAAAATACAGCGTCCTGCGGTCCATGCGCGCGATCGAACGCGCCAGTGTGGCGCTCCTCCTGCTCGATGCGACGACAGGCGTGACTGCTCAGGACGCCCACATTGCCGGTTTCATTCTGGACTCTGCCAGGAGCGTCGTCCTCCTGGTGAATAAGTGGGACGCGATTTCGAAAGATACCTACACGATGGACGGTTTCACCCAGACTGTCCGGTCCGAGCTGAATTTCTTGCCGTACGCCCCGCTCCTGTACATATCTGCGAAGACCGGGGAGCGGGTCGACCAGGTCCTGCCACTGGCGCTCCGGGTCCAGGAGGAGAGGCTGGTGCGCCTCTCGACCTCTCAATTGAACCAGATCTTGCAGAAGGCGCAGGACAGACATCCTGCTCCGAGCCATGCCGGCAGACAGCTTAAGATCTATTACGGCACCCAGGTGCGCAGCGATCCGCCCACATTTCTGATCTATGTGAACGACCCGCAATTGGCCCATTTCACGTACCTGCGTTACCTGGAGAATCAGATTCGAGACGTGTACGGCTTCCTGGGGACGCCGATCCGTCTGGTCCTTCGCCCCCGCCGATAATTCTGTCTTACTTGGGGCAGACTGCATATTTGCAATCGAGTGCAGATCTGCATCTGCCTGTTTATCTCGCCTCCTTCATCTCTCGTCCTTTCGAAGATTTGTAAGTTTTCATCTTTCTTAAGTACCCTTGCCCGCACTATCATCCGGTTTTATAATCCTTTTATAAGGTTAGCATGGAAAGTCAATTAGACCAATACCACTCAGAGCCCGTTGCAGATTCTCAGGAGCAGAAACAGCCGCGTTCGGGGTTTTTACGCTTTTTTCTGGATGTCTTGGAGACGCTGATCCTGTCGGTCGTGCTGTTTGCCGCCATCAATGCAATTTCGGCCCGCATCCGCGTCGACGGCGCCAGCATGGAGCCAACTTTACAAAGCGGTGAATTTGTGATCGTCAACAAGCTGGCTTATTTTCTCAGCGAACCAAAACTGGGCGATGTGATCGTATTCCATTTTCCCCGTGACCCCGATCAAGAATACATTAAAAGAGTGATCGGACTGCCGGGGGATCGGGTCGTCATCAAGGGCGGGAAGGTGTACGTCAATGGGGAACTGCTCAGGGAAGACTACATCGCCGCGCCGCCGGTTTACGAGATCACCGTCGATGTGCCGGCCGATTCTCTTTACGTGCTGGGGGATAACCGCAACAATTCGTCTGACTCCCATAACTGGGGGCCAGTGCCGATGGATTACGTGGTAGGTAAGGCTATCTTCATTTACTGGCCGCCAACCCAGTGGGGCGTCGTCGGTCAGGCTTCGACTGCCAGTGCAGCGCCCTGACGTTGACGATGGGATGCCTCGATGAGCGCACAAGAGATCACCCCCGAGGATGAGTCAAAGAGCGTGCTCTACCCCTGCCCGGAGTGTCCGGCGGGCGTCATGCGGATGGAATACACGACGTACTTTACCTGGCTGAACGATGAACTGATCACCGTCCCGAATTTTCCAGCCTGGAAATGCGATATCTGCGGGCGGCGTGACTTTGACCCGCGCTCGGTTACCTGGTTGAACACCCTGCTCAACCCGGCGACAGGCCGCTCCGCCGGGAGGCGGACGCGCCGCAGACCGAGGCACCCACAGAGCGACCAGCCTCAGCCCTGATCTGATCCAGCTGTCTTTCCAAGGTGCGGCTGAGCCAGATAGAGCGCAGCCAGGGTTTTCGCATCCCGTATCTTTCCCTCGGCGATCAGTTCGAAAGCGCGAGCCGGCCTCAGAGTCACCACCTGCAGGATTTCGTCTTCGTCTCCGGGAAGAGGGTTCGGCTCCAGCCCGGTTGCCAGGAAGACGTACATATATTCGGTCGAATATCCCGGCGCCAGGAAAAATTCCCCCAGCTTTTCCAGCTGGCTGGCAGACATGCCGATTTCCTCTCTCACTTCGCGCAGAGCGCAAATCTCTGGCTCTTCATTGGCGTCAAGGGTCCCGGCTGGGAGTTCAAGGATCTCGCCGCCTATGGAGTGCCGGTATTGACGGACGAAATAAACCAGGCCCTGGGAATCGACCGGGACCAGGGTCACTGCTCCCGGGTGATCGACGATGTCCAGCCAGGTCTGTTTTCCACCCGGCAGGCGGATTAATTCACGGCGCACATCGAATGCCTTGCCGTGATAGACGGTCTCGGACCGTAAAGTCTTAATTTGCATGTTTCCTCGCAGGACAGGATAAAAGGAGTAGCCGGTCGATTAACCCGGCTACTCCAGCGTTGGTCATCGGGCGCGGGTGGAGTGGATTCAAGGGATCTGAATCGTCGTCCCGGGAGTGAGGGCATAGGGCTTTGAGAGGTTGTTCGCCAGGATGATGGCGTTCGGGTCAACATCGCCGAATTCGCAGGCGATGGAATAGATGGTATCGCCGGATTGGACGGTGTAGCTGGTCGGGTGAGCCTTCAATGCTCGCTCGCCGGAGAATTTATTTCCAGTTTGAGGGATCTTCAGCGTAAAGCCAACAGGCACCACGGTGTTCAGCCCCAGGCCGTTCAGGCTGAGCAGCTCGCTGACGTTCAGGTTGAATCGTCGGGCAATGCAGAAGGGGAACTCGCCCTTCTGGAGCTGGTAAGTGGTCGGCAGGCCTGGAGTTGGGGTGGGGACGATCGCCGGAGGGGAGGTCGGAGCTTCTGTGGGCGGTGGTTCGGTCACCTGGGGAGAGGTTTCGGGGGTTACGGCAGGGGAGGACTCCGTGCCGGAGACGGGCGGTTGGGTCGCCTGTGGGGTCGCCCCGCCGCCTGCCGCCGCCGTCTGCGTGGCAATATTGCCCAGCTCGGCCTGCAGGGTGCCCATCGCGGAGTCCACCGTGGGTGAGGTGGGCGGGGGCGTCGACGCGGAGAGCTGACAGCCAGTAAGACTGGCGAAGAGCGACACCGACACGATCAAAAGAATGAACCGTCTGGACATCATGGGGTCCTCCTTAGAGATCCGCCTGCTTGAGGGGATCGATTTGGCAAATGATCTTTCATTTTTCACGAATTTGACCATGATACTAGCACAATCCTGGGGTTGCGTCAAGCGCAAGCTCGATCCCGGCGGCAGGCGTGTTCTTTCCTTTCGGACGAAAACCATCCCGGAATCAGACACCAGCGATCCCCGGATCAGGGCGCCTTGGCCTTCCAGCGCAATCGCGCTCGCCGGTCTGGGTGCAAGGTATGTACCAGGAGTCGGTTTGGGGTAGCCGCCGCGAGGACCCGGTCAGTCGATTCCCCGGGTTATTCTGGCGGGCGGGACAGGCTTTCTTGAACCAGAGGCCTTGCCACGACGATCAGACGATGGGTGTTGCTTTCCCGCGGCCAGCAGGTGATCAGGGTGAGTCGTTCGTCCTGTGAGGGAAGGATCCACTGGGCGTTTTCCATGCGGACGTCGATCTGCTCGTATTTTTCTTTCAGGATCATCTTGTTGGTGATCTGGTACGTAAAGAGGCTCTGGGATGAGTAGACCTGGATCACATCGCCGATTTCAACGTCGATCAGCCTGCCGAAGACTTCACCGGCGACATTGTGATGGCCGTTGAGCACGGTGTTGCCGGCCTCGCCGAGGAGGGCGGAATCCGGATGCCAGCCGGCCGCGTATCTATCCGGGGCCAGCCACTGCCTGTATTGCCGCCCGCCTACCTTCACGAACTCGGTCTCTGCGGGAACCACAGGGGCGTCCAGTCCAATGGATGCGATCACGAGCCGCTCCGGTATTTCCGGAGCTGATCGGACAGGGGAGTAGCTTCGCGGCGCTGCGCCATCTGGCCGTTCGTCGGGATTATCCTTGCCAGCTGATAATTCTGGATAGCCCGCAGGTTCAGGAGATGCGCCTGATGGAACCGCTGGCGATCCGGAGGGGTCCGTATCCGGCGCATCGCCAGCGGCGGCGGTTATACCCGACAGCGCAGGCGCCGGAGCCTCAGCTGCGGGACCAGCCAAGATTTCGGCGCGATAGAGGTGCAATTCGCCTGCTTCACGAATCAGGGCAGAGGTGCCTGCCGCCCCATAGGAGGCGAGCAAGACTCCGAAGGCGATCACCCAGCGGCTCGAGAGAATGCGCGGCATCACTCCAGCTTTTTCGATCGGCTGATCCGGGCGGCTATTCCCTGGAAAACCAGACCCAGGCCGAGCAGACCGATCCCCGCATGGAGGACAAACCGGGTGTAAAAAGCAGCTCCCGATCCTCTCCCCGACAGGTCCGCTCCGGTGACGGGGATGAGGACCGGACCCGGTGTGGTATCGGCGGGGGGAGTGGGAGGCTCCAACGTGGGTGGAGGGGTGCGGGTCGGTTCGACCGGGGTATCTGTCGGTTCCGGTGGATAGATGGTGGGCAGGACGGTCCCGGTGATCGTAGGTGTGGGGCTGGACTTGGGAGGGGCGGAGGTGGTCGATGCGGTCGGAGTCGCGGTCAACGTTTCAGCCGGCTCGGTTGCGGTTGGCGTCTCAGTTGGGATCTGCGTTTCAGTTGGCACGGTGGCGGTCGGAGTTAAAGTTGGGGGCGGCGTGTCGGTCGGCAAGCTGCTGGTGCGTACGCGCAGCCCCACGTTGATCGATCCCAGGCCGGTCGTGGTAAATACGACCCGATAGCTGCCTTGAGGCAGGCGGCCTTCCAATTTTTCGGACCCGCCATGCGCGCCGAGCAGCCCATCTGCCACTGCGAAGTTTCCTAAGGGCGTCTCGAACCGGCCGGTTTCGTCCGCCTGGCAGTCGCCACCGGCGCAGTCCAGGGGACAGCCTTGCTTGTCGTAGTCCTGGTAATAGAACAAGGTCAGGACTACATCCATCTCCAGCTCGGTTACTTCAAAGGTCCAATCTGTCGCGAGATTCCTGGGGGGCGGGGCAAGCCGCACCGTCTGCCCCCAATCGTCCGGAGGGGTGCAGGCCTGTAAGCTGGCCTGGTCCCCGCTGATAGGATTCTGTCCGGGTGTTTCGGCAGCTTCTGCGGGCAGGTGGAAGGCGGAAAGCACCAATCCCACCAGCAGAAGGGCGCTGCCCAGGACTGCGCTGAATTTCGCTGCTCTCTTTAGAATTATTTCGAATTGAACTTTCATCCTATTACCTTGAAGATTTTTCTCCAGATCGTCTGTTCTCGGATAATAAATGAAACCGGCTTTGAGGGCCGGTTTCGCTGCTTGCTACCCGATGACCTTCCTGCCGATCAGGGCAGGGAAGCGACCAGTTTGGGCCAACGGATCATCGCATTCCCAGTTGAAGTACCTGTATTATTAAAATCCCTGACGGATAACTTGTCTAGACACTTAATATACGCCAGTACTTAAGTAATGGTTCATTCATATTTATAAACGTTTATTAGTCAAATTTGTTACAGGTTTTGGTTAGAAATTGGTTTTAATATCCGCCTAGACCAGGGGCGCTTCGACGGTCGGAGAGAAATCTACTCCAGGTGTGCGCAATCGGATTGCCTGTATAATCCCGGTATGACTTCCAATTCGGCGGGCTGCTCGTGAAATTCAAATTGAAGTCGAACCAGGCGAGAGCGGTTGTGTTGCTCCTGTCGCTCTGTGTGTCTGTTCTCGCCTGTAATTTTCCTCTTCGCCGTCCGGCAGAAGACGCGTTTGCCGAACTTCGCGCGACTCTCACCGCGCTGGCTCCCACCCTCCAGGGAGGGACGACAGTGCCCATGGTTTTGCCAGGGTCTCCCGCTTTCGAGGGGCTCCAAACGGCCACGCCCCCCGCCCTGCCCGGCGGGACGCCGGCACCACCGGCCACCGACGAAAGCGGCGCACACTACCGATATTACGCACAGCCAGGGGACACGCTCCTGTCGATCAGCCTGCGGTTTGGTGTCAGCCCGGAGGAGATCACTGCTTCTCAACCCATCCCTTCCGCCGGTCTGGTCCCGGCTGGACTGGAACTGACCGTGCCCAACGTCCTTGGTCTGACGCCGTATCCCAGTGCCCTGCTCCCGGACGGCGAGATCATCTATTCCCATACAGGTGCCGGTTTCAACGTGGATGAGTTCGTTGTCGCGGCTGGCGGCTACCTGAACAACTACACGGAGATTGTTGACGAGGTGGAGCTCCCCGGGGTCGAAATTGTGAAGAAGGTGGCGGTAGAAAATTCCATCAACCCGCGCCTGCTGCTGGCGTTCCTCGAGTATCGTTCCGGATGGGTGTTTGGTCAGCCAGACGACCTCTCCCGAATAGACTACCCGATCGGGTTTTTCGTCCCTGGATACCGGGGGCTGTACGACGAGTTGCTCCTGACTGCCACCCAGCTGGGCATTGGCTATTACGGCTGGCGGGCAGGGACGCTGACAAGTCTGGCTTTCCATGAGGGGCGTGTGGTCCGACTCAGCCCCGGGTTAAATGCAGGCTCCGTCGCTCTCCAAGCGCTGTTTTCCAAGTTGTACAAAGAGGGGGAATGGGTGGAGGCGCTATACGGGGATAGCGGCTTCGTCCAGCTCTACCAGCTGCTTTTTCCGGACCCCTGGAACAGGAGCGCCGCCGCCGGCCCTATCTTCCCTCCCGCGCTGGAGCAGCCGCCTCTGGAGCTGCCTTTCCAGCCGGGACAGCGCTGGAGTTTCACCGGTGGTCCACACCTGAGCTGGAATTCGGGCAGCCCGCGCGGCGCGGTCGATTTCTCCCCTGTGACCGGCCTGCCTCCGTGCGCGCCCACGGATGTTTTCGTGACTGCTTCCGCCCCGGGGGTGGTCACCCGTTCCGGTGACAACCTGATCGCGATCGACCTGGACGGTGATGGCTTCGAAGGGACCGGCTGGGTGGTGATTTACCTCCACCTGACCGGGATCGAAGGGATCGCTCCCGGAAGCCGGGTTGAACGGGATGCTCCGCTGGGACATCCCTCCTGCGAAGGGGGTAAAGCCACCGGGACGCACGTCCACATGGCGCGTAAATACAACGGCGAGTGGCTGTCGGCAGGCGATCCGTTGCCGTTTGTCTTGAGCGGCTGGAGGGTCCAGGGCGGGAGCAGGAGCTACGAAGGCTACCTGATAAAGGGCGACCAGGCCGTGTCTGCCAACCCCGGCGGCTCAGGCAGTTCGGTGATCGAGCGGTGAGATTAGCTTGAATCAGCTGTCCGGGGCGATCAGCGAGCCGCAATAGCTGCACCTGGCGCTGGCGGCGTCGATCCATTCCACCTCGGCACCGAGGACCGGTGCCCCGCAGCTGGGGCACTGCGGCGGAAGAACGGCTTTCTGGATCCCCTGCGGAAGGGGTCGAGCCGCCGGTAAGATCTCCACCCGGTCGCGGAACTCTTCCACCAGGCGTTCTGCAGCCGCGGGCATCCCCCTGCTTTTCAATTTCTGGATGATGTTCCGCAGGAAGATCGCCGGGCGCTCAGGCAGATCGAGCTGCAGGAACTGGGTGAGCGCCGCCCTGGCCTCAGCGACAGCCAGTTCTTCGTTTCGTGCATCGGCGTAGGCGTGCGCGGCGCGCGCGTGCAGGTTGGCAGCGCGGCCAAGTTTCCCGCCCGCTTCCATCTTCCCAGCGAGCTGGACGAAAAGCGGAGCTGCCAGGTCCGGCTGACCTCGGGCGTAGAAGCTGTTGGCGGTTGCGAGTACTTTCCTCGGCGGCAGGTTGAGCGGACTGCGTTTGGGGCGATGGGGACGTGGGGGGGGGAACATCGTCGTCAGTTTTCCTAAATGTTGTGCGAGGTGGTTTAGGCAGAAAAAGTCTGCCAGACCAATCTGGCGAGATCATCCGGGTTGAAGAAGGGAAAATTCTTGGGCGTCAGTTGCTCTCTGGCGAGAAGCACCGCTAACCAGCAGAATTTTATTTCCGGGTTTGATGTCGGCCAGTCCATCGATGGTCGCAGCGCCCTCGAGCGGCGCGGTTGCCCGGCAGCCCAAAGAGTAAGGGCTTGCCTGAACGGTGTGCCGCTCACCGCCCGCCGTGAGTTGGGCGCCCTGCGTGCTCCAGTCCATGCAGTCGAAATCCTGAGTCTCCACGGCGAAGCCGAAGGAAGCGATCGTCCCTGCAAAGAATTCCACGGCCGCCCGGTTCCCCTGGCTGCCGACAGCCCGGGTCGGGATAAACCGGCTGAGATATTCGAGGGATCTTGTTGCCTGTGCGGTTTGAGAATGATCAACCATTGAACCACGTTTGTAACCGTTGGGTCTCGAAGGCGCGTTTCTCGTCCAGGTAACGCGGCGAAGGATCGGTTAGGGTGATTTCTGGCTCAGGCACGGCGAGGAAGCGCCCCTGGACCATCATCGCCTGCCCACCGCCCACTTCAAGGTAACAGCCGCCTTCTCCACGAAACGCGGCGTCTGAGGTCTTGCCGGCGAACTGAGCCGCGATGCGGTCGGCGACGACCTCCCCCATGGCTTCGGCAAACACGCCGGCCTTGGGGAGGGGTTTCCCGTTTGCCAGCATAATCTGGACCACGTCGCCAATGGCGTACACACCCGGGAAGCGGGTTTCGAGAGTTCGCGGGTCTACCGGCACCCAGCCCGAGTCATCGACCAGCCCGCTTTCGCGGACGACCGAAGGGGGTCGGTGCGGCGGAACGGCGAACAGGAGGTCGAACGCACGGCGGGCGGTGGCGAACACAACCTGACCGGCTTCGACAGAGGTCGCCGTGTGGTTCGGAAGGAAGGTGATGCCGTTCTCGGCAAGCCGCCCTTCGATCACATCGCAGCCCGCCTGGCCGAGGACTGGCAGCGACATGGGCTGCGGGGTGAACACCTCGACGGCAACATCGACCTTGCGATTCCGGAATGATTCGTTTATCAGGAGAGCCATTTCGTAAGGCGCAGGGGGGCATTTGTAAGGGACGCCGAAAATTCCGATGATCAATTTGCCCGCACGCATCTCCTTTAATACCCGGGCGGCGCGCGGGATATCACGCGGGTCGTACACATCCATCGCATATTCTGCCAGACCCGGCACAGCCTCCAGCGCCAGCTCTGCGCCGAGGGCGATCACCAGGGCATCCGCTTCCATGCGGTGTTCGCCAACGACGGCGGCGCGAGCCGGTGGATCGATCTCGTTCACCAACTCATGGATCACCCGGATGCCTTTCAGGGCCAGCCGGTCGAGGGAGGCTTGCACGGCGCCGGGTGCCGACAGGCCGACCAGCTCCCAGGTCTTACGGAAGCCGACTGCGAAATGGTCGCTCTGGTCAACGAGGATGATTTCGTCCCGCGGGTCGAGTTCCTGCTTGAGGCGATGGGCAGTCGCCAGCCCGCCGAAGCCGGCGCCTAGGATCAATACTCGTTTCATTGGGTCTTTCCTTATTAGCTTGGAATATATTCGACATTTCCCAACCCTTTGAAATGCTCATCCTGCGTCCACAAGGTAGCATCAAACGCTCGAGTGGTGGCGAGGATGATGCTATCCGCCATCGGTATTTTCATCTCGACCGAAATCTTTGCTGCGCTCAGTGCGATCGATGCATCCAGGTCGATCACCTGTCCCGAGTGCATATCGCCGATCAGGGAGTGGGCGGCGAGCAAGCCTCGCTGCTGATAAATTCGCTTGAAAACCTCATGAATACAAAGCACAGGGACAAGCAAATGCTCGGTATTTTCAATCGCTGGCGCGAAAAACTCCGCATGTTCCCCATCAGCGAAATACTCCAGCCAGCCGGAAGAATCGACTACATTCATCAGCGGTCTTCATCCTCGCGGTGAACCGCAGTATCGATGCCTTTCACCGATCCGCGCGCCTCCGTGATCGGGCGAAAGGGGATCAACACGACCTGATCCTCATAAGCAATGACCCGCATCTTCTGACCCGGTTTCACCCCGAGCAGCTTGCGTATTTTTTATGGGATCACCACCTGGTATTTTGTTGAGACGGTCACGGATTCCATACGATTCTCCTATCGAACCAAATTTCGTAATACGATTATAACATCACAGCCATGAATCCCCAATGTAACGTAAAAAAATGAACCGCCCCGCTGGTCAAACTCTCGCAGGGCGGTCTTTTATTCTTAAGTACGCCTCGGATTAAGTTGTTCGGCTAATCAGCCGCGGCATGTCGCTCAAAAACAGGCCTGAACTTATAACCGTACACGATCATCCCCCGTTCGTCGCCATCCTGGCGGAGGCGGCGGGTGACCATCTCTACCGGCGCGCCGATGGAAACCGGCTGTTCGCCAAGGTCGGTCAGCTGCGCGGTTACCAGCGGGCCTTCCTCCAGCCTGATCAGCGCCACTGTATAGGGAACGTACTCTTCGTATCCGGCGGGGGCGTCGTAGACCGTGGTGTAGGAATAAATATTCCCACGACCGCTGAAGGTATACTGGGCCTTCGCTTCCTGCCGGCACTCCGGGCAGACATCACGCGGCGGGAACAGCCTGGCCTGGCAGTGAGGGCAGACCTCGCCGACCAGTTGATAGCGTTGGTTCTTCAGTCGCCAATGGCGTGGAACTTCCATGATCGATTGCTCCTCGATACCGGTGGTAAGTGAATTACATCACCAGAATTTATTACTGGCAGTCTACCGATCGGAAACTATCAAGAACTATCAAGATTCGATCCTGAAGATTTTGAAAGGTTTGTATGCCTCGCTCACCCCATCCCATTCAGCGCAATGGTATAGTACATAAACAAAAAGGCAATTATCCGCCCAGCCTTTCGAGAACATGGGTGACAGCGGAGGAAGCCGGACCGCCCAGGCACTGAGTTATTGCCCGCCGTGCGTCGGGGACCTGGTTGGCTCCTGCCTGGCCGCGCAGCTGCAGAGCAGCTTCCACGATCTGGTAAACGCCGGTCGCCCCTACCGGGTTGCCGCGTGCTTTCAGGCCTCCAAACGTGCTGATGGGTATGGTTCCCTGCAGGCCTAGCTGGCAATCCTGGGCCATCCGCCAGGCCTTGCCCCTGCCCGCGAACCCGGCCGCTTCCAGTGACAAAGCCGCGTAGATCGAATAAGCGTCGTACAGTTCGAAGAGGTCGACGTCCTGGATTGAAATCCCCGCCTGGAGGCAGGCGCGCTGCACAGAGAGCCGCGCGGCAGGGAATTCAAGCAGGTCCGGGCGGTCGTGCAGGGCCAGGGTGTCAGTTGCGGAGCTTGAGCCGGTAACCCGTACTAGGGGGTGAGGAAATCCAGGCGGGAGCAGTTCACGGCGGGTGAGGAGCACAGCCGCGGCGCCGTCGGCGTTGGGGGCAATATCGAACACGTTGAGTGGATCGCTCACAACGCCTGCCTGGTCGTACGCGTCCTTGCTGATCGCCTTGCGGAAGAAAGCGTTTGGGTTGGTTGCTCCGTTCGTGTGGGCCAGGATTGGGAAGCCGGCGAAGCAGTCGTGGGACACTCCGTATTCATGCATATACCGGCGCATGAGCAGCGCCGCCTGCGCGGTGGGGGTCAGCCCCTGGACCGCTTCGAAGTCTCCGTCGAGCGTGGCGCTCACTGTTGACTCCACGACGTTGCCGATCTGGTCGGTCATCTTCTCCACGCCGACGACCAGGATGGAATCTGCTGCGCCTGCCCGGAGCATCAGGCATGCCTGACGGAACGCCAGGCCCCCCGAGGCGCCGGCGCCTTCGACGGTAACGGCTTCGATCCCAGCCAGCCCCGAAAAGTCAGCGATCAGTGTGCCCAGGTGCGCCTGATCTGAGATAGATGGCGCGAGCAGGTTGCTCGCGAAAAGCGCCTGGGGCTCGATCCCACCAGCTTCCTCCAAGGCCGCTGTTACCGCCTGGAGCGCCAGCTCGCGCAGAGAGGTATCCCAATGCTCGCCGACCGGAGTCTGACCCAGGCCGGCAATCACAATATCTGTCATCTCATTTCATCAACAGTTTTCCCCGCATGCGGGTGTATGTGGCGTAATCGATCTCCGTGCGGCGGTCGATGTACGCCTGTGTGCTGGGAGCCCTGTCGCGCCTGTCCAGGATGGCTTCGGTGACTTCCAGGTCGAAGGCGTCCGATCCGGCACCCGAACCAAAGGAGACAAGCAAGATCCGGTCCCCCGGCCTGGCAACGTCCAGGATGGCGGTCAGGCCGATGATCGCCGCGCCGGCGTAGGTGTTTCCGATCACGGGCACCAGCAGACCAGCCGCGGTCTGTTCCGGCTTGAAGCCCAGCATAGCTGCAACCCGCTGGGGGAATTTCGTGTTGGGCTGGTGGAAGACGGCGTACTGGTAGTCCGCTGCGGTGGTCCCCACGGCGTCCATCAGCGCTTTACCGGCTTCCGTGATATGCGCAAAATAAGCGGGTTCGCCCGTGAACCGCTGGCCGTGTTCGGGATATCTCTGGTGAGCGCGCCGCCAGAAATCGGGAGTGTCGGTGACGTATGAATAAGCGGCGTTGATCTTGACCAGGGATTCCTCCGCCCTCCCGAGGATAAACGCCGCCCCGCCGGCCCCCGCCGTATATTCCAGGGCATCTCCAGGGCGGCCCTGGGCGATGTCCATGCCGATCGCCATGGCGTAGGGGGCCATACCGGAACCGACCAAACCGATTGCGGCGACCATGGCTTCCGTCCCGGCCTTGCAGGCGAACTGCCAGTCGGCAGCCTGGACGTTCGGTACTGCGCCGATGGCCTCCGCGACGATAGTCGAAGTCGGTTTGACGGCGTAAGGATGCGATTCCGACCCGACCCACACGGCGCGGATCTGGTCCGGGCTGACGCCAGCCCGGGCGAGGGCGTTCCTGGTAGCTTCGATCGACATCGTCGCAACGTCTTCGTCGATGCCGGCAACGGCTTTCTCTTTTATTGGCAGCCCGCCTTCTCCGCCGGTCCACACCCTGGCGACTTCCGCCGCCGGCAGCCGGTAGCGGGGGACGTACGCGCCGTAGCCGATGATGCCGACTGCCTGAACGGGCCGGAGTAATTTTGCATCGTTCATAATCGATTGAAGCTCTCCCTGGTCTATATAAGAGACTTTATACGGTGGATGGAAGACGGACGAAGCCACCTCCCCCATCCGCCCACAGTCCACCGTCGTCCGTCATCTGTCATTCGTCGTCTGTCTTTGGTCTTGCGTCCACGTTTTCAGAATTTCCTCCGCCCGGTCAATGCGCACAGTCTTCTCTTCAACCAGTCGAGTCGCCAGTCGTTCGATCATCTCGCCTGTCGCGCCGGCCGCGATGGCGACCTGACGGGCATGCAGAGCCATATGGCCCCGCTGGATGCCTTCGGTCGCCAGGGCGCGCAGCGCGGCCAGGTTCTGCGCCAGCCCGACCGAGACGATGATCTCGGCCAGCTCGGAGGCGGTGCCCACTCCCATCAATTTCAGGGCTGCCCTTGCGGCGGGGTGAACTCGGGTGGCTCCACCGACGATGCCGACCGCCATCGGCATCTCGAGAGTCCCGACGAGGTTTCCCTGGTCGTCCTGGCTCCAGGCGCTCAGGCTCGTGTAGTGCCCTTCCCGCGCAGCATAGGCGTGCGCCCCAGCCTCGACCGCCCGCCAGTCGTTGCCGGTTGCGATCACCACGGCGTCCACGCCGTTCATGATGCCCTTGTTGTGGGTGGCTGCCCGGTAGGGATCGGCAGCCGCGAAGGCCCAGGCTGCGACGATCCCCTGGCAGACTTCTTCCCCGGTGAACTCGCCGAAGCCCAGCTCGGCAGTGGGGATTGTGCATCTTGCGCGCGCCAGGCGGCGGTCGGCCAGGTTCGAAAGGATGCGCAAGTGGGCGCGCCCACCGCTGATCGATTCGACGAGCGGTGCCAGGCGTTCGACGGCTGTGTTTACCGCGTTGGCGCCCATCGCATCCCGCACGTCATAGATCAGGTGCATGACGAGGAAAGGTCCGATGGGGGAGTCCTCGACCAATCGCACCTGCAGGTCGCGCGGCCCGCCGCCGAGCTGCTGAAGGATCGGATCGGCTTCGGCCGCTTCAGCCAGCAGGCGCGGCTTCTGCTCCTGCAGGGCCTCTCGCGCAGCAGCCGGATCGGGCACGGACAGCAGCTGGATCTGGCCGATCATCTCCGGGGGATCCGCCTGTGCGGCGAAGCCTCCGCCGGCGCGGGCGAGCTTCGCCATGTATGAAGCACCGGCGACGACGGAAGGCTCTTCGATCGCCATCGGGACCAGCACCTCGCGCCCGTTGACCACGAAGTTCAGCGCAATCCCGAGCGGCAGCCCGAACACCCCAACCACGTTTTCGATCATGTGATCAGCCTGAGCTGCATCCAGGCCTGCCTCACCGGTCAGCGCGGCGAGCTCGGCTGCGCCAATCCAGCCGCTCTTGAGCAGCTCGGCATGCCGCTCAACCAGGGAGAGATTATAGAAGCCGGGAATCCGTGAGCTGATCATCCAGGTCCTTTACATGAAAGGCAATCAAACCACCGTAACTTATCCGCCATTTCCTGGCAAAAACTATCAGATCACAGGGAAATCACATTCGATAAGCACCTTTCAATTTTGACAGCAGCTGCTCACTCGAACAAATGGTTTTACCCGAATCGATCAGGAGACCATCGTTATGGTGGATGAAATCGTGTAAAATATTACGATGTGAGTAAAGTTCCATGGTGATCCTGACGCGAGAACAGTTAGAAGAAAGACTGGCTGCTTTGCATCAGGCCAGCCTGGAGCTGGTCAGAGATCTTTCCTTAGACGTAGTCCTTCATCAAATTGTGAATCTGGCCCGCGAACAGGCGGGTGCGCGGTATGCAGCCCTCGGGGTGGTCGACGAAGAGGGCAGGCTGACCCGTTTCATCCCGATCGGAATGACTCCAGAAGAGGTCCGGCGCACCGGGCATCCGCCGATAGGCAAAGGCATGATCGGCGCCTTGAAGCACGAGCGGCGGACCATCCGCATCCCCGAGATCAGCGCCGACCCGCGCAGCGCAGGATTCCCCCCGAACCACCCGGTGATGCATTCCTTCCTGGGAGTGCCGATCATGTCTGGGGACTGCCTGCTGGGGTTGATTTACCTGACCGACAAGGAAGATTACGCCGAGTTCACCGAGGCAGACGAGCGCGTGATCGAGACCCTGGCAGCGTATGCGGCGGTGGCGATCAACAATGCCCGCCTGTACGCGGAGGTGCTCGACCGCGACCGCATCCTGACCCGCCGCAACCAGGACCTGGCCCTACTGAACGATCTGGCTGCCGACATGGCCGGCAACCTGGAGATCGAGGATATCTTGAACCTCACCATGAGCAAGGTGCTGGAGTACCTCGACGTCGACGCGGGGGAGATTTTCCTGAGCGAAGAAAGCGGGCAGGTCTACCGCCTTTCCCTGCACGCCGGGGACGTCGTAACCTCATTCTGGACCCGCAATAACTTCTCGATTGGCGAAGGGCCAGTCGGGCAGGTGGCGGAGAGCGGGAAGCCGCTGGTCAGTCTGAATCCCAGTAAGGAATTTCGCTATCTGCGCCGGTCTGTGGGGGAGGCAGGCCTGGACTGCCTGGCCTGCGTTCCTCTGAGCGCCCATGGGAAGGTGCTGGGGGTGATGTGCGTCGCCGCCCGGGAGCCTCACCAGTTCGACGAGCGCACCATCGATCTGCTGCTCTCGATAGGCACCTGGGCGGGATTGTCGATCGAGAACGCCCGCCTGCACCGGCAGGAGCGCCGCCTGGCCGTGCTTGAAGAACGGGAGCGGATCGGCATGGACCTCCATGATGGGATCATCCAGTCGATCTACGCGGTCGGACTGGCGCTTGACTATTCCCGCAGCGTCATCGAGGAAGACCCAAAAGCTGCCCGGGCCAAGATCGATCAGGCCATCGAAGGCCTGAACCACGCCGTCCGCGACATCCGGTCCTACATTCTCGATCTGCGCCCGCGCCAGCTGCGAGGCGAAGACCTGATGGTGGGCCTGCAGAAACTGGTCGACGAGTTCAGCACCAACACACGGATCCACACCATCCTGGTGGGTCCCAAGGATGGACTGGTGGGGCTGCCCACCGCCAACGCCACCGCGCTCTTCCACATCTGCCAGGAAGCGCTGGCGAACGTTGCCAAGCATTCCAAGGCCACTCAGGCTGAGGTCCACCTGTGGACCAGCGGCGGCCGCGTCATCCTGGAGGTGAGCGACGACGGAAAAGGGTTCGAACTGCGCAAGATGAGCGTCACCCTGGGACACGGCCTCTCGAACATGCATGTGCGGGCACAAAAGGTGGGCGGAGATGTCGAGATCACCTCTGAGCCCGGCAGCGGCACGACCGTGCTGGTGTGGGTGCCCCGCCACGCCTCGATCTACCCGCCTGGTGCAGGAAAAGCCGGTTAACAGCCAAATCCCCGTCGAATTCCGTTCCGAGGTCCGAGTTTAAGATTCCAATCGTCCTCAACCAGGTATGGAGATCATCACCAGCCGGAGCAATCCCAGGATCAAAAGGGCGCGCGCCCTGCGCCAGCGCAGGCAACGGGAGATCGAAGGCGCTTTCCTGGTCGAAGGGATCCACCACGTCGGAGCCGCCATCGAAGCTGAAGCGGAAATAGAAATCCTGTACTATGCCCCGGACTTGCTGAACAGCGCCTATGCCGGGAAATTGGTCGCGGAGGCCGCTGGCCGGGGCGTCCCCTGCCAGCCCGTCGCTGCGGAAGTCTTTCGTTCCCTGGCTGACAAAGAACATCCGCAAGGGATCCTGGCGGTCGTGCGCAAGCCGGAGGCAAGCCTGCCCGGGATCGCCCCGGAGGATTTCAGCTGGGGGGTAGCGCTCGTCGCACCACAAGACCCGGGGAACGTCGGGGCAGTCCTGCGCACGATCGACGCCGTGGGCGCCGATGGGCTGCTCCTGCTGGACGGCGGGGTGGACTCCTATCACCCAACCGCCGTGCGAGCGAGTATGGGGGCAATCTTTCGCCTGCCGGTCGTCGAGGCTGCATTCGCCGACTTCGTCCGATGGGCAGGCGAACGCGGCTATCACATATATGGGACTTCGGCGCACGCCTCCCTGGACTACCGGGGTTTCGCCGAATATCAAAGACCCCTGGTATTGCTTCTCGGGAGCGAGCAGGAGGGGCTGACGCACGAGCAGGCCGCGGCCTGCGAGGCGGTGGTCGCCCTGCCCATGCGCGGCCGGGTGACCTCGCTCAACCTGGCCGTCGCCGCGGGGGTGCTGCTGTACGAATTATTTGACCGATTCGATCTGGAACGTCACTCCATCTGGAAGTAGAAGTCCTTCTTGAGGGGCGAATCGTACAGGAAGATTTTCTCGAAACCCGGTTCGCCCGAATTGGAAGGGCTCCTGCCACAGGGGGTGAAGACCAGTGTGGTGAACCTGGTGAGATCGACCTCCCCGGAAGCGGTCAGTCCGCACGCCACCGTGGTGTGGGAATAGACCGCTCGCGGCACTGTGAACTCCCGGGTTTCCTCGGAAGGTGTGGCGAGGAAGTAGACCCGCGCGCCATCCGGGGAAAGCAGGCTGAGGAATACGAATCGATCGGTTCGATTAATGATCGTCAGCCGGATCAGGTCCTCTTCCGCGGCGGAGGCGCCGATCACGCCGACAACCAGGGACATTAAAATGACCAAAGCGAGTAAGGCAGCATGCTTTGTTTTCATCGATTCTCTCCTTATATAGATAGTCAGGTTCAATTTGGCAATGGGATTCTAGAATTGAATCAGCCCGGACCGATCCTCGATTAGGCGGGTGCCTGCTTGAATTTCAACCGTGATGATTATAAAAGCTTTTCAGTTGTACTTCCTGCTAAAGCAATAAGAGATGGCCGACGAACCTGTGGAAGTGAGGCAGGGGAGCCCTTTCTGGCGCTTGCGTAATTTTAATGCGCGTGCCCCGCGCCATGCACGTGACCGTGCTCGAGCTCCTCACTGGTCGGGAGCCGTAATCCGGCGATCTTGACCTTAAAGAATAGCGTTTTCCCGGCCAGCGGGTGGTTGAAGTCTAACACTACTTCGTCGGCTTTGATCTCGGATACGTACGCGCGCAGGCTCTCTCCGGACTGGCTGTCCCTCATCATCAGGGGCTCGCCGACCGCAAGGTTCAACGTGGCGGGGAAAACGTCCCGGGGGACTCCGACGACATCCTCTGGGTCGCGTTCACCGTAGGCTTCTGCCGGCGGCACGATCACCTCTTTCTCTTCTCCGACCGCCATCCCGGCTACAGCTTTCTCAAGCCCCGGGATGATGTTTCCATGACCTTGCAAGTATTCCAGGGGATCGTCCGCGGAGGACCGGTCGATCACCTTGCCGTCGCCGAGGTGCAGGACGTATTCCAGGCTGACAACGGTCTGGTCAGCCACCTGCGTGGGTTCATTCATCATAGTAGTTCATATCCTTTCTTTTTAGATACCGGCTCGGGGCTTCTACCCTTCATCGGAAAAACGCGACCGGCCGGACCTGGCAAGTCCAGCCGGTCAAAATTCGAAACCGAAACAAAACTTAGTCCAGTCACTTTGCATTATACTGTATTCCGAAGCGATGATCACAGTTCTCGAGGGAAATTATCATGCGGGAAATATTCTATCCCACCAGCATTGCCGTCATCGGCGTCTCGGAAAAGCCCGACAACCTGGGCCGCAATATCGTCGCCAATCTGATCACGTATGGGTTCAATGGCATCGTCTACGCGGTAGGCCCTGGCGGCGGCGCAATCGAGACCCGGCGCATCTACAAAGCAGTGGGCGACATCCCGGATCATGTCGACCTGGCGGTGATATTGACCCCGGCCCGGACGGTGCCCGGGATCCTGGAGGAATGCGGCGAGAAAGGCATCCGCTGGGCTGTGATCGAGACGGCCGGATTTCGCGAATACACGGAGGAAGGTCGCCAGCTGGAGGAGGCGATTGCGAAGATTGCTGAGCATTATGGTATCCGGTTTGTCGGGCCGAACTGCATCGGCGTGATTAACATGGAAAACGGCATGTGCGTGCCGTTTCCCCGGCTGAAGAAATTCGTCAAGCCGGGCGAGGTCTCGGTGATCACCCAGAGCGGAGGGGTGGGGATGAGCGCGCTGAACATCATGGCGAACGAGGGGCTGGGGCTGAACAAGTTCGTCTCCGTCGGAAATATGCTGGACATCGACGCCGAGGATATGCTGGAATACCTGATCGGAGATGAGGGCACCGGCTTGATCTTCATGTACCTGGAGAGCATCCGGGATGGTCGGCGGCTGATGGATATCGCCCGCCGGTCTTCTAAGCCGATCATCGTCTTCAAGGCCAACATCGGCAGACTCGGCCAGAAGATCGCCCTTTCACACACTGCCTCTTTGACCAGCGACGATAAAGTTGTGGACGCGGCCTTCCACCAGGCAGGCATCATCCGCGTCCACGACGCGACCACCTTCGGGAACAGCCTGAAGATCCTGGGTCTGCCTGCGCTGCGGGGTCGGAACCTGGCGGTGGTCTCTCGCTCCGGGGGGCAGGCAGTGATCGCCGCCGACGCCTGCGAGCTCTCCGGCTTCAACCTGGCGCATCTGCCCGAACCCTTCTTGAAAGAGATCGAGAGCTACTTCCGGGCATCGGTCATCCGGCTGACGAACCCGCTCGATCTGGGCGACCTGTTCGACCTGCACCTGTACTCTCAGATCGTCGAAAGGACGCTGCAGCTGGACGAGGTCGACGGGGTGGTCTTCCTGCACACTTCGCTTTCGGAAGCAGAGAACCGCGCCAGCCGGGAACTGCTGGAGCGGTTCATGCAGCTGGTGGATAAATACGACAAACCGGTGGCTTATTACCTCTCCGCGGATTCGCAGGAAGTGTCGTACTTGAAGCAGAACTACAACTTTCCGATCTTCACCCAGGTGGTGGAGACCATCCGCGCCATGGAAATGAGCCACTATTATTACCGCCAGGCGCAGCAGATCCACGAAAAAGAAAGCGCTCCTGTCTTCGAGGTCGATCGAGTCGCGGTGGAGCAGCTGATTGCTCAGGCCAAGAAGGAAGGCCGCGACCTCTTGCTCTCGGAGGCTCTGCAGGTCCTCGAACACTACGGAATTCGTACGGTCTCCAGCCGGATCGCCAGGGACCTGGAAGAGGTGCGCGGGGCGGCAGAAGCGATCGGATATCCGGTCGTGCTGAAAGTCGTCTCCGGGCAGATCTCGCACAAATCGGATGTCGGCGGCGTGCAGCTGAACCTGCGCGATGAAGCTGCTGTGACCTCCGCTTACGAAGAGATGTTCGCCCGGGTCCGGAAAGCTCATCCTAAAGACGAGATCGAAGGGGTGCTGGTCCAGCCCATGGTCAGCGGAGGCCGGGAGCTGATCCTGGGGGGCAGGCAGGACCCGCAGTTTGGACCGGTCGTGCTGGTTGGGCTGGGCGGGATCTTCGTCGAGGTTTTCTCCGAAGCAGTGGTGCGCGTGGCGCCTATCTCCCGCCGCGAGGCGCGGGAGATGGTGGAGAGCCTGCGCGGGTACCCTATTCTGAAAGGGGCGCGCGGACACAAGCCGGCCGACGTGGATTCTCTGATCGAAGCCCTGCTGCGTTTGTCCCAGCTGTTGACCGACTTCCCGGAGATCAAGGAACTGGACATCAACCCCCTGCGGGTGTTTCACGAGCGGGAAGGCTGCTGCGCCCTGGACGCGAGAATAATCTTAGCTTGACTATTCCAAACAGGTGTTCTAGAATTCACCGCATGGACATCACTAAAATACAGGCGCGGCGATATTTGCTGTCTTACCAGGGGCTTCTCCCGCCCCGCGGATACCGGGGCAAGTCCGGCGTGGAGGCATTCATCCGCAGCGTTGGCACCATCCAGTTCGATCCGCTGAACATCGTCGGGCACAACCCGGACCTGGTCCTCCAGGCGCGGGTGACGGGCTACCGGCCCGAGATGCTGCGGGAGCTCCTCTACACCGACCGGAAGCTCCTGGACGGGATGGACAAGATGATGTCCATCTACCCGGCGGAGGACTGGCTGTACTTCCAACGATGGAGAAACGCAGACCTGGATGGGAGCGGGCCGAGCGCTGAGGCCGTCCGGGCGGTCCTGCCCCAGGTCCGGGCGGCGATCGAGGCGCGCGGGCCGCTCTCGTCGCTGGACCTTGAGTTGAGCGAGATCGTGCATTGGGATTGGTCGAGCTCCCGGCTGGCGCGGGCAGCGCTGGAGAGCCTGTATTTCCAGGGTGAGCTGGTCGTCCATCACAAGGTCCATACGCGGAAATATTACGATCTGGCCCGCCGGCTGCTGCCGGGTGAGCTGCTTGCAGCCTCTGATCCGAACGAGACAGACGAGCAATACGCGGACTGGTACGTGCGCCGGCGGATCGGGAACGTCGGGCTTTTGTGGGGCCGGTCCGGTGAAGCCTGGCTCGGCATGCCCGGGATCAAGAGCCAGGAGCGCAAGGCGGCGCTCAGGCGACTGATCGATCGAGGGGAGATCAGCTCAGTCGGTGTAGAAGGGATCGCGGACCCTTTTTACTGCCTCCGCAGGGATGAGTCCCGCCTCCGCCGCGCGCTGGAGTGGGAGGTTTCACCGGCTCAGCCGGCCGTGATCGCGCCGCTGGACAACCTGCTGTGGGACCGCCGGATGCTCAAAGAGGTCTTCGACTTCGATTACCGCTGGGAGGTGTACGTGCCTCCAAGCAAGCGGCGCTATGGGTACTACGTGCTGCCCGTCCTCTACGGCGACCGGTTCATCGCCCGGTTTGAGCCGGGGTTCGATAAGAAGCAGGGCGTGCTGACGGTCAAGAACTGGTGGTGGGAAGCAGGGATCGTCCCCGACGAGCCAATGAAGGCTGGCCTCACGGAGTGCTTCCAGTGCTTCCTCGAATATCTGGGCGCAGGACGCCTCGAGATCGACCGCCAGGCGAGCGGGAGAGAGAGCCTGAGGTGGCTGGCGAGCGATTTTTCCTGAAGTCCTGAGTTAAAGGAACAACAAGAGTATTGACCAAGGACGAGAAGCGATGTCGACGGAAATGTGGCCTGATTTCAATGACCTGTGGGACTACTCCGATCCGGCGGGGACGGAGGCCAGGTTCCGCCAGCTGCTCCCGGGCGCAGAAGCGGGCGGGAACCGGGTTTATCACCTCCAACTGCTGACACAGATCGCGCGCACGCTCGGCCTGCAGAAGAGATTCGAGGAGGCGAACGCCCTACTCGATCAGGTCGAGAAGCAGATGGGTGGGAGAGACATCGTCGAGGTGCGCTATCTGCTCGAGCGCGGGAGGGCGCTGAATTCCTCGAAACAGGCTGAGAAGGCAGTTCCTCTGTTCAAACGTGCTTTCGAAGTGGCGGGGGAGATCGGCGCTGACTTCTACGCCGTAGATGCCCTGCACATGCTGGGGATCGCAGCCCCGGACGGGGAGCGCCTGGACTGGAACGTGAAAGCCATCACTTACGCGGAGCGCTCCTCCCAGGACCGCGCCAGGAAGTGGCTGGGGTCCCTGTACAACAACACGGGCTGGACCCTGTTCGATGAGGAGCGGTACGCGGAGGCGCTGGAGCTTTTCCTGAAGGCGCAGGCCTTCCGGGAGGAGCAGGGGCAGGAGGAGGAGGCCCGGATCGCCCGCTGGTGCGTCGCCAAGACCCTGCGCGTCCTGGGGCGCGTGGATGAGGCTTTGGAGATCTTGCGAGGGCTTGAGGCTGCGGGGGATTCGGAGGGCTTCACGGAAGAGGAGATCGCCGAGTGCCTGTACGCCCTGGGAAAGGTGGACGAGGCGCGGGACTATTTCAAGACGGCTTACGAGAAGCTGGCGCAGATCGACTGGATGGCGGAGGACCAGGGGCGGATCGCCCGCTTGAAGGCGCTGGCCGAATAGAACCTCGTCCTTTCATTGACAATCCCCCTCACGGGAATATAATTCAATCAGACCTGATCGGTATCCTGTCCCCACTCACGACCGGAAGACCTGATGCCCACCCATTACACCGGCGACGAATCCACCCGCCGCGCCCTGGACGCCTACATCAAGCTCAGCCGCGCCCGGAAAGTGCTCGGTCACCGGACCGGACAGCTGCTGGCGGATTTCGGCCTCACGGAAAGCCAGTTCGGGACCCTGGAGGCCCTCTATTTCCTCGGTCCGATGAGCCAGAAAGACATCGGGGAAAAGCTACTGGTGAGCGGCGGAAACATGACCATGGTCATTAACAACCTGGAAAAGCGGGGCCTCGTCACCCGCCAGCGCGTGCAGGAGGACCGCCGCCAGTTTATGGTCAGCCTGACCGATCGGGGCCGCCGGCTGGTCGCCGAGATCTTCCCCGCGCACGCGCAGAACATCGTGGATCTGATGGGCATCCTCAGCGCGGAGGAGCAGGACCATCTCGGGAGGCTGTGCAAGGCGCTGGGGAGACAGACGAGAGAAGCGTGAACCTTCGATGGAAGGTGCCCCCACGGGGATTCGAACCCCGGTCTTAGCCTTGAAAGGGCTACGTCCTGGTCCCCTAGACGATGGGGGCAATGCGCCGTATTTATATCACGAATCCATTGGAGTGGCAATGAGCGAGGATTAAAAACCGCCGCCCTGGTCGACGGGCGGCGGTTCTCGCGGCTCAGGCCTGCTTCTCTCCCCGGATCCTCGGTCCAGACAGGGGGAGGCCGAAGAGGGGCGCGAACACGCAGAAGTCCAGCAAGCCGGCCAGCAGCGGCACCAAGCCGACGACGGCGACCACGATGCCTGCGGCGCCGTCCAGGCTCAGCAGCCCCCAAGCGACCAGGCCGATGCCTGCCACGACTCGCAATATGCGCCCGCTGGTGGAAGCCATGAAACGGATAAAGGGGTTCATTTCAACATCTCCTTCGGTAAGAATTCTTGGATATCTTACCCAAATTGTAGGAGATGAGACCGGATTTGTCGGTGACAAAGTCACACAGCGGCGCGGCTTTTCAGCGCTTCGAAGTCGAGAATCTCGATCTTCCCGCGGGTTGTGGTGACCAGCCCCAGGCTGGCGAAGTCCTCCAAGATGCGGCTGATCACCTCCCGCGAGCTGCCCAGCTCGGCGGCGATCTCCTGGTGTGTGACGCGGACCGGGTTTTGAGCCCGGCCTCTATCCACCAGGAAAGCGGCGATGCGGGCGTCCATGCGGCGGAACGCCACTTCGTCCACGATCTCCATCAGAACCGCCAGGCGCTGTGAGAGCAGGTCGAAGACGAAGCTGCGCCACAGGTCGTAGTGGCCCACCCAGCGGCGGAAGGTCTCCGCTGGGACCATCACCGCCTCCGCTTCCCGCTCTACCGTGGCGATGGCGGGGAAGTCCTGCTGGCTGAGGATGGCGTTGGCGGTCAGAATGCAGGATTCACCGGACCCGAAGCGGTACAGGGTGATCTCCCGGCCGCTCTCCCCAATCTTGTAGACCCGCACCACGCCGGAGACCAGCAGGGCGATGGAGTCGGCGCGGTCGCCTTCCACGAACACGTCCCTTCCGGCCGGGATGCGGGCGTAGAAGACGCTCTGCTGGAACTCGCGCCAGAGCTGCGGGTCAGCGCGCCGCAGCATGGGCAGGGCGCGGACGATTCTCTCCATCTGCGCTTGATCGATCATCGGGGGACTGGCAGCGCCTCCTTGTATGATTGAAAAATGTTTTTGCACGGTGGACGCAGCCACTCGATAGCTCCACAATTTTTAGTTGGATTGCCGCTGCGCCCCTACAATTTTGGAAATCTTGATCCAGAGATCTGGGTAGGCCCCCAAATGATAATCCAAATTCTCGCCTTCCCATTCCCACCTGCCTGTGATATAATCCCACCCCGCGCCGCCCCAGGCGGTTTTCTGTTGCCTGTGAGATTATCGGACCGGAAGGACCTGCAAGATGAACGAACTGCTCAAATCCGTCGAAGCACCCGCCAACCCGGAGATCCCGCGCCTGCGCCCGGGAGATACGGTCAGCGTGTTCCTGCGCATCAAGGAAGGGAACACCGAGCGCACGCAGGAGTTCCGCGGGACCGTGCTGCGCATCCGCGGCGGGGGGAACAACGCGAACTTCACCGTGCGCCGCATCGCCAGCAACGGGATCGGCGTCGAACGCACCTTCCTGCTGCACTCGCCGCGCATCGAAAGAGTCGTCGTGCACCGCAGCGCGCACGTCCGCCGCGCCAAGCTGTATTTCCTACGCGACCGCACCGGCAAGCGCGCCCGGCTCAAGCAGAAGTTCATACAGTAAACAGGCGTTTTTTCTGATTTAATTGGAGCGCAGCAGCTGGTTTGCTGCGCTCTTTTCATGTGTAACCAGATGATGATCCGTGTTATCCGTGTCCAACTCGCAGGTCATTTGAGATGAAGGTCCCTCTGATTGGTTTGACGATGTACCGGGCAAAGAGCCAGAGCGGCACGCTGATCGTTGCGATCGCCGAGGCCTACATCGCGGCCATCGTCGAGGCGGGCGGATGCCCGGTCCTTATCCCGCCCGGGCTGCCGGAGGAGGCGCTCGCCGCGCTGTTCTCCCGGCTGGATGGGCTGGTCTTCACCGGCGGCGGGGACATCGATCCCACCTGCTATGCAGCCGGCGATCACCCTATGGTCAGCGAGGTCGATCCGGAGCGGGACCGGATGGAGCTCTACCTGCTGGG
>Ga0073934_10002629_pt1 | contig 36434 bp, 30 predicted proteins | sample LarsenN4metaG_FD_76834 | JGI IMG/M metagenome (GOLD analysis project Ga0073934, IMG submission 76834) | Hot spring sediment bacterial and archeal communities from British Columbia, Canada, to study Microbial Dark Matter (Phase II) - Larsen... ... | reverse complement strand
ATTTTGACCGGACACTAGTGACCTCGTCTAAGTTTTGACGTGTACCTTCGAAGGTCATGGAGGATGATGTAAAGTCTGAAGATCCTGGATTCCGCCCAGGTATTCGATTTACGAAGAACAACTAAAGACATCCGGTGGCCCCGGCCGCACTCGGGCAGCGGTTCCGGCATTGGCCGCACGACCGTGAAGCTCTCATGGGAAGAGGCTCCAGTCCGGGAGCGGCGCGTCGTTTGCGTTCCCGGACGCCGGTGATGTCGCCGTAGAGGGGTGACGCCGTGAGAGTTCCTCGGTTCCTGGCCCGTGTTCTGCTCATTGCACTGGCCGCGAGCCTCGCCGGCTGCGGTGGCGGAGGTGGCGGCGGTAGCGTACCGCCGCCGCCCAGCGGCGGTGGTGGCTCGGGTGGGGGCGGCTCGGGCAGCGGCGGTTCCGGCGGCGGTGGCTCGGGCGGCGGCGGGTCCGGGGGTGGCGGCTCGGGCGGTAGCGTCGTCGCGCCGGCGCAGCTCGGTCCGAGGCTCGGCCAGGCGCTGCTCGGGCCGATCGTCGACGCCAACGTCGAAGTCTACGAGGCCGGCAACTTCGACGGGCAGCTCGTGTGCGTCGTGACGACGTCTTCGGCAGACGCACCCGAAGGGCCCGGCGTGCTGGATCTGACCGGGTGCCAGATCTCCGACTCCTCCGTTTATTTCCTCGTCGTCCAAGGCGGCATGGACATCGATGCCGACGATGACGGCGTGATCGATGTCACGCCGACGCCGAAGGAAGGCGCGTTGCGTGCGATCGTGTCCGGCCAGAGCATCCTCGACGGCGATTTTCGCATCAACATCGTCACCGAGATCGCGTTTCAGAGCGTCGCGGATGCACTGCTGAGCGGCGAGGCTGGGCTCGAGATTGTCGGGCGCCTCGACGCCGTGGCGAAGCGACTTTTGTCGACGGACTTGAACGGCGACGGCCTCGTCGACAACGACGACCTCGTCGAGTTCTCGCCGGTCGAGCATGCCGGCTTCATCGCGGGCAACTACGAAGAGCTGCTCGCCGACATCCTGGCCGCGATTCTCACCGGCAATCGGCAAGAGCTCACGCAATTGTCGAGACAGCTGTTGCTCGCGTCGCTCGGGGAGTACCGCTTCGTCGAGCTCGTGAGCCAGCAAGACGGCGATTACCAGAACCTGTTCATCTACGATTTCATCGTGGCGGACGATTTCGTCTATGCGGCAGGCTACGACGTCGGCACGCCGGAGCACGATGTTCACGTATTCATCTTCGACGCGACGGACTTCTCGGCTTTGTCGCTCGTCGGCAAGTTCTCGCACGAAAACCCCAACCACCCGAGCCCGCAGAACACGGAGCTCAAGCTACTGGAGGTGGGCGACTACCTCTACGTCGCGTCGCGAGGCGACGGCCTGTTCGTCATCGACGTTTCCGACCCGACGGCGCCGTCCGCGGAGCTCAAGTTTCCGGGCGGCCCGTTGACGATCATGGCGCGCGCAGACCAGTCCACGATGTACATCGCTTGGGACGACCCGCTCGGAACGGGCAGACGCATTCATCCCGTCGATATCGGCGACCCGTCGGAGCCGCAGCTTTTGGCCCCGTTCGGCGAGGGTATGGTGCCGTTCGACATGCTCTACGTCGACGGCATGCTCTACGTGTACGGAGCCGGGATTGCGGCGTTCGACGCGTCAGATCGCAGGAGCCCGGTACTACGGAGCCAAGTCGTGTTTCCGGGGAGCAGCAGCACGACGATCGCCTATAGCAGCGGATTCGTCTACGCCCCGATCACGGACGTCGACGCGGGCCTTCAGGGCATGACGATAGTAGACGTGCGAGACCCGTCAAATTTGCAGCGAGTCCGTGACTTGGCCGGCATCGGTCTCATCACGGAGATCGACGTGCACGAGCAAACGCTCTTTGCCACGGCGTCGACGAGTTTTGGCTCGAGCTTTACGTTGATGTCCTTCGAAATCGGCGCGAACGGCAGCCTCGAGCTCGCCGACTCGAGATCCACGCCAGTAGCGTTCCACCTTCGGTACGGGAACGGCAGGGTTTATCTCGCCAACGCGTTGGAGCTCACGGCCTATGACGCCACTGCGCTGAACAAGAAGACCCAGCCGTTCAACTTCATCGCCGTGGACAAGTCGGCGAACTTCGTGGAGGTGGTTGGCACCGTAGCGTTCGTTGCCAACGAAACGGAGCTCCTGACCATCGACGTCAGTGACCCGGCCGGCCAGCTCACGGTCCTCGACGGGCTCGAGGTGATCGATCGGATCTACGACATGCAGATTGCGAACGGCTACGTTTACCTCGCGAACGGCACCGAGGGCATCAAGATCGTCGACATCGGCAATCCGAGCGACCTGCAAGTCGCCGGCAGCAACGACGATCTCATTCCTTGGCATGATCCGGACAGCGGCCAAACGGGGTCCCGGATAATGTCTGCGATTGCTGTAAAGGACGGCTTGGCCTACGCGTTTATCGACGGACCCACTCGCACGCTCGGCGTGTTCGCGATAGACGACCCGACAGCGCCGGCCGTCGTGCACTCTCCCGACATGCTCCATTCGATCGGAGCGATCGCGATACGCAACGACACGCTTCTCGGTGCCGACATGTTTGGTGGGGCGCTATATGTCGTAGGCATCCAAGGCGAGCCCGAGCTATTGGACGCGCTGCCTATCCCCGCACGGGTTCTCGCGCTCGATGGGACCGAGCTCTACACGTCGTCAAGCAACGCGGGGTTGTCGATACTCGACGTTTCGAACGAGAGGAATCCCGTTTCGCTCGGCAGCGCGGTGAGCCTCGGTATCGGCAATGCGGTTGCGGTGTCGGGCACGCTCGCGTACGTCGCGAACGACTTCGGCGCCGTGGAGGTCTACGACGTCCTCGACAAGACCGCGCCCCAGTTCGTGGCGCAGTATCCGATCAGCGGCGTCGTCAAAGACGTCTTCGCGGCCGACGACTACGTCTACGCCGTCAACGGGCTCGGATTGGTCATCGAGCCGGCGGCGCACTTGCACGAAGCGCTTCAGTAGAGCTTCATGCGCGCGTGTGCCTCGGTTCCCCGGTTCCGAGCGGGGTTGGAGCGCGCAGTTGAGCGGCGCCAAGAGGCCGAGCGGAGGGGAAGACGCGTGATACCGCGAAACTGGATGAGCGTAGTTCTCATGACGCTGCTCGCAGGCGTTGCCTCGCCCGCGCAAGCAGAATGGGCGGCCTACACATCGACGAATTTCACGGTGCACAGCGACGCGCCGGAAAGCGACGTCCTCGAGCTGCTCGGCGATTTCGAGGAGTATCGGCGCGTTGCGCTCGCCGTGATGGGCTTGACCGACGAAGCCGAGAACCAGGCGCTCAGGATCGTTTTTCCCACTCGCGCCGACGACTTTCGTGCGCTCGGCGCGCGTGACAACATCGCGGGCTTTTTCTATCACGCGGAATTCGGACCGCGAATCGTCATCCGAGGGGCCGCGTCGCGCAGAGGCGTCAGGGCAGACGATGCGGCGATCTCGGACCGCCGGACGCTCTACCACGAGTACGTGCACTATCTGATGGACCAGAAGTCGGGCCGGAACTACCCGCCCTGGTACAGCGAAGGGCTCGCTACGGTGCTGATGATGGTGGACCCGGCGGAGTCGATCATCAAGGTCGGCTTACCGCTACCGAACGTCTATTGGCGGAACGTCGCGACGACCGTGGAAGAGATCGTCGATACGGACTATCGCGGCGGGATCGGAGATTTCTATCTGATGTCTTGGTTGCTCACTCATTATCTGACGATCGACGCCGCCGACAAGCCGGAGCGAAGGCAACAGTTTGCCGACTATCTTCGCCGCTACGACGCCGGCGAAGACCCGGTCGAAGCCTTCACGGCGAGCTTCGGCCATTCCATGTCCGACATGCAGCGCGCGATGGAGGATTACCGAGGGCGACGGAGCCTCAAGGTGTTGCAGGTTCCTCGCTCGGAGTATCGAGGCGACGTTTCGAAGCGCGCGCTACAGCCCGGAGAGGAGCTTTACTTGCTCGGCGATATCGCGGTCGAGCTGTACGCGAGTGAAGCCGCGCTCGAGCTCTTCGACGAGTTCGACGAGGAGTTCGCCGACTCACCCCTGCGCTCGAAGGTGCTCTCGCGGCGGGCGGTCGCTTTCGCGCACGAGGACGACCTCGAGGCAGGCGATGCCGTGGTCGGCGATATCCTGGCGCAGAACGTCGACGACGGCGACATCTATGCTGATCTCGCGCACTACTATCACGACCGGTTTCAGATTCAGGCTCGGCAAGAGGAGGTTCCCCCGGCCGATGCGCGCGCGAACCTCGAGCAATCGATTCGCTACGGCGAGCTTGCCGTAGCGCGCAACGCGCGAGATCTGGAGGCGTTGTTCTACTTGGGCCGGGCTTACGGGTTCAACGGCGATCACGAGGCGGCCGCCAGAACGCTGCTCCGGGCGTTCGAGCAGGCTCCCGGCGTCGCCGACATCAACTTGGCTCTGGCGAGAGCGCTCTACCAAATGGGGAACGTCGGCGACGCGACGCTGCTGATCGCGCGCAACTTGAGCGCGAGCCATTCCGAGGCCTCGCGGCAGCGCTACACCGACCTATTGCAGCAAATGAAGGACGGGGAGGTGGGCCCCGAGTTCCTCGACCCGTATCCGCGGGTTTCCGCGGCCGCGGAATAGGCGGTGCGGTGATCGAGTCCGCGAATCTCTCGGCGGTTCCGTTACACGGGCCACGCGACCTACGCGAGGTGCCGGACCACGTGGTCGACTTCGACGGGGCTCCCGAGAATGACCGGCGTGCGCTGGTGAATGTCGCTCGGCTGCACGTCGAGAATTCGCTGACCCGGCGCGGCGAGCGCCTTGCCGCCGGCCTGCTCGACTAGGAACGCCATCGGATTCGCTTCGTACATGAGACGCAGCTTCCCGTTCGGCGCCTTCGTCGTCGGCGGGTACATGAACACGCCGCCCTTGAGCAGGATCCGGTGCACGTCGGCCACCATCGCGCCGGCGTAACGGCTCGAGTACGTCTCGCTCTGCGCCCAATCGAGATAACGCTGATAGCCTGCGGGGAAGGTTTGGCGATTGCCCTCGTTCAACGAGTAGCTCTTGCTCGCCTCCGGAATTCTGACGCGCTGTTCGACGCGCATGAATGCGCCGTAGGCAGGATCGAGCACGAACAGGTCCACGCCGCGGCCGATCGTCAGCGCAAACACCGTCGACGGCCCGTACAGCACGTAGCCGGCCGCAATCTGCCGCGAGCCGGGTTGCAGCAGCGAGTCCTCGACGGCCGGCGAGCGGCGATCCTGGCGCAGTATGCTGAAGATCGTGCCGACGGCGCCGCAAACGTCGAGGTTAGAAGATCCGTCGAGTGGATCGAACAGCACGCAATATTTCTGCTCGCCGCGCGGATCCCGCTTGATGATCACCGGCTCCTCGTTCTCCTCGGACGCGACGATCGCGACGCCTTCGCGCCCGCCGAGCGTGTGCAGCAGAATCTCGTTCGCGATGACGTCGAGCTTTTGCTGCTGCTCGCCCTGCACGTTCTCGCTCCCGACCGAGCCGAGCACGTCGTCGAGCCGTGCGCGGCGCACGTGTGCCGCGATGATCTTGGCCGAGATCGACAGTGCCGACAGTATCCACGAGAAGGTGCCCGTCGCCTCCGGATGGTGCTGTTGCTGCTGGAGGATGTGGCCTTGCAGCGTGACGAAGCGATCGTGGCGAGTGTCGACGGCGTTGTCTTGACCGGGGGCGCTCATGGGGGCTCGTGAAGCGGGCTCGTTGTCGGGAGCGACACTATGCCAGAACGGATTGCGGGCCGCGCATACGGGCCCGCATCGGGTTGGCGCGCCCAAGCAAGCTTGCAGCCGCAGCCCGAGCAACCACAGAATCAGCCACTCGCCATTGGGGGATGCAAATGACGACGGACAGCAATGCGGGCGGAGCAACCGTCTCGCGCCGCGACGTGGCTACCGGCGGTGTGGTGCTTGCCGCTGCGCTTGCAGCTGGCAGCGGCGCAGGCGTCTCCGCCGCCGCAGCGGCCGGCGCCACGTTCGTCGTCGCGCACGGCGCGTGGTCTTCGGGCTGGGCCTGGAAAAAGATGCACCCGCTGCTCGCGGCGCACGGCCATCGGCTCGTCACGCCGAGCTACACGGGGCTCGGAGAGCGCGCGCATCTCGCGCGGCCAGAGATCGACCTCGATACCCACATCACGGACGTCGTCAACGTCCTCGAGTTCGAGGATCTGAGCGACGTCGTGCTCATCGGGCATAGCTATGGCGGCATGGTGGCGACGGGTGTCGCCGACCGTGCGCGCGAACGGTTACGGCGCCTGATCTATCTCGACGCGTTCGTACCGGAGGACGGCCAGAGCTTGGCGGACCTTACCGGAGGCGAAGTGGCCCTACGCGCGCGTGCTGTCGACGGCTGGCGCGTGCCGCCGAATCCCGTGCCGGACGACACGCCGGCAGAGGACCTCGACTGGATTGCGGCGCGGCGGCTGCATCATCCGCTCGGCACGCTCGTGCAGCCTTTGAAGCTCACGCGCGGGCCGCTGACGTTGCCGCGCGACTACGTTCTGTGCACGAGGAGCGAGACGTTCCGGCCGTATGCGAACAAGGCGCGGGAAGCGGGTTGGCCGGTGCACGAGCTCGACTCGAGTCACAACCCGCACATCACAGTGCCGGAAGCGCTGGCAGGGTTGCTCGACCGAATCGCGACGGGGTAAGCGCGCCGGCCCGGCCTGAACGCGTCGCGCTTCTATCGGGATCGGGATCTGCTCGACTGGAGAGCTCGATTCAATTGCCGTCAGCAGCGCGCGCCGCGCGAGTGTCCGTCGTAGCGACCGTGACGGGCGACGCGGCGTTCGGATAGTGCAGGTGAGCGATTCGGTCACTCTTGCCGAAGCGGGCCATCCTGTCGGTCAGCATTTCGCACATCGTGGCCGTTGGCCACACATGATCGTCGCCGCCCGAGATCAGCAGCACCGGGCCCGTGCATTTCTCGACGTCGATCATCGCCGCGTTCAAAGCCTCGGCATCCTTTCTCAGACCCGCCTCCATCATTGGCAGCCAACTGATTCCCTTGTCCGACTGGCTCGGGCCGGCTCCGGGCGGAATGGAAACGTAAGGCAGCGACTTGCCTCGGAGCGTCCAGCTCGAGCGAGTTACTCCGGGCGGCAGAGTGAGATCGATGCCTTGCCAAACTACGCTGCTCGGCGTGTAAGCCACGACGGGGCCAGCGAGCTCGGGAAACGCGGCCGCGACCAACAGCGCAAGCTCCGCGCCCCGCGACGCGCCGATGAGCGCGACACGCCCCTCGTGCGTCTTGGCCTCGGGTCGATGGATCAACCAGCGCAACCCGCGCTCGACGCGCTCGAGCGGAATGTCCGTGAACCACGGTTGAGTGACGGGCGTTGCCCAGTAAGCCAACGAAAGGCAGGCGAAGCCTTCGGGAACCAACAGATCGGCAAAGTACCGCGGCGTCCCGCCATCGGATCCGCCGAGCGCCAAGACGGCCGGATATGGCCCTGCGTGATTCGGCACGAAAAACGTCCCGTGGCAGTTCTCGTCACGGTAGTCGATCTGCATTCGTCAACCCCTCTGCCGGACATCAAGAGATCGCTCAACGCAGTGGAGGCTTCGCGGTTTTTCAGAGACGCGTCACGTGACGCATCTTGCACCATCATGGTGCAGAATCCGTCACGTGACGCGTCAGGGCGCTTTCTCCCGCCGCCTCCGAGTGCCCCGCGCGACGCCCCGCGAAGGCTCGGCAGTATCAGAAAGCCGACTGGCCGGCGGCTTGAACGTCTCCGACACTCCGACGAGCGACGACGGTGCTCGAATAGAAGCATCGCTCAGGCCGGCGACACGATCTCGGAAGTCGCTTGCCGACACGTCGAAGAGCAGGCTCGCCATACCCGGCTGGAAGCGGATCCCGACTCGATCCACCTCGCCGCGCAGCTCGACCAAGACGGGTCGAAGCAGCGTGCCGACCATGTACGCAGAACCGGCGAGCTCGCCGGCCAGCTCGAATATGACGTACGAGGACGCTTCGGGCAGAAGCCGCATGGTTCTGCCGTCGTCGAATGCCGCCCGAGACCAGAAGCTCCCAACGAAAGGGGCGGAGGTCCACGCTCGGGGTATAGATGTGGCCTTGTGTAGCCACGCTGCTTCGAAACCGGCGGCTAAGCCGAAGCTTGCGGTCGATGTGCCACCGCCGGGCGCACGAGCAGTATGCACACGAAGCCGATGAGCCCGGCGAACGCGATGATCGCCGCGATCGGCCAGTAGGCGCCGCCCGCCGCGCCGACGAGCGACGCTGCGATGAGCGGCACGAATCCCGCGATCGCGCCGCCGAGCTGGTAGCCCAAAGATGCGCCGCTATAGCGAATGTGTGCCGGGAACATCTCCGAGTAGAGCGCGGCCGTCGGCGAGTACACGGCGTTGTGGCCGACGCAGATGCCGATGACGACGGCGAGCCACATCAGCAGCGGAATTTGCGACGTGATCATGAAATTCAGCGGCACGGCGAACGCGATGATGAACAGCGTGCCGAAAATCATCACGGGCTTACGGCCGACTCTGTCCGAGAGCGCACCGAGCAGCGGTATCGTGAAGAGCTGCGCGGCGCCTGCTGCCGTAACGCCGATCAGATACGTGTTCTGCGTCAGGCCGTAGTTGCTCGTCGTATAGGCGAGCGTGTAGACCGTCATTGCGTAGAACAGCACGCCGTGCGCGCAATAGAGACCGGCCGCCAGCAAGACGTTGCGCGGGTCCGTGCGCAAGAGCTCGACGACGGGCACCTTCGCGACACGCCGGCTTGCCTTGACCTTCTCGAACTCCGGCGACTCCATGATGCGCAGCCGGATGAACAGGCCGACGAACACGAGCGCGATGCTCAACAGGAACGGCACGCGCCAGCCCCACGCGACGAAGTCGTCCTCCGGCAGTTGCTGCATCGCAAGGAACATGCCGGTGGACATCAGCCCGCCGACGGCGCTGCCGACCTGCGCGAAACTGCCGAAGAAGCCGCGCCGCTGGTTGCCCGCGTGCTCCGTCGCCATCAGCACGGCGCCGCCCCATTCGCCGCCGACGGCGAGCCCCTGCATGAAGCGCAGCAGCACCATGAGGATCGGCGCCCAGACGCCGATCGAGTCGTAGGTCGGCATCAATCCCATTGCGAAGGTGGCGAGGCCCATCATCGTCAGCGTGACGATGAGCGTCGTCTTGCGCCCGAGCCGGTCGCCGAAGTGGCCGAACACGAGCCCGCCGACGGGCCTTGCCACGAAGCCGACGGCGAACGAAGCGAACGCCGCGAGCGTGCCGGCGAGCTCCGAGAAAGTAGGGAAGAACAGGCGCCCGAAAACGAGCGCCGACGCCGTGCCGAAGATGAAGAAGTCGTACCACTCGATCGACGTGCCGATCATGCTCGCGAGGGCCACGCGCCGCACGGATTCCGGCCGCGTCGAAGCCTCGTGCGTCGTTGTCACGCTCATTGCGTTGCACTCCCGGCAGTGGATGCGAGGCGCGAAAGCATGGCCGCGTCGGCGTACGTTTCGAGCGTGCCGATCGCCGAATCGAGCTCGCGCGCACGCGTCTCGCCCAGCGCGCTCGCGGCGGCCGCAAAAAATCGCTCGTGCACGCCGTCGGCGTCCGTGGGCTCCACGTTGTCGGCACCGTGCTCGAACGTCTCTCCACGGCGCGTATGCACGACGACGGCCGCGCCCTGTTGCTGCGGGTACGCAGCCGTCAGCGCGGCGTCGATCTCGACGCCGACTCGCTTCGCGAGCGCCTGAACCTCGGCGTTCTCGAGCGGAACGTAGTTGCGCTCGGCGAAGTTGCCGTGCACGAGTGCCGCGGCGACGTTGTACTGGATACTCATCTTGGCTTGCAAAATGTGCTCGAACGGCCCGTCGGCGTCGCAGCCCGGATAGAGCGCTGCGGCTTTCGTGACGCGCACGGAGACCCTCTCGATGTCGTTCGCGCGCACCTTGTGTTGCAGCGCGATCGCGAGCGCCACTTGCGCCGGCGTTTGCGCGTAGTTGCAGGCCGGTACCGGCTTGAAGAACACGGCGAGGATCTCGCGGCGGTCTGCGAAAAGCTCCGGCACTTGCGGCGGCCGCGGCCGCCGGAACGCCGCGAGCATGCCGGCCTCGCCGTCGAGGGCCGTCGGCGACGCATACGCGCCTTCCGCGGCGAGTTGCACGGCCGTTACGGCGCCGCGCGCGGCCAAGCCGTTGTGGAAGAACATCTCGCTGCCGCCCGTGGCGGCCCATTCGTTGTAGCCGGCCGCCATGTTCGTGGCGAGCGCGAGCGCTGCCGACGTTTGAGCCTCGTTCAAGCCGAGCAACTTCGCGCCGGCCGCGGCGCCCGCGATCGGCCCGACGGTGCCGGTGGGCCTGAACACCTTCGAGACTTCCACGTCCATGACCATGCGGCCGACTTTGCCGCCGACCTCGTAGCCGGCGACGAGCGCCGTCAGCAGATCTTTGCCGCCGGCCCTCGTCGTGTGCGCCAGCGCGAGCAGCGTGGGGATCAGCACGGTGCCCAAGTGGCTCACGCTGCCGACGTGCATGTCGTCGCGCACGAGGCCGTGGCTCCGCACGCCGTTGGCGAACGCCGCATCGTGAATCGACACGACGTCGCTCGTGCCGATGATGGCCGCGCCGCGCGCCGCGCCGCCGGAGCTCGCGCGTGCGATCGCGGCCGACTGGCGGCTCCACGGCAACTCGCCGGCCGCGAGCGCCGACGACAGCAAGTCGTAGATGCAGAGCTTCGCCTTGGCAACGACCTCGGGGCTCAGATTCGCGTATGCGAAGCCCGCGAGCGCGTGCGCCATGCGCACGGCCAGCGGCGCGGCGGGAGCGGAGGGACGCTTGGCGGTCGGCACGCGCAGAGTTCAGCCGCGCATCTCGACTTGGGCCCACTCCTCGTAGACCTTCGCGATGCAAGTGAAGTCGGAGTCGGCGCCGTACTTGGCCTTGGTGATGCCGAGTACCTGCAGCACTTCGGCTCCGACGGGCATCGGCACTCCCTGCGCGTGGGCTTCCTCGAGGCAGAGCCGCACGTCCTTATAGGAAAGGCCCGTCGCGAAGCCGAAGTCGAACGTGCCGGGCAGCACGGAGCGGGGGAACTTGTCTTGCGTCGCGCTGTTGCGGCCGCTGCCGGCGTTGATGATCTCGCACATCTGCCGCGGGTTCAGGCCCGCCTTCGTGCCCATTGCGATGACCTCCGAGGACATCACGATGACGCCGGCCGCAATGATGTTGTTCGCGAGCTTCATGACCTGCGCGAGGCCGGCGCCTTCGCCGCAGTAGAACAGCTTGCCGAATTGCTTGATCGCCGGCGTGATGCGGTCGTAGACCTCGCGCTTGCCCGACACCATGACGGCCAGCGTGCCGTCGCGCGCGCCGGCCATGCCGCCGCTGACGGGCGCGTCCATGTAAACAATGCCGGCTTTCGCGAGCACGGCGTGCGCGGCGCGCGCGCCGCCGGGGCCCGTCGTCGAGCAGTCGGCCACGATCTTGAGCTTTCTCGCGCTCGTCAGCTCGGCGCACACCTTCTGCACGATGTCGGGCGTGGGCAAGCTCAAGAACACGGCCTCGGTGTTGTTGGCTACCTCGAGCGCCGAGCCCGCGACCTCGGCGCCGTCTTTCGCGAGCTCCGCGCAGGCGTCCTTCGACGTGTCGTAGACCGTCAAGCTGATGCCCGCCTTGAGCAGCCGGCGCGCCATGTGCGCGCCCATGCGGCCGACTCCGATGAAACCGTAGTCCGTGGTCTGCACTGCAAGATTCTCCGTCAGTTTCTGAAATTGATCTCGATCGGCACGCCGTTCGGATCGCGTAAGAACATTTGCTTGAGCCGATAGCCGCAAATTGCTCCTGCATTTGCGGCACTCCTGCCATCCTGGCAGTCGTCGTCCAAAGCGTTTTCGCTGAAGGCGAGCCCGCGCTCGACGAGACGCGCGCGAACCTCCGCGAAGCCCGTGCCGTTGAAGGCGATGTGGTCGACGGCGCCCGTGGACGGTGCGCGCGTCGAGACGGGAATGCCGACCTTCTTCGTCCACTCCGCGTAGCTTCGCCACTCCGCGATGTGGATGCACGGCACGTCGTCGAGATAGAGCCAATAGCCCGGGAAGTCGAGCTCGGGACGGAACCCTTCCGCCATGCCGAGCACGTCGCGGTAGAAGTCCCTCGTCCGATGGATGTCGTCGCTGAGCACGAGGTAGTGCTCGAGACGTTGCAGCGGCATCGTGCCCCCCGTTTTGGGGAGGCAGTCTACCGCATCCGGAGCGGTCGCCGTCCCCAACATGACGTTCGCTTGCTCAGAGCGCCGCGGACGCCGGCGCCGGCACGATCGCGTTCGTTGATTCGTCGCTCCGAATTGCAAGCCCCTCAGGCGCGCTCGAGATCGGCGTAGTGTGCCGCCGCGACGTCGCGATGCGAGCGGAGCCGAATCTTCAAGTAGTTGTCGCCGAACGTGGCGAAGATCGGATCGTTCGGGTCCGCATTCTGGCCGCCGCGCGCCTCGTCCGCGAGCTCGGGCGGAAGCTCGACCGGCGCGAAAGTGGCGTCGAGCCGGGGGTGAAAGAAATACGCGATCGACAATCGCTCGCGACCCGACGGCGGGCTCTGCACGCGGTGTTTCGTAGCTCGCAGGTAGCCGCTCGTCGCGGCTTGCAGCATCTCGCCCAGGTTCATGACGTAGCTGCCGGCGCGCGGCTCCGCGTCGACGAGCACGCCGTCGAGATCGACTTGCAGGCCGCCGACGTCGTCCTGGAGCACGAACGAAACGAGTCCCGAATCGTGGTGCATGCCTACGCCTTGCCGCGTGTCGGTTTCGCGCGCTTGCGCGGGGTAGCGTATGATCTTCAGGTGCGGATCGCCGCGCGGCAACACGGCGTCGTCGAAGTGGTTCGCGGGCAAGCCCAACCCGAGCGCGAGCGCGCGCAGGACGGCGAGGCCGACGGCGTCCATCGCCCGCATCCACTCGAGCACGGTCGGTTGCATGTGGGGCAAGCGCGCCGGCCATTGGTTCGGGCCGCGGAGCCGCCGCCACGGCGGGTCGCCGGGCCGTACGGCTGCAGCGGGCTCCTCCGGCCCGACGTCGAGCTGCTCACGCCAGTCGCTGACGCCCTTCGTGATCTCGCCGCCGAGCGTCGTGTAGCCGCGAAAGTGTGGCGAATTCGCGATCGCGAGGGCGCGCCGCTCGGCTTCCGGCAGCGCGAAGAATTCGCGTGCGACGCCCATGACGGCGGCGTCGAGCCGTGGCGCTACGCCGTGGCCGACGAGGTAGCAGAAGCCGGGCCCGTGACACGCCTCGCGCAAGCGAGCAACGACGTCGAGCGCGGCGGCGCTTCGGGGCGCCGTCACGAACGGAGCGAGATCGATTACGGGCAGGCGGTCGGTCATGGCAATCGGCCGATCTGGTACGCGTGTGACTCAGGTCCTGAGAGGCCCCGCCGAGTCGTTTCTATACTCACGCCGACTCGAGACGAGGGGACGACATTATGTCCGCAACGCGCGTTTTGTCTCTTGGAGCGCTCGCATGCGTGCTCGCAGGCTGCTCGGGCATGAGCGAGCAAGCATGCATGTCGGCCGACTGGCGCACGGTTGGGTTCGAGGATGGAACGCTCGGCCGCTCCGAGGCCAATATCGGCCGCTATCGCCAGCAATGCGGCGAGCACGGCGTCGCGCCGGATCTCGCGAGCTACCGCGAGGGCCACGCCGAGGGCGTGCGGATCTATTGCCGCGAGAGCAACGGCTTCGCCGTGGGCCACAGCGGCGCGACGTACCAAGGCGTGTGCCCCACGGATCTCGAGCCCGCGTTCGTCGCCGAGTACAACGTCGGCCGTCACCTGCACGAGCTCGAGCGCGCGCTGGCGAGCGTCGACTCGCGCATCGCGAGCAATCACCGCGCGCAAGAAGGGATCAAGTCCGAGCTCACGGAGATCGCGGCCAAGATGATCGCGAGCGACACGACGGCCGAGCAGCGTGTCGCGATGGTCACGCGCAGCGCCGATTTGGGCCGCCGCTACGGCGAGCTGACGACGGAAATTCAGCAGCTCGAGCGCGAGCGCGCGATCGCCGAGCGCGAGCTGCTCGACTATCGCGCGACGCTCGCCGCGGCGTTCTGATTCGCTTCAATCGGCCACGTACTTCTTGACGGTCTGCGCGTAGACCTCGGCGCCGTAGATTGCACCGGCCGCGTCCGCGGCAAGACCGTGCGCGCCGGTTTCCTGCTCGCGCGCCGGATCGAATTCGGGGTCCGGGATGAACGCCCGCACGGAGCCGTCCTTCGCGCTGCCGACGTAGATGCCGCGCGGCCACCCGGGGTTGCGCTCGTCATTCGATTGATTGTCCGAGACGTACAGTGTGTCGTCGGCCGCAATGTGCAGGCCGCTCGGGCGGCCGAACTGCGTCCACTGATCCAGGAAGTTGCCGTCCTGATCGAAGATCTGGATGCGGTTGTTGTTGCGGTCCGCTACGAAGAGCCGGCCCTGCGAGTCGAGCGCGAGCGCGTGCGGCACGAGGAACTGCCCGGGCGCGCTGCCGCTGCCGCCCCACTCCTTGATGTAGCGGCCGTCGGCCGAGAACTTCACGATGCGGTTGTTCGAGTCGGGCTCGTGGCCGTCGCTTACGAACACGTTGCCGTTCGGCGCGACGACGACGTCAGTGGGACCGTTGAAATGCGTTGGGCCGTCGCCGACGCGCGCGGACGCACCGAGCCGCATCAGCTCGCGGCCGTCCGCTGCGAACTTGATGACCTGATGGCCGCGGTCGTCGCCGCCGCGCGCATCCGTGACCCAGATGTTGCCGGCCCAGTCGACGTGAATGCCGTGAGGCCATGCGAACACGTTCGAGCCGAACGCGCCTAGCCATTCGCCGTCGGCGCTCACGTGCAGAATCGGGTCGACGTCGCCGTTCGCGAGACAATCGTTCGCGCCGCAGCGCTCGGCGATCCAGAGCGTGCCGTCGGGTGCGACGTCGACCATGCTCATCGAGCCCAACGTTCGGCCGGCCGGAGCCGCGATCCACTCGGTTATGGCGCGATAGGGATTCGGAGGCTGCTCAGTCGCACAAGCTCCGAGCAGGGCGGCGAGCAACGCTGCGGCGCCAAGGCGTGAAGCACACATGACGCGCGAGTGTGCGCGCCGCGCAAGAGCGCTTCAAGGCTTCCAGCGCCGGAGTGGCCTCGCCGAAACGGCTATGACGTCCTAATCGAGTGAGGTGTGCGTCGTACTTGGAATGCATTCCAGACTGTCGTAGCCGGCAATCGAGGGCCGCGTCAGTCGCTGCCTTTGATGTTTGCGACGGGGTAGAGACGCCGCGCTACGCGCGCGATGCCCTCGCTTTCGAGCACGCCGTCGAGATTCTTGTAGACGTGGCCGCACTCGTCGAGCGGCGTGTGCGGCGTGTTGCCGACGATACCGCGAACGGCTGAGCCGGCGAAGGTCCGCGTGACCTCGCGCATCTCGCGATCGATGTCCGCTTGCCGCGGCTTGAGCTCGCGCTTCGCCTGGCCGCGCGCGAGAACGCGTCCCGCGCCGTGGTTCACGGAGCAGCCGGACGCGTAAGCGCCGGGAAGCGGGACCAGGATCGCAGCGCCGTCGAGCATCGAGCCGGGCACGAGGCACGGATGTCCCGTGGTCTCCCATTGCGTGCCGGCAAGATCGGGATGGCCGGCCGGCAGCGCGCGCGTCGCGCCTTTGCGGTGCACGAAGCCGTGCTGCGTGCGGCCGTCGGGCAGAACGAGCGTTTCGCGCTGCACGAGGTTGTGCGAGATCTCGTAGAACACCTCACCCGTCGCCGAGTACACGTCCTCGAGCGCCGACCGCACGCCGCGCACGATGATGTGCCGATTCGCGACGGCGTAGTTCGCGGCCGAGTTGTGATGCGCCCAGTACTCTCGGCCGAGCGGCTCGTCGGCCTTGAGCCAGGATTCCTCGCGGCGGTTCTTCGGCAGTCCGCGCAGCTCGGCGCCGGCATAGAAGAAATGATTCGCGGTCTGCCAGCCGTAGCCGCGGCTGCCGCAATGCACCATGACCCAAACGGAGCCGTCGTCCCGGTCGACCTGCATCTCGATGAAGTGATTGCCGCCGCCGACGGAGCCGAGTTGCGGCAAGGCCTTGGCGCGCGCGCGCGACGCGATCCGAGTCGAGCGCTTCGTCGTCGACGGCGATGTACTGTCGCTCGCAAAGATCCGCGGCGACGCCCAACGGCTTGGCGCCGTAACGGAAGATCTCCTCGACGTCGCGCTCCCTGAAGCGCGGCGCGTGCCTCGGGCGATGACTGCCGATGCCCGTCGCGACGCGCGATTCGACGACGCGGATCCACCGGCGCCGTTTGTCCTCGTCGGCCACGTCGGCGGCCGTGAGGCCCGGGACACGGAGATACACCACGCCACACGAGATGTCGTAGCCGCTGCCGGCCTGGATGATCACGTCCTCCGTGACGGCAACGCCGCCGACCGGGATGCCGTAGCCCAAGTGCGCGTCCGGCATCAAGTAGAAGCCGATGATGCCAGGATAGACCGCCGCTTGTGCGGCTTGCCGCCACAGCGCCTCGTCGGTTTGCTCGAGCAGGGCGGGCGACAAGAACGCGTGCACGTCCACGCGCATGTCGCCGACGCGCGGCAGCACGTAGTGGCTGTCGGTCACGCGCTCGACTCGCTCGCGAAAAGACATGGCGTTCGCCTCCTCGTCAGGCTGATTCGACTGCCGCCCCGCGACCGTGACGAACCCTTCCGATTGCGGTAGAGTGCGCCGACGCAACAACCACTCCTCCAGGGGGAACCATGAGCGTGTTGAATCGCGTACCCATTGCTGCGCCGATGCTGCTCGCCTTGTCGCCGCTTGCAGTGTCCATCGCCATGGCCCAAGACGGTCCGGAAGAAATCATCGTAACTGCTCGACTGCGGGCGGAGTCCTATGCGGAAACGCCGGCTGCGATCAAGGCGTTCACGGCTACCGAGATCGAGTCGGCCGGCATCGAGAAGCCCCACGATTTTATCGCGCTGACGCCGAACATGACTGTCGTTCAGACGCAGAACCCCGGCAACTCGTTCATCACCATCCGCGGTGTGTCGCAGGCGCGCAACAGTGACATGCCGGTCGCCGTCGTGGTCGATGGCGTGCTGATGACGAATCCGGCGCAGTTCAACCAAGAGCTATTCGACCTCGAGCAGATCGAGGTGCTCAAAGGTCCGCAAGGCGCGCTCTATGGCCGCAACGCGATCGGCGGTGCCGTCGTGATTCGCACGCGCGCGCCCGCGGATGAGTTCGAGGCGCGGGTGCGGCTCGGCGCGGACTCGGGGCCCGGCCTGATGGCACAGGGTGCGATTAGCGGCCCGCTCGGCGACAGCGACAGGTGGAAGTATCGCGCTTCACTGTCGCTATCGGACACAGACGGCTTTCGCGAGAACGAGTTTTTGAACGAGCGCGCGGATCCGTACAAGGACACCTCGGCGCGCGTGCGATTCACCTGGGAGCCGAACGATACGGTGACCGGCGACTTTCGCTACGCGCGATCGGACATCGAGACGACGGCGCTGCACTTCGTCATCAACGACGATCACGACTTCCTCGGCAGCATCTTCGGAATTCCGGACACGAGCGCGTTGAACGGCATCGAGATCGCTCCGCAGGACGTGAACAACGTGAACTACACGGGCCTGCCCATCCTCGTGAACAACCCCGGCGAAGGCCTTAAGGACATGGACGAGGTATCGATCAAGTTCGACGTGGCGACCGACGCCGGCACGTTCACGTCGATCACAGCGTATGACGACCTGCACGAGTTGCTGACCGGCGACGCATTCGACTTCCGGCCGATCGGGCGGTCGTTCAACGAGATCTTTTTCCCGTTGTTCAACGGGCAACCGCCGCTGACTCCGGGATTCGGCGACTGGAACCAAGCGCAGTATCTCGAAGTCAGCACGTACAGCCAGGAATTCCGGTTCACGTCGCCGGAAACGGACCGCGTCCGTTGGATCGCGGGCGCCTACTTCCTCGATACCGAGCGCTTCATCGGCACCGGCAACTTGCTCGACACGGGGACCGGTGTCACGCGTGTCTACAAGGTGCCGAACACGACGACAGGCTTCCCTTTCGACTTGTCGATCCCAAACCCGCAGGTGACTTACCTCTCGGACTCGCAGGACAACTTCGCCTGGGCCGTGTTCGGCCAGCTGGGTTTCGACATCAACGAGCAGTGGGACGCAACGATCTCCCTTCGTTACGACGAGGACGAGCGGGAGCAAACGACAGAGACGCCGCCGGGGTTCATCCCGGCCGCGCTGGCCGGCGACCTCGTCACGGGCCAAGTGCGCAAGGAAACGTGGGACGCTTGGCAGCCGAAGGTCACGCTGCGCTGGCAGCCGAACGCAGATAACACCTTCTATGGCGACTTGAGCCGAGGTTTTCGCAGCGGCGGTTTCAATCAGTCCGGTGTCGCGCTCGCCGGAGTTGCCGGCGTGTTCAACACCTTCGAGGAGCAAATCGCGGACACGTTGGAGCTCGGCTGGAAAGGGCAGTTCGCCGACGGTCGCGTCAGCACCAACCTCGCGTACTACACGACGGACCTCGAGGGCGCGTATTACTTCATCTTCCTCGTGGTGTCGAGCACGCAGAACCTGGGCAGCCTCGACGAGGTCGAGTACGACGGCCTCGAGTTCGAGTTGAACGCGCTCTTGAGCGATACGCTGAGTCTGAATCTCGGCGTGGCGACAATGAACAGCGAGATCACGTCCGATGCGTCGATCCCGCACGTCATCGGCCAAGAAGTGCCGCTCACGTCCGACTACACGGTCAACCTCGGCGTGAGCTGGGCGAAGCCGATGGCGAACGGCCGCGAGTTCGTTGTGCGCACGGACCTGCACAGCATCGGCGACACATACTGGGGACCCGGCGATCCTTCGATCAGGCCACTCGGCTGGAATCAGACCGTGCGCGATCCGGTAAACGTTGTCGATCTGCGGCTCGGTCTACAGGCTGACGACTGGTCCCTCATGCTCTGGTCGAAAAACCTGCTCGACGAGGAGTACAACGACGAGTTCTCGCACCCGTTCGTCTGGAAAGCGCTACCGCGGCGCTGGGGTATCCAGTACAGCAAGAGCTTCTGAACGAATCGGTTCGCAAGCGAAGCAGGCGCACTTGGAGCGAAGTGCGCCCCCCCTTCGTCTGCAGTGCTGGTTCGAGTGAGCGGTAAGGTCTACGCGGCCATCACCATGCCGAACCCTTCGATCCGGTGCTTGACGCCGGCCATGCGCGCGCAGTGCCAGAGGCCGTGCGGCGTCGATGAGACGACGGGTACGCCGATCGCCTGCTCGAGCGGCACGATGACGTCGAGCGTGCGCAGCCCGCCGCACGACAGCACGAGCGCGTCCGCCTTGCCGGCCCCGCCGTAAGCGTCGACGCCGAGCTTGTGCAGGATCTCGGGCGTCGCGGCGCCTTCGGGAATGCGCTCGTAGCCCAAGCCTTTCGTCGAAGACACCTCGAAGCCGTGCTCGGTCAAAAAGATCTCGAGCCGTTCCGTGACGACGTCCGTATAGGCCGTTGCGACGGCGACGCGTTTTGCGTTGACGTGCTTCAAGCCGTCGATCAGCCCGTTGCTCTGCGTCGTCGCCGGCAGTCCCGTGAGCGCCGTGACTTTTTCGGTGAGCTCCTGGTTGAACGCGGCTCCTTTATAGAAGGTGATCGACGAGCCGAACACGGAAATCAGGTTCGCGCCTTGCGCGGCGAGCTCCTGCGCACGCGGTAATGCACGCGGTATCGCTTCGTTGTAGCTCTCGATCGTCATGCCGTTGAAGCCGAGACCGTTGCCGATGAAGCGCACGCCGGTCGGATAAAGGCGATCGGCGTCCGGCGGAATTGGGTAGTTCGCGGGCGGGAAGATGAGCCCCACGGTCGGCACGTCTGCCGCAAGGGCCGGCAGCCCGAGCGCCGCCAGAAACGAAGCCGTGGCGCCCAGCTCGAGAAACTCGCGACGATTCGGCGACATCGGCGGCCCTCCGGGCAGTTGCGACCGCTTCGACGCTACGCAAAGGCGCGCAACGCGTCAAGGCGCGGCAAGGAGCTCGTTCGTTCAGTGGCGCACCCCCGCCGTCCACGGCGAGGGGAGCAAACTGCTCATGCATTCGCGGCATGCCCGCCATCCATGGCGGGAGCAGCAAACCGCTCCTGCGTTTGCTGCATGCCAGCCATCCATGGCCGTCAAAAAAAGGGGCCGCGCCTCTTGGGGGGAGGGAGAGGCGCGACCCCAAAAAAACCGCGATACCGTCGAAACCGCTTAGAGCGTGATCCGCGCGAGCTCGTTCACCCCGATCTCCTTGAGATCGATGCCGAGCGCCGCGAGCTTGTCGTGCACCCGCGTGAACACGTCACGGTCGAGCGAGCTCTTGTGCTCGAGCAACGTCTCGAGCGAACGCTTCGCGACGGCGCTACGCAGACCGAGCCGAATCTCCTTGTAGAGAAAGTCGACGGGGTCGCGCACGTTGCGCACGGTGAGCTGCGCGTTGCAAAAGCGATAGCTTGCGTTCAGATTTACGCGCAAGCTCTCCTTGTCCCTCGTGATCAGCTCCTGCTCGGCGATCTCGAGCGCCTTGACGCGCAAGTCGACGAGCTCGACGGCCACGCTGCGTCCGATCTTCCAGAACGCGTGCACGCCGGACGGCAGCTCGCGCACGAGCTGACCGTCGACGAACAACAAGCCGACGTGCGCTTCGGGCACCTCGCGCACGAGGATCGCCGCGTCGAACAGCGAGCCGCGCTGCTTCTGCCGGTCCGTGATGCACGCCAGCGCGATGCGACGCGGCACGACGAGGTTCGCCGCGACGTCGATGATCTCCGCCGTCACGCGCACGACACCTTTCCAGAACAGGGCGCGCCGCTCCGGCCCGACGAACGTCCACGGATGACCGTTTCGATAGATCACCGCGAGCTCGGCGGAGCCCGTTTCGACGGACACGAACAGGTCCTCGACCGTCTCGGGTTCCCAGCGCACGAAGTAGTCGACGAGGCGGTGCTCGAATGCCGGCTGCGTGAGATCGAAGCGCTCGACCGAGAGGCGCGCGCGCGGATCGAAGAAACGATAGACGGCAGGCGCGAGAAAGCGCTCGAAATCGCCGTTCCGATACAGGATTCCGCGTTCGTGCTTGCGCACGACGAACTCGCGAATGAACAACACGGCCCTTCTCCCACAACAAAAAGCCCCGGTGGAGCAACCAACCGGGGCTTCGTTGTCCCTGATCGGAAGGCTCCCAAACTCGCCTTCCGACCCGCAGCTCGAAAGGCGTCAGCTCGTGAAGTCGCCCGTATGACCCCACCGCGTGCAAAGGCGCGTGAGCGCGCTCCGACCGGCCGAGGTAAGCGAGCGCGGCGCACGAATGGCGAGCATTCGAGCGGCGCGTCCGGAAAGTTTCGTTACGTGCGAATTCATGCGGGCGCGAAATGTACCTCCACGCGAGCGTTGAGTCAATGAGCCGGGGTGGATTTGGGATCCGATCGCGCGGATAGGCGTCGAAGCAGGACCCGCACGTCGGACGGCGCGTACGAGGCGCTCGATGGTGTACGGCCGTAGGTACAAGCTCGTATGGCGCGAACCGCGGCCGACGCCAACAGTGGGCTCTGGCGGAGCCGGCCGGCTCGTTCATACGGAGGTGCTGTCGTGAACAAGACTGCCTTGTCGATCGTGTTGCTGATGGCCGCGATGTGCGTGCCGCCCGCGAGCGCTCAGCCCGCTGCGGGCGAACAGCCCGAGATGCAGCAGATGAGAGCGAAGATGAACGAGATGCAGGCCCTGATGGATCGCGTCCACTCGGCACGCAACGCTCGAGAACGGTCGCGGCTGATGGACGAGCACATGCAAGTCATGACCGAAGCGATGGCGATGATGGAGGAGATGACGCGCAACATGGAGGAGCGTGCAGAAGCCGCCCAACCACCGTGCCCCGCCGGCGACGCGGCGTGCCGTATGGACCGCATGCAGGCGCGCCAGGGCATGATGGACCAGCGCCTGGGCGCAATGCAGACGATGATGCGTCAGATGATGGGCAGGATGGGGCAGCAGGGGCAGCACGGGCAGCACGGGCAGCAGGGGCCGCAGGGGCCGCAGGGGCAGCAGGGGCAGCAGGAGCAGCAGGAGCAGCAGGAGCGGCGTCCCGTTCCGCGCCCCGACGCCGAGAGCTCGGCGGAAAGTCATACCGGGCATCACTGACCGCGCACGCTTCTCCGCGCCGGCGCGGCGGCCCGAGCACGTTGCCGGGCCGTCGCGGCAGGGTATTGACTCTGGACCGAGGTCCAGGGTCTATGCTGGCTTCGTCGGAGCGGAGAGACGAATGGCAGCGATGACCATCGGCCGGCTCGCGAAACAGGCCGGCATCAACATCGACACGATTCGGTACTACGAGCGCAACGGTTTGATGCCGCGGCCGGCGCGCCGTGCTTCCGGCTATCGCGAATACGAGACTGCCGACGTTCGCCGCCTGCGGTTCATTCTGCGGGCGAAAGACCTGGGCTTCACGCTGGCCGAGATCGCGGAGTTGCTATCGCTGTCCGCCGATCGCGACGTCAGCGGCGTGAAACGTCGCGCGGAGCGGCGGCTCGAGCAGGTCGAGCACAAGATCGAGGAGCTTCAGCGAGTTCGCCGGGGACTCAAGACGCTGATCGACGCTTGTCCCGGTCACGGCGACTTGGAGCAGTGCCCCATCGTCGCCGCGCTGAGCGAGGAGCGCGCGCCGTGAAACACGTAAGGCACGAGGTCGATCATCGTCGGCACCGTCATCATGCGCACGAAGCCGCCGGGCATACGGACGCGACGGCCGGCGCGGAGGTCGATCCGGTCTGCGGCATGAGCGTCGATCCGGCGACGGCGCTCGCGCACGCGCACGCCGGAAAGACGTACCACTTCTGCAGCGCCGCGTGCCGCGACAAGTTCGTCGCCGCGCCCGAGAAGTACCTCGAGCCGAAGCGGCCGGCCGCCGCCGAGCCCCCGCAGCGCGCGGACACCATCTGGACGTGCCCGATGCATCCCGAGATTCGCCGCAACGAGCCCGGCGCATGCCCGATCTGCGGCATGGCGCTCGAGCCGCTCACGCCCACGGCCGAGGACGGCGAAAATGCCGAGCTGAAGGATATGACGCGGCGCTTCCGGATCGGCGTCGTGCTCACATTGCCGCTCTTGTGGTCCATGCTCGGCGAGCTCGTTCCCGCCGTCGATCCGATGCGGATCTTGCCGCACGCAGCCGTCGCATGGGGCCAGCTCGCGCTCGCGACCCCCGTAGTGCTCTGGGCCGGGTGGCCGTTCTTCGTGCGCGGTTGGCGGTCGGTCGTCAGCCGCAATCTCAACATGTTCACGCTGATCGCGCTCGGCACGGGCGCGGCGTGGCTGTTTTCCGTCGTCGCTACCGTGGTGCCGGACGCGTTGCCGGCGTCGTTCAGGGACGAATCGGGCGCGCCGCCGCTCTACTTCGAGGCGGCCGCCGTGATCGCCACGCTGGTGCTGCTCGGCCAGGTGCTCGAGCTTCGCGCTCGCGCGCAGACGTCGGGCGCGATCCGTGCGCTGCTGAAGCTTGCGCCGAAGACCGCTCATCGCGTCGAGGACGGGCGCGAGGTCGACGTGCCGCTCGAAAATGTGGCTGTCGGCGACCTCCTGCGTATCAGGCCGGGCGAAAACGTGCCCGTCGACGGCTCGGTCGTCGAGGGCGCGAGCCACGTCGACGAATCGATGCTGACGGGCGAGCCCACGCCCGTGCGCAAGTCGTCCGGTGCGGCGCTCTCGGCCGGAACGACGAACGGCAGCGGCACGCTCTTGATGCGCGCGGAGCGCGTCGGCGGCGAGACGTTGTTGTCGCAGATCGTGCACATGGTCGCGCAGGCACAGCGGTCGCGAGCGCCGGTTCAGCGGCTCGTGGACAAAGTATCGGCGCTGTTCGTGCCGGCCGTCGTGCTCATTGCCGTCGTCGGCGCGGCCGTCTGGGCGCTCGTCGGTCCGCCTCCGCAGCTCGCGCACGCCGTCGTGGTCGCCGTTTCGGTGCTCATCATCGCTTGCCCGTGCGCGCTCGGGCTCGCGACGCCGATGTCGATCATGGTGGGCGTCGGGCGCGGCGCCGTCGAAGGCGTGCTGATCAAGGACGCCGCGGCGCTCGAGCGCCTCGAGAAGGTGACGACGATCGTCGTCGACAAGACGGGTACGTTGACGGAGGGAAAGCCCACGTTGCGGCGCGTGGTGGCCGCCGGCGGATTCGACGAGGCGTCCGCGCTCGCGTACGCCGCCGCCGCCGAAGCCGCGAGCGAGCATCCGCTCGCGCGCGCGATCGTCGAGCACGCCGCGGCGCGAGGCATCCAGTATCCGGCGGCTGCCGACTTCGACTCCGATCCCGGTCTCGGCGTTTGGGCGCGCGTGGAAGGCAAGCCCGTGCTCGTCGGCAATATCCGGCTGATGCAGCGCGACAATGTCGACGTCGAGTCGCTGCGCGAGCGCGCCGATGCGGAGCGCTCGCAGGGCGCAACCGCCATCTACGTCGCCGTCGACGGGAGAGCTGCGGGCTTGCTGATCGTCGCGGACGCCATCAAGGCGACGACGCCGGAGGCGATCGACGCGCTACGGCGCGCCGGCGTCCGCGTGATCATGCTCACCGGCGACGACGAGGCGACGGCACGGGCCGTCGGCAAGGCGCTGCGCGTCGACGAAGTCGTTGCGAACGTCCTGCCGCACGACAAGGCCGCCGTCGTGAAGGAGCTCCAAGCGAAGGGCGAGGTCGTGGCGATGGCCGGAGACGGCGTCAACGACGCGCCGGCCCTCGCGCAGGCCGACGTCGGCATCGCGATGGGCACGGGTACGGACGTCGCGATGGAGTCCGCCGGCGTCACGCTCGTCAAGGGCGATCTGCGCGGGATCGCGCGCGCGGTTCGTTTGTCGCGCCGCACGATGAGCAACATTCGCCAGAATCTCGTCTTCGCGTTCGGCTACAACGCGCTCGGCGTGCCGCTCGCCGCCGGCGCTCTGTATCCCGCGTTCGGGTTGTTGCTATCGCCGATCGTCGCGAGCCTCGCGATGAGCCTGTCGTCGGTGTCGGTCGTCGGCAACGCGCTGCGGTTGCGCGGCGCGCGGCTGTAGAGGAAGTTTCGGGGCTTGTTCGGGGCCATCCGGCGGCCTAGAGTGATGAGCATAGGGACAGCGCCATGAGGCATCGAGCCAACATTCTCGGGCGTCTGCGCCGCTGGAACACGCGTTCAGCGCGTCCTGTCGTCGCGTTGTTTGCCGTCGCGTACGTTGCGGCCGGGGCGGCCCCTTGTGCCGCGGCGCAGAGCCGAGCGAGCGGCGGTGCCGACGCCGATGTCGTGCACGATCATGCCGCCGCAACGCACGAATATCGGGCACCGTCCGCGCACGAAAGCAATGCAGCGCATCATCAGCGGGTCGAGGCCGCCATGCACTCGCAGCACGCCCATCGCGGTCACGGCCGTGGCGCGCCGCCGCTCGCGTCCGATACGGCACCGGCGCCCGCGCCCGATACGGCACCGGCACCCGCGCCCGAAAGCCACTGTCCGCATTGTCCGGGCGCGTTGGGCGGCGCGGCCGGAATCGCGCACGGCAACGATCACGCATCCTGCGCTCAGGTCGAGGACCTGGCCAACGTTGCGGCGGCCCAGGTGAAGGATTCGTCCCCGCCGCTCGCGATTCCGCTCGTGCCGGCGGCGTTTACGTTGCCGCCGCCTCTCGCTTCGCCGCGCGCCACGCCGCAGCCGCGCGCGGCGCGGGTCCCGGCCGTCCCGCTCAACGTTCGCCACTGCGTCTTTCTGATTTGATCCCTTCTCTTCCCGCGCGCCGAGCGCGGTAGCCGTCCGCGCGGTCGTCTGCTGCGGCGGTTCTGCGTTCGTGACCGCGCCGTTGAAGGCGTGTCCGTCCGTCGGACGCGCACAGCGACTGCGAGCACTGGAGTTGGAGAGAAGGGATGAACGACACGAGCGTTGCACGTTTCGGCACGACGAGACGCCGCTTCCTGCAAGGCGTTGCGGCCGGCGGCGTCTTGGTTGCTCTCGGGGCGCCGACGCGGCGTGCGACGGCGGCGTTGGCGCCGATGAGCGCGCTCGAGGGTAACGACCTCGAGCTGACGATCGGCGAAGCTGCGGCGAACTTCACGGGACGGCTGTCGCGCGCAACCGTCGTGAATGGAACGCTGCCTGCGCCAATACTGCACTGGCGCGAGGGCGATACCGTCACGCTGCGCGTGCGCAACGAGCTCGACGTGGACACTTCCATTCACTGGCATGGCATCGTGTTGCCGTTCGACATGGACGGCGTGCCGGGAGTGAGCTTCCATGGCATTCCGCCGGGCGAGACGTTCACGTACCGCTTCGAGGTGCGCCAGAGCGGAACGTACTGGTATCACGCGCACTCCGGCTTCCAGGAGCAGCAGGGCCTCTATGGCCCGCTGGTCATTCGACCGCGCGACGCCGAGCCGTTCTCGTACGACCGCGAGCACGTGATTCTCTTGTCCGACTGGACGGATCGCGATCCGCTCGACCTCTATCGCCTGCTGAAACGCCGGCCCGGGTATTTCAATTACAACGACCGCACGCTCGGCGACTTCGTGCGCGACAGCAAACGCGAGGGGTTCAGGGCGACGCTGCGCGAGCGGCTCGAATGGGGCCGAATGAGGATGAAGCCGAGCGATCTCGCCGACGTCGGCGGACACGGCTACACGTATCTCATGAACGGCGTGACGCCGGCCGGCAACTGGACCGGGATCTTCGCGCCCGGCGAGCGCGTGCGATTGCGGTTCATCAACGGCTCCGCGATGTCGATCTTCGACGTGCGGATCCCCGGGCTCGAAATGACGGTCGTCGCGGCCGACGGCCAGTACGTCGAACCCGTGCGCGTCGAGGAGTTTCGGCTCTCCGCCGCCGAGACGCTCGACGTGCTCGTCGAGCCTGCGCACGAGGAAGCCTATACGGTGTTCGCGCAATCGATGGATCGCGCGGGCTTCGCGCGCGGCACCCTCGCCATACGCGAAGGCATCGCGGCGCCCGTGCCCGAGCTCGACGCCGTAGCGTATCTAACCATGGCCGACATGGGGCATGCCGGGCACGATGCAGGCACCGCCGCCTCGGTTGCGGCGCCGGACCGGGCGGCGCATGCGCCCGAGCCGAGTGCTCACGCGCTGCACTCGGCGCACGACGCGCCACCGGCTGCGGCGGCGGATCCGGCCGGCGAGCACGCCGGCCACACGGCGCCGGATCCGGCGGGCGAGCACGCCGGCCACACGGTGCCGGTACCCGCTCCGGCGGAGAGCCACGCCGACCACGCGGGTCACACCGCTCCGGCTCCGGCGCTGCCTGCGACGGGGGACGAGCACGCTCGGCACGCCGCGAACGGAGCCACGCAGACGCATCCCGCGAGCGAGACCGGCAACCCGGGCGTCGACATGCAAGCTTCTTCGCCCGCGCCGCGCCTCGACGATCCCGGCGTCGGGCTCCGGAACAATGGCCGCCGCGTGCTGACGTATGCGGACTTGAGGTCCGCGTTCCCGGACCCGGACGGCCGAGCTCCGGAGCGCACCATCGAGCTGCACCTGACCGGGCACATGGAGCGATTCGTGTGGTCGTTCGACGGCATCCCGTTCTCGGGCGCGGAACCGATCGAGCTCCGCCACGGCGAGCGCGTCCGCATCGTGCTCGTCAACGACACGATGATGGAGCACCCGATCCACCTGCACGGCATGTGGAGCGACCTCGAGAACGAGGCGGGCGAGTTCCAGGTCCGCAAGCACACGATTTCGATGCCGCCGGGCACGAAACGCTCGTTTCGCGTGACGGCCGATGCACCCGGGCCGTGGGCGTTCCATTGTCATCTGCTCTACCACATGGAGGCCGGAATGTTCCGTGTCGTCCGCGTAGCGAACCGCGAGGAGGCTTCTCATGAGCACGGCGCCCATGCGCGCTCGTAAGCGAGGCACACGGTTGGCTGCGGGCTGGCTGTCGCTCGCGCTCGCCGGCTTCGCGCACGGTCAGGCGGCGGACGAGCCGCCACCGGTCGGATTGCCGGCGCACTCGATGCTCGAGGATCCGTTCAATCGCTCCTTGCTCCTCGATGAGCTCGAGACGTTCGAGCGGGACGGCCGCCGCGAGCTCGCGTGGGACGCCACGTTCTGGGCGGGCTACGCGTTCGACAAGCTCCTCGTGCGCACGGAGGGAGAGAAGCGCGGCGGCACCACGGAGGATGCCGAGCTCGAGCTGCTCTGGTCGCATTCGGTCGCGCGATGGTGGGACGTCGAGGCCGGCGCGCGCGCCGACTTCGAGCCCGGGGCGACGGAGTCCTGGGCCGCGTTCGGCATCCGTGGGCTCGCGCCGTACCGTTTCGAGCTCGAAGCGACGGCCTATCTCGGCGACGGGGGAAAGTCGGCCGCCCGCTTGGAAGCCGAGTACGAGCTGCTCGTCACGCCGCGGCTGATCTTGCAGCCGCAGATCGAGATCGACTGGTACGGCCAATCGGACGCGTCGCGCGGCAGCGGTGCGGGTCTGTCGACGGTCGAAGCCGCGTTGCGGCTGCGCTACGAGATCCGCCGCGAGATCGCGCCGTATGTCGGCCTCGTGCGCGAAAGGAGATTCGGCGCGAGCGCGGAGCTTGCTCGCGCCGACGGTCAAGACGCCGACGACACGCGATTCGTCGCGGGCGTACGGCTGCGGTTTTGACGCCCAGCGACGAGCGCCAACCTAGCCGCAGCAGGCGCGCTTCGCCTGAACCGGCGGACACTTCACGGAGCCGAAGGAACAGAACACGCAGCAGTCCCCCGCTTTCGGCCGGAGCAGCACGCCGCAGCTCGTGCACTCGTAATAGAACTGGCAAGCGTTCGTGGGCATGGTCTCCCGCTTCGCGAAACCGCAGTTGGGGCAGGTCAGGACGGACTCGAGCACGGCCACCGCGGCTCTCCCGTCAGTCGGCCGGCGAGATTTGCGTGACCGTCGCCGACATCCCGCTCTCGATCGTGAAACGAAACTCCACCTTTTGACCCGGCGTGAGATTCTGCGCCGCGCTCGGGTCCGAGAGCTTGAAGCTCATCGTCATCGCGGGCCAGCTCGCGCTCGCGACGGGCTCGTGCGAAATGTTCACGGTCCCGCCCGCGCGATCGATCGAATTCAGAGTGCCTTCGGCCATGTGCTCGGCTTGGCTCTGCGCGGCTTGCTGCGGCATCTCCGGCATCGCACCGCGCTCGGCGGCGCTGCCGTCACTCGGCGACTGCTCGCAACCGACGAGCAGCAGGGTCGCGAGCGGAATGACGGTCGACAACGGCGAAGTCATGGTTTTCATGATGCGGTCTCCACGTGGGCTCGGTGTTTCAGCGATACGACTGATAGACGACGGCGCTGCCGTCCCGGCGCACGAGCAGCACGTCGTACGGGTCGCGCACGTTGCCGTACGCCGGTCCGTCCATGCCGGGCGAGCCGCGCGGCATTGCAGGGACCGACAGGCCGATGGCGTCCGGCCGCTCCTCGAGCAGCCGATGGACTTCGCGTGCCGGCACGTGTCCCTCGATCGCGTAACCGGCGGCTTCGCCCGTGTGGCATGAGCCGTAGTCGACCGGCATGCCGAGCCGCGTGCGTGCCTCGCTGTTGCCGCCATCGTGCGTCGTGACGTCGAAGCCGTTCGCGCGCAGGTGCTCGACCCAGTCGTGGCAGCAACCGCAGCTCGGTCCGGTCCACACCTCGATCGACGGCCCCGCCGCCTTCACGGCAAGCGGTGCGACGATCGGGGACAACAGCAACGCCGCGCTCAACCGGCGCCGGCGCTCGTCGATTTCGGGTTTCGGTATTCGCTCGATCATCGATGGGCTCCTTCTGGGTGAACATGAGTATCGGCAATCTCGATGCGCCGCTCGCGCGGCCGCCGCATCAGCAGGTATGCGGCCGGGATCACGAACATCGACAGCAACGGGGCAGTGACCATGCCCCCGACCATCGGAGCTGCGATGCGCTGCATGACCTCCGATCCCGTGCCGCTGCCCCACATGATCGGAAAGAGTCCGGCGAGAATCACGGCGACCGTCATCGCCTTCGGCCGTACGCGCAACACGGCGCCTTCGCGAATCGCGTCGAGAAGATCGCTCGCAGTGTGCTCGCCCGACGTCAGGCGGGCGTCCCAAGCGTGGCGCAGGTACAGAAGCATGATGACGCCGAACTCCGCGGCGACGCCGGCGAGTGCGATGAAGCCGACGGCGCCCGCGACCGACAGGTCGTAATCGAGCAGATACAAGAGCCAGATGCCGCCGACGAGCGCGAACGGCAAGGCCGCCATGAGCAAGAGCGCCTCGTCGAAGCGCCTGAAGATCATGTAGAGCAGCACGAAGATGATCGCGAGCGTGAACGGCACGACGACTCGGAGCCGCGCCATCGCACGCTCGAGGTACTCGAACTGCCCGGACCAGGAGAGCGAATAGCCCGGCGGGACCTCGACTTGCTCGGCGACGGCCTGCTGCATGTCGCGGACGGCGGACCGCAAGTCGCGGCCCCGTACGTCGACGTACACCCAGCCCGACAGGCGCGCGTTCTCGCTCTTCAGCATCGGCGGGCCGTCGGCTATCTGGATCTTCGCGACGTCGGACAGCACGATCTGCGCGCCGCGCTCGGTCACGATCGGCAGATGGCGAACGTTCTCCACGGAGTCGCGGATCTCGCGCGGATAACGCACGTTGATCGGAAAGCGCGCGAGACCCTCGACGGTCTCGCCGATGTTCTCACCGCCGATCGCCGAGGATACGACTGACTGCACGTCGGCGATATTGAGCCCGAAGCGAGCCGCAGCGTCGCGGTCGATCTTCACGTCGATATAGCGGCCGCCGGTCAGGCGCTCGGCAAACGCCGACGTGACGCCTTCGACGCCGGAGACGGCGCGTTCGACTGCAGCGGTCACGCGGTCGATCTCATCGAGGCTCGCGCCGGCGACCTTCACGCCCACCGGGCTCTTGATGCCCGTGGCGAGCATGTCGATTCGGTTCCGGATCGGCGGCACCCAGACGTTCGAGAGCCCCGGCACTTGCACGGTTCGGTCGAGCTCCGCGATCAACGCTTCCTGGGTGAGCCCCGGACGCCACTGATCGCGCGGCTTGAACTGAATCGTCGTCTCGAACATCTCGAGCGGGGCCGGATCCGTCGCCGTCTCTGCGCGGCCCGCTTTGCCGAACACGCTCGCGACTTCGGGCACCGTCTTGATGAGCCGGTCCGTTTGCTGGAGCAGCTCGGACGCTTTGCCGGCGGAAAGGCCCGGCAAAGCAGTCGGCATGTACAAGAGGTCGCCTTCGTCGAGCGCGGGCATGAACTCGCCGCCGATTCGCTGCAACGGCCACCAGGTCGAAGCCAGAAGCAGCGCCGCGACGCCGAGCGTCGCCTTCGGCGCGCGGAGCACGGCGTCGAGCAAGGGTCGGTAGCCGCGGATCAATGCGCGATTGAGTGGATTGCCGCGCTCGTCGGGAATGCGCCCGCGGATCAGATAGCCCATGAGCACCGGGATTAGCGTCACGGCGAGCCCTGCCGCGGCGGCCATCGCATACGTCTTCGTGTAGGCGAGCGGCGAGAAGAGGCGGCCTTCCTGCGCCTCGAGCGTGAACACGGGCGTGAACGAGAGCGTGATGATCAACAGCGAGAAGAAAAGGGCGGGTCCGACCTCGGCGGCCGCGTCGCCGATCAGGCGCCAACGCGTTTCGCCGTCGAGCGCCGAGTCGGCGTGCTCGTGCCGCCACCGCTCGAGGTGCTTGTGAGCGTTCTCGATCATGACCACCGCGGCGTCGACCATCGCGCCGATCGCGATCGCGATGCCGCCGAGCGACATGAGGTTCGCGTTGACGCCTTGATATTGCATCACGATGAAGCTCGCGAGCACGCCGAGCGGCAGCGAGACGATCGCGACGAGCGCCGAGCGCAGATGGAGCAAGAAGACGAAGCAGACGACCGCGACGACGATGAATTCCTCGATGAGCTTTCGCGTCAGATTGTCGATCGCGCGCTCGATCAGGCTCGAGCGATCGTACACCGGCACGATCTCGACGCCTCTCGGCAGGCTCGATTGCAGCTCGCGAAGCTTGGCTTTCACGGCCTCGATGGTTTCGAGCGCGTTCTTGCCGCTGCGCATGACGATGACGCCGCCCGTCGCCTCGCCCTCGCCGTCGAGCTCGCCGATGCCGCGGCGCATTTCGGGGCCCACCTGGACGCGGGCGACATCGCCGAGCCGGACGGAAACGCCGCTGCTCGTCGTCACGAGCGGGATCTTGCGGAAATCCTCGAGCGATTCGAGATAGCCCGACGCGCGCACCATGTATTCCGCTTCGCCGAGCTCGAGAACCGAGCCGCCGCTTTCTTGGTTCGCGCGCTCGATCGCGTCGATGACGCTGCCGTGCGGGAGGTTGTAGGCGCGCAGCCGGTCCGGGTCGAGGACGATCTGATACTGCTTCACCATGCCGCCGACGGTCGCGACCTCCGCGACGTTCGGCACGGTCTTGAGCTCGTACTTGAGGAACCAGTCCTGAAGCGCGCGCAGCTGCGAGAGATCGTGGGCGCCGGTGCGGTCGACGAGCGCGTACTGAAAGACCCAGCCGACGCCGGTGGCGTCGGGGCCGAGCGACGCGTTCGCTCCGGCCGGCAGGCGCGACTGCGCTTGATTGAGATATTCGAGCACGCGCGAGCGCGCCCAATAGAGATCGGTACCGTCCTCGAACAGCACGTAGACGAACGAGTCGCCGAAGAACGAGAAGCCGCGGACCGTTTTCGCGCCGGGCACCGACAGCATCGTCGTCGTGAGCGGATACGTGGTCTGATTCTCGACGATTTGCGGCGCCTGGCCGGGATAGGTCGTGCGGATGATCACCTGCACGTCGGAGAGATCGGGCAAGGCGTCGAGCGGCGTGCGCGCGAGCGCCCAGACGCCCCACGCGGCGACGATCGCGGTAGCGAGCAGCACGAGGAAGCGGTTCGCGATCGACCAGCGGATCAGGGCGGCGATCATTGCCCGGTCTCCGCAACCGGTTCCAAGCGCGTAATGCGCGGGCTGCCGTCGTCACCCATCCTGAACGCGAAGCGGACGTCGTCGCCGATTTCGACGCCTTGCGGCGCACCGTCCGGCAGCGAGAACCGCATGGTCATCGCCGGCCACTCGATCGACGGAATCGGCGCATGGGAGAGCGTCACGCTCGAGTCGTCGAGCGCCTCGATCTTGCCCTCGCCGGAATGCTCGGCTCCCGAAGGGCTCGGCGGCTCGGCGCCTTCCATCCGCGTGCTCGTCGCGCGGAGGCTGGCCTCGGAGTCGATCAGGAATTGCCCAGAGACGACGACCCTCTGGCCGGCGCTTAGGCCCCGCCTGATCTCCGTTTCGCCGCCCGACTCGATGCCGAGCTCGACGTCGACCGGCTGAAAGGCGCCGTCGTCTTGCGCGAGAATCACGACCGTTCGCCGGCCCGTCTCGATGACGGCTTCCGTCGGCACGGTCAACGCATCGGTCGCGGGTCCTGCAAGCGCGACGCTCACGAACATGCCGGGCGCGAGCTCGAAGCCGGGATTCTCGAGCTCGACGCGGGCCTTGATCGTGCGCGTGTTCGGGTCGACGTCGGGCAGGATCGCCTGCACGGCGCCCGTGAAGACGGTGCTCGGAATCGCGGGGGAGCGCGCCTCGACGGGAGCTCCGGGCCGAAGCAGGGCCGCTTGGCTCTCGGGCACCTCGGCGTTCGCCCACACCGTCGAGAGGCCGTTGATGCGAAACAGTGTGTCGCCCGGCATCACGGTCATGCCCTCGCGCGCCCCGAGCTCGACGATCACTCCGGCGAGCGGCGCATGGAGTGTGATCCGCGGCTGCAGCTCGCCGAGCTCCTCGACGCGGCGTATTTGCTCGTCGGTCATGCCGGCTTGGCGCATGCGCTGCCGCGCGCCATCGACGAGCACGGCGAGATCCGTGCCGCGCATGCGCAGCAGCGAGAGAAACTCCTCTTGCGCCGCAACCCATTCGGGCACGTAGAGGTCGGCGAGCGGGGCGCCGGCGGCGACGCGATCAAGCGTCGCGCGCACGTGCAGCTTTTCGACGTAGGCCGTCGCTCGCGCCTGCACCACCGCTTGATCGCGCTCGTTGTACGCGATATTGCCGGCCGCTTCGATGCGCGGTGCCAGCGTGCTGCGCACGACTTCGGCGGTGCGAATACCTAGGCTCTGCCGCACGCTCGGGCTCACGGTCACGCCGCCGTCGCTGCCGCCACCCTCGTAGACCGGCACGAGCTGCATGTTCATGAACGGAGACTTGCCGGGCTCCTCGAAGCGCCGTCCAGGGACCATCGGGTCGTGCCAGTACAGCACGCGCTTTCCCGTGGCGGGATCGATGTCGCCGGCTTTGAGCGGCGCGCCCGCGCGCTGGGAGGCGCCGGAGCCGGCCGGCACAGTCGCGGCCATGTCGAGCCCGCGCGACACGCCGAGCCGGTACATGCCGTAGGCGCCGAGCGCGAGCGCCGCGAGCAGCGCCAGCGCGCCGGCGGCGCCTATCGTCGATGGTCGTCTCATCGCTGTGGTTCCTCGCGTGTCACTCGTTCTGCGCGGCGTCGTGCGCCTCGGGAGTCAGGTAATTGATCTCGGCCCAGAGGGCGGCGGTCTCCATCTCGAGCGTCAAATGATCGAGCCGCGTGTCGATTTCAGCGATGCGCGCCTCGAGCACGGCGTCGAGCGTTCCGGTGCCGCCGCGATACGCGGCCGTTGCCGCCAGCGTTCGCTGGCCGGCCAGCGGAATCAGCGTGCTCGCGTAGCGGCCGAGCCGTTCGAGATTGCGCTGCCACGCCTGAAGCAACGCGCGCGCCTCGGCGACGTGCATCCGCGTCTCTTCTTCGCGCTCTGCACGCATCTCTTCGGCCAGCGCCAGCTTCGCCGCGAGCTCGCGGTCCTGGCGGTTCCGCTCGCGCCACTGCAACGGCTTCGAGACGTTCAACGACATCATGTCGGAGAATCCGGGCCCTCGCTGGCTGTACATGACTTCGACGGTCCAATCCGAACGCTTGTTCGCGCGCGCGATTTCCGCTTCGGCGCGCGCCATCTCTTCTTGCTTGAGCAGCAGTTGGATCTGCGGATGGTGCGCGAGCCGAGCATCGAGATCGGCGGGATGGAGCGAAACCGAGTTGGTGGCCGGCGGGTCCGCGAGCGGCCGCGCTGCGGCGGCGCCGATCCAGCGCGCGAGCTCTATCGCGGCGACTTCGACGTCGCGCTCGTTTTCGGCGATCCGATCCTCGATTTCGGCCAGCGACGAGCGGGCCGCGAACACGTCGCTCTGGGGTCCCAAGCCCGTGCGAAACGCGAGATCGGCCGCTTCGATTTGGAGCGCCGCTTCCCCCTTCTGGCGTGCGAGCACGTCGCGTGCGCGCTCCCGATAGTAGCGATCGAACCAAGCGAGCGCGGTGCCGCGCTGAAGATCGGCGAGCGCCAAGGTACGGCGGACGTCGGCGGCCTCGGCTTCGCGCTCGAAGCGCGCGGCACGCGCGTCGAGCTTGTCGCCGCGCGTGAGCTCGCGCATGAAGCCGATCGAGCGCATCGTCATGAAATCGCGCGTGAGGCTCCACGCGTCGGCACCGTCGACCGGAAGATTGCCGATGCCGACGGTGAGCGTGGGATCGGGCGCTTCGCCTGCGGCGACCGCCATCTCGCGCGCCGCGATGGCTGCGGCGCCCCGCGCGACGAGTTGCTGCGATCGCTCGGCCGCGATGCGCAGCGCGTCTTCGAGCCGCAGCGGATCGGCCGATTGCGCACATAGCGGGGCGGTCGCGCCCACCGAAAGCGCTGCCACGGCAAATACGATCGAAACGAAACGGTGAACGGAAACGTGACGCACGGCCTTCCTCCACGGCTGTTCTCGCAAACGAGCACGGGCGGCCCGAGACGATGCTCAGGCGGTGGGCGGGCGCTTAATTTCTGAGGCGAAGAGTGACGAGGTAGAGCGGGCGGGCGGTAGCGGGGGCCGCGCGTGCGTGCCCCAACGGCGGTGGCGGAGCGTGAGTCTGCCAGGAGGGCGGGCCGCCGCTCGAAACCGCGGCCGCGGCCGAGAGCTCCTGTGAGCCGGCCGGGACGAGGTCCGCCGCAACGGGATCGCAGCTGACGACGGTGGAGCCCGGCATGCCGAAATCGCCGCGGTCGGGCTCGGCCGGCTCATCGGGACAGCACGGCATCGCGGGCATCGGATCGGCACACACGCAGGCGGCGACCGGCCCCGAGTACAGGACTCCGAGCGTCAGCAGCAGAACGAGGGTGCGCCCGAGAACACGCATACTGCCGCCGATCTTAGCCCCCGGGCCGCACGATGCCAAATCGACTGGCGCACATGCAGCCATTTCTGAATGCCGTCGTGCCGAACCCGCAGAGGTTCGCGTGGAAGCTGGATTTTCGGAGGATGGGGAGAGAGAGCGTGGCGGGCTCTATTTTCGTCGCGGCCAGGGGCCCCGGATT
>Ga0073934_10002626_pt1 | contig 36457 bp, 26 predicted proteins | sample LarsenN4metaG_FD_76834 | JGI IMG/M metagenome (GOLD analysis project Ga0073934, IMG submission 76834) | Hot spring sediment bacterial and archeal communities from British Columbia, Canada, to study Microbial Dark Matter (Phase II) - Larsen... ... | reverse complement strand
CCTTCGAAAAGGACATCATGACGACGATCACGCGTCGGAAAGTGTTTGGCGTCGGCGGCGCAGCAGTCCTCGCCGGCGCACCAAGCGCTTATGCGTCTGAAGGCCCGAAGGTCGATGAAATCGGGTTCGATCTCAGACGTTATGCCGGTTACGGCAGAAAGAACTCGGGCGGTGACGGCGACGCGGCGACCGGCGACTGGATCGCACAGGAACTCAAGAATGTCGGCTTCCTCATCAGGCGACAACCAGTCGATGTCCCTTGGTTCGAAGCGAAGTCCGCAACGATATCGGTGGAGGGGGAAGGCGCGCCGCTGCTGCCGATCGGAATCGTGAGACCGACCAGCGACTCCGGCGTCTCAGGTCCAGCGATCTATTTGCGTCCGCAAGCCGGTTCCACCTCGTCCCTGAAAGGCGCTGTCGCCGTCATCGATTTGCCGTTTCAACGCTGGTCGAGCGCGCGATCAGAACCAATTCGCGGAATTCTCGAACGCGCCGCCGCCGAAGGCGCCGCGGCGGCGATCTTTATTACGAACGGACCAACCGGCGAGGCGATCGCGCTGAATTCCGACGGGCGCGCGCCTGCAGCCTTGTGTCCGTCCGCCGTATTGGCGCCGAAAGCCGCCGCCCCTGTCTTGACGGCGGCGATGCAGTCTCGGCTGGCGACGGTAAAGATCACCGGCGCGGGCGGGCGACGAGAGGCGTTCAACGTCATCGCAACATTAAAGAGGGGCGGCGGCAAATGGCTAGTCGTCTCGACGCCGCGTTCCGGCTGGACTGTCTGCGGCGGCGAGCGCGGACCGGGGATCGTCGCCTTTCTGGCGTTGGCGCGCTGGGCTCCGGCCGCATTTCCCGATCATAATCTGAAGTTTCTTTGCCACAGCGGCCACGAATACGAAAATCTCGGTGCGGCGGAAGCGCTCAGATCCGCGGCGCCAAAGCCTGCCGAGACGGATTTCTGGCTGCATCTCGGAGCCAACCTTGCTGCGCGAGACTGGCATGAGGCGGGCGTGCACGGTCTGTTGCCGTTGCCGAGCGCCGATCCGCAACGATTTTTACTCGTTTCGCCACACCTCATGGAATTTGCGAAGCGCAAGTTTCACGGCCTTGCAGGTCTTGAATCTCCTTATCCGACAACCGGTGGCGCAGATGGCGAGCTCCGTGAAATCGTCGCCGCCGGGTTCGTAAGCGTCGCAGGAATATTCGGCGCCCACCGGTTCCATCATGTCGATGGCGACGATCTTCGGTGCGTGGAGCCGGCGCTGGTCAGTCCGGTCGTCGAACGGCTCAAATCCTTCCTGATGGAATTCCTGCGCGACAGGCGATAGCGGCGTCGCATTGCGCGTTGCAGCAAATTCCGGTCGTAAGGCGGCTCGCCGAGGCGTCCAGGCTTGGAATTTTCGATTGACAGATCGTCCTGTTTTGTCAAAATTATCGATAATTTAAAAAAACGCGTCATTGGGAGGGAATTGATGATCAGGCAAATGCTTCTGCAAACTGTGGTAACCGCCGCAATCAGCGCCGTCGTCTCGAACGCGGCTGCGGCGCAGGAAGCCGAGGGGCGGGCGGCGGGCGAGGACGCGGCGGCGCCGGCCGACGAAATCATTGTGACCGTGCGCCGTCGCGAGGAAAAGCTGACCGACGTTCCTTCAGCGGCGTCGGTGATCAGCGCACAATCGCTCGCGGACCGCGGCGGTGCGCGAACGGCGCAGGAGCTGCTCGCCGACCAGCCGAGCGTCCGCTTCAACAATCTGAATTCGTCGGTGACTTCGGAGATCTCGATCAGGGCGTCGTCGACGGCGCGCGCGACGACAGGCGATCCCAGCATCGGTTTGTTTCGCAACGGATCCTATGTCGGCGGCGGCGCTGTCGGCGGAAGGAACTTTTCGCGGCTCGATTATCTCGACATCGAACGCGTCGAGGTCCTGCGCGGAACGCAAGGTGCGCTCTACGGGCGTAACGCCGTCGGAGGCGCCGTCAACATCATTTCCGCGCGGCCGCAATTCGAATGGGGCGGGTTTGTCAATTCGCGCTACACATTCGAAAACAACGGATTTCAGGCGCAGGGCGCCGTCAATATTCCCGCCGGCGAATCATTCGCCGTTCGCATCAGCGGCGATGTCGTAGAGCAGGACAAGGGCTTCTTCTACAACCCCGACAACGACGTCTACTTCGATCGGGAGGATGGTTTCGGCCTGCGCGGTCAGGTGCGTTATCGTAGCGGTCCAATCGATGTGACCTTCCTTGCCGAAACGCAGGAACTGATCACTCCTGCGATCCATTATCGGGTAGTCATTCCGGCGGGAGGCTTTTTCCCGATCGGCTACTCCCAACCGGGAATTCAACGTCAAAGCGCCTCGGTTTGGGGTGTCAGGTCTTGGGTCGCCGGGTGCGGCATGCGAGCCAAAGGTCGCATTCCGCCTGCCGCCTTGGCGCCCCGGGGCGCCCTTTCCCGCCGCCAGCGAAAGAAGGGGCCCATCCTTCCTTTCAAGACCGCCAGGCTGAAGCCCGCTCGCCTTCGTCCGAAACGCGCGCGCGCCCGTTCCCGGCTAACGCCGGGATGAGCAGGGAAAGCTTCGCCTTCCCGCCGCCAATCCCCGATGGCATGCGCTGAAGCGATTGTCCGCCCGACTTTCCAACCGTGGCGGGAAAAACCGACCGACCGGTCAAGGAATGATCAGCCGGCGGCGGGCGTCCCTGCGGCCGCCTTGCGCGGCCAGACAAAAAAGGCGGCCCGAGGGCCGCCTTCCCTGCAATCGATTTAAGACGCCCCTAGAACGTCATGTTGAGACCGAAGCCCCAACGGCGCGGCTCCAGAATGAAGAGGTTCTGGAAGTTGCCGGCGCTCTGGCCGACGTCGAAGGCGCCGGTGATCGCGTCCTTGTTCGTCACGTTCTGCATGAAGAACCGGAACGCCCAATTGCCTTCGGCGGGGCCGAAAGTCACTTGCGCGTTCATGTACATGTAGGCGTCGATGAGGTCCTGCTCCGTGTTGAAGATGTTCGAGTAGAAATCATCCTGCCAGAAGACGTCGACGCGCGGCGTCAGGATGTGGCTGCCCATCGGCATTTCGTACTGGACGCCGCCGCCGATCTTGAATTCCGGCGAGCCCGGGAGCTCGTTGCCGGTGACATCGGTGTCGATGCCGGACACGAGCGCGTAGCCGTTGACGCCGCCGGTGGCGAGATTGATGGCGCCCATATTCGCCGCCAGCGCGCTGCAGATCGAGAAGTTCGACGCGACAAGCGGCGTCAGCCCGGCGAACGGACCGCCGAAAACGGTGCCGATGAGGGTCGGCGCGCCGGCGTTCCGCGTGACGACGCAGTTCTGTCCGTTCGTGATGTCGGCGATGAGGTCGACGCCGGGCGTATCCGCAGTCGGGTTCCTGACGTCGATGGTCGCGAAGTCGCCGATCTTCGTGTGAAGATAAGAGGCGTTCATGTTCGCCGTGAAGCGGTCCGTCGGACGCCACACGAATTCGCCTTCGACCCCGTGCACCTTGGCGTCGATGTTATCGTTGACCGAGGTGTTGGCGACGATGCGCGAAACCTGCAGGCCCGAATAATCGTAGTAGAAGCCGGTGAGGTTCGCCTGGAGCCCGCCGCCGAGATTCGATTTGATGCCGGCCTCGTAGGCGGTGATCTTCTCGTTGCCGAACGTCGTCGCGACGGCGGCCGTCAGCGTCCGCGGATTGAACCCGCCCGGCTTGTAGCCGCGCGTCCACGACGCATAGAGCTGCACGTCGTCATTCGGCGTGTACTGAATGACGGCCCGGCCGGTGGTCGCGTTGAACTCATCCTCGATGACGCGGAAGTCGTTGACGGCGCCCGGCGTGCCCGGCGTCAGCTCGTCGAGGTCGAGAAGCGGCCGCACCGACGGCGTGCCGAACGGAACGATCGGCGGCGTGCCGGCGAGTATGCCCGGGTTCGTCGAACTCGCGCTTTCGAGGAGGTTGCCGCGGTCGCGGACGCCCTTGGTGTCCCAGTTGTGGCGGATGCCGCCCGTCAGCTTCAGCGAGTCTGTGATGTCGATGTAGATCTCGCCGAAGGCCGACGTCGAATCGAGGAACTCGTCGTCGGTGTCGTTCCAGAAATAGGGCGTATAGAACGAATAGCCGGTCGATGCGGCGCCCGGAATGCCGGCGCCGACCGCCGACAAGGTGCCGAGCGTATAGGCGAAATAGTCAAGGCCGGTCGTCGCCACCGCGTAGTCGGCGTAGCCGTTCCGCTCGGCGTGGCTGACGCCAAGGAGAAAGTTGAAGGCGCTGTCGAAGTCGGTGTTCAAGATGCCTTCGACCGACCAGTAGTCGCTTTCGCCGATCGACAGGTCGACCGCGCGGTAGTTCCGCGACTGGTCCTGAATGTTCCCGCCGATGACGCCGACGAGGCCATTCGATCCGGTGATGCCGACGTCGAATTCGGAAAGCGGGAAGAGGCCCAATCCGCCGCCGGCCAAGGGGCCGCCGGTCATGTTGCAGACGGCGGGAAGCGCGAACGGTCCGCCGAAGCAGATCGCGCCCGGGCGGTTCAAGGTCGGGCCGACGCCGGCGTCGAAGTCCATGCGCGAGGCGACTTTCGAATTGCCCCAGCCGCCGTTGAGCTTGAACGCCCAGTTCTCGAAGTCCTTCTTGAAATTCAGCATGAAGATCGATTCTTCGGCGGCGTATTCAGGACGCGAATCCTGATTGACCTGACGAAGGCCGGCCGGCTGCGCCGCGCCGTTCACAGGACCGGACGCAAGCGAGAAGAGCCCGTAAGCGGCCGCCGCCGGATTGCCGGACGCGAGCGCGAAAGTCTCCGCCGAGGTGTTGGCGAAGAAGGTGGCGCGGAGATCCATCGGATCGAAGCGGCGCGGGCCGTGCGGATCGCAGCCGAGGAGCGGCTGCAAGGGGCCCGCCTCGCAGGCCTGCTTGTGCGAACGCATGCGGCTGTCGTCTTCGCGCATGTAGCTCGCGGTAAAGTCGATCGTCGTCGAGTCGGACGGCGTCCAGCGCGCCGAGCCCCGGAGCGCATAGATGTTGCGGTCGTCAATGTCCGAACCGTCAAAGACGTTCTTCGTATAGCCGTCGCGCTGGATCGTCGTGCCGGCGATGCGGACCGCGAAATTGTCCGAGAGCGGAAGGTTTAGGGCGCCGTGCACCTTCACCGAATTGTAGGTGCCGTATTCGGCGTCGACATAGCCGCCGACGCCGTCGGTCGAGGCCTTCCGGGTGATGACGTTGACGACACCGCCCGTGGCGTTGCGGCCGAAGAGCGTCCCCTGGGGCCCGCGAAGGATTTCAAGGCGCTCAACGTCGAAGAATTCCGTTTCGAACAAACGCGGCGACTGCAGGAAGAAGTCGTTCATATGGATCGACGTCGAAGGCTCAGTCGAAGCGCCGACGGCGAGGGCGCCGATGCCGCGGATCGAGATCGACGACGCAGTGAACTGCGACTTCGAGAAGGCGAAGTTCGGGATGTTGAACTGGATGTCCTGGAAAGTCTCAAGCTGGCGGGCGCCGAGATCCTCGCCGCCGAAGGCGGAGACGGCGATCGGAACGTCCTGGACGGATTGTTCCTGGCGCTGCGCAGTGACGACGATCTCATCGCTGATCGACTGGGCGAAGGCGGACGTCGCCGCGATCGCGCCGACCCCGGCGCCGCAAAGCAGCCGTCCCGTCATGGAAACGAGACCCTTGGTAGCTCTCATGGATAACCCCTTTTTGCGCCCCTCCCTGACGGGGCAATTCTGACACGCCGACCGGGAGGCCCGCGCGTTCGGACGGGCAGTATTCGCCCGCAATCACGCTGACGTAAAGTAAACGGGACCGCCGCAGGTGCGCGGCCTCAAGGACCGTGCCAAAATTGCAACAAAAGGTGAGTCCGACCGCGTCGGCCGCAACCGCGCCGACCTGGGCGGCGCGCTCGCTTGCGCCCTCGCGGGTCGATGCCGGGACCGGCTCGCCAAGCCGAAGCCCCCGTGGCGCCGCTCCGCGGCGGCTCATAAATCAACAAATGGGCGTAGGATGGTGGGCGCGGCAGGGTTCGAACCTGCGACCCCTACGGTGTGAACGTAGTGCTCTACCGCTGAGCTACGCGCCCGACGCTGCGGATGGCGCCCCTCTTAGAGGCTCCCCATGGATGGTCAAGCGGATCGCCGCCCTACGCGGCGGCGGCGGCGGCGCGAACGCGCCCGCGTGGAAGAATGAGGAAAGCGCTCGTTCCGGCGCCGGGTTCGGAGGAAAGCCGGAGCCGGCCTTGATGGGCCAGCATCACCGCGTTGACGAGGGGAAGTCCGAGGCCAAGGCCTTCCCGAGAGCGGCGAAGCGACATGTCCGTCTGGCTGAAAGGCAAGGTCAGCCGCTCAAGGCGCTCAGGCGTAATGCCGGGACCGTCATCCTTAATGAGAATGGCGAGATCGCCGTTCGGCGTCTGCGCGGCGCCGATCGTGATTTTGACGCCGGGCGGGGCGAATTTCACCGCATTGTCGACCAGTTTGCCGATCGAACGCGCGACGAGCGCGCGGTCGCAGCAGATTTCCATCGCGCCCGATTTGACCGCCCGGCGAAGCTCGGCCCGGGCCGTTGAAAGCGTCTTTTCGAGCGGCGCGAGCGCGAGGTCGATGAGGTCCTCGAGCGAACAGTCGACCTCGTTCAAGGTGATCGGGCCTGACCGCGCGTCCGAGGCGAGAAGCATGTCCGAGACCGAATTGAGGAGCCGCTTGCCGCCCTCGACGATGTAGTCGGCATACTCCTTATGCAGATGATCATTCTCGCGGTCGAACTGCGCGGCGAGAATCTGCCCGAAGCCGATGATGGCGTTGAGCGGCGTCCGGAGCTCGTGGCTCATCACCGAAAGGAGGCTGTCCTTGAACCGCGATCCCGCCTCGGCGGCGTCGCGGGCGCGACGCAGCTCCTGCCGGTCCTCGCTCGCCTTCAGCACGAAACGCACCGACTGCGTGAAAAGCGTCCAGTTTATCGGCTTTGCGAGGAACGACGTCGCGCCGGCGGCGAAGGCTTTTTCGACGGCGTCCTCGCGCTCGCTGCCGGTGACGACGATAATCGGCGTCGCGGCGATCGCCGCGTCGGCGCGAATCGCGCGCGTCAGCTCGTAGCCGCCCATCGCCGGCATGTCGACGTCCGAGATGACGAGATCGGCGCCCTCGGCCTTCAGCTTTGAAAGCCCGGCGGCGCCGTTGTCGGCGGTCAAGGCCGAATAGCCGGCCTCGACGAGCTTTGCGGAGGCGAGCTCGCGCATGATCGGATCATCGTCTACCACCAGAACCCGGGCCGGCGCCTTCGCCATGCGAACTCATTCCCCTTGATGCGCCGGCGACGCGCGACAGGGCGCGGTTCCTCGGGCGCCTTCTTTATTCCGGTATCTGGTTAACGAATCGCTGATCGATTGCGAGCAATCAAATCGCAATTAATTTCGGCTAACCATGCCGCACCGCGCTGGAGACCGGGCCGCAATGGCGCAACGCAGGATTTCGCTGAGGAACCAGCTGACGCTGCTGGTCGTCACCGCCGTGTTCGGCGCCGTCGCCTTGTCGACCGCCTCATTCGTCGGCCGCGAAGCGATGCAATACGGCGCCGAGCGGACGCGCGAGCTTCAATCGAACGCCGCGGTTTTCGCCGCGACGATTTCGAGCGCGGTGTCGGCGGACGACCGGCGCGCGACTCTTGAAGCGCTGCGGGCGATCGCGGAAATGCCGCATTTGAGCCATGTCCGCGTCGAGCGCGTCGACGGGTCGGTTTTCGTCGAGCTCGGGGACGCCGTCGCCCTCGCGCCCCGCGACGCGTCGGCGGAGCCGATGAACGTCCTCGAGCTTTTGCGCGCGGATTCGCTTTCGGCGCGCGCGCCGATCATCAACGGCGGCGATGTCGTCGGCGCCATTTCGCTGAGCGCCGACACGTCCGAGCTCGGCCGCCATATTCTCGGAATATTCTGGGACGCGATTTCCGCCGCGGCGTTTTCGGCGACGGTCGGCCTTCTCCTTGCGCTGCGCATGCAGCGCAGCGTCACAAGCCCGATCATCGATCTGGCGCGGGTCATGCGCGACGTGCGCGAAAGCGACGATTTCGGCGTCCGCGCGACCCGCGTCAGCGCCAACGAGGCCGGCGATCTTGTCGACGCCTTCAACGACATGCTCGACAAGATCCAGGATCGCGACGCGCGGCTGCTCGCGCAGCAGGAGAACCTCCAAAAGATCGTCACCATGCGCACGCGCGAGCTAAAGCTCGCCAAGGAGGCGGCGGAGGCGGCCAACAGCGCGAAGTCGGAGTTCCTCGCGGCGATGAGCCACGAGATCCGCACGCCGATGAACGGCCTTCTCGTGATGGCGGAACTGATCAGCAATTCGGACCTTGCGCCGCGTCAGAAACGCTACGCCGAAGTCATCGTGCGATCGGGGCAGAGCCTCCTCTCGATCATCAACGACATCCTCGACTTCTCGAAAATCGAGGCCGGCAAGCTCGAACTTGAAAAAATTCCGATGCGCCCGGCCGAAGTCATTTCCGACGTCATCAGCGTCTTTTGGGAGCGCGCGGCGAAGGCCGGCCTCGACCTCGCTTCCTACATCGGCCCCGGCGTCCCCGAAGTCATCGAAGGCGACCCGGTCCGCGTCAACCAGATCCTGTCGAACCTCGTCAATAACGCCCTGAAATTCACCCAGCGCGGCAGCGTCATCGTCACCGCGCGCCGGGTCGGCGGCGAGGCCGGCGCCTGCGACATCGAATTTTCGGTCGCCGACACCGGCGTCGGAATCGCGCCGGACAAGCAGGCGAAGATCTTCGACGCGTTCTCGCAGGCCGACCAGTCGACAACGCGCAAATACGGGGGCACCGGCCTTGGCCTTGCAATCTGCAAGAAGCTCGTCTCGGCGATGGGCGGCGCGATCGGCGTCGCCAGCCGCGAAGGCAAGGGCTCGCGCTTCCATTTCACGATCTCGACGAAGGAAATCGAGGCGCCGCGGCCGATCGTTCGGGCGCGATCCGACATGCGGGCGGTCGTCGCCGTCCCAGGCAGCGCGACGCCGATCATGATCGCCAAATATCTTGAAGAAGCGGGCGTCGCCGTTCAGCTCGTCACGAGCGACAGCCCGATCGAATCGCATATCGCCTTCGCCAACATCATCTTTGCCGCGCCGGACTACCTTGCGGTGCTCAATTCGATCCTCGAGGGCGATCCGCAGCATTGGATGCCGGCGCGCGTGTGTATCAGCGAGCTCGGAGACGACGCGTCCGACCGGCTGTTGTCTGAGGGCATCGCCGAAGATCTGCTCGTCAGGCCGATCAGCCGTCGCGACATTTTCGATCAGATCGAACGCGTGGTCGAGGGCCGCATGCGCGGACGCGCCGCGCTGCGCGGGGAGCCTGCGGCGATCAAAGACGCGCCGACCTTCAGCGGCGCGAAGGTCCTCGCCGCGGACGACAGCGCGGTGAACCGCGAAGTCGTCAAGGAGGCGTTGACGCGGCTTTGCATCGACGCGACGCTCGCCGCCGACGGCGCCGAAGCGGTCCGCGCCTTCGAGGCTGGCCAGTTCGATCTCATTTTGATGGATTGTTCAATGCCGGTCGTCGACGGTTTCGAGGCGACGCGGCGGATCCGCGCGCTTGAAGCCGCAGCGGGGCGCAGGCGGACTCCGATCATCGCCCTCACCGCGCATGTCGAAGGCGCGGCGGAAGACTGGCGCGCCGCCGGCATGGACGACTTCGTGACAAAGCCGTTCACGCTTCTCCAGCTCGCCGGCGGAATTGCGCGTCACGTCAAGCCGACGTCGACGAGCGCGGCGGTCCATTTGTCCGCGCCCGCAGCGGCGCGCGCCTACCGCAAATTCGACCCGCGCGTGCTTGAAGAGCTTGCGGCGATGCAAGTCGACGGCCGCGATCTCGTCGCGCGGTCGCTGGATCTTTTCAGGGCGCACTCGAAAGAAGCGATGATGCGCCTCGCCCAGGCTTCGCGCTCGCGCGATGGCAAGGAAATCGCCAGCGCGGCTCACGCGCTGAAATCGATGTCCTACAATGTCGGCGCCCGCGCGCTCGGCGAGGCGTGCGCGATGGTCGAGCGCAAGTCGACGGACATCGCGGGACTGCCGGAGCTGTTGCGCGCGGTTCGCGCCGAATATTCGGCGACCATCAACGAAATCCCGACGATCCTGAAGGACTTTGCGCGCGCCGCGGCGTAATCAGTGAATCCGGATCGACACCCGGACGCAGCCGATGACTTTCGGCGGCGCATCAAGATAGACCGGTCCGTAAGAAGGGTTCATCGTCGCCGGTTCGAGCCTCAGGGGATTATCCCTGTACCGACGAATGACCGGCCCCTCCTCAAGCATGAAGAGGCCGAATGACCCGTCCGCCGGCCGGCGGTCGGCGTAGTCGATGACGACGATGGCGTTTTTCGGAAAAGCAAGGTCGATCGCTTCGTCATCGACGAACACAGCGAACACTTTCTCCGCGCCCGAAGTGACGGGAATATAGTCCTCGGCGGCTTCATGAGGGTCCGCGGAGGCGTCCTCGTAAAGGCGCGCCGCGTCGGCGAAGCTGATCACCGGCGTATGGCGCAAGGGTCGGCGGATATAGGCGGCGGCCGGATGCTTGTCCGTTTCCACGGCGGATCTGACGCCGCTCGCCAGCCAGTCCGCCGACACCTGAAGCGCCTCGGCGATCTTCGCCAGCATCAGCCGTCTTGGATCGTGGACGCCGCTTTCCCAGTTTGCGACCGCCGGCTGCGTGACGCCGACCCGCTCGGCAAGATCGGCCTGGCTGAGGCCGCGTTTCTTGCGCGCCGACCGAATTCGATCGCCGATCGAGAGCGGTTCAAGGATGTCGGCGAGATCGGCGTCGTGTTGCATGAGGTTCCAAAAAATAAGTTTCTCTTATATAGCGCCGCATGCAAAGCATCACAAGCATCGGCCGGTACAACGGATAAAGCTGCATGGATTGGCGATTTTCTGCCAAAACAGTATGTCCAAATTTTTTCTGGAGTCCTTGAAAAAATCAGCCCCGCTTATATTCTCGCGGCGGCTCGGCTTTTTGAGGTGTTGGCATGTCGGATCATTGCACGGACGACGGCGCGGCGCGGCTGGCGGCGAAAATCCGGGATTATTGGCGCCGGAAGGGCTTTGATGTTGAGGTTAATCTGAGGCCGGAAGGGTTTGTTTCAACCATGCGTTCGGCGCGCACGGATCTGCGCAGCGACATGGTCAACGGCATGCCGCGGCGGATCGGCCTGCCCGCGACGCCATAGGCGGCGGGCGGGCCGGGCGTAAACGGCCGAATCGGCAGTTGCGCACGCGACGCTTCAGGGACGCTGCGACACCGCCCAGCGCACTAGGGGCGGCAGTTCCCCATAGGTCGAAAACAGCGCCAGCGCCTCGTCGCAAAGATCGAGCGGCCCATAGCCGAACCTTGCGACAAGACAGGGAACGCCCGCCGCCGCCGCGGCCCTTATGTCGGTGTCGCTGTCGCCGACAAGAACGGCCTTCGCGCCGCCGGTTTCTTCGATGCAGCGCCTTACCGGACGCGGATCGGGCTTTGCGGCGCCGGCCGTATCGCCGCCGATGAGCGCGTCAAAAAGGCCGCCGACGCCAAGCGCGCCGACCAGCGCGCGCGCCAGCTCTTCACGCTTGTTGGTGCAGATGGCGATCGACGCGCCATCGTCCTTGAGGGCCTTGATCGCGTCGATCGCGCCGGGAAAAGGCGACGACCTGACCGCGATATTCGCCCTGTAATGCGCGACGAAGGCCGCGACCGCCGCGTCCAGCGCCGTCTCGCTCGCCGGCGGCGCGCCGGCCTCCGCGAGCCCCGCCTTCAACATCGCGCGCGCCCCATGGCCGATGAGATGGCGCACGCTCTCAAGAGGCGCGGGCCTGAGGCCCGCCTGCCGCAGCACATGGTTCATTGACGCCGCAAGGTCCCCGGCGGTGTCGATCAGCGTGCCGTCAAGATCAAACAGCACGGCCACGCCGGCGAGCGGTCCTCGCATTTACAACTCCTGCGGCCGCCGCCAAAAGACGTCAGCGTCATGTCGTGCGCCTCCTACCCGAGTCGCGAGGGTCAATGAACAAGTCCTCTGTCGCCGCCGTCATTCTCGCCGCCGGCCAGGGCGTCAGGATGAGATCGGCGACGCCCAAGGTCCTCCATCACGTCGGCGGAAGGTCGATGCTCGCGCATGTGATGGCGACGGCGGGGGAACTCGCGCCGGCGCGCCTTGCCGTCGTCATCGGCGATCATGCGCCGGGAGTCGGCGACGCCGCGCGCGCCGCGCGCGCCGACGTCGCGGTCGCGATCCAGGCGCCGCCGCGCGGCACCGGCGACGCGGTGATGAAAGCGATGCCGGCGCTTGAAGGATTTGCGGGCGTCGTCGTCGTCCTTTACGCCGACACGCCGCTTGTGACTGCTGCGACCTTGCGCGCGCTGATCGACAGGGTTTCGGCCGGCGCCGCGGTCGCCGTGCTCGGATTTGCGCCGGACGAGCCTGGCGCATACGGCCGCCTCAAACGCGCCGCCGACGGCTCGCTCGAAGCGATCATAGAGGCGAAGGACGCAAGTCCTGAAGAACTTGAGATCGGCTTCGTCAATTCCGGCGTGATGGCGATCGCGTCGGAGTTTCTCGCCCGCGCGCTGCCGCGGCTTTCCGACAACAACGCCAAGCGCGAATATTACCTGACGGACATCGTCGCGATCGCAAGGGCGGACGGGCTTTTCTGCGCCGTCACCGAGGCGGACGAGGAGGAAGTGATCGGCGTAAATTCACGCGTCGAACTCGCGGTCGCCGAAAGGATCTTTCAGGACCGTCGGCGCCGCGCCGCGATGGAGGCCGGCGTCACGCTCATCGATCCGGCGACGGTCCGCTTTTCCTTCGACACCGAAATCGCCAGCGACGTCGTCATCGAGCCGTACGTCGTTTTCGGCAGCGGGGTGAAGATTGCGGGCGGCGCGACGATCAGGGCCTTTTCGCATCTTGAAGGGGCACTTGTCGGCGAGGGCGCCGTCGTCGGGCCCTTCGCGCGGCTCCGCCCCGGGGCGCGCCTTGGATCCGCCGCCAAGGTCGGCAATTTCGTCGAAATCAAGAACGCCGACCTCGGCGAGGGCGCCAAAGTCTCGCATCTTGCCTATGTCGGCGACGCTTCCGTCGGCGCTGACGCCAATATCGGCGCCGGGACGATCACTTGCAATTACGACGGCTTTTCGAAACACAGGACCGAAATCGGCGACGGCGCCTTCATCGGCTCGAATTCCGCGCTCGTCGCGCCGGTGAGGATCGGCAAGGGCGCCTATGTCGGATCGGGCTCCGTCATCACCAAGGATGTCGAGGACGACGCGCTCGCCGTCGCGCGCAGCCGCCAGTCCGAGGTCAAAGGCTGGGCGGCGAAATTCCGAAATGTTCACGCCGCCAGGAAAAAGGACAAGCCATGAGCGCCGACGACCTGAAACGCCAGGCCGCGGCCGCCGCCGTCGACCTCATTGAGCCAGATATGATCGTCGGCCTCGGAACGGGCTCGACATCGGCGCATTTCATCGACCTTCTCGGCGAACGGGTCCGCGGCGGCCTTTACGTCGCCGGCGTGCCGACGTCGGAGGAGACCGCCAAGAAAGCCTCGCGCGCCGGCATCGACCTCATTGAGCCCGACGAGACGACGACCATTGACGTCGCGGTCGACGGGACCGACGAGGTCGACGGGCGAAAGCAGCTCATCAAGGGCGGCGGCGGCGCCCTCTTGCGTGAAAAGATCATCGCCAATGCGGCAAGGCGCTTCGTCGTCATCGCCGACGCCTCAAAAAAAGTCGTCGAGCTTGGCGCCTTTCCGCTCCCGGTCGAGATCGACCGCTTTTCCTACGCTTTGACCGTGCGCGCGGTGCGCGAGGCGCTGGCGGGTCTTGGCTACAAGAACGCCGATGCGCGTCTGCGGGCGACGACGGTCGGCCCGGCTTTCATCAGCGACGGCGGCAATTTCATTCTTGATTGCCGCCTTGGCCGCATCGCCGACGCGCCGGCGCTCGATCGCGCCTTGAAGGCGATTCCCGGCGTCATCGAGACCGGGCTCTTCATCGGGCTTGCCGACGAGGTGTTCCTCGCCGGCCCCGCCGGCGTCGAGCGGCTGACCTGAAGGACGGCGCGGCATGGCGGGCGCCAAATATGAGGAGCTTAAAGCCGCCATCCGCGCCTATGGCGAGGCGGCGTTTCAAAACCTCCTCAAATGCCGGACGCTCGCCGACGCGATCATCGAGGGGTTTCGGGCCTTTGAAGGCTGTCCGCCCGAGAACGTCGCGGCGGTGCCGGCGCAAGGTTCCTTCGATCCGCGTAAGGTCTATGGCGACGAGGCCTTTTCCTTTTCGAGCCGCGAAGTGATCATCCTCGAGCCGGTGCGTTTCGGCCTTTGCCTCATCGTCGGCAACGCCGAGGATCAAGGCGCGCTCTGGCTTCGGACAGTCGTCTCGGCAGAGATCATCGGGGAGAGCTTTGACGTCTTCGTCGCCTCGCAGCCGGTGATCCGCGTGCCGATCGACTATGAAGGAAAGCTCGGCCCCGTCTTCGAAGCCGTCCACGCCGAGTTTCTCGAGACGTTCACGCTCGAGGTGAACGAATTCAATGACACGAGGTTCAGGACCGGGATCGGGTTCTTGAGGGGATAGTCATGACCAAATACGACTACGACCTCTTCGCCATCGGCGCGGGCTCAGGCGGCGTCCGCGCGGCGCGGCTCGCCGCGACTTACGGCGCGCGCACGGCGATCGCGGAGGAACATCGCGTCGGCGGGACCTGCGTCGTGAGGGGCTGCATCCCGAAAAAGCTCTTCGTTTACGCCAGCGAATTCGCGCACATGTTTCATGACGCGAAGGGCTACGGCTGGACGTCAGGGAGGCCGCATTTCGACTGGAAAACGCTCATCGCCAACAAGGACGCTGAGATTGACCGTCTCAACGGCGTCTATGTCCGAAATCTGAAGAACGCGGGCGTCGAGATCTTCGACAGCCGGGCGGTTCTGAAGGATGCGCACACCATCCATGTCGTCAATGAAAAGCGCGACGTCACGGCGGAGAGGATCTTGATCGCGACGGGCGGCGCGCCATGGACCGACAATTCGATCAAGGGCCATGACCTCGCCGTCACCTCGAACGAGGCGTTTCATCTTGACGAATTCCCGAGGCGCGTCGTCATCGCCGGCGGCGGCTATATCGCGATCGAATTCGCCTGCATCTTCCGGGGCCTCGGCGCCGAGGTGACGCTCGTCTATCGCGGCGACGACATCCTCCGAAATTTCGACCGCGACATTTCCGTCGCCGTCCATCGCGAGATGCAGCGCATGGGCGTGCGCATCTTGACGAAGACGGTCTTTAAGGAAATCGAGGCGCGCGGCGGCGGGGAAAGGCGCGTTCATCTCTCGACCGGCGGCTCCATCGACGCCGATCTCGTTTTCTGGGCGGTTGGACGCAAGCCGAATACGGCCGGCCTCGGTCTTGAAAAGGCGGGCGTCGAGCTCGGCAAGGACGGGGCGGTCAAGGTCGACGGCTGGAGCCGCACGAGCGCTGCGAACATCTTCGCGGTCGGCGACGTGACGGGCCGCGCGCAGTTGACGCCGGTCGCGATCCGCGAGGGCGCCGCTTTCGCGGAGTCCGAATTCAACGGCAACCCGACGAAAGTCGATTACGAGTTCATCCCGAAAGCGGTGTTTTCGCAGCCTCCGGTCGGAACCGTCGGCTGGTCGGAGGGCGACGCACGGGCGAAGTTCGGCGCGGTCGACGTCTACAAGACCGATTTCAGGCCGATGAAAAACACGCTCTCGGGCGCGGAAGCGCGCACTTACATGAAGCTCGTCGTCGAGCCGACGACGGAAAAGGTCGTCGGCGTCCACATCGTCGGCGAAGGCGCGCCTGAAATGATCCAGTGCCTCGCGATCGCCGTCAAAGCGGGCGTCACGAAGCGCCAGTTCGACGATACGATGGCGCTCCATCCGACGTCCGCCGAGGAGCTGGTCCTGATGCGGACGAAATGCGTTGCGTGATTTCGAACTTACGCGCCGAACCGCTCGTAAAGCCCCGGCAGGATCCGCGCGAGATGGTTCATCTTCTCCGCGCAGTGCCGGAGGAGATAGAGGCCGAACTCGTCATTGATGAGACGCCGCCGCCGGCGGCGGGTGTTCATGAAGGCGGCCACGAGCGGTCCGACTATCGGCGCCGTCGATCGCAGGTCGCCGAGATAGAACCGGCTCAGCATCTCGGACCCGCCCGACGCCCTCCTCACGAGGTGGATGAAGAAGCCGACCTCAAGCCCTCTTTCGCGCTGCGTCATCCGCGCGCAGACCGCCGTGCCAAGGTTGTCGACGCGGGCGGGATCAAGCCCGAATTCCGAGACCGGACGAAAAGCGATTGCGAACCTTTGAAGGCCCGGGCCGATTTGCTCGTCGACATGGGCGATATTGCCGACATAGCGCGAGCGGGGATCGCGCTCGCCGGCGCGATCGAACGCCGCCGCGCATTTTTGGTGCGCCTTCGGGTGCCACAGGCGATAGCGCTCGGTCGTGGTCAGATGCCAGCCGAACCACCAGTCGATCATTTCCGGCGCGACGCCCGGCATTTCGGTGAGACAGGCGACCGTCAACGTGCCGTCGCGGTTGCGATGGGCGCCGTCGGCGCGGCCGTCGGCGCCGGGCAGGAGGAGCGTCGGCGCGAGCGTGCGCGGCAGATCCTCGCCCCGGATGACGCCTTTCGCGATCGCCTCCTCGACCCGGGCCGGGATCGGTTGAATGGCCAGGCGAAACGCCGAAAGATCAAGCGTCTCCGCTCTCGAAATGACTTTCGCCATGCCCTCCCGCCGGGACTTTCGTCGGCGCATCGTAGCGGGTAAGGCGGCCCGCGCGAAGACCGGCGATGTTGCCGGAGAGAGACGGGCGACGCCGCTCAGTAACCGAATGTCAGGCTCGCAAACACCGTCTCGAAATCGGCGTTGAAGGCGGCGGGACGCTCGTCAGGGCTTAAAGGTCTCGTCCAGACGACGTTCATCTTCCAGGACCCCTTATGCGGGAAGACGAACGCCGCCGTCCCGTCGGCGCCGGTGAGGCGCCGCGCTTCGGGGAGGAGCCCGACGTCAAGGCTTTCGAGCGACACCGTCGCGCCCTCGAGCGGCGCGCCCTGATAATCAATCCGCACGCGGAGCGGTTCTCCTTCTTCAAGCGAGAAGGGATTTTCGAGCGGCGTGATTTCAAGCGTGTGGCCGACGGCGGCGGGCGCTTCCTCCGTCGTCGCGTCGCCGACGCGGATAAGCGCCTTGGCGCGGCGCGAATAGGCCTCGCGGCCCGCTTCCTTCTCGCCCCCCGCGCGCCGTCGCGCCGCGCGCGCGGGCGCAAGGCCTTCTTCCGCGACATAGGCGTTGAATTTCTCAGCGGCGAGTTCGCTGAAGGCGTCATCCGTCCTGAAGGCGATGACGTGAACGCCTTCCCCTTCAAGCGACAGGCGGGCGCCGGATTTCTCTCCGGCCGTCGGATAGATGAGCGCGTCGCTCCAGTCGCGGCGGCCGCCCGGACCGAAGGAGACGAGTTCGACCGACCGCTCCGGCTTCAGCGCCCAGCCCTTCGCATCAGCGGCGTGCCCGACGGAAAAGACGAGGCCCACCTCGCCGCCGGACGCGTCGAGACGCCAATCATGCGCGTCAATCCAGAAATCATGGGCTGCGGCGGCCCCGTCAAGGGTCGCCGCAGCCGCGAGCGAGGCGACGAAGAGACGACGCATCATCGCCCGCGCCTAGTGATGACGGTGATTGCGGCCGTTGAGCGGCGTCGCCGCGTACGGGAACACGCAATTATAAGTGATGTCGTTGCGCGTCACGCGATCGGCGTTGACCGCGGAAAAGTCGGGTCCTGGCCCGGCGATCCCAAGCGCGATGATCGCGATGTCGACGACGTCGTCGCCGAACCGCCGTCCGTTCGGCCAGCCGCCCGGGATGAAGCCGCCATTGCCGAAGGGGTCCTGCGCCGTGCTCTTCAGGAGATCGCCGCCGAACACGGAAAGCCGGTTGAAGCCATCCTGGCAGGAGAGTTTCGCCGGGCCGGTTGTCAGATCGACCTTGATCATGTCCGGAATGAAGATCGACCGCAGGAGCCCCGGAATGATCGGCGTCGCGCCAAGAAGCGAGGAAAGCTCCGGCGCATCCGCAAATTGCGCCAGCGTCGCATCGATCGTCGGGTCGCTCTCGTTATAGCGGTCCTTTTCCCGGATCGGCAGCAAGCCTTCAACGAAGAGCGGATTGCCCTGGCGGCCGACCTGGCGCCAGACGCCGTTTGATTGGCGCGACGTCGTCGCGTAGACGCCGGCGATCTTCGCGCCTTCGCCGAGGTCGGCGAGGGGAATGTTGAGCGCGATCGTGTGCACATTGTAGCCGCGCTGGCTGTCGAACGGCTTTGTCGGCGTCGCGCGATCCGCGCCGAAGGTGAAATCCAGGTCGAAAATCGACTGAATGTCGGCATAGAAGCCGTCGTCGCGCTGGCCCGCGAAAACCTGATAACCCCGCTTCAGCAAATAGATTGCCGCTTTCGTATAGGGATCAAGCGCTTCGGGAACCGTGACGCCGGCCTTCGCGACAAGATCGCCGTCGCTGCGGCGATTGTATAAAGGCGTCACGCGTCCCTGATTGTTGGGCGGCGTCACCAGATTGTCGCCGAGAACGACCTGTCGGCCGGTGCGGTGATTGGTCATCGTGACGCGATAGGTCTGACGCAGATTGCGATTCGACCCGTCCGCGCCGACGACGCCGAGATAGGATTGGAGGATCGTGTCCTGGTTCGGAAACACGGTTTTGAAATCAAAGTCGTAAGTGAGATCAGGCCGGCCCTTCGCGATATCGCCGTCGAGCGCGACATGGATCGAATAGCGGACATTGTCGTCAAACCGAAAGGCGTTCGGCCCGATGCCGGGCTCTTCAAACGGAAACACCGCGAGCGCGGTCGTCAAATATCGCCTGCCGCCGGGTCCGGCGCTCAAGAAGGCGTAGACGTCGGTCGTGTTTGCGGCGTCATCAAGGGTGATTTTCGGCGCGTCCATGTGGCTCGACGCGAGCGCGACCGACGGCGCGATTGCGGCGATGACCGCCGCGAGACAGCGTAACATTCAGTTTCTCCCGTGAAAGCGCAGGTGAGGCTGCGGCGTCGCGACGGCCCTAATATCCGGGGAGACCGTGAGGCGACGCAGTCATCGGCGCCAGTTACGGGGTTTTTACGCGCTCAGTCGCGAAGCAGATCATTGACGCTCGTCTTGGCGCGCGTCTTTTCATCGACGCGCTTAACGATCACCGCACAATAAAGCGAAGGGCCGCCGTTCGACGCGGGAAGCGCGCCCGGCACCACAACCGAAAAAGGCGGGACCTCGCCGTAAACGACGGCGCCCGTCGCGCGATCGACAATCTTTGTCGATGCGCCAAGATAAACCCCCATGGACAATACCGAGCCTTCGCGGACAATCACGCCCTCGGCGACCTCGGCGCGCGCGCCGATGAAGCAATTGTCCTCGATGATGACCGGATTGGCCTGCAACGGCTCGAGCACGCCGCCGATCCCGGCGCCGCCCGAAATGTGGCAGTTCCTGCCGATCTGCGCGCAGGACCCGACGGTCGCCCAGGCGTCGATCATCGTTCCCTCATCGACATAGGCGCCGATATTGACGAAAGACGGGATCAGCACTGCGGAGGGCGCGATGTAGGCGCCGCGGCGGACGATCGCCCCGGGGACGGCTCGAAATCCGGCGCGGCGGAAGTCCTCCGCCGTCCAGCTTGCGAATTTCAGGGGAACCTTGTCCCACCATGGGCCGGGGGCGGTTCCGACAAGCGCGTTGTCGTAAAGCCGAAAGGACAGGAGCGCCGCCTTCTTCAGCCACTGATTGACCGTCCAGCGCCCGTCCGGGCGGCGCTCAGCGACTCGCGCTGTTCCGGCGTCGAGAAGCGCGCGCGCCGCCTCGACCGCCTCGCGCGCCTCGCCGCGCGTCGCCGGCGAGAGCTCGGCCCGCTTCTCCCACGCCGCTTCGATTGATCGCTCGAGTGCGTCGCGCGCCATCACGACGTCAGTTCCAACGATTGCGGCGGCGCGACGGCGCACTGCAAGAATCCGGCGAGATCGTCCGTGACATGGTGGACGTGCGGCGGCCTTGCGTCGCCCGGCCTTGCGGGCCGCTTGTCCGCGGGCTCGTCGGCGAACCACGCGGCGTCCTGCGCGATGAGAATCGTCGTCATGCCGAGATCATGCGCGGCTTCGAGATTGTGGGCGAGATCTTCGAACATCGCCGCCGCGGCCGGCGCGATGCGGCAGGCGGCGAGAAACTTCTCATAGGTCCCGCGATGCGGCTTCGGCGTGAAGTCCGCCGCCTTGATATCGAAGACGTCGTCGAAAAGGCCGTCAAGGCCAATGCGTCCGAGGACCTTCGCCGCATGCGCGACCGATCCGTTCGTGAAGACGAAGCGCCGGCCGGGCAGCGCCGCAATCGCCGCCTTGAGGCGCGCGTCGTGAGGCACGGCCGAATGGTCGATGTCGTGGACATAGTCGAGAAAATCGTCGGGCGGCGTTCCGTGCTCGGCCATCAGGCCGGCGAGCGTCGTTCCGTATTCGACGTAATAGCGTTTTTGAAGGCGGCGGGCCTCGGCTTCGTCAACCCTTATCGAGAAACGGATGAAGTCCGCCATCCGCCGGTCGATCTGGCTGAACAGGCGGCATTCCGCCGGATAAAGGGTGTTGTCGAGATCGAACACCCAGCTTTCGACGTGACGGAGATCCGGCACGCTATTGCTGCGGCGTTTGGCTTGGCGGCGCAACGAAGCTCTCGGCGCTGAAGTCGAATGTCGAAGACGCGGCGCCGCCGATTTCGATCCGCCGGAAGATCGCCTCGTCGAGCTCCTGGTCGGCGCAGGTCGTGTCCGTCGTCGCGGCAAAACGCACCGAATTGACGCAGAAGGCCTTATCGCCGCCCGAAAGACGCCGTTCGCCGCGCTGGTCCTCAATGACGCCGTAGACGTAGTAATGGTCGGCGGCGAGGGCGCCTTTGATCACCTTCGCGCAGTCGCCGGCTTCGAGCTTCCACCAGCCGCGCGACTCATAACGGCTCTCGCCCTTCGGCTCGGCGAGCGCCGCCCACACCGGCGCTTCGGTCTTGTTGCAGAAGAAAAGACCGAGTTTCGCCTCGCGCGCATTCGCCTCCTCGATCATGGCGTCGATTGTCGCATCGTCGATCACCGGGCCCTCGCCGATGTTCTTTTCCTTCCGGTACGCGGCGAGGAGTCGCTGCGTTTCGCGCCCGAGCGATCCGTCGATTCGCGAGTTCGCGAGGTTAAGGTCGTTAAGGAGGCGTTGAACGCCCGCGACCTCCGCGCTGTAGACGGTGTAATTCGCCGCCTCCGCGAAATCCGTCTGCCAGTTGCCGCCGGCGGCGGCGGACACTTCGACATCGAAGAAATTGCGTTGTCGGGAAGGATCGTCGCGGCAGATCTCCTGATTTCTAAGGTTGAAGAAGCCGTTGTTCTCGACGCAGAGCGGCGTGTCGCCGGACCACGCCCGCAGGGGTCCTTTGTGACCGGGAACAGCTTCAGCGTAGACGAAATAGCGGCCGGGATCGGTCGGCTCGGTCAAGACGACCTTGCACTGGCCGGGTCGCAGGCGCCACCAGCCGCGCGTTGCAAGGCGGTCGCCATCGACATAGCCGATTGACGCCGACAGCGCATAACTCGTCTTGTTGCAGAGACTGTATTTCGCCTCCGCCGACGACGCCATTGCGGCGACAACGCCGAGAATGGAGTAAAGTAAGAGAGAAATGCCACGCATTACGCCGCCGCGCCCTTTGACACAAACGCCGCAGCCCCATGGCGGCGGCGCGTAATTCACCCGAAACGGCTTGAAGGATCAAGCTTGACAGACGAGGCCCCAAGATCGCGCCAGGGCGAAAGCGCGGCGGACGCCGACGCCCCAGGAGAGGGGCGGATCAAGGTCCTCTTCCCGCTGCCGCTTGAAAAGGCCTACGACTACCTCGCGCCTTCGGACCTGCCGCCGGGAAGCTGGGTCGAGGCGCCCTTCGGCGGCCGGTCGGCGGTCGGGGTTGTCTGGCCCGGCGAACCCGAGGACGTGCCGTCCGGAAAGCTCAAGGCCATTACGCAGGCCCTGCCGGCGGCGCCTCTCGCGCCCGACATGATTGACTTCATCGCGTGGACCGCTTCCTACACGATGTTCCCGCTCGGGGCCGTGCTTCGGCTGGTCATCCGATCGGGCGATGCGCTCGAGCCGCCTGCGGGCGCCGTCGCCTATGTTCCGACGGGCGCTTTTCCGGCGCGCGCCACCGAGCGGCGGAGCGCCGCGCTGGCCGCATTCGGCGATGCCGCCGGGCCGCTGACGGCGCGCGAGATCGCTGAGCGAAGCGGCGCGAGCGACGCGGTCATCCGCGGTCTTGCAAAGGCGGGCGCGCTCGCAGCCGTCAACATTGATCCCGATCCGCCATTCGCGCCGCCCTCATGCGCGGCCAAGGAAAGCTTGGCCCTTTCCGCCGACCAGCAGCGAGCCGCCGATCTCTTGTGCGCGTCGCTTGCAAGGCGCGGACCCATTCTGCTCGACGGCGTCACCGGCTCGGGAAAAACGGAAGTCTATCTCGAAGCGGCGGCGGCGATCCTGAAACGCGATCCCGAAGCGCAGATTCTCATCCTCCTCCCGGAGATCGCGCTGACGCTGGCGTTCCTGAAACGCGTCGAGCAGCGCTTCGCCGCGGCGCCGGCGGCCTGGCATTCCGACATGACGGCGGCGGCGCGGCGGCGCGTCTGGCGGCGCGTCAACGACGGCGGGGCGCGCATCGTCGTCGGCGCGCGCTCGGCGCTGTTTCTTCCCTTCCGGAAGCTGTCGCTGATCGTCGTCGACGAGGAGCACGAGGGCGCCTACAAGCAGGAGGACGGCGTCATCTATCATGCGCGCGACCTAGCGGTTGCGCGCGGCGCGCGGGCGGGATTTCCAGTGATCCTCGCCTCGGCGACGCCGTCGCTCGAAAGCGTCGTCAATGTCGATCAGGGCCGATACGGGCTTGTCCGCCTGACCTCGAGATACGGCTCGGCGCGCCTGCCGAAGGTCGCGCTCATCGACATGCGGCGCGACGGGCCGGAGGATGGCCGATGGCTGTCGCCGGCGCTGGTCGAGGCCGCAACCGCGCGATTATCCGCAGGCGAACAAACGCTCCTCTTCATCAACCGGCGCGGCTACGCGCCGCTCACGCTTTGCCGTCGCTGCGGGCATCGCATGAAGTCGCCTCATGCGGACGCGTTTCTCGTCGAACACCGATTCGAAGGAAGGCTTGTCTGCCACCTCACCGGTTTTTCAATGCCGAAGCCGGCGGCGTGCCCCGAATGCAAGGCGGTCAATTCGCTCGCGCCCATTGGCCCCGGCGTCGAGCGCGTCGCCGAGGAGGCGGCGCAGCGCTGGCCGGACGCCCGTCGCGCCGTCTTGTCGTCCGACACCGTGCAGTCGCCGGTCCAAATGCGCGCCATCCTCGACGCCATGACGGCCGGCGAAATCGACATTCTGATCGCGACGCAAATGGCCGCGAAGGGACATCATTTCCCAAGGCTGACGCTCGTCGGCGTCGTCGACGCCGACATGGGCCTTGCCGGCGGCGATCTGCGCGCCGCAGAGCGGACCTATCAGCTGTTGAGCCAGGTCGCCGGCCGCGCCGGGCGCGCGGATCGGCCTGGCGAAGCCATGCTGCAAACCTATCTTCCCGAAGCCGCGGTTTTTCGCGCGCTTCGAGACGGCGACCGCGACGCTTTTCTTGAAGCCGAAGCGAAGGGCCGCGAAGACCTCGCCTTTCCGCCCTATGGGCGTCTCGCCTCGATCATTCTGAGATCGACCGACCAGCGGCTCCTCAAGGGCGCAGGCGACGCGCACCGGGCGGCGCTTTTCGACGCTGACGGCGTCATCGTATGGGGGCCGGCGCCGGCGCCGATCTACCGCATCAGGGGCGAGGCGCGTCTGCGCTTCCTCGTGAAAGCCCGGCGCGACGTCAACATCCAGGCCTTCATCGCCGCCTGGCTTTCACGCGTTAGAACGCCGAACGCCGTGCGGCGGACGATCGATATCGATCCCTACGGTTTTCTCTGACGAAAACGCCGCCCGAAGGCGGCGTTTCCCGTCGTTCATGACGCGCTTTCGTCAGCGCACGGTGATCGTCACCGTCGCGCGGGCCGGAACGCCCTGGCGGTTGCGGACCCAGTAGTCGAACTTGTCCGTTCCCTGAAAGTCCGGGAATGGCGTATACCGGAAGTCGCCGTTCGCGAGCTGCATGACGTTCCCGTTGCGCGCATGGCCGTGGCCGGACGCGAGCAGCTTGCCGTCATTTGTCTTGTCGTTGGCGAGCGCCGCGATCGTGACCACGCCGTTCGCCGAAACGGACGCCGTATCGTTGACCGCGGTCGGCGGACCGGCTTTGACGTCGAGCGATCCTTGATCCGCCGCCGAGCCGTCGAGGAGCTTGCTCGGCCAGGCGAAATACTGGCCCGGCTTCATGACGAACGAAGTCTGGAAGATTTCGCCCGTCAGCCGGTCGGAATAAAATTCCGGCACGACGAGCGCCCGCCCGCCGGACGTCAAAGTGTGCCAGCCGCGTTCGGCGGCAAGGCCCTTGAAGTTCGTATAATTGACGAGGAACTCGTCGGTGGCGATCGGATAGACGGTCGCGCCTGAACTGTCCGTCTTCGTTCCCTGGACGTAGACATAAAGCGCCGTCGTCGTCGGAACGACGGGCCCCGTCCCCCATTTGAACGCGACCTTCGCCGGAACGGGCGCCGGCATCGACGCGAGGACCTGGTCGGAGGCGTCCTGGTTCAGGAGCGGCTTCACTTTAATGCCGCTGAAGGTGACGCCGGCGACCGTATAGCGGCTGTTGGTCGTGAAGACCCGCGTCGCAGCCTTCGAGAGGTTCACGCCGTAGTGGAAGCCGGCGATCTTCGTGTTGGCGACGGCGAGATCGTAGGTGTTCATGCCGAAATCGACGCCGATCGTGTCGGTCGCCGCCGGCGAGGCGATGAGAAGGCTGTTCTCGACCGTATAGCGCGACGTGTAGGTGAGTTCGACGCCCTTCGCGACTTCCCACGCCCTGAAGCCGTCAATCATCGAGCGGACGTCATGCGGTTCGATCGGCCGCGGCTTGACGACATGGAAGCCGACCTCGGAGGCGATGACTTCATTATCAGTGAACTGCGCGATTTGCGGCGCCTCGATCGGCTGCGGCTTGAAGCGCATGGTCGAGGGCGTGCACAGCGCGCTCGCCGTGAACGTCGGCGTCAGCGGCAGCGCGCTGCCGAGATCATTGTTGCGATGGAAATAAACGAACCCCATGCCGCCGGTCATGCCGACGGCGAGATTGCGATGCAGGCGCACGGAGCGGCTTTGCAGCCAAAAGCCGTCCCCGGTGCGTCCGAGGTCGAACGCGCCGACATCGCCGACGTCTTTCACGATGTGATTGACGCCGACGCCCTTGATCGCGGTGTTTTCCACCCAGGCGCCGATCTCGTTGCCGCTTTCCGCGACGAAGCCTGCGCCGAACGTGTTCCAGGTGTTGTTCTGGAAGAGGAAAGCGTTGCCCGCGTGCTGGGCGACGCCCCAGCCGGGCGATCCCCAGACGGCGACGCCGCGAACGACCGGCGCGACGTCATCCTTCGGAAATCCGGCCTGATGGAGGTGAAGCGGATAGCGTCCTTTGACGTTTGAGGTCGGCGTCGGCGACGCGAGTTTCGCCGCGTCGATCGCGCGGATCGACTTGTCAGTGCGGCCCATTTCGAAAAATTCGACGCCCTCAATCGTCGTCTCGGTCGACATGAACATCGAATGGGCGCGCTGCGCCTTGGCGATCGATGCGCCATTCTCCGTCGCAAGGCGGATATTCCGCGAATAGTTCACGAGGTAGGCGGCGACGGCCGGATCAGGCGACAGGTGATCGAAGGCGAGCGCCGAATCGAGCGTGACCGACGCGCCGCTGATCGCCTTGATGAACCGGACCTCATCTTCCGTCGGGCTCTTGAGAACGACTTGCTGTTTGGTCGTCTGCTTGATCCAGCGCGTCCCGGTGAGGACGACCCGGTCGCCGACGCGCCAGCCCGACGGCGCCGTCGCGAGCTTGATGACGGTGTCGCCGCGGCGCGGCGCCGCCGAAACCTTCGCCCGCGGCGTTTTCAGCGCGCCGTAAAGCCGTGTGCGCGAGGTTGAAACGAGACCCTTGCCGACCAGCGTCGGATCGACTTTGACGTCGATCGGCCCGAAGTCGGAAAAGACGACTTCGGCGACGACGTTTGCGGGCAATGGCGAGCCTTTTGTTCCGGCGAGCAGTTCGCCGCCCGGCGCGACATAAAGAAACTCCGTATTGAGACGGCTGCTGACGCGGTTCGACAATTCAAGGCAGCCCTCGACGCGAACCGACTTCAACTTCGCGCTGTCGGCGAGATCGAAGACGACGCCAATCCCCTTCGGGATGAAGGCGCGCCCCGTCGGGAGCTTGCCGCCCCAGGTCGCGCCGTCGGACCATGCGCCCGACTTGAGGGCCTTGACGGCGCCCGAAACCGGCGCAAGCGCGTCATACTTCGGCAGGCTGGAAAGATGCTGCGAGGCGAGCGGCGTCACCGCCGGACGGGCGCCGGCGCACGCGACTGGCCCCGGCGCGGCCGCGAGCGAGGGCGATGAAAACAGCGCGCATGAAAAAAGCGCCGCGACCGCGGCTGACGCCTTTGAATATCCCCCCGACGGATGAAGATTCACCAAAGATCCTCCATGCGGAACTTGCGCGCGAAGGTCTATGAACCGGGATTCCACCGCACACCTTACAAGTCGTAAAATCTCAGGATGGTAATGTGCGCGACCTCGATTCGCGTTACAAAAAGTATATTCTGTATACAGATCGTCGCCGAGCGGCGGCGCCCAAAACCGTGAGAGATCAAGACGCTACGGCGCGCGGCGGCGACGCGGCGGCGATGCGGGCGAGCGCGCCGGAACGTGACGAAATGTTCATGCCGAGGACTGCGCCGGCGGTTTCTTCGACGTCGCCGGCGGTCAAAGTGATTCGCCAAAAGGGAGAAAATCCCGTGCTGACTCGCGTCGGCGATATTCGTTTCTTTTCCAAATCCATGCATTGAATCCGGGACTTGTTTTCATAACGGGCGCATTCGCGCTGCAGCTTTCGCGCGGCCGCCCGGCTGCGCCGGGCCGCCTGGGCGGTCCGCCCTTGCGGCGACGGCGCGACGGGTCGCACGGCGCCGAAAGGCGCCCGGAGGCGGGCCGCCGACGATCGTGCCTATACGGATCAATTGCGGAGAGCGCCCGCAGCGCAATCCGCTCGCCGCCGCCGTCCGCTCGCTCGGTTCGACCTCGCGATCTATCGATCGCCGATGTGGCGGTTGATGAACTCAAGCGATTTTGAAAGCGTCGCGGTCCGGCTCGCCGATCGCGAAAGCCAGTGATCCTCGCCGTTTAGTTCGACGAGCTCGACGGGCTTGCCGGCGGCCTTGAGCGCGTCGCGCATCCTTTTCGCATGACTGAACGGCACGACCGTGTCATCGCGGCCGTGAATAAGCAGGATCGGCGCAATCGCTTTGTCGGCGTTCTCCGTAGGGCTGACTTCCTCAAGCGCTTTCTTGTCGCGAAAGCGGCTTCCGAGCCGCACATCCCAATAATCTTCCGCCCAATCGCTCCATCTGGCTGCGCGGCCGATGAGCGCCGGCAGATTTGAGACGCCGTTGACGCTCACGGCGCACGCGTAGAGTTCCGGAGTCAGCGTGGCCCCCGCGAGCGCGGCGTAGCCGCCGTAGCTGGCGCCAACGATGCAGATACGCTTCGGATCGACGACGCCGTCGGCGATCAGCTTCTTGACGCCGAAAGTAATGTCGTCCTGCATCTTGCGGCCCCATTCGCCGAAGCCCGCGGCCACGAAATCGGCCCCGTAGCCGTCCGAGCCGCGAAAGTTCGGCTGATAAACAAGGTATCCGTTCGCAGCGTAGAAGAACGACCACCAGTCGAAAGTCATGTCGTCGCGCCCTTGGGGGCCGCCGTGGGGCAGGACGATGAGAGGCAGATTTTCTTTGGCGGCATTCACAGGCACGGTGAGGTAGCCTGGAATATTGAGGCCGTCCGAACTGACATGGTCAAATCGCTCTTTCCGAGCGACGACCTTGCCGTCGGTTGAGGGATAGGCGCTTGCGATCATGTTGAGCGTCTTCGCTGCGCGGTCGAAGAGAAAGAATTGCTCCGGATGATCCGTGTACAGCGCTTTCACGACCATCCTTCCGCCGTCTGCGCTCTTGGACACGATGACAGGCGAAGCGCCGGGCAGCGCCTTTTCAAGTGACGCCTGAATCTTCTGTTCAGCCGGATCGAAATGAACAAATCTTGGGATGTCGTCGATGTAGCGAACGCCGGTCGCGGTCGCCTCGCGGTGATCGTAAAGCACGCCGTCGAGATCATATTGGGGGTCAGAGAACAGCGTCGACCCAGACTCGCCGGTCGCAGGATCAACCGTCTTGAGCGCGCGCCTGTTGCCGTCGCCCGGGACCGCCGCGACGAAGTTCACGCCGTCCGGCGCAAGCCCGAAAAAGCTGATGCTCGTCGGCGCGCCGGGTTTGTCGGCGAATTCCTTGACGCGCTTGAATTCGCCTTCGCCGTTCCTGCGGACATACAAGATCGTCACTCTCTTCAGCGCGTCATAGTCGAGCCTCGCCAATGGATTTCCGGATTTGGAAACCAGCCAATCGTATGTCCGCGGATTTCCCGCTTCGACGAGCTTTTCGTCGCCGCGACTTAAGTCAGCGGAAAGCAGATCATAGGACGCCGGCCCAGCCTTCAGCGAGAAATAGCGGGCGAATAACGCGCGGTCGGGATCATCCGGCGTTGTTGCAACCAGGCTTCCGGCGGAGGAGATATAAAGATTGTCCTCATTGCCGAACAACACGACCGATTTCATGGTCGACTTCGACACCGAAAACCAGCGCCAGAACTCGATAGTCTCAAGGCCGGTCGTCACCTGCATGCGGCCGGTCTGCGAGGCGAGAACGAGGACATGATCATTATCCGCCCAGACGATATCTCGCGCTTTGCCGCCGCCGACTTGAACGCCCGCCGGCTTGGCGTCGAGATTGGCGAGGTCGTAGAAGACAACGGACATCGCCTCGCCCGTGGCGCGGAGCATCGCGACCGTCGAGCCGTCCGGCGAAATCTGCGCTTCTGTTACCGCGGGCACGGCGCCGTAAACCGACGGATCGCCCGCCGCCGCGGCCTCGTCGGCGAAACCGATAGATGCGCAAAGGCAAATCGTTGAGAAAAGCGCTTTCGATATCATGAGTCCCCCAATAATAACGATTGCAACTGCTTAAGTAATAACGTCCTTGACGAGCGCATGCAAAATAAATTTTGAACAGCGGCGCCCGGTCATCGGCGACGCGCCCGAATGCGCGCGCGAAAGCCCCCTACCGGACGCGCACTGTGACGGTCCCGCGCGCGACGAATCCGTGATGGTTGCGGATCCAGTAGGAGAACCGGTCGACGCCCCTGAAATCCGGATAAGGAGCGTATTCGAACGATCCGTCCGCGAGCTGCCGGACATTGCCGTTGCGCGCATGCGTATGGCCCGAAGCGATCACCACGCCGTCGGCCGATGCGTCGTTGGCGAAAGCGTCGATGAGGACGGGCGCGTTCGCGGGCGTCGCGACATAGTCATTCATCGCCGTCGGCGCGCCGACAAGCGGCCGCCATCGCCCCTGGTCCGCCGGCGTCCCGTCAAGGCGCGTCGCCGGCCAGGGAAAATAGGCTTCCGGCTTCACGACGAACGACGTCTGGAAGATTTCGCCGGTGAGACGATCCGAATAAAACTCCGGAACGACCATCGCTTTTTCACCGGTGCTGAGCGTCATCCAGCCCCGCTCCGCCGCGAGCTGCTGGAAATTCGTCCAATTGATCAGGAACTCGTCCGTGGCGATCGGATAGATCGTGCGCCCCGAACTGTCGTCCTTTGCGCCCTTGACGTAAAGATAAAGCGCGCTGGCGTAGGGAATCGCGGGCCCCGAGCCCCAGACGAAAGCGAGCGTCGGCGGCTTCGAGGTGACGGGGCCGGCGAGAATCTGGTCGCTCGAATCGTAGTTGAGGAATTTCTTCTTCCGGATGCCGGCGAACGAAGCGCCGACCACGGAATATCGGCTCGTTCGCCCGAAGACGCGCGTCGCCGCCTTTGAGAGATTGACGCCGTAATCGAAGCTCGAGATCTTCGTGCCCGCGACGGCGAGATCGTAGGTGTTCATGCCGAAATCGACGCCGATCGTGTCGGTCGCCGCCCAGGTCCCGACAAGAAGCCCGCCTTTCACCGTGTAGCGCGAGGTATAGGTGATGTCGACGCCCTTCGCGACCTCCCACGCGGTGAAATTGTCGATGACGGAGCGGATGTCGTGCGGCTCGATCGGCCGCGGCTTGACGATATGAAAGCCGACTTCCGAGGCGATGACTTCATTATCCGTAAACTGAGCGATTTGCGGCTTGTCGATGCCCTGCGGCTTGAAACGCATCGAGCCCGGCATGCACAGCGACTTCGCGACGAAATCCGGCGTCAACGGCTGCGTCGAGCCGAGGTCGGTGTTGCGGTGGAAATAGACGAACCCCATCCCGCCGGTCATGCCGACGGCGAGATTCTTGTGAAGGCGCACCGAGCGGCTTTGCAGCCAGAAGCCGTCGCCGGTGCGCCCGAGGTCGAACGCGTCGACGTCCGCGGCGTCCTTGACGATGTGGTCGACGCCGACGCCCTTGATCGCCGTGTTTTCGACCCAGGCGCCGATTTCATTGCCGCTTTCAGCGACGAAGCCTGCGCCGAACGCGTTCCAGACGTTGTTCTGGAAGAGGAAGGCGTTGCCGGCGTGCTGGGCGACGCCCCAGCCGGGCGATCCCCAGACCGCCGCGCCGCGAACGACGGGAGCGACGTTGTCGGCCGGGAAGCCGACTTGATGAAGATGCAGCGGATAGCGCCCCTTGACGTTCGAACTCGGCGTCGGCGCGGCGAGCTCCGCGGCGTCGATCGCGCGGATCGATTTATCCGTACGCCCCATTTCGAAAAATTCGACGCCCTCAATCGTCGTCTCAGTCGACATGAACATCGCATGGCCGCGCTCCGATTTCGGAACGGTTGCGCCGTTCTGCGTCGCGAGGCGCACATTGCGCGAGTAATTGACGAGATAGGCCCCGAGCGAGGGTTCGGGCGCCGGATGGCTGTAGGAGAGCTTGGAGCTCAGCTGGACGGTCGACCCGTCGACGGCGGCGATGTAGCGGATCTCGTCTTGCGTCGGACTGGCGAGGACGACCCCGTTCGCCGCATCCTGCGGAATGAACCGCGTGCCGGTCAGAACGACGCGGTCGCCGACCTGCCAGCCGACCGGCGCGGCGGCGAGCTCGATGACCGTCGCGCCCTTCAAGGGCGTCGCCGCGACCTTGACCCGCGGCGTCTTCAAGGCGCCGTAAAGCCGGACGCGCGACGCGGCGACGAGGCCCTTTCCGAGAAGGCTCGGATCGCTGACGACGTCGAGCGGACCGAGATCGGCGAAAACAATCTCGGCGCGGACCGTCGCCGGCACGGGCGTCTTGCGCGTTCCGGCGAGCAGTTCGCCGCCCGGCGCGACATAGAGAAACTCGGTGATAAGGCGCGCGCTTTGCGTCGAGGAAAGCTCGAGGCATCCCTCAACGCGAACGGATTTCAGCGTTGCGCTTTTCGGAACATCGAACACGACGCCGACGCCCGCCGGAATGACGATCCGGCCGGCCGGAGCGACGCCGCCCCAGGTCGCCGGATCCGACCACGCGCCCGACTGCACCGCCCTGACGCCGACGGTCGGCGGCGCGATCGCATCGAGCTTTGCAAGGGTTCCAAGGTGCGCCGACGCCGGCGGGGTCGTCGCCGGCCGCGCGCCGGCGCAGGCGACGAGCGGGGATGCGAACGCATGCGGCGAAGCGGCGAGAACAAGCAAGGCGGTGAGAACCGCCGACCATTGTCTGCGGAAAGTACGGCCGGGCGAAATCGGTCGGGCGACATGGTGCGCGACATGGTGCGCGACGGAGCGCGCGTCGGGGCGCGCGTCGGGGCGCGGCGGCGCAACCGTCGTCGCCGGCTGTCGCGGCCGCGTACGGATGAAATGTCGATCAGCGCTCGACAACGCCGACCCGGCGCCGCGAACGATCCCGGCCAGCCCCAAACGACCCACGACGCCAGACCCTCAAAAACGCAACCCCGGCGACAGCTGTCGATATACGACAAAAGCTACGGATTGGGGCACGAATCATGCCAAATTTGAGTCTTTTTTTCGGGAGCCCGTAAGGACGCCGCGCGCGGCCGCCAATCCGCCGCAGGGGGGCGATTGTTGCGTCGCGGCGGGCCCCATGCTAACCCGGCGCCCGATCGCGTCGAGGGGCCTCTTGCGCGCGCCAGGTCGGCTCCAAAACTCGCTGTAAATTCAATAAGTTAGGCGGCGTTCGCCGCCGGACCGGACGGGAGCGTCAAAGCCCTCATGTCTTCGGAAGCCGCTTCGTCGCCGGTCGCCTCTGGCCCCGCGCTTCGCTACGCCGAAGCGCTGTTTGATCTCGCGCTTGAACAGAACGCGCTCGAGAAGGTCGAAGCCGATGTCGGCGCGCTCGCCCGCGCGATCGAAATGTCGGGTGATCTGCGCAGCTTTCTGACGAGCCCCATTTACGACTCCGAAGTTAAGGCGCGGGCGATCGACGCGCTGGCGGCGAAAGCCGGCGTTTCGACCCTGACGAAGAACTTTCTCGGCGTCGTCGCCAGAAATCGCCGGCTTTTTGCGCTCGCCGGAATGCTTGCCGCCTTCAAGAGGCGCCTTGCCGAGCATCGCGGCGAAGTCGCCGCCGAAGCAATCGCCGCGGCGCCTTTGAACGACGACCAGGCAAAGCGCCTCAGAGGCGAGATTGAGCGCGTCGTCGGCAAGGCCGTCAATCTTACCGTCAAGGTCGACAAGGACCTTCTAGGCGGCATGATCGTGAAGGTCGGCTCGAAAATGATCGACTCTTCGCTGAAGACCAAACTCAACCGTTTGAAATCCGTGATGAAAGAGGCTTGACCCGTGGAACTCAACGCAGCCGAAATTTCGAGCATCCTGAAGCAGCAGATCAAGGATTTCGGCAAGGACGCCGAAGTCTCGGAAATCGGCCAGGTGCTCTCGGTCGGCGACGGCATCGCGCGCGTTTACGGCCTCGACAACGTCCAAGCCGGCGAAATGGTCGAATTCGCGAACGGGGTCAAAGGCATGGCCTTGAACCTTGAAGCGGACAATGTCGGCGTCGTCATCTTCGGCGAAGACCGCAACATCAAAGAAGGCGACACCGTCAAGCGCACGAAGGCGATCGTCGACGTGCCGGTCGGCAAAGGCCTCCTCGGTCGCGTCGTCGACCCCTTGGGCAATCCGATCGACGGCAAAGGGCCCATTCAGGCGGCCGAACGCCGCGTCGTCGACGTCAAGGCGCCGGGCATCCTGCCGCGGAAATCCGTGCACGAACCGGTGCAGACCGGCATCAAGGCGATCGACGCGATGATCCCGATCGGCCGCGGCCAGCGCGAGCTCGTCATCGGCGACCGTCAGACGGGCAAGACCGCGATCTGCATCGACACGATTTTGAACCAGAAAGCGATCAACGCGTCGGGCGACGAGAAGAAGAAGCTCTATTGTGTTTATGTCGCGATCGGCCAGAAGCGCTCGACCGTCGCGCAGATCGTGAAGACGCTCGAAGACAACGGCGCGATGGAATATTCGATCGTCGTCGCCGCGACCGCCTCCGAACCCGCGCCCTTGCAGTTCCTCGCGCCGTTCGCCGGCTGCGCCATGGGCGAGTATTTCCGCGACAACGGCATGCACGCCCTGATGATCTATGACGACCTCTCAAAGCAGGCGGTCGCCTATCGTCAGATGTCGCTCTTGCTCCGCCGCCCGCCGGGCCGCGAAGCCTATCCGGGCGACGTTTTCTATCTCCATTCGCGGCTTCTTGAGCGCGCGGCGAAACTGAACGAAAAGCACGGCGGCGGGTCGTTGACCGCGCTCCCGATCATCGAGACGCAGGCGAACGACGTGTCGGCCTATATCCCGACCAACGTCATCTCGATCACCGACGGCCAGATCTTCCTTGAAACCGACCTTTTCTATCAGGGCATCCGCCCGGCGGTGAACGTCGGCCTCTCGGTCAGCCGCGTCGGCTCTTCGGCGCAGATCAAGGCGATGAAGCAGGTCGCCGGCAAAATCAAAGGCGAGCTTGCCCAGTATAGGGAGCTTGCCGCCTTCGCGCAGTTCGGCTCCGACCTCGACGCGACGACGCAGCGGATTTTGAACCGCGGCGACCGCCTCACCGAACTCATGAAGCAGCCGCAATTCTCGCCCCTTCAGGTCGAGGAGCAGGTCTGCGTCATCTTCGCCGGCACGCAAGGCTATCTCGACAAGATGCCGAAGACCCGCGTGCAGGAATTCGAGAAGGAGTTCCTCCGCCATCTTCGCGCCGATCACGCCGCGCTTTTGAAAGCGATCCGCGAGACCGGCAAGCTCGACAAGGCGGAAGAGGACAAGCTCAAGTCCGTCCTCGACGCGTTCGTGAAGAAGTTCGCCTGAACTCCCTTGCGATTGGAGCGCACGATGACCCTCGAAAAGACCCTGCTCGCCTCGCTCGGCGCTTGCGCGCTCGTCGCGTGCGCGCCAAAGTCCGCTGAACCGTCGCCCGCCGAACAGCCCGCGGCCGAACCGGCCAACGAAGCGCCCGCCGCCGAGGAGCCGGCTGTCGAAGAGCCGACGACTGCTGCGCCCGCCGAGGATCTGTGCGGCGCCGCGGGATACCAGTCGCTCCTTGGAACGAACGCAGCGGCCGTGTCTTTGCCGGCGGATCTGCCCCATCGCATCCTCGGCCCGAACGACGCCGCGACGATGGATTATCGTCCCGACCGGCTCAACATCATGACGGACGAAAGCGGCGTCATCATCGAAGTGAAGTGCGGATAAATGCCCTCGCTTAAGGCCCTCAAAAACCGGATCGCGTCGGTCAAGTCGACGAAGAAGATCACCAAGGCGAAGCAGATGGTCGCCGCGGCGAAGCTGCGTCGCGCCGAAGAAGCCGCCAAGGCCGCTCGCCCTTACACGGAGCGGATGGAGGCGGTGCTCGCCAATCTCTCCGCTTCGGCGAAGGACAATCCGAACGCGCCGAAACTCTTGCGCGGAACGGGGCAAGAAAAAACGCATCTCATGATCGTCGCGACCGCCGATAAGGGCCTTTGCGGCGCGTTCAACTCCTCGATCGTCCGGCTCGCGCGCGAGCGCATCGTCAAACTTCAGAGTGAGGGGAAGACGGTCAAGATCGTCACCGTCGGCCGAAAGGGCAACGATCAGCTGAAGCGGCTTTACGGCGACCTCATCGTCTGGAAGACCGACTTTACGCAAATTCGCTCAATCGGCTTCGCGCAGGCGCAGGAAATCGCCGACAAGGCGCTCGCCATGTTCGACGCCGGCGAGTTCGACGTCGCGACGATCTTCTACGGAAAATTCAAGTCGGTCGTCAGTCAGGTTCCGACCGCACAGCAGATCATCCCCGCCGTTGCGCCGGAAGGCGCAACGCCGCCCGATCTTAAAGGCGCCGTTTACGAATACGAGCCGGAAGAGGCGGATATCCTCAAAGCGCTCTTGCCGCGCTACGCCGCCGTGCAAGTCTTTCGCGCGCTTCTTGAAAACGTCGCGTCGGAACAGGCGGCCTCGATGACCGCGATGGACAATGCGACGCGAAACGCCGGCGACATGATCGACGGGCTCACCTTGCAATATAACCGCGCGCGCCAGGCCCAGATCACCAAGGAACTGATCGAAATCATCTCGGGCGCCGAAGCGCTCTAGGACGAATAAGCGAAGGAACGAAACATGAGCAAGGAAGGCCGCATCAGTCAGGTCATCGGCGCCGTCGTCGACGTTGAGTTCGACGATCACCTGCCGGCGATCCTCAACGCGCTGGAGACGATGAACGGCAAGAACCGTTTGGTCCTCGAAGTCGCGCAGCATCTCGGGCAAAACGCCGTCCGGACGATCGCGATGGACTCGTCGGAAGGTCTCGTTCGCGGCCAGAAGGTGACGGACACCGGCGCGGCGATCTCGGTTCCAGTCGGCGACGGCACCTTGGGGCGAATCATGAACGTCATCGGCGAGCCGGTTGACGAGGCGGGCCCGGTCGAGCACAAGGCGCGCCGCGCCATCCACCAGGAAGCGCCGCCCTTCACCGACCAGTCGACGGAAGCGGAAATTCTCGTCACCGGCATCAAGGTCGTGGATCTTCTTTGCCCCTACGCGAAGGGCGGCAAGATCGGCCTCTTCGGCGGCGCGGGCGTCGGCAGGACCGTCTTGATCCAGGAGCTGATCAACAACATCGCGAAAGTGCACGGCGGCTATTCAGTGTTCGCCGGCGTCGGCGAGCGCACGCGCGAAGGCAACGATCT
>Ga0073934_10002625_pt1 | contig 36461 bp, 34 predicted proteins | sample LarsenN4metaG_FD_76834 | JGI IMG/M metagenome (GOLD analysis project Ga0073934, IMG submission 76834) | Hot spring sediment bacterial and archeal communities from British Columbia, Canada, to study Microbial Dark Matter (Phase II) - Larsen... ... | reverse complement strand
GCAGAAGATGCGCGGCGCGGGCTGCGACACGGTGGTGATGGGCACGATCATCCGCGAGACCATCGGCACCATCGCCACCGCGCGCAAGCTCGGCTGGAACCCGGAGTTCATCGGCACCACGGCGTCCTACGACGGCATCATCGCGAAACTGGGCGGGCCGGCGGTGAACGGCTTTTATTCCACCTGCCAGATCAGCTTCCCCTACGAGGACGACGCCTCGAAGAACGTGCGCGACTGGTACCGCCGCTACAAGGAAAAGTTCAAGGAGGATCCGACGCTTTTCTCCGCGTACGGCTATGTGATCATCAACATGTTCGCCGCCGCCGCCGAAAAGGCGGGCCCGAACCTGACGCCCGAGACTCTGAACAAGGCGCTGGAGAGCCTCACGCTCCCGCGCGACATGTTCGGCGGCCCCGAGCAGAGCTTCGGCCCGAACAAGCACCTCGGGACCAACCGCGTCAAGCTCTGCCAGATCCAGAACGGCCGCTGGGTGAGCGTGACCGATTACTTCGACTGAGGCGGTCGCACGCCGCGAGAACGGCGCCCGCGGGCGCCGTTTTCGTTTTCAGCCGACGACGTAGGCGGCGGCGCCGGTGGCGATGAGCTCGCCGGCGTCGTTGTGCAGCTCCATGTGGGTGACGGCGATGCGGCTGCCCTTCCGGACGATGCGCGCGGTGGCGACGAAATACTTGCCGCGCCCGGGCCTGAGGTAGTCCACCCGCAGGTCAATGGTGCCCATGTTGGGAAACGAAGTGGGCACGCTGTCCATCGCGGCGACGAGGTTGAGCATGATAACGAAGCCCCCGGCGACATCCAGCGTCGCGGAAATCACGCCCCCGTGCAGGATCTGGCGCGTCGGGTTGCCGACCAGTTCCGGCCGCATGTCGAAGCGCAGCTTCGGCGCCTCCGGGTCGAACGACTCGACCTTGAGGCCCAACACCTTGTTGAAGGCGATGTATTCCTCCATCACCTTGCGCATCAGCGGCTGGAGCGCCTTGAGCTTGAGCGGCGTCACGGCAGCCACCCAAGCTGCTTGGCGGCGAGGTCCTTCATGATCTCGGTCGAGCCTCCTCCGATCTGCATCACCTTCGCCTCGCGGTAGATGCGCTCGGCGCGCGAGCCGCGTACGAACCCGGCGCCGCCCAGCACCTGCACCGCGCCGTCGGCGCATGCCTGCATCGCGTCGGTGGCGACGTTCTTCAGCATCGCGAGCCGGGCGATCCAGCGCGGTTCGCGCGGCGCCTCGGCGAGGCGCCAGGCGGTGTCGTAGAGCAGCGCCCGCGCCGCGTCAATGCGCGCCTGCATGTCCACCAGGCGGTGGCGGATCGCCTGATGCGCGATGAGGGGTGATCCGAACGTCTTCCTCTCGCGCGCCCAGGCGAGCGCGTCTTCCAGACACGCCTGCGCGAAGCCGACGGCGCCGGCGGCGATCGCGAGCCGCTCTGCGTTGAAGTTGAGCATGATGGCGCGAAACCCCCTGTTTTCCTCGCCGATCAGGTTCGCCGCCGGCACTCGAACGCCGTCGAAGCGAAGGAGCGCGGTGTCAGAGCACCACCAGCCCATTTTCTTCAGCGGCGTGCGCGTGAATCCGGCCCGGTCGCGCTCGATGAGAAGGAGCGAGACCCCGCTCGCGCCCGGGCCGCCTGTTCTCACCGCCACCGTGTAGTAGTCGGCGCGCATGCCGGAGGTGATGAACGCCTTTTCCCCGTCCACCACGTACTCGCCGCCCTCGCGCCGGGCGCGCGTGGCGAGGTTCGCCACGTCCGAGCCGCCTCCGGGCTCTGCGATCGCGAGGGCGCTGATTTTCTCGCCCGAAAGGATTTCGGGAAGCACCCGGCGCTTGAGCTCGTCGCTTCCGACCGCGGCGATCGGCGGCGCGCCGATCGTGTGCGAAAAGAGGCTCGCCGAAAGGCCGCCCACTCCCGCCTGCGCGAACTCTTCGGCGCAAATGATGCGGTAGAAGTGATCGGCGGGCGTTCCGCCGTACTCCTCGGGAAAGCCGATGCCGAGGAGTCCTGCCGCGGCCGCCGTGCGATAGAGCTCGCGCGGAAACTCGCCCGCTTCGTCCCATTCGGCCGCATGAGGCGCGATCTCGCGCGCGACGAACCGCCGCACCGAGTCGCGGAAGGCCTCGTGTTCGGCGGTGAGCGCCGGATGCGCCCTCATGGCGCGCCCTCGCGCTGGAACTCGATGAGGAGCTGCCCGGGGGTCACCTGCGCGCCCCGCTCGACATGCACCGTTTTCACCCGCAGCGCCGCGGGCGCGGCGAGCACGTGCTCCATCTTCATCGCCTCGATGACCACGAGCGGCGCACCAGCCTCGACCGCCTCGCCCGCGCGCGCGGCGACGGCGACCACCCGGCCGTTCATCGGCGATGCGAGCGTGGCGCCGTCGAAAGCGGCGCCGCGGCGCGTCGGGGGCGCATGGATCGTGTTTGCGAAGCTGAAGCTCTCGCCGCGCCAACCGAAGTGCACCATAGCGCCTTCGAGAGCGAAAACGACCGGTTCCACGGCGCCGCCGGCTATCCGGACCCCGTACCGGTTCGCCCCCGCCGGCGCAAGCGAAACCCGGAATTCGCGATCGCCGACCGAGGCGACGAAGCCCCCTTCTTCGCGCCGCAGGGCGATGTCGGCGTCGCCCAGACGCAGGCGCATCAGACGCGCCGGATTGTTGCTCCACGAATTCCACTCGCCGTGGCCCGCGCTTGTCGCGACGAGCGCCCCCCCGATCGCACGGGCCGCGTCGGCGTCGGGCCCCGCGGGCGCGGAAAAGCGCGAAAGGAAATCGGTCGCGGCTCTTCCGGCGGCGAAATCCGGGTCGCGCAATACCGCGGCGAGGAACGCCTTGTTGGTGGGAAGCCCCAGGCAGACCGTGTCTTCCAGCGCCCGCGCAAGTCGCAGCCGTGCCTCATCGCGCGTTTGCGCATGCGCGATGAGTTTGGCGAGCATGGAGTCGTAGTACGGCGGCACGGCCGCACCCGATTCGAGCGCATGATCCACCCGCACGCCTGCGGCCGGCTCCCAGAGCGCGATCCGCCCCGCCTGCGGCAGGAATTCGCGCGCCGGATCCTCGGCGCACAGCCGCGCCTCGATCGCGTGGCCGGAGAACCGCACTTCCTCCTGTGCCAGCGGCAGCGGCTCGCCGGCCGCGACGCGCAACTGCCATTCGACGAGATCGAGGCCGGTGCGCGCCTCGGTGACCGGATGCTCGACCTGGAGCCGCGTGTTCATCTCCATGAACCAGAAGCGGCCGTCCTCCTCCAGCAGGAACTCGACCGTGCCCGCGCCGACGTATCCCGCGGCGCGTGCGACCGCCACCGCCGCCTCGCCCAGCTTCTCGCGCAGGCGCTCGTCCACCGCGGGTGAAGGCGATTCCTCGATGAGCTTCTGATGGCGGCGCTGCACCGAGCAGTCGCGCTCGCCGAGATGGATGCAGCGGCCCTGACGGTCTGCGAAGATCTGCACTTCCACATGGCGCGCGCGCTCCAGCGCCGGCTCGACGAGCAGCCGTCCGTCGCCGAACGCATGCTCGGCCTCCGAGCGCGCCACCTCGCAGGCGGCGGCAAGCTCGCTCCTGTCGCGCGCCAACCGCATCCCTCGACCGCCGCCGCCGGCGGCGGCCTTGATCATCACCGGAAAGCGCACCGCGGGATCGTCCGGACTCCAGCTCGGCAGCACCGGAACACCGGCGGCGCGCGCGAGCTCTTTTGCGTTCGCCTTGTCGCCCATGGCGCGGATCGCGGCCGCCGGCGGCCCCACCCAGACTCGGCCCGCGCGTTCCACCGCCTCGGCGAAGGCGGCGCTCTCGGCGAGAAACCCGTAGCCCGGGTGCACTGCCTCGCCCTCGGCGGCAAGGATCGCCGGGATGTTGAGATAGGACTCGGCGGGGCTCGGTCCCCCCAGCCGCACCGCGGCGTCGGCTGCGCGCACGTGCGGCGATTCGCGATCGGCGTCCGAGTACACGGCGATCGTGCGCAGGCCCATGCGGCGCGCGGTGCGGATCACGCGCAGCGCGATCTCGCCGCGGTTGGCGATGAGGAGCGAGCGGAACGCCACGGGCGCTACCGCCGGCGCGGGAGGATGCCCATGTGCTTGCAGATGATGCCGAGCATCACTTCGTCGGCGCCGCCGCCGATCGAGGCGAGCCTCCCGTCGCGCCAGGCGCGCGAGACCGGGTTCTCCCACGTGTATCCCATGCCGCCCCAGAACTGAAGGCAGGTGTCGGCGACCGTGCGCGCAAGGCGCCCGGCCTTCAGCTTCGCCATAGAGGCGAGCAAGGTCACGTCCTCGCCGCGCACGAGGGCGTCCACCGCGCGATGGACGAGCGAGCGCAGGCACTCGACCTCGGTCTGGCATTCGGCGAGCTTGAAGTGCACCCACTGCTGGTCGAGTACCGTCGAGCCGAAGAGCTTGCGCTCGCGGGTGTAGGCGATCGTCTCGTCAATGCAGCGCTGCAGGCCCTGGATCTTCGAGGCCGCGGCCCACAGGCGCTCCTCCTGGAATTGCTCCATCTGATAGATGAAGCCCATGCCTTCCTCGCCGATGCGGTAGCGCTGCGGCACGCGCACATCGTCGAAGTGAATGACGCCGGTGTCGGAGGACCACATGCCGATCTTCTTCAGCTTCTTCGCGATCGTCACGCCCTTCGTCTTCATCGGCAGGCAGATGAGCGACTTGTTCTTGTGCGGGGGGCCGTCGGAGGTGTTGGCGAGCAGGCACATCCAGTCGGCCTGCAGGCTGTTGGTGATCCACATCTTGCCGCCGTTGATGACGTAGTCGCCGCCGTCCTTGCGCGCGGTCGTGCGGATCGAGGCGACGTCGGAGCCCGCGCCGGGCTCCGATACGCCGATGCAGGCGACATACTCGCCGGAGATCGAGGGGGCGAGGAACTCCTTCTTCAGCTCGTCGGAACCGTGGCGTGCAAGGGCGGGCGTCGCCATGTCGGTCTGCACCCCGATCGCCATCGGCACGCCGCCGCAGCGGATGTGGCCGAGCGTCTCGGCCATCACCATCGCGTACGACCAGTCCAGACCCGAGCCGCCATACTCAACCGGCTTGGTGAGCCCGAGAAAGCCGAGCGCACCCATCTTGCGGAAGAGCTCATGGGCCGGAAACTGCTCGGCCTCCTCCCATTCGTCCACGTAGGGATTGATTTCGTTGTCAATGAAGCGCTTGAGGTTGCGCCTCAGTTCCTCGTGCTCATGAGTGAGTTGCATCCGGGGCCTCGCCGAGGTCGAATCGCGGCCGGCGCCGGCTGGCGCCGGCCGCGGCCCCGAATGGTACTTCGACCGCGGGCGCGCCGCGCGTCCGGTTCGCCGCCGCGCGCCTCGCGGCCTGCTATTGCGGCGCGATTTTCGCGTCGCGCACCACGGTGGCCCACTTGGACGCTTCGGCGCGCAGGAAGGCGCCGAATTCCGCGGGCCCGAGCGCCGGCGTCGCCGGGATGAATGTGGCCTTGCGCAGCCGCTCGCCGGCCTCGGCATCGCCGAAGGCGGCGGAGAGGGCACCGTGCAGGCGATCGCGAACCTGCGCCGAAACCCCGCGCGGCAGCACGACGCCCAGCCAGTCCCCGACATTGAAGTCCGCGAGACCGGCCTGCGCCATGGTGGGAAGCTCGGGAAGCTGCGGCAGCCTTTCCGCGGTGGTCACCGCAAGGGCCTTTACCTTGCCCGACTGGATCTGTCCGATCGCGGAAGAAGCGGTCGCGAACATGAACGCGACCTCGCCGGTCGCCACCGCCAGCACCGCCGGCGGCGCGCCCTTGTACGGCACGTGCGTCACCGGAACGCCGGTGCGCATGCGGAACATCTCGCCCGCGAGGTGTCCGGGGCTGCCGACGCCGCCCGACGAATAGGGTGTCGGCGTCGTCCGCGCCTTGAGCGCCTGCACGAGCGCAGGGACGCTCTCGGCGCCGATACCCGGATGCACGATGAGGATGTTGCTCGGATGGGCGTACATCCCGACCGGCTCGAAATCCGCGAACAGGTCGTAGCCCCGGTTCGGGATGATGGATTCGTTCGCGGCCGCCGCCACGTTGATCATGGCCGCGGTGAACCCGTCGGGCTTTGCGCTCCGCACTGCGGCCAGCGCGACCGCGCCACCGGCGCCGGGCTTGTTCTCGATGACCACGGTGTGCCCGAGTTCGCGCTGCAACCGGTCCATCACGATGCGCAAGGCGATGTCGAACACGCCCCCCGGCGGACCTCCGACGACGAAACGCACCGGAGCCTGGGCGAGGACCACCGTCCAAGGTGCGAGCAGGAGTGCAAGGGCGCTGGTCCAGCGAGCACAGCGGATGTGAAAGCTCATGAGGTTCCTCCTTGCGTGGTCAGGTTTGGGCTCCGATCGCGGCGCCGCGCCGTCCGGGGATCTGGGCGCCGCCGGCGACATAGAGGTTCTCGCCGGTGATGAACGACGCGCCGGGCGCGCAAAAAAGCGCCACCGCGCACGCCACCTCTTCGGGCTCGCCCGCGCGGCCGGCGTAGCTCGCGCTGCGCGAAAACTCCTCCCACTCGCCGCCCTTTTCCCGCCGCCAGGCGTTGCGCTCGGTGCGGATGAGGCCGGGCGAGACGTTGTTGAGCGTCACGCCGCTCGCGGCGTAGCGGCACGCGAGTCCCCGAATGAGGCTGTAGTGCGCGGCTTTCATCGCGCCGTAGACCGGGAGTGTGGCAAGCGGTGCCGCCTGCACGATGCTGCCGATCGTCACCACCCGCCCGAAGCCCCGGCGCGCCATCTCCGGCACCACAGCGTTGAGCAGCCGGACGGTGGCCTTGAAGTTGGTCTCGATGACCGCGTCCATGTCTTCCTCGCGCACCTGCTCGAGCGTCGCGTGGATCGAGCGCGCGGCGTTGACCACCAGCACGTCTATCGGCCCGAGGGCCGCGATCGCCGGGCGCACCAGCGCTTCCACGATGTCCCGGCGGGCGACGTCCACGTCGAACGCCGCCGCACGCCGGCCGAGCGCGCGAAGCTCCGACACCACCGCGTCGGCCGCTTCGGCGTCCGCGAGGTGATTCACGGCGACGTCGGCGCCCATCTGGCCGAGCACGCGGGCGATCGCCGCGCCGATGCCGCGCGAGGCGCCGGTGACGAGCGCGGTACGTCCTGCGAGCGAGAACATCGCGCCGAAGTCGGTGGCGGTCGGAGTCATGGCGCCCGTCATCCCGTTACACCGGCACGAGGTAGTCGCGCATACGGTCGGGTTCCACCCTCAACCCCAGACCCGGCGCATCGCCGAGGTCGAGCACGCCATCGTTCACCCCGATCTCGAGAAGCGCGTCGCGCACGGGGTTCTCGCCCGCGCCGAATTCGAGCATGCCGTCGGCGCTGCCCGATGCCGCAAGCACGTGCGCCGAAGCGAGCACGCCGGGGGCACCTGAGAACATGTGCGGGCAGTAGCGCAGGCCTTCGGCGACCGCCCGCCGCGCGAGCGCGAGGCAACCGGAGACACCGCCCCATTTGGTGACGTCGGGCTGGATCACACCCAGGACCTTCGCACGCAGCGCGGCTTCAAGGGCCGCATCCGAAAGAAGGTTTTCTCCTCCCGCAAGCGGCATCGGCGCGGCCTGCGCCAGACGGCGCCAGGTCTCGATCGGCGCATCGGCCGGGATCGGCTCCTCCAGCCATGCCAGATGAAATCGCGCCAGCTCACCGACGGTGGCGATCGCCGCCTCCGGCTCCCAGCTCGAATTGACGTCGAGCATCAGCTCGCAGGAGTCGCCGACCAGATCGCGCACCGGTCCGACCGTCGCGATGTGATCGGCGATGGAGCCGGAGGAGTGCAGCTTGAAGGCGCGGAACCCGTGCTCAAGGCAGCGCTCGATCGCCGCACGCGCCTCGATGGCGCGCCCGAGGCTCGCGTAGGCGCGAACGGCGCCGCTTGTGCCCCCGAGCATCCGCCAGAGCGGAACTCCGGCGCGCCGAGCGAAAAGATCGTGCAGGGCGATGTCCACGCCGGCGATCGCGGCGGCGATCGGGCCGGGCTCGCCCGACTGGATGCGCAGGATCGCCGTCGCCGCTTCCAGGTGCACGCGCGCCTGCGCTGGATCGGTCAGGGCACGCGCTTTCAGGAGCGGAGCGATCACCTCGCGCACGAGGCGCGCCCGGTGCAAGATGCCGAAGCGCGGGAAATTGCACCAGACCTCGCCCCAGCCCTCGGCGCCGTCGGCGTCGCGCACGCCGACGAGCAGGCTCACGTGACTGCCGATCGGTCCCATGGGCGTCGCAACGGATCGGGGGAACGGCGCCTCCAGCGCCAGCGTGCGGACTTCGACGATGCGTACCGGAGCCGGCGATACCGGTGACGCGGCGGCTTGCGCGTGCATACGTTCGGATTGTAAGCGGCGCCCCATATGGTTCAATTATGAAAATGCGATCGAATCCTCTCGAAAAGTTATGAGGCGAGCGCCCCCGGCAAACCCGCAGGCGCGGCAGGCCGCCGCACCCCGCGCGCGCTATCGTCTCGATCGTCTGCGGCTCCGCCATCTACGGCTGCTGGAGCTCATCGAGCGCGAAGGCTCGCTCGGAGCGGCTGCACGCGCGCTCGGGACAAGCCAGCCCGCCGCGACGCTGCTTCTGCGGGAGCTGGAGACGGTGTTCGGTGTCCGGCTCGTCGAACGCACCGCGCGTGGCGGCCGCCTGGCCGAGGCCGGGCGAAGGGCGAAAGAGCGCCTGGCGGTCGCGCTGGCGTCGGTCGAGCGCGCGCTGGAGGCGGCCGGGGCTTCGGAACCGGGTCCGGCGCTGCGCATCGGCTGCTCGCAGGCGGCCGGGGTGAGCGTGCTGCCCGCTGCGCTCGCCCGGCTGGAGGCCGAGGGCGGGCTCGGCCGGATCCAAATGCGCGAGGGACGCGCGCAGGAGCTTCTTCGCGATCTCTGCGCGGGCGAACTCGACTGCATGATCGGATGGATGGACGAGTCGCTCGCCGCGACTGCGCCGCTCGACATGCTGCGCATCGAGCCGCTCCGGCTCGGCCGCATGCAGGTGGTGGCATCGCCGTCGCATCCGCTCGCACGCAAACGCGCGCCGGTCGTCGAGGACCTCCTCCGGTGGGGATGGATCGTGCCGCCGGAGGGCTCGCGGACTCGCGCCGCCTACGTGCGGCTGTTTCTGAACGCGGGGCTTGCGGCGCCTCCGGTCAGCGTCGAGTGCGCCGCCCTGCACACGATGCTGCGGATCGTGAGCGCGACCCGACTGCTCGCGGTGGCGCCGGATGTCGCGGTGGAGCAGTATCGCCGGCTCGGGCTGGTGGTCGCGCTGAAAGGCCGCTCGCTCCGCCTCGGCAGCGAGCCGTTCGCGGTGGTCACGCGGCGAGACAGCGACGCTCTGGCGGCCGTGCGGCGGCTGCGCGAGGCGCTGCTCGCCGCGCAAGCCGCCGATTTACGGCCGCGCGACCCCGAACTGCACCGGCCGCAGCGCGCGTGAGTCGGCGTCGCGGCGAATGGAAAGCGCGAAACCGAATACGTGGTGGTTGTCACGGAGGTGCTTGACGCCGTCCGCGGACATTCAGACGACCTCGATGAGTTTTTCCCCCGCTTGCAACCGACGGACGATTTCGGGAAGCAACGGTTCGAGCCAGCGCCGCAACTGCGAGTTGGTCGCATTGCCCAGCCGCAACCAGACAACTGATGCGTGCTCGGAAGCGAGCACCGCGCGCAGGGCGAAATCTTCATCCTTGGTCACGATGACGGAACCCGTGCGCAGGGCAAACCGCGAAATCTCCTCGTCATCGGCCCGGTTCCCGGGGGTATCGCAAACATGGGTGGCCTGGTGGCCTTGTTCTCGCAACCACACCGCCAATCCCGGCGGCAGGTTCGCGTCCACCAGAAATTTCATGCCGTACGGGCGGGCAGCACGCTGTGGTCGAGGTACGCCGCCGAATAGGCCACGGCCGCGCGGATGTCGTCAGGCTCGAGGTACGGGTAGTCGCGCAGGATCTCCTCTTCGCGTGTTCCTGCCGCGAGCATGTCGAGGATGTCTTGCACGCGCACGCGCATTCCTCGAATGCAGGGCCGCCCGCCGCACTTCCCGGGCTCGATGGTGATCCGTTTGAGCAGTTCGGCGTTCATGAGGCAACCGATCCTATCACTCGACAACGCCATCGGTGTGGAGTGGCCGATATACCGGCCCGCTCACGGCCGCGCGACCCCGAACTGCACCGGCCGCAGCGCGCGTGAGTCGGCGTCGCGACAGACCGAGAGGGCGAAGCCGAGGACGTTCCTCGTATCCCGCGGGTCAATGACGCCGTCGTCGAGCAGGTGGGCGCTGGTGACGAATGCGCTCGACTGGCGCTCGAAGTTCTCGATGATCCTCTTCTTCAGGGCGTCTATTTTCGCCTGGTCCACCGGCTCGCCGCGGCGCTTCGCGCCCGCCTCCATCACGATCGCCATGGTGAGCGCGGCCTGCTCGGCGCCCATCACCGCGGTCTGCGCGTTCGGCCAGGAAAACACGAACCTCGGGTTGTAGGCGCGCCCGCACATGCCGTAGTTGCCGGCGCCGAAGGACGCGCCGCACATCAGGGTGATCTGCGGCACGTTGGCGTTGGAGACCGCCTGGATCATCTTCGAGCCGTGCTTGATCATGCCGGCTTCCTCGGATGCCCTGCCGACGATGTAGCCGGTGGTGTTCTGCAGATAAAGGATCGGCAGCCCCGCCTGGCAGCAGCTCTGGATGAAGTGCGTCGCCTTGGTGGCCCCCGCGGGGTCGAGCGGCCCGTTGTTGGTCACGATGCCCACGCGAAACCCCTGCACCGCGGCATGCCCGCACACGGTTGCCGGCCCGTAGTCGGGCTTGAAGTCGAGAAAATCGGAATCGTCCACGATGCGCGCGATCGCTTCGCGCATGTCCACGGGCTTTCTGTAGTCCGCCGGCATCACTCCGAGCAGCTCCTCGGCGGGATAGCGCGGAGGTCTTCCGCCCGGCGGCGCGCCGCTTTTCCAGTCAAGACGCGCGAGCACCTCGCGCGCGATCCGCACGCCATCGGCGTCATCCTCGGCGAGGTATTCGCCAAGGCCCGAGACGTGCGTGTGCATGACCGCGCCGCCAAGTTCCTCGTCGGTCGCGATCTCGCCGGTGGCGGCCTTGAGCAGCGGCGGCCCGGCAAGAAACGCCTTGGCGCGCCCGCGCACCATGATCACGTAGTCCGAGAGCCCCGGCATGTAGGCGCCGCCGGCGGTGGACGAGCCGTGCACCACGGTGACAACCGGAATGCCCGCCGCCGAAAGGCGGGCGAGGTTGTAGAAGATCGCGCCACCGTGGATGAAGCCTTCGACGCGGTACTTGAGGAGGTTCGCGCCGGCCGATTCGACGAGGTGCACGAACGGCAGGCGGTTTTCCAGCGCGATCGCCTGCGCGCGAAGAAGTTTCTCGCGCCCCATGTGCTGGATGGCACCGGCGTCAATTCCGGAATCGCTCGCCACCACCATGCAGCGCACGCCGGCCGTATAGCCGATGCCGGCGATCATGCCGCCGCCCGGAATGGACTTCTCCGGGTCCGGGTCGTCGAGGCAGTAGCCCGCAAGCGATGAAAGCTCGAGCCACGGGGCGCCCGGATCGAGGAACCTTGCGATCCGCTCGCGAGGCAGGAGCTGGCCGCGCCGGTCAAAAAGCGGCTTTGCCTTTTCGGACTCGCGGCGCGTGCGCTCTTCCAGCGCCCGCAGGCGCGCAACGAGGCCCAGCATGTGCTCGCGGTTGCGCCGGAACGCTTCCGACTGCGTGTCGAGCCGGGACTGAAAGATGGGCATCAGCCGAGCACGCGCGGCTTTGCCGCGAGATGAAAGCCGTTGAACTCTGGCGTCGGCGTGCGATTTGCTACCGGCCGACCTTGCTTGACGCTCGGCACCGCGCCGTCCACGCGCAGGCAGGCGCCGGAAATGAACGCGGCGGCGGGCGAAAGCAGAAACACGATCGCGGCCGAGACCTCCGATTCGGTGCCCAGGCGCGCAAGCGGCACGCGCGCGGGGAGCCCGCGGATGTGCTCGGCCATCTCGGCCGGATACTGGTCCAAGCCGCTGGAGGCGATCCAGCCTGGCGCCACCGCGTTCACGCGCACCGGCGCCCATTCGAAGGCGGCGGTCTCGGTGAAGTTGAGCATCCCGGCGCGCGCCGCCCCGGAGTGCCCCATGCCGGGCATGCCGTACCACATGTCGGCGATGATGTTGACGATGGCCCCCGAGGCCGCCTTCTTCATCCACTGCGTGTAGCACTCGCGCGCCATCAGGAAACCGCCGGTGAGATTGGTGCGCACCACGGCATCCCAGCCTTTGGCGCTGATCGCCTCCAGCGGGGCGGCGAACTGGCCGCCCGCGTTGTTGACGAGGAAGTCCAGCCGGCCGAAGTCGGCGAGCGCGTTTGAAACGGCGCTGCGCACCGCCTCCTCCTCGCGGATGTCGCAGGCGTAGCAGCGTGCTTCGCCGCCGGCCGCGGCAATTTCCTCGCGCACCCGCTCCAGTTTCTCGATTTTCCGCCCGACGAGCGCGACCCGGGCACCGAGCGCGGCGAGCTCATGCGCCGTGCAGCGACCGATGCCGGAGCCGGCGCCGGTGACGATGCCCGCGCAGCCGGCGAGGAGGCCGGAACGAAACACGGAGCGGTAGTGTGCGGGCGTCATCGGGAATGCAAGCTTACCAAGCGACGGCGCCGCGCGCGCCGCCGCGTGCACGGCTCCGTTTCATGCGCACGGCGCCCGGTGAACGCAAGCTTCGACTAGAATCGTTCATCCTCTTCGAGGCCGTTTCCGTGATCCCCCGCACCCTCTTCAAGCCCGAGCACGAGACCTTCCGCGAAAGCGTGCGGCGCTTTCTCGAGGCGGAAGTGAAGCCGCACGACGAGCGCTGGCAGGAGCAGGGATACGTGGACAAGTCGGTGTGGCGCAAGGCGGGCGAGCACGGCTTTCTTTGCATGAGCATGCCGGAGGAGTACGGCGGCGCGGGCGCCGACCGGCTCTTCAGCGTGGTGCTGATGGAGGAGCAGGCGCGCATCAACAACTCCTCGCTCGGATGGGGTCTGCACTCCGAAATCGTCGCGCCTTACCTCCTTCACTACGGAAGCGAGGTAGTGAAGCGCAAGTACCTGCCGAAGATGGCCTCCGGCGAGATGATCGGCGCGATCGCGATGAGCGAGCCGGGCGCGGGTTCCGACCTTCAGGCGGTGAAGACCACCGCGGTGCGAAAGGGCGACCGTTACATCGTCAACGGGTCGAAAACCTTCATCACCAACGGCTGGAACTGCGATCTCGTCATCGTGGTGGCGAAGACCGATCCGTCGAAGGGCGCCAAGGGCACGAGCCTCATCGTGGTGGACACCTCGATGAAGGGCTTCAGCAAAGGAAAGCGCCTGAAGAAGATGGGCCTCAAGGGCCAGGACACGGCGGAACTCTTCTTCGACAACGTCGAGGTGCCGGCGGAGAACCTGCTCGGGCAGGAGGGCAACGGCTTCATCTACCTGATGCAGGAGCTGCCCTGGGAGCGGCTGCAGATCGCGATCGCAGCGGCGGCGAAATCCGAGGCCGCACTCGACTGGACGATCCAGTACGTCAACGAGCGGCGTGCGTTCGGCAGGCCGGTCGCGAGCTTTCAGACCACGCGCTTCCGGCTCGCCGAGGTCGCGACCCAGGTGCAGGTGATGCGGGTGTTCGTGGACCGCTGCATCGAGCTGATGATGCAAGGCACGCTCGACACCGTCACCGCTTCGATGGCGAAGTACTGGGCCTCGGAGATGGAAAACCGGGTGGTGGACGAGTGCCTGCAGCTTCACGGCGGCTACGGGTACATGTGGGAGTTCCCAATCGCGCAGGCCTACGTGGACGCGCGCGTGCAGCGCATCTACGGCGGCACCAACGAGATCATGAAGGAAGTGATCTCGCGCTCGCTCGGGCTCTCGGAAAAATAGGGTCGGACCCCGGTCTGACCCAGATCGGAGGTGAACGATGGCTGAAGCGATGATCTTCGACGCGATCCGCACCCCGCGCGGGCGCGGGAAATCGAGCGGCGCGCTGCACGAGGTGAAGCCGATCGCGCTGCTCGCCGGAATCCTGAAGGAGCTGCAACAGCGGCACGACCTCGACACTTCGCAGGTGGACGACGTCGTGATGGGGTGCGTGACGCCGGTGGGCGAGCAGGGAAGCTGCATCGCCAAGACTGCGGCGCTCGCCGCCGGCTGGGACTTCCGCGCCTCGGGCGTGCAGCTCAACCGCTTCTGCGCCTCGGGGCTGGAAGCGGTCAACATGGCGGCGCAGAAGGTTCGCTCGGGGTGGGAGGATCTCGTCGTCGCCGGTGGGGTGGAGTCCATGTCCCGCGTCCCGCTCGGCACCGACCGCGGCCCCTGGGCGTGCGACCCCGAGACGGCGTTCGACACCGCGTTCATCCCGCAGGGAATCAGCGCCGACCTGATCGCGACGCTGGAAGGCTTCTCGCGCGAGGACGTGGACGCCTACGCGCTCCGTTCGCAGCAGCGCGCGGCGGCGGCGCGCGAAGCGGGCCGTTTCGCGCGCTCGATCGTGCCGGTCAAGGACGCGCTCGGCGACGTCATCCTCGACCATGACGAACTGATCCGCCCGCAGACGACGATGGAGGCGCTCGCCTCGCTCAAGCCCTCCTTCGAGGCCGTGGGCGAGATGGGCTACGACGCGGTGGCGATCCAGCGCTATCCGCAGGTCGAGCGCATCCGGCACGTGCACACGGCAGGCAACTCCTCCGGCATCGTGGACGGCGCCGCCGCGGTGCTGATCGGCTCCGAGGAAAAGGGGCGGGAACTTGGACTCACTCCCCGGGCGCGGGTGGTCGCGACGGCGCTCTCGGGTTCGGACCCCACCATCATGCTCACCGGCCCGATGCCTGCGGCGCGCAAGGCGCTCGCCAAGGCGAAGATGCGTATCGAGCAGATTGACCTGTTCGAGGTGAACGAAGCCTTCGCCGTGGTGCCGATGAAGTTCATGAGGGAGATGCAGGTGCCGGAGGAGATCGTCAACGTCAACGGCGGCGCGATCGCGATGGGGCATCCGCTCGGCGCGACCGGGGCGATGATCCTCGGCACGCTCCTCGATGAGCTGGAGCGCCGGAAATTGCGCTATGGCTTGGCGACGCTGTGCGTCGGCGGCGGCATGGGCATCGCCACCATCATCGAGCGGCTCTGATGAGCGCGGCCTCGCCGATCCGCTGGCAAAAGGACGCCGAAGGCATCGTCACGCTCGTTTTCGACGCGCCCGACGCCGCGGTCAACACCATGACCGCGGCCTGGCAGCAGGCGTTCGCCGAGTCGGTCGAGCGCCTTGAGCGGGAAAAAGCCGACACGCGCGGTGTGATCCTCGCCTCGGCCAAGAAGACGTTCTTTGCCGGCGCGGAGCTGAAGGACGTGCTCGCCTTCGGGCCGCAGGACGGTCCGAAGGTGTTCCGCTGGGTCGAGGACGTGAAGCGGCATATGCGCGCGCTTGAAAAGCTCGGCGTGCCGGTGGTCGCGGTGATCGAAGGCGCGGCGCTCGGCGGCGGCTGGGAGCTCGCGCTCTGCGCTCATTGCCGCCTCGTGCTCGATGACGATTCGATCCGTCTCGGGCTGCCGGAAGTGACGCTCGGCCTGCTGCCGGGCGCGGGCGGGGTCACCAAGATGACGCGGCTGCTGGGACTGCAAGGGGCGTTTCCCTATCTCGTCGAGGGGCGCACGATGTCGCCGAAGGAGGCGGCCAAGCTCGGGCTGATTCAGGGGCTCGCCGGCACCCGCGAGGAACTCTTTCGCATGGCGCGCGAATGGATCCGCGCGAACCCCTCGCCGAAGCAGCCGTGGGACGATGAAAACTGGCGCATGCCGGGCGGAGGGCCGTCGAACCCGAAGATCTCGCAGATGCTCGCGATCGCGCCGGCGATGGTGGTGGAAAAAACCCGCGGCCTGTACCCGGCGCCGAAGGCGATCCTCGCGGCGATGGTCGAGGGCGCGCACGTGGACTTCGACACGGCGCTGCGCATCGAGTCGCGCTATCTCGCACGCCTTGCCGTCTCGCCGGTCGCGAAGAATCTGATCCGGCTCTTCTTCGACCGCACCGCGATCCGCTCCGGCGCCTCGCGCCCGAAGGATGTGCCGAAGTGGAAGGCGGCGAAGGTCGGCATCCTCGGCGCCGGCATGATGGGCGGGGGAATCGCCTATGCCAACGCCGTGCGCGGGATTCCCTGCGTGCTGAAGGACGTGTCGCTGGAAAAAGCGCAGGCGGGCCGCGACTACACCGCGAAAGTGATGGAAAGGCGCAAGAAGGACCCGGCGCCGGCGCTCGCGCTGATCACGCCGACAGAGAACGTTCGCGATCTCGCCGGCTGCGACCTCATCATCGAGGCGGTGTTCGAAAAGCGCGAGCTGAAGGCGCAGGTGACGAAGGAAGCCGAGCCTTACCTCGCTCCGGGCGGAATCTTCGCCTCCAACACCTCGACGCTGCCGATCACGGGGCTGGCCGAGGCGGCGGCCGCCCCCGAGCGCTTCATCGGGCTTCATTTCTTCTCGCCGGTGGACCGCATGGAGCTGGTCGAGATCATCAAGGGGCGCAGGACCTCGGCCGAGACGCTCGCCCGCGCCTACGACTACGTGCTCCAGATCGGCAAGACCCCGATCGTGGTGAACGATTCGCGCGGCTTCTTCACCAGCCGGACCTTCGGCACCTTCGTCCAGGAAGGCTGCGCGATGCTCGCCGAAGGGATCCCGGCCGCGGTGATCGAGAACGCCGCGCGCCAGGCCGGAATGCCGGTCGGGCCGCTGGAAGTCATTGACCAAACCTCGCTCGCGCTTTCGGTTGCGGTGATGGAGGAGACGATCGCCGACCTCAAGGCCGAGGGAAAACCCTTGCCGCCCGAGCACCCGGGCCAGCAGGTCATCCTGCGGATGGTGAAGGAGTTCAATCGGCCGGGGCGCGCGGCGGGCGCGGGCTTCTACGAGTACCCGAAGGAAGGCAAGAAGTACCTCTGGCCCGAGCTGGCGCGCATCTTCGGGAGACCCGACGCAAGCTGGGATTTCGAGGAGCTGAAGGACCGGTTACTCTACCGGCAGGCGATCGAGGCGGCGCGCTGCCTCGAAGAGGGCGTGCTCGAATCCGCGGCCGACGGCAACGTCGGCTCGATCCTCGGCATCGGCTTTCCGGCCTGGACGGGCGGTGCGCTGCAGTTCATCAACCACGTGGGCGTCGCGAAATTCGTCGCCCGCGCCGAGGAGCTGGCGAAGAAATACGGCGAGCGATTCGCGCCGCCGGTGTTGCTTCGCGACAAGGCGGCGAGGGGTGAGCCGGTGCGTTAGCGCCGACCGCCCAGCACGAGCGCGTTTCCCGCGACCGACACCGCGACACCGACCGCGGTGAGGAGGTGCCATTCGAAGCCCTCGAAAGCGGTCGAGACGAAGAGCGCCGCGACCGGCGCCATGACGCCGACGTAGGAGGCGCGCGCCACACCGATGCGCTCGACGAGCGTCAGCCAGCCGGCGAAGGCGAGCACCGAGCCGAAGAGCGCGAGGTACGCGAGCGAAAGTAGATAGGGCGCGCCGAGGTCAATCGTGATCCCGCGCCCGAGCGCAAGCGCGATGAGGAAGGTGGCGGCGGCGCCATAGCCCATGCTCCAGGCCATCGTCGCCCAGCCGGTGAGGCCGCGGACCTGGTTGCGGTGCGCGAGCAGCCCGCCGCAGGTGGAAACGAGAACGGCGGCGCCGGTAAGGAGCGCACCGATCGCCGCATCGCCGCGCGGGGCGGGGCGCGCGAGTTCGGGCCAGTAGATGAGCGCGATGCCCGCGAGGCCGAGGACCGATCCGGCGGCCATGCGGGCCGTCATCGGCTGAGCGAAGAACAGCCGCAGCCCGAGCATCGCGGCGAGCGGGCTTGCCGAGTAGCCGATCGCGACCAGCCCCGAGGCAACGTGCCGTTCGGCGTGATAGACGCAGACGTAGCTCACGCCGTACATCGCGACGCCCATCGCGGCGAGCACCGCGTGCTCGCGCACGGCAAAGCGCATCGGCAGCCCGCGCATGCGGCACCACAGGGCGATCGCGAACGCGGCGAGCGCGAAGCGGTAGCTCACGCTCAGTTCCGGCGCGACCGGCCCGAGCTGGAAGGTGATGGCGAGCCACGTGGTGCCCCAGACGAGGACGCAGCCGGCGAAGATCGCGGGGGTGTTCACGGGGCGGCGCGGGAAAGCGCGCCATGATACGCTCGCGCGCTCGACGCGACCGAAAGGAATTCGCCGCATGTCCCTGCCGCCGCTCCTGCAACACCTGCGCCTGCCGGTGATCGGGGCGCCGATGTTCATCGCCGGCAATCCGCGCTTGGTGATCGAACAGTGCAAGGCGCGTATCGTCGGGTCGTTTCCGGCGCTCAACGCCCGGCCGAAAGAGGCGCTCGATCAATGGCTCACCGAGATCGAGCAGGCGCTCGCCGCGCACCCGGGCTCGGCACCCTACGCGGTGAACCAGATCATCCACAAATCCAACGACCGGCTGGAGCACGACCTGGAGGTTTGCGTGCGGCACAAGGTGCCGATCATCATCACGAGCCTCAGGGCGCCGCACGAGATCGTGCCGCGCGTTCACGCCTACGGGGGGCTCGTGCTCCACGACGTGATCAGCGTGCGCCACGCGGAAAAGGCGCTCGAGGCGGGTGTGGACGGCCTCATCCTCGTATGCGCCGGCGCGGGCGGACACGCCGGCACGCTCTCGCCCTTCGCGCTGGTGGGCGAGGTGCGCCGCTTCTACGACGGCCTCGTCGTGCTCGCCGGCGCGATCGCGACGGGCGACGCGATCCTCGCCGCGCAGGCGGCGGGGGCGGATCTCGCCTACATCGGCACGCGCTTTCTCGCCACGCCGGAGGCGAGCGTGCCGGATCGCTACAAGGAGGAGATCCTGCGCTCGACCGCCGCCGACATCGTGTACACGGACCTCTTCTCCGGCGTGCACGGCAACTACCTCAGGCACAGCATCATCGCCGCCGGCTTCGACCCGGCGAACCTGCCGCGCTCGGATCCGAGCAAGATGAACTTCGGCTCGGGCAGCGGCGCGGAGAAGAAGGTCTGGCGAGACATCTGGAGCGCCGGGCAGGGCGTGGGCCAGATTGACCGCATCCTTCCGGCGGCCGAAGTGGTCGAACGGCTCGCCGCGGAGTACGCCGCGGCGCGCCGGCGGCTGCAGATCAACTGATGGTCCTGGAGATCGAGCGGCGCGCGCAGGCGGCCTGGCTCTGGCTCAACCGCCCGGAGCAGAGGAACGCCCTCGACGCCGAGCTGCAGCAGGCGCTCGGCGAGGCGCTCGGGCGCTTCGAGAAGGACCCGGCGGTGCGGGTGCTCGTGCTCGGCGGGCGCGGTCCGGCGTTCTGCGCCGGCGGGGATCTCGCGAGGATGCAAGAAGCCGCCCGGATGACGAAGGCGCGCGCCCGCGCCGATGCGCTGCGCTTTGCACGGCTTCTGTACCGCATGTACACGTATCCGAAGCCTCTCGTTGTGCGAGTGCACGGGCCGGCGTTCGCCGGCGGCATGGGGCTTGCCGCCGCCTGCGACCTCATCGTCGCGGCCGAGGAGGCGGAGTTCTGCCTGCCGGAGGTGAGGGTGGGGCTGGTGCCCGCGATGATCGGGCCATACCTCGTGCGCGCGATGGGTGCGCAGGCCGCGCGCCGCTACATGCTGACGGGCGAGCGGCTCTCGGCGCGCGAGGCGCACCGGCTCGGCTTCGTGCACGAATGCGTGCCGGCGGCGGCGCTGGATGCGCGCATCGAGGCGCTGACCACGCAGCTCGCGGCCGCCGGGCCGAGGGCGCTCGCGCGCGCCAAGAAGCTGCTCGCGAGCGTCGAGCGCGCGCCGATCTCGCCGCGGCTTGCGGCCGAGACTGCGGCCGTGCTTGCCGAGGTGCGCTCCGGCGCGGAGGCACGCGAGGGCATCCGGGCGTTTCTGGAAAAGCGCAAACCTAACTGGTAGCGGGCCGCGGCGCGGGCTTCACCACCCCCGCCGCCTGCCCGAACCCTATGGTCGCGAATCCGTCGCGTACACAGCGGCCGCGCTGGATGACCTCGTCGCCGTCCTCGAGGAACAGGCGCGTCTCGCCCGAAGGCAGCGCGATCGGCGCCTTGCCGCCCTGGGTGAGTTCCAGCAACGAGCCCGCGGAGTCCGGCGTCGGCCCGGAAATCGTTCCGGTGCCGAGGATGTCGCCGGGGCGCAGGTTGCAGCCGTTGGAAGTCTGGTGCGTCACGATCTGCGCGATCGTCCAAAACGAGTGGCGGAAGCTCGTGCGCGTCAGGCGCGCCGGCGCGAGCTTCCGTGCCCGCATTTGCGCCGTCACGAGATGCATTTCCATCTCGATGTCGTAGCCGCCCGTGCGCTGGTCGTTCTCGTCGTAAAGGTACGCAAGGGGCTTGGGTTGATCGGCCGTGCGCTCGAAGGCGGGAACGCGGAACGGCTCCAGCGCATCCAGCGTGACCACCCAGGGCGAGATCGTGGTCGCGAAGCTCTTGGCGAGGAACGGCCCGAGCGGCTGGTATTCCCAGGCCTGGATGTCGCGCGCCGACCAGTCGTTGAGCAGCACCACGCCGAAGACGTGATCGAGCGCTCGCGAGATCGGGACCGGCCGGCCGAGTGGGTTGCCTGGGCCGATCACGACGCCCAGTTCCAGCTCGAAGTCGAGGCGCTTCGACGGCCCGAACGAAGGCGCCGGCGTATCCGGCGCCTTCGTCTGGCCGTTCGGCCGCACGACGGGCGTTTCGCTCACCACCACCGAGGAAGCGCGGCCGTGATAGCCGATCGGCACCCAGTGATAGTTCGGAAGCAGCGGGTTGTCCGGCCGGAAGATCCTGCCGACGGCGGTGGCGTGATGGATCCCGGTGTAGAAATCGCTGTAGTCGCCGACCGCGACCGGCAGGAACAGCTCCGCCTTTTTCATCGGCACGAGATATCGCGACAGCCGTTTCGCCTGCCGCGGGTCCGAGAGGGCGGACGAAAGCCGCTTGCGCAGCGCGCGCCACGCGCCGCGCCCGGCGGCGGCGAGCGAATTGAGGTTCGGGCCCGTCTTCAGGCCGAAGGCGGCGAGGTCGAGGATCTGGTCGCCGATCGCGACGCCGCCGCGCGGCTGCTCGCGCGAGCCTTTGCGCCGGAACACCCCGAACGGCAGGTTCTGGATCGGAAATTCGCAGCCGGGCGCGTTGGCGCTCTCCACCCAGCTCCTGAGCGCCGGATCGTGCGTGCGATCCATCGTGCCGCTACCTGAAGAGCTTGCGAAAACCGTCCCAGCAGCGCTCATAGTCCTTCTGCCGCTCGCGGGCGGAAAGCGCGAACTTCGTCGGACGGAACACGAAGCGCGACTCCCACATGAACGCAAGCGTGTTCTCGATCTTGTGCGGCGCGAGCTCGGCCGCGCTCGCCTTTTCCCAGGTCGCGAGATCCGGGCCGTGGCCCTGAAACGCGTTGTGGATCGAGATGCCGCCGGGAAGAAAGCCTTCGGCCTTGGCGTCGTACACGCCCTTCACCAGTCCCATCAGCTCGCTCATGACGTTGCGGTGAAACCATGGCGGCCGGAAGGTGTGCTCGGCGACCATCCAGCGCGGCGGGAAAATCACGAAGTCGCAGTTGGCGATGCCCGGCAGGCCCGAGGGCGACGTGAGCACGGTGAAGATCGAGGGGTCCGCGTGGTCGAAGCTCACCGTGTTGAAGGCCATGAAGCGCGCGGTGTCGTACTTGAACGGCGCGTAGTTGCCGTGCCAGGCCACCACGTCGAGCGGCGAGTGGCGGTATTCGGCCGCCCAGAGTCCGCCCTGGAACTTCTGCACCACCTCGCAGCGCCCGTCGCGGTCCTCGAAGGCGGCGACCGGAGCGAGGAAGTCGCGCTTCTGCGCGAGCCCTTGCGCGCCGATCGGACCCAGCTCGGGCAGCCGGAAATGCGCGCCGTAGTTTTCGCACACATAGCCGCGCGAGGGGCCTTCCACCCCCACCTTGAACTTCATTCCGCGCGGCACAAGGGCGATCTCGCCGGGTGCGACTTCCAACTTTCCAAGCTCTGTGAACAGTTCGAGCGCCCCCTGCTGCGGCACGATCATCAGCTCGCCGTCGGCGCAGGCGAAATAGCGGTCGGTCATGCTGCGATTGGCGCGATAGACGTGCACCGCGACGCCGGCAAGCGAGCCCGGATCACCCGAGCCCGCGATCGTGACCAGTCCTTCCACGAAGTCGGTCGCCTTGGACGGAATCGGGAACGGGCTCCAGCGCAGCCGCGCAGGCGGGGTCTCGGCCTCGTTGAAGGGGCCGGACCGGATCAGGCCGTTCGCCATGCGCTTGAAGGGCGGGTGCATCGCCGAGGGCCTGAGCTTGTAGAGCCAGACGCTCAGGTTCTCGGCGCGCGGCGCGGTGAAAGCGGTGCCCGAGAGCACTTCGGCGTACAGGCCGAGCGGCGGACGCTGCGGCGAGTTCTGGCCGACCGGCAGTGCACCCTTCACCGCCTCGGTCGAGAACGTGTTGCCGAAACCGGATTGGTAGGCGAGCGCGGCTCGGGCGGCGAGCCGCTTCAATTTCGGACTGACTTTCATTTCCATGATCGGGCTCCCTGTTCTCTCCCGCAGCCGATTGGCGCGATTCTAGGCCGGCTTGAGCACGCCGCGGCGCATCTGGTCGAGTTCCATCGCCTCGAAAAGCGCCTTGAAATTGCCCTCGCCGAAGCCTTCGTTGCCTTTCCTCTGGATGAACTCGAAGAAGATCGGTCCGAGCAGGTTCTCGGAGAAGATCTGAAGGAGCAGCGCTCCGGGCTTGCCGTCAATGAGGATCCGGCGGCGCCGCAGCTCCTCGACATTCTCGCCGTGACCGGGGATCCGTTTGTCAATCAGTTCGTAGTAGGTGTCCGGGGTGTCGAGCAGCCGGATGCCGGCCGCGCGAAGCCGGTCCACCGTGCGATACAGGTCGGAAGAACCCAGCGCCACATGCTGGATTCCCTCGCCGTGGTAGCGGTCGAGGTATTCCTGGATCTGACCCGGCTGCTCGGTGCCTTCCTCGTTGATCGGGATGCGGATCTTGCCGCAGGGGCTGGTCATCGCCTTGGACTTCACTCCGGTGACCTTGCCCTCGATGTCGAAGTAGCGGATCTCGCGGAAGTTGAAGAGCCGCTCGTAGAACTCCGCCCATTCCTTCATCCGCCCCTTGTGGACATTGTGGGTGAGATGGTCAATGTAGGTGAGCCCGTGTCCCGGCGGGTCGAGCTCGGCGCCGGGCAGCGGCTCGAAGTCCACGTCGTAGAACCCGATGTTGCCGATGTCGCCCGGTTTCGCCCCGCCCTTGCCGCGCCAGCGATCAATGAAGTAGATGAGCGAATCGCCGATGCCCTTGATCGCGGGGATGTTCAGCTCGCCCGGCCCCGCTTGGCCGGCGTAGCCCCACGCGCCGAGCCGCACGCAGCGCTCGTAGGCGGCCTTTGCGTCCTCGACGCGGAACGCGATCGCGCAGATGCTCGGGCCGTGCAGGCGCGCAAAGCGCTGCGCGAACGACTCGGGCTCGGCGTTGACGATGAAGTTGATCTCGCCCTGCCGGTACAGGACCACGTTCTTGTGCCGGTGGCGGGCGATCGCCTTGAACCCGAGGCGCTCGAAGAGCGCACCCATCTCCTTCGGATCGGGCGCGGCGAACTCGATGAACTCGAAGCCGTCGGTGCCGGCGGGGTTTTTCCAGAGATCGGCCATGGTGTCCTCCGGCACGCACTATAAATCACACCGGGGGGCAGAGGGTGCCAACCATAGCTTGGAGGCCGCGAGTTCGAGCAATAAAATGCCTTTCCATGACCCTCGATCGCACGGATCTGCTTATCCTGGACGCGCTGCAGCGAGAAGGCCGCCTGTCCAACCAAGACCTCGCCCGGCGCGTCAACCTGTCGCCCTCGCCCTGCCTGAGGCGGGTGCGCGCGCTGGAGAGGGCGGGCGTGATCCGGCAGTACGTCGCGCTGTTGGATCCGCGCAAGGTCGGCGTGGGGTTGTCCGCCTACGTCACGGTGAAGCTGGAGAAGAATGGCAAGATGCCCATCGACCAGTTCACGCGCGCAGTGCTGGCTTGGCCCGAGGTGGTGGCTTGCTACTCCATGACGGGCGACATGGACTACCTGATGCGGGTGCAGGTCACGGACCTGGAACACTACTCCCGCTTCGTCATGGGCAAGCTGCTCAAGCAGCCCGGGGTGCTGGACGTGAAGTCCAACTTCGTTCTCGAGTATGTCAAGGACACCACCGCCGTGCCGCTTCTGTCCCCGCCCGCGCGCTAGTGAACGTGCGAAGTGACGACGCTGCGCGCGGTCATGGATGCCGGATCGGTCTTGGCAACGCGAGGTTGGCAGCAATCGGGCTGGTTTGGTGCCCGATTTCGCCTCGAACGGGGCTTGTTTGCCGGCTACGGACGCACCACTCCCCTGGACTCTGAACAGGCGGTGTCTGGCGGTGAACGGATTGGCCAGCTCACGGGTGACGAACGGGCAGTTGGCGTCCTCGGCGATCCCGCGGTGGTGCGCCTTCGTGGTGGCAAAGACGCGTTTGATGACACCGATGCAATGCGCGACTCGAGCGCTCACTCACGCCGGCTTCGCTCACTCACGCCGGCTTAACCGGTGCCGCCCGCTCCTCCCACGGCGCTGCTTGCCCCATGTCGGCCAGAAACCGCTCGCGTCGCGTCGGCTTGCGGTAAGCCTCGAACCCGTTCGGAGCAAACGTCATCGGGCCCAGCTTCTTCAACGTTCGTCTCGGCTCAGCTATTTCGCATCCGAGCAGACGATTATTTCAGCGTTTCGCTAGGAGCCGCGCACCAGCTCGGCCACGCGCTTCTCGAGCTTTTCCAGCAGCCGGAAGAACGTCTTTAGCTCCGAGGCGCTCAGCGCCGAGGTGAGGGACGCTTGGCGCGCGAGCGCCGCTGGCGCGAGGCGCCGCAGCAACGCCCGCCCTGCCGGCGTGAGCGAAACCTGCGAGCGGCGCCTGTCGGCCTCGGACCAGGTCCGTTCCACCAGGCCGCGGCGTTCCAGCGACGCGAGTGCCCGGCTGATTCCGGCCTTCTCCACCGCGGTCAGACGCGCGATCTCGCTCGCTGGCACCCCGCCCGCCGCCCCGTCCAGCCGCGACAGCACCGCCAGGACCCGCCACTCGCGCAGCGCCAGGCCGAAGCGGCGGCGGTAGAAGCGGTGGCTCGCCGCGCCCCAGACCCCCGACAGCACCGACAGGCGATAGGAGACGAACCGATCCAGGTCGATGGCCGGGGCGCGACGGCGCATGCGGATCGGAGTATAGTCGGAGGCAAAGGTTGCAATGACAACTAAATCCTCTCGGGCCCGCGCACGCCCCGCCGGCAACCTGCTCATCCTGCTCTCGGACGAGCACAACCCGGCCTTCCTCGGCTGCGCCGGCCACCCGCTGGCGCGCACGCCGCAGCTGGACGCGCTCGCGGCGCGCGGCACGCGCTGGCGCGCCGCCTACACGCCCTCGCCCATCTGCGTCCCGGCGCGCGCCAGCCTCGCCACCGGCCGCTGGGTGCACCAGCTCGGCTGCTGGGACAATGCGATGGCATACGATGGCCGCGTGCGCGGCTGGGGCCACGTGCTGCAGGCAGCCGGCATTCGCGTCGAGTCTATCGGCAAGCTGCACTACCGCGATGCTGCCGATCCCACCGGCTTCGACCGCCAGATCGAGCCGATGCACATTCTGGGAGGCATTGGGCAGGTCTGGGGCTCCGTGCGCGATCCGCTGCCCGCGGACCGGTGCGCGCCGCCCATGCTGGCCGAGCGCGGCCCCGGCGAGTCCGCCTACAACCGCTACGATCGGCGCATCGCGGACGCAGCCTGCGACTGGATCGCGCGGGCTGCGGTGACGGGCGAGCCGTGGTGCCTGTTCGTCGGCTTCGTCGCGCCCCACTTCCCGCTGGTGGTGCCGCAACCGTACCTCGAGGCATTTCCGCTCGAACGCATCCCGCCGCCCAAGCGCGCGGCGAACCGCCATCCATGGATCGAGGCTATGGACCGGTACCTGCAGGTGGAGCGGGGCTGGAGCGACCGCGACCGGCTGGAAGCCGTGCGCCTGTACTTAGGCCTGTGCGCGTTCCTAGACGAGCAGGTCGGCCGGGTGCTCGCCGCTCTTGAGGCGAGCGGACAGGCGCAGCGAACGCTGGTCATCTACTCCAGCGACCACGGCGACAACGTCGGCGCTCGCGGGCTGTGGGGAAAATCCACGCTCTACCAGGAATCGACCGGCGTGCCGCTGATCCTCGCCGGCCCGGGCGTCGCCGAAGGCCGCACACGTGGCGACGTCGCGAGCCTCGTGGACATCCACCCGACGGTACTGGAGTACTTCGGCCTCGCCGCCGAGCCGGCGCTGCCCGGGCGCTCGCTGTTCGGCGCGCCGGACCCGGAGCGCGTGGCGTTCTCCGAGTACCACGCTGTCGGCTCCGTGAGCGCCGGGTTCATGCTGCGCCGGGGGCGCTGGAAGTACCACCACTACGTCGGGTTCGCCCCGGAGTTGTTCGACCTCGAGGCCGATCCGGACGAGCTGGACGATGTCGCGGCAATGAATCCTGGCGTCGTCGCCGGATTCGAGGCGCTGCTGCGGCGAATATGCGACCCGGAGGCCACGGATCGGCGGGCCAAGTCCGATCAGGCCGCGCTGGTTGCGCGATTCGGCGGGCGCGAGCGCGCGCTCGAAACGGGAACCAAGGGTGCGACCCCCGCACCCGTCTAGGAGGAGGAAGTCATGAAGACCGCCTTGCTTGCCTTGCTCATCGCCGCCTCCGCAGCGGTATCGGCGCAGACCCACCAAACCTACCCGGCCAAGCCGGTGCGGATCATCGTGTCCTATCCGCCCGGCGGCGGGGTGGACATGATGACGCGCATGGTCGCGGCCAAGCTCACCGACACGCTCGGCCAGACGTTCGTGGTCGAGAACCGCGGTGGCGCCTCCGGCACGATCGGCGCCGCGGTGGTGGCGAAGGCGGAACCGGACGGCTACACCCTGCTCGCGGGCGGCAACCCGGAAATCACGCTGATGCCCCACGTCATGGACAAGTTGCCCTACGACGCGCTGGCGGACCTGGTACCGCTGATGCAAGCAGCCAACGTGCCGAGCGTGGTCGTCGCGCATCCGTCGCTGCCGGCGACGAACCTCCGTGAAGTGCTGGACCTTGCGCGCGCGAAGCCGGGGAGCCTGTCGTACGGCACACCGGGCGCGGGCACGCCCACGCATCTGGCGATGGAGGTGCTCAAGGCCGGCGCGAAGGTGGACATTGTGCACATCCCGTACAAGGGGGGCGGCCCGGCGGTGCAGGACCTGGTTGCGGGACAGATCACGCTCGCGGTAATCAACGCGCCGCCGCTGATGCCGCACATTCGCTCGGGCAAGCTGCGCGCGCTCGCGGTGCTGAACACGAGACGCTCGGCGCTTTTGCCCGACGTCCCGACGGTGGGCGAGGCCGCCGGCATCGATCGGGCAACATCATCGGCCTGGTTCGGATTCTTCGCCCCGGCGAAGACGCCGGCGAACGTGCGCCGGCAGCTGGAGGATGCGCTCGCCAAGGCGCTGCTCGATCCGGCGCTCAACGCAAGGCTGCTGGAAGCCGGCATGGAGGTCGCGGCGCTGCCCGGCGAGCGCTTCTCGCAGCTCGTGCGCGAGGAGAGCGCTTGGCACGCCGAACTGCTGAGGCGCTTCGGCGCGAAGCCGCAGTGAGGCCACGCCCGAACATCCTGCTCATCACCTCGGATCAGCACCGAGGCGACTGCTTCGGTTTCGAGGGGCGCCGGGTGCGCACCCCGCACCTGGATGCGCTCGCCGCAAGCGGGACGCGCTTCTCGGCATGTATCACGCCGAACGTGGTCTGCCAGCCGGCGCGCGCCTCCATCCTCACCGGCCTGCTGCCGCGCACGCACGGCGTGCACGACAACGGCATAGACCTGGAGCCGCGCTACGGCGAGGAGGGATTCGCGGGACAGCTGGCGCGCGCCGGCTACGACACCGCATTCATCGGCAAGGCGCACTTCGCTACCTACCACACGTACGCGCCCACCGGCACGCCGGAATCGGTGAAGAGCGCGGCGGACTACGGGCCGGACTGGTTCGGTCCCTACATGGGCTTCCAGCATGTCGAGCTGATGCTCATCGGCCACAACTACTGGCTCCCGTACCCGCCGCCGGTCGGGCACCACTACGAGCGCTGGTACTACGCGGACGGGCGCGGCGAGGAGAAGAACCGGCTTTACTCCGAACGCCTGCCGCCTCCGGTGCGCGCGGCGCAGACGCATCATTCGGCCCTGCCGGTCGAGTGGCACAACTCCACCTGGACCGGGGATCGAACGATCGAATATCTCCGCACGCACGGGCGCGAGAAGCCGTTCTGCCTCTGGGCCTCGTTTCCCGACCCTCATCATCCGTTCGACGCACCGGTGCCCTGGAGCCGGCTGCACGCACCCGAGGACGTTGACCTGCCGCAGTACCGCGTACGCGACCTGGAGCGCCGTCCCTGGTGGCACCGCGCGGCGCTGGAGGGTACGCCGAAGACTCGCACACCCGAGATGCGTCGCATCCGGGAAGAGTATTCCCGCATCCCGCCACAGGATGACGGACAGCTGCGAGAGCTGATCGCAAATTATTACGGCATGATCTCGCTCATCGACCACAACGTCGGACGCATCCTGGAGGCGCTGGAGGCTGAGGGCTTGGCGAAGAACACGCTCGTCATCTTCACCTCCGACCACGGCGACTGGCTGGGCGACCACGGCCTAGTGCTCAAGGGCCCGATGCACTACGAGGGTCTCCTGCGTGTGGGCTTGATCGTGCGCGGACCCGGCGTCCCGGCCGGCAAGGTGGTCGCCGACCCGGTGTCCACCCTGGACCTGCCGGCCACCTTCGCCGATTACGCCGGCATCGACGGTACCTGGGCACGGCACTCGCGCAGCCTGCGCCCGCTCATCGAGGGCGATGCCGGGCGCGACTTCGCGTTCAATGAATGGCACCTTTTACCGGCGCGCACCGGCATCGAGCTGCAGCTACGGACGGTGCGCACGCGCAGGGCGAAGCTGACCGTCGATCTGATCAGCGGTGCGGGCGAGCTCTACGACCTGGCGAACGATCCATTCGAGCTGGAGAACCGGTTCGAGGCAGGCGGCGGCCTGAAAGGCGAGTTGATGGACATGCTGATGAGTCGCCCCGCCGACGAGCGTCCGCCGCAGGTGCAGACAGGCGCGGCCTAGAACCGCTCTCGATATTCGCTGGGGGTACTACCACGAGAACTCTCTCGGCGTTGCGCAACTCGCCTGCAAAATGATGCTGCTAAAGCAGTCTTGAGATGGGTTCTAATATTGGGGCATCACATCTTGGCAGCGGCCTGCACCGGGCGGTCGCCGTCCATGACGGCGTGCGGCGCGATCGGCGGCAGCGCGCGCAGCCGCTCATAGATCGGGGTGAAATCCGGCGCGGTGTCCTCGACCAGTCGCGCGAAGCTCTCGATCACGAAGTAAGTGTCCTGAAAGCGGTCAATCCGGTACTCGGTGCGCAGGATGCGCTCGAGATCGAACGCGAGGCGGCGCGGCTTCGGACTTTCCAGTGCATACGCCACCTCGCCGCCCGAGGAGAGGATCCCGGCGCCGAAGATCCGCAGGCCGTCCGCGGTCCGCACGAGGCCGAATTCCACCGTGTACCAGTAAAGCCGCGCGAGCATCGCGAGCGCATCCAGGCGCGCGGCCTTGAGGCCGCCTCTGCCGTAGGCTTGCATGTAGTCGGCGTAGGCCGGCTCGAAAAGAAGCGGCACATGACCGAAGAAGTCGTGAAAGATGTCCGGCTCGACAATGTAGTCGAACTCTTCGGGTTTTCGCAGCCACACCGTCACCGGGAAGCGGCGCTCGGCGAGCAGAGCGAAGAAGGCGAGATCGGGAATAAGACCCGGGACCGCGGCAAGCTCCCAGCCGGTCGCGCGCCGGAGTCGGCGCGAGACGGCCTCGAGATCCGGGATCGCGTCGCCGGCATCGAGCGCGGCGAGGTGGCGCAGGTAGTCCGGAGCAGCGCGTCCGGGCAGGATCTTCATCTGACGGGCGTAGAGCCGCCGCCACAGGCCCTGCTCCTCGGCCGTATACGCCGAGGGATCCTGATCCACGGTGAAATCGGCCCGCGCGCGCGAATAGTCGCCGCGCAGCTTCGGTCCGGAATTGCTGACAAACTCCTCGATTCGCATCGCGGCAAGGAATGCAACGCGACGGACAGTCTACTTCACGACCTGCGCTGCGCGAAGAAGGCCGCCACCGCCGCCTCGTGCTCCGGCGTGTGATGCGCGAGGGCCTGAAGCGCCGCCGAAAGTTGCAGCGTCTCGTCGAGGCGCGCCGTCTGCGCCTGGCGCAGGAGGCGCTTCGCCATGCGCAGCGCCGGCGCCGGGTTCGCGGCGATGCGCGCGGCAAGGCCCTTCGCCGTCGCCATCAGTTCGGTCGCCGGCACGACCTGCGAGACGAGTCCGATCGCGAGCGCCGTCTGCGCGTCAATGGTATCGCCCGTGAAGGTGAGTTCGGCCGCGCGCGCATAGCCGACCACGCGCTGCAGGAGCCAGGCGCCGCCGTCGCCGGGCACGATGCCGAGCCGAACGAAACTCTCGGCAAAGCGCGCCGTGTCGGCGGCGATGCGGATGTCGCACATGCAGGCGAGGTCGAGGCCCGCGCCGATCGCCGGACCGTTCACCGCGGCGATCGTGGGCACTTCCAGCCGCCACAGCGCGAGCGGGATGCGCTGGATGCCCCGCGCATAGCCCTGCGCGATTTGGTAGGGATTGCCGGCGGCGATACCCTTCCTGTCGCGCATGTCCTTGACGTTGCCGCCGGCCGAGAACGCGCTGCCCGCGCCGGTGAGGATCACCGCCTTCACCGACTCGTCGGCCTGCACGCGCTCGCAGGCGGCGACGATCTCGTCCCACTGCGCCTGCGTCGAGAGCGCGTTCCTTTCCTCCGGGCGGTTGAGGGTGAGCGTGACGATCGCGCCGTCGCGCTCGAAGCGTACGAACTCAGTCATGGGATCCTCCGGCAGTCATCGCCGCGGTCACCGTGCGCCACAGGCCGCCCGCCGCGAGGGCGCGATCGCCGAGCCGTTCGGCGCAGGCGAGCTCGCCGCCGCGCAGCGCAAAGAGGTTGTCGCGCCAGCGCAGCAGATCGAGGCTGTGGCGCGCGAGCGCGTATTCGCGCGTAAAACCGATCGCGCCGTGCGCCTGGTGGCAGGCGTCGCGGACGACCTCCACGCCGCGGCCGGCGACGAGCGCCGCGGCATCGAGGAGGAACGCAAGTCGCGCAGCCGCGATCCCCTCGGTCGCCGCGCAGGCGAGGGCGCCGTCCGCGGCGGCGTTCGTCGCGGCGACCTCCTCCGCCGCGACCGCGAGGCTGTGCTGGATCGCCTGGAACTGGGCAAGCGGTCGTCCGAACTGCTTTCTTTCCTGGACATAGCGCAGCGTGAGTGCGAGAGCGGCCTCCATCGCGGCGCCGATTTGCTGCAATCGGCCCAGGGCGAGTGCGATGCGTGCCCCCTCGCGCGCAGGAAGGAGACCGGCACCGGCGTCGTAACAATCGGGGTCGTAGGCGATCGCGGCGGCGCGCTCGCCGGTCGCAAGAAGCCACGCCATGTCAATCGGCGCAGCCGCGCGCGCCTGCGCGCGAAGAATCGGCGCCGCCTGCGCCCAGCCTTCGCGATCGTCGGCTGCGGCAAGCGCTTCGGCGAATCCGAGCTCCTCGACCGCCGCGAGCAGTTTCTCGCGGGCGGCCGTCTCGTTCCCCCCGCGGTGCTCGTGGTACCGGCGCGCGAGGTCGGCAAAGGCGCGCTCGGCCGCTTCCGCCACCACCGGATCCGGGGCGAAGAGCGGCGCGGTCGTCTGCCTCGTCATCGCAGCCCCAGCCCGCGGGCAACGATGCTGCGCAGGATTTCTCGCGTGCCGCCGCGGAGGGTCCAGGAGGGCGCGTAGAGCGTCGTCTGCGCGAGCGCCGTCGTGAATTCGGCGGTTTGCCGAGGCAGCTCGGCGGCAAGCGCGCGGCACACCGCGATCACTTCGCGCTCGAAAGCATTGCCGAGATCCTTGACGAGCGCGGCTTCGACATTGGGCATCTCGCCCGCCTGCAGCTCGGCCGCGATCGCGATGGACATCGCACGCAGGGCGGCGAGCCGCGCCGCCATGCGTCCGAGCGCCTCGCGCAGGCGCGGGCTCGGCCGCTCGCGCGCGCAGGCGAGCGCGGCTTCAGCGAGCTGGAGCGACGAGAGGTACCGCTCCGGGCCGCTTCGCTCGAAGGCAAGCTCGCTCGTCACCTGCGTCCAGCCGTTGCCCGGCTCGCCGACGAGGCGATCCTCGGGCACGAACGTGCCGTCGAAGACCACCTCGTTGAACTCGTGCGCTCCGGCCATGTTGACGATGGGCCGCACCTCGACGTTCGGCGCCTTGAGGTCCACGATGAACTGCGAGAGCCCCGCATGGCGGGATTCGCCCGCGTCACCGGTGCGCGCGAGAACGATCGCATAGTGGTTCAAGTGCGCGAACGTGGTCCACACCTTGCGACCGGTGAGCTGCCAGCCCCCGGCCACTTTCGTCGCGCGGGTCCTCACCGCAGCGAGGTCGGAGCCGGCGTCCGGCTCGCTCATGCCGATCGAGAAGAAGATCTCGCCGCGCGCGATCCGCGGGAGGAACTCGCGGCGCTGGGATTCGCTTCCATAGCGAAGAAGCAGCGGTCCGCTCTGGCGGTCGGCGATCCAGTGGGCGGCGACCGGCGCGCCGGCCGCGAGCAACTCCTCGGTCACGACGAAGCGCTCGAGCATCGTGCGTTCGGCGCCGCCGTAGCGCCGCGGCCAGGTCATGCCGATCCAGCCGCGCGCGGCGAGGCGCCGGGAGAACGCCGGATCGTAGTGCGAGGCGAAGTCGCCCCCCGGCTTCCACAACCCCGCGGCGAGCTCCTGGGCGATGAACTCGCGCACCTCCGCGCGCAGCCGTTCGGCCTCGGGCGGCAGGGCATGTACCGGAAAACGCAGGCGCATCACGAGAGCGTCCCCTATCCCTGCCGCGGGAGCCAGGTGGCGATCGCCGGAAAGAGCATGAGGAGACCAATCCGAACCACGTCCGCCGTGACAAAGGGCAGGATTCCGCGCGAGATGACTTCCAGCCGCAAGCCGCCGACGCTTTGCAGCACGAAGAGGTTCATGCCCACCGGCGGTGTGATCATGCCGATCTCGGAAAGCGTCACCAGGATGACGCCGAACCAGATCGGATCGAAGCCGAGGGACTTGACGAGCGGATACACCGCGCCCAGCGTGAGCAGGATCATCGAGAGGCTGTCCATCAGACAGCCGAGCACGATGTAGAACGCGCACAGCGCGAGCATCACCACCCAGGGCGAAAGGCCCAGGTCCTTCACCCATCGGATCATCGCCTGCGTGAGCCCGGTCGCGTCGAGGAAGAAGTTGAAGATCGCCGCGCCGATCAGGATGAGGAAGATCATCGCGGTGGTGCTTGCGGTCTCGACCAACCCCGCGCGCAGGGTCTCGCGGTCGAGCCTGCGGTTGAGCGCGGCAAGGAGAAGCGCGCCGAAGGCGCCCACGGCCGCCGCCTCGGTGGGCGAGAACCAGCCGAGATACATGCCGCCCAGCACCACCGCGAAAAGCACCACCACCTGCCACACTTGCCCGAGGCCCCGCAGCCGATCGGCCCAACTGTGCCGTTCGCTCGCCGGACCGGCGTTCGGGTTGCGCAGCGTGACCCAGCGCACCGCCGCCATGTACAGGAAAGTTCCGAGAATTCCCGGCAGGATGCCGGCGGTGAACAGGTCCCGGATCGAGTTCTCGGTCATCAGGCCGTAGATCACGAACATGATCGAGGGCGGGATCATCACGCCGAGCGTGCCGCCGGCGGCGACCGAGGCCGAGGCGAGACGGTCGTCGTAGCCGTGCCGGCGCATCTCGGGCAGGGCGATGCGGCCGATGGTCGCGGCGGTGGCGATCGAGGAACCGCAGACGGCGCCGAAGAGCGCGCTCGCGCCCACCGTCGCCATCGCGAGCCCCCCGCGCAGGTGGCCGATGAACGAGGCGACGAACTCATAGAGGCTCCTGGACAGCCCGCCGTGTCCGGCGAAGACGCCCATCATGACGAACAGCGGCACGACCGAGAGGCTCACGGGGAACACCGCGTCGAAGGGGGCGCGCCCGAGCACGAAACCGATCGTGCCGAAGCCGTACACGAGACCGTAGCCGATGGCGCCGACGACGCCCATCGCAATGCCGACGGGTACGCGCAGGGCGATCAGCGCGAGCACCGCGGCGAAGCCCGCGACGCCGACCGCCGGGCCTTCCATCAGGCGCCCCGGGCGCGCGCGGCCGCGCGCAGCGCGACAAGAAGCGCGGCGGCCGCCGAAGCCGTCAGCCCGACGACAAGCGGCGCCCAGTACAGAATCATCGGGATTCCGAGCGTCGCCGACTGGTCGCCCTGCGTCCAGGCCAGGTGCGCCTGCCTGGCGCCGTACCACGCGAGCGCGGCGACGAACGCCATGCCGAGGAAGCCGACCGCACACTCGAGAACGGCGAGCGCGCGCGGGGGCAGCCGGTCGGTGATGAACTCGACGCCGACATGCGCGCCGCGCAGAAACGCAAGCGGCATGGCGAGAAACACGCAGCCCATCACCGCGAGCTGCGTGAGGTCGAGGGTGCCCAGCACCGAGATGCCGACAGTCTTTCGCCCGGCGATGTCGGCCATCAGCACGAGCACGCCGGCGCCGAGGAGCGCGACGCCCGCGTAGGCCATCCCACGGGCGATGCGCTCGGCCGCGGCATGGGCCTGTGCGAGCGCGCGCGGCTCGCGCGAGGGAGCGGCCATCGGGCCGGCCTAGCGCGCGAAGCGCGCCACCGTCTTCAGCATCTCGTCGTAGATCGCGCGCGCGTTGGCGATGCCGGCCTTCTCCAGCTTCGCGAGTTCGCCGTCAATCACCGGTTTCAGCTGAGCCCGCCATTTCTCGCGCGTTTCCTTCGAAACAGGAACGATCTCGTGGCCGAGCGGCTTGACCGCGTCCAGCCCCGCCTGGTCCCAGCGGTTCCACCAGCCGCCGAACCTGTCCACCAGCGCCTGGCCGGTCGCCGCCTCGATCGCCTTCTGCACCTCCGGGGCGAGCGCCTTGAAGCGCGCCGGGTTCATCACGAGGTGAAAGCAGGCGGTATAGACGCGCGCGTCGAGGTGGTACTTGAGCGCGTTCTCCAGGCGAAAGCCCTTGATCGCGTCCCACGGAAACACGGCGCCGTCAATCACGCCCTTTTCGAGGTTTTCGTACACCTGCCCCGGCGGCATGCCGACCGGCGTCGCGCCGAGGTGCGCAAGCAGCGCCTGGGTCGGCGGGTTCGGCGCGCGCATGCGCAGGCCCTTCACGTCCTCGATCGTCTTCAGGGGCTTGGCGCGGGTGTGAAACAGGCCCGGGTTGTGGCAGTGAAGCGCGACCACCTTGAACTCCTTCCAGTCCTCGGCGAGCGCGCCCGGGAGCATCGCCCAGAGCGCCTTGCTTGCCGACTCGGCGCTCTCGGCGACGAACGGAAACTCCATGATCGAGGTGCGCAGGTAGCGGCCGCCGGGGATGCCGTTCAGCCCGAAGCCGAGGTCCACGACACCCTGCTTCACCTGATCGGCCTGGTTCTCGACCTTGCCGAAGGGCGAGTTCCCGGCGAAGACGCGCACCGTCGCCTTGCCGCCGGACATCTTCTCGATCTCCTTGCCGAGCGGCTCGAGCACGTCCACCACGAAACCGTGCGTGGGCGGAACGAAGGTCGAGAACTTTAGTTCGGTCTGGGCCGCCGCCGGACCGGCTGCGCCGAGCGCGAAGGCGACGAGCGCCATCCATGGGTTTCGCATGACTCTTCCTCCTTTGAAGTCGGGCCGATTATAGGACGCCGACGCGCACCGGCAGCCGGGCGAAACCGCGAAAGCGGATGCGCCGGTCGCGCTCGGGCTCGCCCGCCGGCTCGATCCGCGCAAAGCGCGCGAGCAGGCGAGAGAAGGCGATGCGCGCCTCCATGCGCGCGACGTTCATGCCGGAGCAGGCGTGGTCGCCGTGCCCGAACGCGACGTGGCGGTTGGGCTTGCGCCCGACGTCGAAGCGCTCCGGGTCCGGAAACTGGCGCGGATCGCGGTTCGCCGCGCCGATCGCGATGGTGATCGAGGTGCCCGGCTCGAGCGCGACCCCCCCGATTTCCATCGGCGCGACGAGCCGGCGGTTGTTGAGCTGGATCGGGCCCTCGTAGCGCAGCATCTCCTCGATGGCGGCGGGAAGGAGCGCCGGATCGGCGCGCAGGCGCGCGAACTCCTCCGGGTGCGTCATGAGGAGCCACAGGCCGTTGCCGAGCAGGTTGGTGGTCGTCTCATGGCCGGCGTTGAGGAGAAAGATGCACTGGTGGTACAGCTCCTTTTCGGTCAGCCGCTCGCCGTCGGGTTCGCCCTGGATGAGCCGGGTGAGGACGTCGGTCTCCGGGTCGCCCGGCCTGCGGCGGCGCTCGGCGACCAGCACGCG
>Ga0073934_10002622_pt1 | contig 36491 bp, 37 predicted proteins | sample LarsenN4metaG_FD_76834 | JGI IMG/M metagenome (GOLD analysis project Ga0073934, IMG submission 76834) | Hot spring sediment bacterial and archeal communities from British Columbia, Canada, to study Microbial Dark Matter (Phase II) - Larsen... ... | reverse complement strand
CTGAGCTTCTCTATCACTTCAACCGCTTGCCCGGCGGGACAGTTCTTGGCCGAGTACTTTAATAACATCACCCTGAGCGGTAGCCCGGTCTTTACCGCGTGTCAGTCCGCTATCAATAACAACTGGGGCTCCGGCGGACCCGGCAACGGCGTTAACAACGACAATTTCTCGGTCCGCTGGAGCGCAGTGCGTTCCTTTAACGCCGCTCTCTACAGTTTTACCGCCACAGCCGATGACGGCATCCGGGTCTGGCTCGACGGCAGCATGATCATCGATGGCTGGAAAGATCAGGCGCCGACCACCTATCAGGCAACCCGTACGCTTAGCGCCGGCGACCACCTCGTTAAGGTCGAATACTACGAAAAAGGCTACGGCGCCGTGGCGCAATTTAGCTGGCAGGAGACTACTAATCCTGTTCCCGCGCTCAGCGCACTCAGTCCGAGCTATGCTGCGCCCGGAGGAAATGGCTTTACTTTAACCGTGACCGGCAGCGGTTTTATTGCCGGCTCCGAAGTGCGCTGGAACGGCTCGGCTCGCCCGACTACCTTCGTCGACAGCACTCAAATCACCGCCGCCATTGCCGCAGCCGATATCGCTGCGGCCGGAACCGCTCAGGTCACGGTCTACAACGCGGCGCCGGGCGGCGGCTCCTCAAACGCGCTCAGCTTTATCATCGGCAGCCCGCCCACCAGTTGTTCCACCGGGCAATTCTTCGCCGAATACTTCAACAACATCACTCTCGGCGGCACTCCGGTGTTCACGGCTTGCCAAGCCAGCATCAACTTCAACTGGGGCGCGGGCGGGCCCGGCAACGGCGTGGGCAATGATAATTTTTCGGTGCGCTGGAGCGGAACTCATTCGTTCACTGCCGGCAGTTATACCTTCAGCGCCACCGCCGACGACGGCATCCGGGTCTGGCTCGACGGCAGCCTCATCATCGACCAGTGGAAAGATCAGGCGCCGACCACCTATCAGGCAACCCGCACGCTTAGCGCCGGCGACCACCTCGTCAAAGTCGAATACTACGAAAGAGGCTACGGCGCCGTCGCCCAGGTGAGCTGGTAACTTCTCCCGGAATTTCTGCTATAAGAGCTGCGCTGCCTCTCGCTAAACAAAACCACGCGGAGAAACGTTATATGAAGAAGTCATCACGGAGATGGTCGTTGAATGGATTTCTGCTCTTGGCCTTAATGCTTTATTCGACTGTTTTGCTGGCCGCTAGCAGCGGCAAAACATTGAAATATCGCGTTCTCGATCTCGGCGACTTGGAGCAAACCAGCAATGGTATCGTGCGCGGGCTCAATTCGGCGGGTGACGTGGTTGGAGCCACTGCGGGATTGGGCACCGGGACGCGAGCCTTCGTTCTGACGAAAAAGCAATTTGAAAACCTCGGCGGTTTGCCTGGCGCCGACTGGAGTTCGGCCCATGCCGTCAACGACTTTGGCGTGGTCGTCGGCTCCTCTAATACCGCAACTTCGCTGCGCGGGTTTATTTGGAAAAGGGGTGCAAAGCTGAGCGATCTCCCAGTGCTGCCGGGAGATTCCGGCAGCGAAGCCTTCGGTATCAATAAGCACAACCAGGTGGTCGGCTATTCCAGCGGAGCGCGAGGGATTGAAGCGGTTCTGTGGTCCTCAGACGGCACGGTTCAGGGGCTCGGCAGACTACGCGAAGGCGACTATAGCCGAAGTAGCGCCATCAACGATAGCGGCGAAGTAGTCGGAAGCTCCGGCGATTCTCAACGAAAACATGCATTTCTTTGGACGAAGAGCAAGGGAATGGAGGATCTCGGCAGCCTACCGGGTAACGGCGGCAGCGAGGCCTTTGCCATCAACAGCAGCGGCGATGTGGTGGGTTATTCCGGGCCGCTCGGCCGGACGCGTGCGTTTCACTGGACGAGGAGCTCCGGAATGCGAGATCTTGGAACTCTGCCTGGCGGGGCATACAGCCGGGCCCTATCGATCAACGACCGGGGAGAAGTTGTCGGCTCGTCGGATTCTTCTCTGGGCTCTAGAGCCTTCGTTTGGACACGAAACGGCGGCATGCAGGACCTTAATACCTTGATATCGGCAGACAAAGACTTTGTTTTGTTTGAAGCCGTGAGCATTAACAGTCAGGGAGTCATTCTCGCCCTCGGCAATGACGATGACGGCCATGGACACGGCCACGGCGACCATGAATCGCCTGCGCGCGTCTTCCTTTTGATCCCCGAGCCCTAATCGCGTTGGGGACGAGGTGGAGGGTCGAGGGTCGTGGGCCGAGGGTCGTGGGGGACACCCTTTTTCATTCAGTCCCCGGCGCGAAAAATAACTACATTTTTACATTAGATTTAATTCCCAAAATAACAGCTTTAGCATAGCTTTTCACTGGGGAGGGATTCGCTGACCCAGTGGGTATAGCAGGACCTGATTGGAGATGGGTTTTTGTTAAATTCAAGGTCTGTCGCGCAAAATGGCTGACAATCCTTGACAACTGCTATGAATGATATAAGAAGCTGGTGTACGTCGCAGGATACAGCGCGCCGCGCGAGAGGCAAATCGACAAAAAATGTTAGCACGAAGCGAAATTGCTGCTAGCATGAAAACATTCATTGAGAAATTTCTCGTCGATTGTTTGCTCCGTACCCGGCGTTGCTGTCAACGGCTGGGATGAACGCGAAGATAAAACAGACAAACGGCAGCGAGCCGCTCGAACGAGATCCGGACGCGCGCGCGATTACGAGGAATCGACTGCACGATCTACAAAACTATCTTCACCTGGCAACCATGGAAATAGAACTGGCTCAGCTGGAAAATTCCAAATCGGTCGATTGTGATAAGTTGCTCGGCATTCTGACCGCCTTCAAGCTCTCCCTGCACGAGCTGCGCGATCACCTGTTATGCACCGAATCGGAAGATCAACAAACCGGCTGAACCGCGCGAACAGGCAAAGATAATGGCGTCTTCGAACGAAGCAAAGATCTCGACTCGAACAACACCAACGGCGTTGCGCCCACATATTCTGGTGGTCGATGACGATGCCCTGATCGGCGAGCAGTTGGAACGCCTGTTTTCGCAATCAGGATATAAGGTAACGATTGCCACCCGCGCGGAAGAAGCGCTCGAGCTCCTCGAACAGGAAAATATCGATTTGGTGGTCACCGACATCCGCCTTCCCGGCATCGACGGTGTGGAATTGACCAAAACCATCGCCGATCGGTGGAGCGACGTTCCGGTCATCGTGGTAACCGGATACGGCGATATCGAAACCGCCGTAGAGGTGCTCAAACTCGGCGCCAGCGACTTCATCGTCAAGCCATTTAGCGCCGCGGCGATCCATGAATCCACGCGAGTTTGCCTCGAGAAGGCGAGTCTCTTCATGGAAATTCGCCATCTGCGCCACCGCCTGAAGGAAAGTTGTGAATTTGGCGGGATGCTAAGCCGCACACCCGAGATGCACCGGGTTTTCGAGATCATTCGCACAGTTGCCCCTACCGACAGCACTGTCGTTGTCGAGGGCGAAACCGGTACGGGCAAAGAGCTGGTGGCAAGCGCGATCCATTATCAGAGCGAGCGGCGTGAACGCCCGTTTGTAACCATCAACTGCGGCGGATTTCCCGAACAGCTGCTCGAGAGCGAACTTTTTGGTTACGAGCGAGGAGCCTTCACCGGGGCGAATCAATCCCGCGCCGGGAAGATAGAAATGGCCCACGGCGGCACGCTGTTCTTGGATGAGATCGAGAATATGCCGTTAAGCATGCAGGCCAAACTGCTGCTCGTATTGAATGATCAAAGAGTTCAGCGGCTCGGCTCGAACCGCTGGACGCGGGTGGACATGCGTATTATCGCGGCCAGCAATATTCCCCTGAAGGATCTCGTCACGCAGGGAAAGATGCGCAGCGATTTCTATTATCGCATCAACGTCATTCTGATCGAGCTATTGCCGCTGCGCCAGCGCCTTGACGACCTGCCCATCCTGGTTCAGGACTTTTTGCGTCATCACCCGGTGGCGATGCGGAAAAACATTACTGGAATGACCAAGAGCGCGCTCGATCACCTGAGCCAGTACAGTTGGCCGGGCAACGTGCCGGAACTGCACAATGTTCTTGAAAAAGCGGTCATTCTCGGCAAATCGCGGGTCATCAACGTGGCCGACCTCGATCTCGACATCGAGCAGCCTGCCGGCGAGGCCAAAACGAGTTCCACGGCCGCCAAAGCGCCGACCGAGCTCCCGCTTTATTTGTGGATTCGAGAAAAAGAAAAAGAATATCTGATCCACAAATTAAGCGCGTTTCGCGGCCGGATCGGCCTGACCGCAAAAAGCTGCGGCATGGAGGTCCGTACACTGCACCGCAAGATGCAGCTTTACGGTCTCGACAAGAAAGCTTTCAGCAAGCGAATTTAAACGAGCAGCAGGTTTTGCTTAAACAAGCCGCCCTCGTTTGAGGGCGGAGCCATTTGCAAATCGGAGTGGCGGAGTACTGGAACCCCGTATTCCAGTACTCCGTTATTCCATCACTCCATCTGGTATTTATGTTGGAGCGGGTGAGGAGGGTCGAACTCCCGACCTTATGCTTGGCAAGCATACGCTCTAGCCAACTGAGCTACACCCGCATCGGCTGATTTTCTACCTGATCGATTTAGCTTTGTCAATTTGGCGTCGTCCAGCGCGATCACGTTTGGCGCAGGCGAAAGAACTGCACGTGGTAATGGACGCCTGACCAAATCGCCACCACTGCGGAAAGCGTCAAAAAGTACATTCCCACAGCAAAGAAATCCAGTCCCCAGTAGCGGTAATGCAGCATCAGTGCCACGATGGCGAACGCCTGAAGAATAAATTTGTACTTGCCGAGCGTCTCGGCCTGCATCACGATACCTTCGGCCAGCGCGATGCCGCGAATCACCGTCACGGCGCTTTCGCGCGCAAGGATCACCACCACCAACCATGCCGGCACGCTCGGTTCGTTCGGCCGATCCATCGCAGCGAGCATGATGAGCGCTGAAGCGACCATGAGCTTGTCGGCGAGAGGATCGAGTATTTTACCCACGTCAGAGACGCTTTGGGTGCGCCGGGCCAGATAACCGTCGAAATAATCCGTGATCGCCGCGAAAATAAACAGCGCGGCCGCGAGCAGAGCCGACCAGCGGTCCGGATAGGTCAAAAGATAAACTAGTAACGGGATGACTAGAATCCGGGAGAGGCTAAGCAGATTAGGCAGCGTCCAGACCAAATCGGGGCCCACCAGGATTAGCGGCGAAACTGTTGTACGGCTTGCATCGCAGCGGCACGATAAGAGTCGTAGTATCGCAACACACGCCGGACATATTCTCTCGTCTCTGCAAACGGAGGAATGCCGCCGTGTTTTTCCACAGCGCCGCTGCCGGCGTTGTAGGCCGCTAACGAGAGCTGCAGGTCTCCCTGATAGCGCGTAAGCAGCATCTTCAGGTGGCGCACGCCCCCATCGACGTTTTCACTTGGATCGTAGGCATCGGCGATGTTGTGCAGCCGAGCGGTTTCCGGCATGAGTTGCATCAACCCCATGGCGCCTTTATGCGAGCGCGCATTTGCACGAAAATCCGATTCGGCCTTGATCACCGCGCGGATCAGGTCCGCATCCACGCTGTGGCGCCCCGACGCGGCGAGGATAAGATCCTCGTAGGATTCGTGGCTGGTTGAATATCCCCGCTCCGGCACGCTCTCGCGCCAGACCCGCCGGTAACCCGAATGATTGGGGACGTTGGTGAAAATCAGCACCCCTTGACTATCCCGATAGAGGTACACATCGCCGAACGCGATCATGGGAATCAGCCATGAAGCGAGCGCTGCCACTGCCGGGAGGAGAAATCCTGGAGCCTTCATGATCGCGGTCAAAAGTCCGTGTAGGATAACCGCGGCGCTTTTCCTTGTCAAACAATTGCGCTCCCTGTCGCCTATTCGGAACGATCCGAGCTGAGCGCTGTTAGATCGGTTAAGCACCGAATCAGAGGTTTATCCCCGGCCAAAAAATCCATCTGTTGCAATTTTGCCAAATCGACCCACTCGATTCTTTGAAAAACCAAATTCTGCGCCACACCGCGATACGAAAGCACGGAAAAAAAATTTAGCGAGACCTCCAGGCCGTCGGGATAGCGATGCTGTCCCGCAAAAAACGGCGTCGCCTCGTCCACTTCGATCGCCAACTCCTCGTATAACTCCCTCCTGAGCGCGTCCATATCGGCTTCCCCGGGCTTCACCTTGCCACCCGGGAATTCCCACTTGAGCGGAAAAGGCCCGCTTTCATGCCTCTGACAAGCGAGGATCCGCCCTCCTTGACGAATCAGTCCGGCGACCACCCGGATGCGATTAACGGCGCCAGCCATAGTTAGGTTTTCTCATAACGCTATCTTGCGCTCGCGCACCCCACCCTCGGAACCGAAGGTCTTTCTTAACACGAGTAGAAATAAGCATCTCTATATCTCAGAAACCCGCGAAGCAATAATGCCGCTTGTGTCCCGTCTGTAGACTCATCTGCCACTCTCACCCGCTTCAGCCAACGGCATTTCTCCATCCCCCATCGCCGAGGCGCCCATTCTGCCGACCGTTTCTCCGTAGGTTCGCGAACCGGCCAGTCTTCATTCTAGCTCTAGGTTCTAGCAAACTCATGGCGGAGCTGCGGCACGAAGCTGACGCGTTTGACGAGCTGTGCCGATCACGCTAGCACGAAGGATCAGTAAAATACCTCTTAACAGAACCGTTCGCCATCGGTCCAGCAGGCGATCTTCGAATTGAAACCGCGGTCGAAGATTTCCCAACGTCTGGACGGGGGACGTATACCCAGCTTACCAACGCTTACCAATTCCCCACCACCGGTAGATCATCTGAATTGCCGAAGGGGCCCAAGCAAATATCGACACCGCAATCTTCTAGTGTGCCGTTTCCATTTAGATCCAACATCCATTTGCGCGTAGACGGCCGGAATATGCCGATCCGAACTATTCCTTTACCATCCCAGTCGCCAACAACCGGCAAATCTCCCGAACCGCCGAACACTCCGAGAAGTTTATCGATGCTGGAGCCATCCCACTTGCCGTTATTGTTGTAGTCGAGGTACCACTCGCCGGTTTGCGGCCGAAAAAAGCCGATGGCGCCGGCGCCTGTGCGGCTCCAGTCGCCGACCACGGGCAAATCGCCGGCAGCGCCGAAATTTTCCACACACTCGTCAACGTTGCAGTTATCCAAAACCCCGTCACCATCGCTATCAAACTGCCACACGCCCTGCTTCCTGCGGCCGTTTTGGTTCTGGCTTTGCGCTTGAAAAGTGCCGATGACAATTCGATCTTCCGCTGTGAGATCCTTTGCTACCGGGACCATTCCGGCGCTGCCAAAGGACACGATGCAAATATCGCCGTCGGTTCCGCAGACGCCCCTTTGGCCGTCGCCGTCGTCCAAATGCCATGCTCCGCTGCTGGGCTCGAATACGCCGATCTTCGTTTTTTCATCGCCGAACCAGTCGCCGACGATGGGTAACCAATTGCTGTCGCCAAAATCGGCCACGCACTTGTCCACGCCGCAGCCGTCGAAAATACCGTTGCCGTTGAGATCGAGCAGCCATTCGCCGGTACTCGGTCGAAAGACGCCGATCCTCGACCCAACCGTTAGGCCTGACTGGAACGACGCCGCACAGCTGATATTCGCTGTCATGACGGAATTTTCACATCCCGCCGGGCTCCAACCGACGAATGTCGAACCAGCCGCCGCGTTGGCCCATAGTGTTATAGCAGTTCCGCTGTTGTAGCTTTGCGAGCAATCGCTGCCACAATTAATGCCCGCCGGTGTGCTCGTGACCGTTCCCGCTCCGCTTCCTGTTTTGGTCACGCTGAGCGAATAAGTGGTCGTGGAACTTGTATTGAACGTGGCCGTGCAGGAAGTATTCGCAGTGATGTTAAAGGCGCCGCAGCTCGGGTTGCTCCAGCCGGCGAATACTGAACCCGCCGCGGGCGTCGCCGTCAGTGTAATCGGAGTTCCGCTAAAATAGACTTCGGAACAATCGCTGCCGCATGTGATCCCGGCGGGAGCGCTTATCACCGTGCCGGAACCGCTGCCGCTTTTACCGACATTGAGTGTGTGTTTCTTAGTCGTCGATATGGCCACGTTGCAACCTTCGTTGCTGTAGGCCGAGGTGCGGGACGCATCGTAGGCTAATAATCGATAACAGTACGTCATTCCATCCGTCAATCCCGAATCCGTGTAGGAAGTCGTATTGGCTGCCACGGTCGCGATCAGGGCAAAGCTGCCGTTCGAGCCGGTCTTGCGCTCGATTTTGAATCCAGCCTCGTTATTGGAGTTATCGGTCCAGGTCAGCCGCAGAGAGCCGGCGCGCGCATCGAGGGAAATTCCGACGACAAACATGAAAGAAAAAAAACTTAAGCTGATCGCATTGTTCGGGACTAACCCGCAGCGCAAATTCATGCCTAGCCCTCCATCGGCGTACCCATGCGAAGCTCCGATCGAGAGCGCTCGCGTAGCGTTGCGAACCTGATGCAAGAAAATTTGAATCAGGTCTGCGATCTGTCGGATCGAGAGGTGAAGCTACAAACGCTTTGGACGAATTTTCGTCGCGAGCACCGCAAGTCGCATACCAAGGATTACGGACCGCACCGCAGTAAAGAACTCGGCTTATAAGCCGGCCGTCGCGTCAAGACGATGAAAAATTTTTTTGTTCGACGGATCGCGTGAGACTACCCAGTAAGAGCGGGCAGCATGTGGCGTCCAGAGGTGAAGCGAACAAGCAATTGTTTGAGCGAATTGGCAATCGCGCGCGCAATAAAGAGCCGCGATTTACTAAAGCATTTCACACGAGATGCTGCGTTCACGAGCGCAAATTTTTTATGCGACCCGCGCGTATGATTCATTTAAAAATCGCTCCAAAAAAATTATTTGCCTGATTAAGCAATGAGAGAGTTCGAAAATACCTACACCCGCGTGAGATTTTTCCTACATCACACTTTGCAAGAAATATGTTGGAGATCGAGACCAGGTCGCCTGTCCGAAACTATGGGAATGGAGCGTTGATAATCCGCTCGGGATTGAACGTTTCAATCGTCGCCGCGTCAGATCGACTCACGAAAAATCAGGGCCCTCCGGTCTCGGAAAACCGACCGACGTCTAACAACGAGGAGTTCGGGAAGGCAAAGCGGCAGGAACTCGAATCAACCGGTCACAAAATCATCGCAGCTGCACGGGAGAGAGTAGATCAGACTAGGTCTATTCGCGCGAAATCATTGGCGCGCCCGGAGGGATTCGAACCCCCAACCCTCAGATCCGAAGTCTGATGCTCTGTCCAGTTGAGCTACGGGCGCGTTCAGTGAAAGTAGATAATCTCGAGGCCTTTTTCGGAAAAAAATCGATTGAGCGAAGAAGGAATCCTGCGATCGGTAATAAACAACGAGCGGTTGGGGACATGGAACCCCCACGCAGTCACGGTGAGCCGATCCTGCGCCGATCCGCCGAGCGCCGCAAAACGGTGTTCGCGGTAAGAACTCCGATCACCGATCAGGTTGAGGAGCCGGGCAATCACCTCGCGCGAGGTCAAAGAGCCGATTTCGAGCTCCACCGTCCGCACTCGCTCTTTTTGCTGTAAAGCCTGCTGGATTTCAGGATCGAATTTCTGGAAAAATAACGCAACCCGCCTGCCGTTCAGCTCGAACAGACGATCCGTGCGCGCATCGATACGCAAACCGTTTTGCACCTCGACCGACAACCTTTCCGCGACACCGAACGGGATGCCAAACGCGAAGAGCAGACTGTCGACGAGATCCTTCTTGTCGCGCGGCCAGACTTTTGCCGGCGCGGTCCGTGAAGTCCGACTAGGCTCGTTGCCCCGTTCTGAGACCGCCGTTGCCGGAAGCGGGATGTTCCTCAGATGCAGCCCTTTCCCGCCAAGCTGGGCGCGCAGATATTCGGGGATTTCGACGCCGTTTTCGGTCAAACTGATCACATAAATTTGCTGCGGTCGGTTGCTTTCTTCAGGAGCCAAAGCCATCCAATGCCCTCGTGCCTCGTAGGCGACACCGTCTTCTTGGATGACGACCGGCCGCTCCCCAGGTAACGCCTGATAACCCAGGCCGGCAAGCAATTGACCGACGGCATCCTGTATCGATAACCCGTTGGTCATCGACACGATCGGCGCGCCGATCATGGGATCCGCCAATTTCGCTCTGAGGGACGGGGGGATTTTGCCGTCCGGATCGAGCACCACCCGTTGCTTGAGCGACGGATTGAAGACCACCGGATAATTTCGTTTGTCGAACCGGACTGCACCCTCTTTCAGGTCGATGACTTCCTCGCCGCTCTCTTGCATCTGGCTGCCGACGCTGTCGACCACTCGCGCGATCAAGGCGAGATTTTCTTTCGCCGGCGCGCGCAGCACGGAGCGCCAATCGCTGACTCCACGCTGGCTGGGCGACGCGGTCGGCGGTTCATTTGGGACTGCCACAGGCGTTTCAGCGTGCGCCCGAGGATCGGCTTTTTGCGGAACCCTCGGCGCACCCGTTACGCGAGGTAAAGCCGGCGGAGCCCCCGCGCTCACCTGGCTCCCTTGACTCCCAGGCAAGCGGATGACGTCGCCCTCGATCAGAGTATCCCAATTTTTGCGCTCCGGATTTAGATCCTTGACCAAAGCGAAATGCTGAGCGATTTGGCGCTGATCGGCGAGATTCAATTGGTCCCGCAAAATCTGATAAAGATGCTCGCCAGCCTTCACCCGATAGTCGACCGTCGTACCGCTTTGCATCGGCGGCCTTTCGCTTGAGGCGCCTTCTGCCGCTTTCCCTTCGAGCAGTTGCGCAGGATGAAGCGGAATAAAAATTTTATCGCCGATGCGCAACACGTCGAGATTTTTCACCTGCGGGTTGAGACCGCGGATGACGACGATGTAGTTGCGAAATTGTTTTCCCGAGACGCCACGCTCCTCCACTAAGAGACGCCATAACGAATCGCCCCGACCGATCTGGCGTTCCTCCCCTTCGATCTCCCTTCCCTGATACACTCTGGTGTTGATCGATTTTCGCAGGCTGATTTCCGCCCCTTCCGCCGCTCGGGCGGAGCCTTGCGCTTGGGCGAAGACGAAGCCTGTGACATACCCCACCGATAAGACAGCCAGGACGCCCGCGCCTTTGCGACCGCAGAGCACGCGTCTCATTTGACCTTCCATACGGCTCCTTCCGGGGTATCCTCCACCCAGAGGCCCAGAGCCTGGAGCTCGTTGCGGATCCGGTCCGCTTCGGCCCAATTTTTGGCTTTTCTTGCCTGCTCGCGCCGCATGATTTGCCCTTCGATGGCTTCGCGGCTCACCCCCCTTGTACTCAACCAACGCTGCACCTTTCGTTCGGAATACCCCTCGTCCAGCAGTCCCAAGGTTGCGCAGAGCGTGCGCAACGCCGCCGCCCGCGCATCGAGCCCGGCGGCTTTTTTCTCGTCCAGCATGCGGTTGAGGGCGCGCACCTCGTCAAAAATCAACGCCAGCGCTCGCGGCGTATTGAAGTCATCGTCCATCTCGCGCCGAAACGCTTCCATCAATCCGTTGTCCGGCTCCACGGCGGATGGGATGGTCCGGCCCACGCGCTCGATCGTTTCATGCATTCGGTCCGTCGCCCGTCCCGCTTCTTCCAAGCCGTCTTTGGAAAAATCCATCGGACTGCGGTAGTGGCTCGAGAGGAAATAGTGACGCAGCGCGGCGGCGTCGAACTCCCTCAAGACCTCGCGAATCGTGAAAAAATTACCCAACGACTTGGACATCTTTTCTTGGTTGACGTTGAGAAAGCCATTGTGCAGCCAATAATGGGCGAGCGGTTGCTCGGCCGCTCCCTCCGATTGGGCGATCTCGTTTTCGTGGTGCGGAAAAATAAGATCCCGGCCGCCGCCGTGTAGATCAAAGGGTTGACCCAGATACTTGGTGCTCATCGCGGAACATTCGATGTGCCATCCCGGCCGCCCTGGACCCCAGGGACTGTCCCAGATCGGCTCGCCCGGTTTGCTCGCTTTCCAAAGCGCGAAATCGAGCGGTGAGCGTTTGCGCTCGTCGACCTCAACGCGGGCACCGGCTTCCAGCTCGGCGATTTTCTTGCGCGACAGTTTGCCGTAACCGGGAAAGCGCGCGACGGCAAAAAACACATCGCCGTCCACGACGTAGGCAAAGCCTTTTCGTTCTAGGATACGGATGATGTCGATGATTTCACCGATGTGCTTCGTGGCGCGCGGCTCGACCGTGGGCGGCGCTAAGCCGAGAGCCGCGGCGTCTTCGCGAAATTCGGCGATATAGCGGTCGGTTATCGCCTCGCAGCTTACCCCGTCTTCGTTGGCCCGTTTGATAATCTTGTCGTCGACGTCAGTAAAGTTGCGCACGTAACATACGTCGAATCCGGAGAAGCGCAGATAGCGATAAATAACGTCGAAGGTCAAAAGAAAGCGGCAATGGCCCAAGTGAGCGGAGTCGTAAACCGTGACACCGCACACATACATGCGCACCTTCCCCGGCGTTAGCGGCGAAAAAATCTCTTTCTCGCCGCTCAACGTGTTAAAAATCCGGAGCGCCATAATCGATGTGGATGCTTCATCTTACGGAACAGAGCTTTTTTTGCAAGCGTTTTTTGACCATCGGCTTGAATCGCAAGACAAAAAAGCATAGATCAAACACCTATGAAATTCGCCGAGCCTTACCGCGACTTGCGAGAATTCATCAGCGTCTTGGAGGAGCAGGGAAAGCTCTACCGCATCAGTCGCGAGATTAACAAAGAGACCGAGCTCCAGCCCCTGGTGCGCTGGCAATATCGCGGCGGCATCCCGGACGAGCAGCGCCGTGGTTTCTTGTTCGACAATGTCACCGACGGCAAAAAGCGCAAGTATGACTGCCGCGTCCTGGTCGGCGGCCTCTCCGGCTCGTCGGCGATCTATTGCCTCGGCTTGAAATGCCAGCCGGACGAGGTGCCCGACCGCTGGATCTATGCTCTGGACCATCTGGTGCCGCCGGTCTTGGTGGATCAAGGCCCGGCGCACGAAGAGGTGCATGTGGGCGCGGACCTCTTGGCCCACGGCGGGCTCAACGAGTTCGCCGTGCCGATTTCCACTCCCGGCTTCGATAACGGCCCTTACATCACCGCGGGCCATTGGATCAGTAAAGATCCGGAAACCGGCCAGCGCAACGTCGGCAACTATCGCGGCCTGATCAAGGGCCGAGATCGTTGCGGCCTCATGACCGGCACCCCCCAGGACCTGTCAAACCAATGGGAGAAATGCCGCCGCGTGGGCAAGCCCTTGGAGGTGGCCGTCGTCGTCGGCACCATTCCGGTGGTGTCTTACGCCGCGACACAAAAGGTACCTCCGGACGTGGATGAGATCGCGCTCGCCGGCGGACTGCAGGGCGCGCCGGTTCCGCTGATCAAATGCAAAACCGTCGATCTCGAAGTGCCGGCAACTTCCGAAGTCGTCTTGGAAGGCATCATTCCGACGCAGTACATGGAAGAAGAAGGGCCCTATGGCGAGTCGATGGGGTACATCGACCCGCGCACTTTGAGCTTGCTGTTCGAGTTGAAATGCGTCACGCACCGCAAAAATCCGATTTGGGTGTCGATCATCAGCCAGGTGACGCCCAGCGAAAGCTCGAAGATCAAAGCGATGGGCATGTCCACGTTGATCAAGCGCTACTTGCTCAACAAGGGCTTCGACACGGTTTGCGACGTTCATCTGATCGAGCCGCTGGTCAATTTGCGCCCCTATGTCGCCGTCAGCCTTAAAAAACGCGACGATCGCGAACCCGGCGCGGTCATGCAGGCGATTCTCGATTACGGCGATCGAGTGGGCAAAATGGTCGTCGCGGTAGACGAGGACATCAACATCAAAGACCCGGTGGCGGTAATCTGGGCGATTACCCATCGCTCGCAGCCTCACAAAGACTTCAAAATCGTTCCGGACCGTCCCTTCGGCGCCACACCGATCGGCATGGTCGCGACTCATCCGTCGAGCCGTTACGACAACTGTGAATCATCGGTGCTGATCGACGCGACGCGCAAAGCCGATTTTCCGCCATTGTCGTTGCCCAAAAAAGAATTCATGGTGCGGGCCAAACAGCTCTGGGAAGAACTCGGGCTTCCCAAACTCGACCCTCAGGAGCCTTGGCACGGCTATTTGATGGGCTACTGGCCCGAGGATTTGTCAGCGGAAGCGGATCTGGCCGCCCAGAGCGAGCATGAAAAAGTCTGGGAGCGGCTGCGCCAAACTCGCGTCGAGGTGGGCGAAGGCGATACCCTGAAAACCATGCGCGCCCGCTGGGGCAAGACCCACTCGGGGCGCTCGGTTTAGTCCAATGAAGAAACAACTTTCCTTCAACGTCAACGGCCAGGACCATCAGGTGGAGGTGGAATCCAACCGCCTGTTGCTTCAGGTGCTGCGCGACCAGCTCGGACTCACCGGCACCAAGGAAGGCTGCAGCATCGGCGTCTGCGGCGCGTGCAGCGTCATCGTGGACGGCAGGCTCGTGAGCTCTTGTCTCACGCTGGCGGCGAGCTGCCAAGGAAAAAAAATCGAGACCATCGAAGGCCTCGCCAAAGACGGCAGGCTCCATCCGCTGCAACAGGCATTCATCGAGTACGGCGGTTTTCAATGCGGCATATGCACTCCGGGCCAAATCATGGCAGCCAAGGCGCTGCTCGATGAAAATCCAAAGCCGAGCGAAGAAGAAGTCAAAGAATGGATGTCCGGCAATCTCTGCCGCTGTACCGGCTACTATAAAATTCTCGAAGCGGTGATGGCGGTGGTCAACGGCAAGACCGATCCCGATTATAGTTTTCGCAAGCGCGCGACGACGGCGAAAATCCAGAGCCTCGACGTGTATAAACCGGTGGCAAAGACAAACTAGGGAAAAGCTCTCGCGCCAAGCTCGCAAAGAAGCGGGAAGTCGGGGACAAATTGACTTCTTTGCATCTCTGGCGTTTTTATCCGAAGTACCAGCAGTACGGCGATTATGGCCAAAGCAGAAAAATTCTCCGTCATCGGCAAGCGCGTCCAGCGCGTTGAGGGGTTCGATAAAATCACCGGCGATTGTCAATACATCGCCGACATCTATTTGCCGGGCATGCTGGTCGGCAAGGTCTTGCGCAGCCCCTACCCGCACGCGCGCATCCGCCATATCGATACCAGCAAAGCCGAGAAGCTTCCCGGCGTGCGCGCCGTGGTCACTGCTGAGGACACGCTCAAGCGGCCATGGGGCGCGTTTTTTGCCGATCAATATATCTTATCGGTCGGCAAGGCGCGCTATGTCGGCGAGGAAGTTGCGGCCGTCGCCGCCATCGATCCGGACATCGCCGAGGAGGCGATCGATCTCATCGAAGTCGACTGGGAGCCGCTGCCGGGAGTGTTCGATGCCGAAGAGGCGATGAAAGACGGCGCGCCGCTGGTGCACGACGATAAGCCCAACAATATCGCCATGCACCTCGACCTCGAGCGCGGTAACGTCCAGCAGGCTTTCGCCGAGTCCGATGTGATTGTCGAAGACACTTTCACGAGCATGCCGCAATGGCACTGCTCGATTGAAACCATCGGCAGCGTGGCCGAGTACGCCACCAGCGGCAAATACACCATTTACATGAACACTCAGACGCTGTTCAACGCCCGCTATCGCATCGCCGCGGCTCTCGGCGTGCCCGAAACCGACGTGCGCATCATTCAAAGCGCCGTCGGCGGCGGTTTCGGCGGCAAGTCCTGCGACGACAACAACGCGCTCGTGGCGGCGGTGCTGGCGAAAAAGGCGCGCAAGCCGGTGAAGCTCATCAACACGCGCGAAGAGGAATTTCTCGCCGGCTGCCGGCCGCGCGTGTTCATGAAGATCCGCGTCAAGATGGGCTTTAAGAAAGACGGCCGAATTCGCGCCAAGGAGCTCGACGTGATCGCCGACAACGGCGCTTATTCGGCCAAAGCGCCGGCGATCACCGGCGTCGCGGCGATGCGCCACGACACCTGCTACAAATATTCCGACGTGAAGCTCGAAGCCAAACTGGTCTATACCAATAAGGTGCCGACCGGCGCCTTTCGCGGCTTCGGCAACCCTTCTGCGGAATGGGCGGTCGAGCAGGCCATCGACCTGGGCGCGCATGCGCTCGGTATGGATCCGCTCGACATCGCGCGGATTAACGCTGCAGAGGTAGGCTATGTGTCACCGCACGGCAACCGCGTGACCAGTTGCGAGTTGAAACAGTGCCTCGACAGGGTCGAGAAGATGATCGGTTGGCAAGCCAAACGGGCCAACAAACAACCCAACACCGGCCTCGGCTTGGCGTGCACGGTGCACGTCAGCGGCAAACGCCACTTCGGCGACTATGACGGCAGCTCGGCGACGATCAAGATCAATGAAGACGGTAAAGCCTTGATCCTTAGCGGCGAAGGCGAGTGCGGCCAGGGCGTGCACACGGCGATGTGCCAAATCGCCGCCGAGGAGCTTGGCATTCCGGTGGAAGACGTCGAGATTTCCCGCGCCGACACCGATTTGACCACCTTCTGCTTGGGCGCATTCGCGAGCCGCTTGACGTACGTTAGCGGCAACGCCGTCAAGAATGCCGCCACCAACGTCAAGCAGCAACTCTTCGAGCAGGCCGCCGAGATGCTCGAGGCGAACCCGGGCGATCTCATGTCGCGCGACGGCAAGATCTTCGTCAAGGGCGCCGAGGGGAAGTCGGTCACCGTGTCGGATGTTGCCCGGGCGCGCTTGTTCCGCCATAACGGCGCCCCGATCGTCGGCTCGGGCAGCTTCGACGCCGACTCGGTGCTTCCTGATGCCACCCGCTACGGCAATGAGTCCGGCGCCTACAATTACGGCGCGCAGGCCGCCCATGTGCGCGTGGATCCGGAAACCGGCCAGGTCAAGATTCTCGAGTTCGCCGTCGCCTCCGACTGCGGCACGGTTATTTATCCGCTCGGGGCGGAAGGCCAGGTCGAAGGCGGGCTTGCCCAGGGCATCGGTTACGCGCTCACGGAGGGTTTGCAGTTCGACGAGGGCCGGCCCATCAATCCGAACTTTTCCGATTATCGCATCCCGTCGATGCGCGACATGCCGCCGCTCAAGCGCGAGTTCGCCGATTCCTACGAGCCGACCGGCCCCTTCGGCGCCAAAGGTCTGGGCGAGCTTAACATGGACCCCACCGCCGCGGTGATCAACAACGCGATTTTCGACGCCGTCGGCGTGCGGGTAAAGACGCTGCCGATTACGCCGGAAAAGATTGTCCGCGCTTTGAAACAAAAGAATTCTAAAAATGTTTGAAGTTCCTGATCCGGGAAAGTGAACGAAAATCTAAAATCGAAAATCCAAAATAGACATGATTCGATTCGACTACCAAGAACCGACGAGCCTCAAGAAGGCCTTCGCCTTGCTGGAAAAATACGGCGATGATGCGCGGGTCATCGCCGGCGGCACATCGCTCATCATTATGATGCGCCAGCGCCTGCTGATGCCCAAAGTCGTCATCAGCCTGGCGCGGATTCCGAAGTTCGACAGGATCACGTTCAACGCCAGAGACGGATTGCGCATCGGCGCCGGCGCGCGCCACCGCGATATCGAACTTAGCGCGGCGGTCAAAAGACGCTATCCGCTGCTGCACGAAACGTTTCGCAAAGTCGCTCAGCCGCGCATTCGAAACATGGGAACGCTCGGCGGTAACCTCGCCGGCGGCGATCCGCTCACCGATCCCGGCGCGAGCTTGATCGCTTTGGACGCCGAAGTGACGCTGGCGAGCGCCCGAGGCCAGCGCACCCTGCCTTTAGACGAGTTCTTTCTCGACTATTATCAGACCGCGCTCGAACCCGGCGAGTTGCTGACCGAAATCCGCGTGCCGCCGCCGGTGCGGCCGGGATGGTCGCACATCAAATTCACGCCGCGCAGCGTGGAAGATTTCGCCACCGTGGGGATCGCCGTTACGCTGAATGCCGACGACGGCTTGTGCGCAGACATCCGCATCGGCCTCAATTCGGTCGGCTCGACGATCATTCATGCGAAAAAAGCCGAAGCAGTTCTGCGCGGCAGAGCGATGACCGAAGACGCCGTGCGGGAAATGGGCGAGACCGCCGCAAGCGAATGCGACCCCAGCGACGATAACCGCGGCTCGGCCGAGTACAAACGCGAAATGGTCAAAGTCCTCGTCCGGCGCGCCGTCCAAGAATCATACGAGCGCGCCCGTTGATCCGCCTATTCTCGTAGGCTAATACTCGTGTCGTGTCTCCGAAGTTCGTTTAAATAGTCATGGCTATAACGGACAGCCGATTGGGATCAAATCCCCCTTTTATCCCCCTTTTTCAAAGGGGGAATGTTTCGGAGGGCGTCTTGACCCCTCTTTGACAAAGAGGGGAAGGGGAGATTTTCGTGCGTAAACCCTGCGAATTACGGGGCGAACTTCTGGGTCAGTACACTAGCATGTCATGAAACAAACCATCCGCGTAACCATCAACGGCCACGTCTATGAAGAGGACGTTGAGCCGCGTATTCTCTTGTCCCATTTTCTCCGCGAACGCATCGGACTCACCGGAACGCACATCGGCTGCGTCATCGGCGAATGCGGCGCGTGTTCCATCTTGCTCGACGGCAAAGTGATCAAATCCTGTCTGCACCTTGCGGTTCAGACGGATGGACGGGAAATTACCACGATCGAAGGGTTGGCCAAGAACGGCGAGCTCGATCCGGTGCAAGAAGCGTTCGTCAAAAATTACGCATTTCAATGCGGCTATTGCACGCCGGGTATGGTGATCACTAGCCATGCTCTCCTGCGGCGCAATCCCAATCCGAGCGAAGACGAGATCCGCAAAGCGTTGGCGGGCAACCTCTGTATGTGCACCGGTTATGTCCAGATCGTCGCGGCGGTCCAAGAAGCGGCACGGGAATTGAAAAATGGCTAGATTCACTGGCGCTCGCACCCGGAGCAAGGAAGGGCCCCGCCACGTCACCGGCCGGGGCCTTTTCACCGACGATTTTCAGCTGCCCGGCATGCTTCAGGCGATGATCCTGCGGAGCCCGCACGCGCACGCGAAAATTCTTTCCGTCGATCCCGCGCAAGCGCTCCAACATCCCAACGTGTTTGCCGCGATCATTCCCGACGACGTGAAGCGACTCACCAGACCGTTCAAGCCGGGCCGGTACGCCGCCGGTCTGAAGCGACCCATCGATGAATACGCGGGCGCGATAGACCGGGCGCGCTATGTGGGCGAGCCTATCGGCGCCGTCGCCGCCAAAGACCGCGGTAGTGCTGAAGACGCGCTGGAGCTGATCCAAGTCGAATACGAGCCGCTGCGCGCCAATGTCGATGTATTCGAGGCGATCCAACCGTCGGCGCCGGTGCTATTCGACGAACTCGGCAGCAATCTCGCCTGGACCGGCTCTTTGCAATACGGCGACATCGATGCCGCGTTCAAGTCAGCCGACCGCATCGTCAAAGAAAATCTCAAGATTCACCGCTACAGCTCGACCCCCCTCGAGCCGTTCGTGGTCATCGCATCCTACGACGCGGCGAGCAAGCGTCTCACCGTCTGGGTCACCGCGCAGGTGCCCGAAGTGATCTATGACGGCGTCCGGGAAGCGCTGGGCCTGCAGGACGTCCGCGTGATCATTCCCGACGTCGGCGGCGGCTTCGGGCAAAAAATTCATCTCATTCGCAAATACGTCGTGCTGGTATCGCTCTTGGCGATGAAATCCGGCCGTCCCGTGAAATGGGTCGAAGACCGCAGCGAGCACATGATGGCCGGCGGCCACGCCTGCGCCCAGCACGTCGAAGCCGAAGCGGCAGTGAAAAACGACGGCACGGTGTTGGGCCTCAAATTCAAGGAATATGACGACGTCGGCGGCTCGATCAGCACGCTGACGATCCACTTCACCAACAAGCTGAACAATCTATCGAACACCTATCGAACCCCGGCGATCCTCATGGAAGGCCATGCGGTGGTGACCAACAAATGCCCGGTCATACCCAATCGCGGCATCGGCAAACCGGGCATGTGCTTCATCTGGGAACGCATGATGGACCGGGTGGCGCAGGCTTTGAACCTGAGCCCCATCGAAGTGCGCCAGCGAAATCTGATCCAGCCAAGCGAAATGCCCTATCGGACCATCAGCGGCAATGTCTACGACAGCGGCGATTATCCGGGCCTGCTAAAAACGCTGCTGCAACGAATCGACTACGACGGGCTGCGCGCAGAACAGCAGCAGGCCCGCGCTCAAGGGAAGCTCTTAGGTATCGGCATCGTCGTCGGCGTCGAGCCCGGCGGCAGAAACGCCGCCCGCGACATGGCGATTTTTCCCGAGATGAAGGAGCCGCCCGGCTCCGGCGGCGTCAACGGCGCCAAAATTAAACTGGAAAAAAACGGCACGCTCACCCTCCATCTCGGCTCGCCCAACTGCGGGCAGGCCCATGAGACCACCACCGCGCAGGTTGCCGCCGATATTCTCGGCTCGACGCCGGATAAATTCAGCACCAGCATTCCTTTCGACAGCGACCTCTCTGCTTGGGGCGTCGCCGCCGCCAACAGCGGTAACAATTTTCATTTGTACGATATCGGCGCGATTCACGGCGCGGCGACCAAGTTGCGCGAAAAAATTCTCAAGCTTGCCGCCTTCAACCTCAAAGTGGAGCCCTCTGAATTGATCATTGAAGACAGCGTCGTCAAGGTGCCGGGCGCGGCGGCGAAGCAGATCACGTTCGCCGAGCTGGGCCGGATCGCCTACAACAACCAGCATCTGATTCCCGATGATATGGAAGCGGGTCTGGAAGCGACGCACTACTACACGTTTCCGCATGCCAAGCCGAATATCGTGCCGGCCGCGGACCGAAAAGTGCGGGCGCAGTTCACATTTTCCGCCGGCGCCCATGCCGCCATCGTCGAAGTCGACAAGAACACCGGTTCCGTGCACGTAAGACGCTATCTCATCGTCGGCGACAACGGCACCGTGATCAATCCCGATGTGGTCAACGGCCAGGTCTACGGCTCGGCCGCGCACGGGATCGCAGTGGCCCTCGGCGAAGGCTTCATGTATAGCCCGGAGGGCCAACCCTTAACGGTGACCTATCTCGACTATGGCAAATGCTCCACGGCGGAGACGCCGCGCGTCGAAGTCATCCATCAACCCTCGCCTTCGCCGTTTACGCCGCTCGGTCAAAAGGCCGCCGGCGAGGGCGCGGCGATCCCCTCTCCTGCCGCCATCGCCAGCGCCGTCGAGAACGCGCTGCAAGACTACGGCGCAAGAGTTTGTGATCTGCCGATCACTCCGGAAGCGGTCTGGCGCCTGATCAACCATAATCCGGAAAAAGAGCGGAGAACTTTTTAGTCATGATTCCCGGCGCCTTTGAGTACTACGCTCCCCGCTCATTGAAGGATGCGGTCGCCTTTCTTTCGGCGCACCGAGACGACGTCAAAATTCTTTCCGGCGGCCAAAGTCTCTTGCCGCTCATGAAGATGCGCTTGTCGAAACCGGGCTATGTCGTCGACATCGGCCGCATCCCCGGTCTGGACACGATCTCGGAAGAGTCCGGAAAGCTCATTCTCGGCGCGCTCGTCACGCACGAGCAGATCGAACAATCCGCTCTGCTCAAGACGAAATGTCCCCTGCTGCCGCAAACTGCGGCGACCATCGCCGATGTCCAAGTGCGTAATCGCGGCACCATCGGCGGCAGCATCGCCCACGCGGACCCCGCCGGCGACTGGCCGGCCGCCGTGCTCGCCCTCGATGCCGAGGTGAAGATCTTCGGCCCCCAGGGCGAACGATGGGTCAATTGCAGCGAGTTTTTTCTCGGCTTATTGATGAGCGTGCTGGAGGCGGACGAGATCGTCACGGCGGTCAGAGTGCCGATCACCGGAGGCGACAAAACCGCTTATCAAAAAGCGGCGCCGCGCTCGTCCGGCTTCGCCGTCACTGGCGTCGCGGTCAGGTTAGCGCTCGACCCCGGCGGCGCCTGCAGTCGGGCCGCGATCGGCATCACCGGGGTCGCCGACAAGGCTTATCGCGCCGAGCGCACCGAGCAGATGCTCAGCGGAAAAATTTTGGATAGCCGCTTGATCGAACAGGCGGCGGCCGAGTCCACCCGCAACGTCGAGGTGATCGAGGATATCAACGGCTCTTCGGAGTACCGCGCCCATCTCACCCGCGTGTACGTGCAGCGGGCGATCGAGGAAGCGTTGAGTCGATGACTCGCCGATGGACGTTTTCGTTTGTCCAACCCGACTCACATCACCTTGCGCCGCAAATACGCGCTCACATAATCGACGATGGTGACCAGGATATAAATCGCCATGATCAAGGTCAGCAGCTGATTCTCCAAAAACAAACTGATGGCGATGTGGATCCGCTGTCCCAGGCCGCCCGCGCCGACCAGACCGAGCACGGCAGCGACTCGGATATTTACCTCCCAACGATAGAGAGTATACGAAATGAATTGCGGCAAGACCTGCGGCAAAATGCCGTAGAACAAGATTTGCAGACGAGTTGCGCCGGTGGCCTGCAGCGACTCGATCGGTTGCGGATCGACATCTTCGAGAACTTCGCCAAACAGCTTACCGAGGACGCCCCCGGTATGCACGCCTAGCGCCAGGACTCCCGGAAACGGCCCCAACCCGACCAAAAAAACAAAAATCAGCGCCCATACGATTTCGGGCACAGTGCGCAATACATTGAGCAGGCTCTTGGCCGCGATATAGGGAATCATTCGCGCGCTCCGGCGCCAGCCCTGCTTGGGCTCCATTTCGTAGAGCAGTCCTGAAAAAATCAAATTGCGCGAAGCAAAAAAAACCACCGAGAGCGCAATCGCCACCGCCAGGATCGTGCCCATGAACGAGATTGCAAAGGTCTCGATGGTGCCTTTCATCGCTTCGTGCAGAACATGAGCGGAAAGATCGGGTGGCACCAGTTTCTTTAGGTACAGGAGTATCTGCCCGAAACTATCCCGGCTGAATAACTGGCCCAAGTCGATGCCGGCGCCCTGGTAGCTCCAGAAGAGGAAACCGATGAGAAGCGCGCCAAGGAGGAGGCTTTTCCAACTGGCGCGAGACCCGACCGCGCCCCCCGCGGGCGGGATCGTTTCGCAGCGGTTGGCGATCGCTGGCCGGCTCATATGAGCGCCCGAACCCGCGCGCTTAAATAGTCCACCGCGGCGACCATCAAAAATAAAATGATCAAGATCGTTAAGACTTCGTTGAAATTGAACATGCGCATCGATATTTCGATTTGCTGGCCGAGACCGCCCGCTCCCACCAGACCCAGAATCGCCGAGGCTCGGACTGCGCATTCCCAGCGATAGAGCGTATAAGAAACAAAATTAGGCAGCGCCTGCGGGAACCATCCGTAGAAAAAAATCTGCAATTTATTAGCCCCCGTGGACTGCAAGGCCTCGAGCGGCCGCTGATTGACCGCCTCGAAGATCTCGGAGTAGACTTTGCCGAGCATGCCGCCATAGGCGACGCCGATGGCGAGGACTCCGGGAAACGGCCCCAATCCCACCGCGCGCACGAACATAAACGCCCAGACGAATTCGGGGATGGAGCGAAAAAGACTGAGAATGCCCCGCGCTAAAAGATAGACACCATAGCGTAAGCCGCGCCGCACCGGCGCGCGCTGCAATTCCGCCTCGTTGAGGATGCCGCGCACGGCCAGCGTATGGGTGCCCAATAGGCCAAGAGGGAATCCGATCAGGACGGCAATCAACGTTCCCCAAAGAGAAATTTGAATTGTTTCCAGCGCCGGCCGCACTAAGAACGAGAGGAAATTCCACGATAACTCCGGCGGCATCATGCCGCTGAGAAATTTCCCCAGCGCCTCGCGCCCGCGCGCTGCGAAAAATAATTCCGGCGCAATCCCCGTTCTCTTCCAACTGTCGAGGAATACGACAACAAAGACAGTAGCGAATAGATACGGGAAGTAGCTAGCTGACCGATGAGTAAGCAGCGTGCTGGACGGTTTCACGGACGCTCTCGCTGGCGGCATGATCGCGAAAATTGCCGGCGTATAAAGTTTCTAGCATGTCTTCGCTGATTTTATCGGGAGAAAGATCGAAAACCGCGCGGCCTTGCTTGATGCCGATGATACGCGGAAAGTAAGCCAGCGCCAGATCGACGCTATGCAGACTGACAAGCAGAGTCTTGCGCGTGTTTTGGCTGATCTCGATGAGCAGGCGCACGATCGCCGAGGCCAGAGTCGGATCAACCGACGAGACCGGCTCGTCGGCCAGCACGACTTCGGGATCCTGGACGAGTACCCGGGCGATTGCGACGCGTTGTTGCTGGCCGCCGGAAAGTTCGTCGGTGCGCTCGAAAATCTTATCGGCGATCTCTACCTGGCTGAGCGCCGAACGAGCGAGTTCAACCTGTGCGGGCTTGCAAAGGGACATGAGCGAGCTAACAGTCGGCCAGCGCCCCAATTGACCGGCAAGAACATTGTGAATCACCCGAAGTCTCGGCACCAAGTTATGCTGCTGATAAACGCTGCCGATGCGCCGCCGCATCTGGCGCAAGCGCTGGCCGTGGAGTAGGTCAACATCCTCGCCATTGATCCACAGCTTTCCCGAAGTCGGTCTCAGCGTGCAGTTGAGCAGACGAAACAAAGTCGTCTTCCCCGCCCCGCTGGGACCGATGAGCGCGACTCGTTCGCCGTGATCGACGGCCAAGTCGATGCCGTCCAACGCTGCTTGTTGGCGGCCAAACTCTTTGCGGACGGACTGGAGCCGATACTGGTTCAACGGCATGATCTCAATTAATTTTAATCAAGCCGGCCGCGATGGCCGCTTCTTCGATGCCCTTCCAGTCCTCGTCTTTGGCGGTGATGTACCCTTTGGTGCGGTGCAGGTCGAGAAGCTTGCGATCGGCGGGATTATTGTAATTGAGCTTTAAAAAAGCATTGGTGATTTTATCGACCGTTGTTTTGTCGACGCCCGCGCGTACGGTCCATACGTAATCGACATAGGGCGGCGTGGTCCAGAAAATGTTCACCTTGCCAAGATCGACTTTCTTGGTTTCGACCAGTTTGTCCCAAACCAGGAAGTTGAGCGCCCCCGCGTCGACCTGTCCCGCCTCGACCCAGGCCGCGGTGGCATCATGAGCCCCACTAAAGCTGAATTTCGAGAAGTCTTTCTCGGGCTGGACACCGCCTTTGATAAGAAAATATCGCGGCATCAGATGCCCCGAAGTAGAACTCACGCTGCCGAACGCGAAGGTCTTGCCCTTGAGATCGCTCAGAGTTTTGATGCCGGTTTCTTTTCGCGTGATGAAATGGCTCTTAAACTCGGCGTCCTCTTTGCGCATGATGATGCGGCGGGCGCCTTTCGCCTGGCGCGCCGCTTGCACGGAAGTCAAGCCGCCGTACCACACCATCTCCAGGCGATTAGCGGCGAGACCTTCGACCGTCGCGGCATAATCCACGACCGGCGTAAACTTGACCGGGATGCCGATTTCTTTGCTTAGATATTCGGCGAAGGGCGAATAAATCCGCAGCATTTCCTGCGGGTTTTCATCCGGGATCGCTGATAAGCGCAACTCTTTTAGCGCCTGCGCGCCGACTTCGGTCCCATTAATAAGGATCGCCAGGGCCAACACCAACAATGACATTCGCTTCATGGTGAAACCTTTCTCTAAAAGAAACCGTGATTTGCTGAAGAGAAATCCTATATATCAGATCGATTTTTTCTATCAACCTCTAAAACAAAAAGGAAGCCGCTTGGGCTTCCCTGTGTTGGAACCATCGGATTAGCCCTTGAGAAAAGCGGCGACTTCCTGGGGATGCTCCTCGGCCTTTTTCACCGCCGGCCAGTGCTTCAGCACGTCGCCTTCGGGTCCGATCACGACCGTCGACCGAATTGTTCCCTGCACCTCTTTGCCGTACATCATCTTCTTGCCGTAGGCGGCGAATTTTTTCATCACCTCGGCCTTTGGATCGGACAGCAAAGTAAACGGCAACTGGTATTTCTCCGCGAACTTGTTGTGCGAGTCGATGCTGTCTTTGCTCACGCCGAGCACGACGATGTTTTTCTTCTTCAGTGACGGGTTCAGATCCCGGAACCCGCAAGCTTCCTTGGTTCAGCCGGGGGTGCTGTCCTTCGGATAGAAAAAGATGACGACGGTTTTGCCTTTGTAGTCCGCCAAAGAATGCTTCTTGCCGTCGTTCCCTTCAAGGCTAAACGCCGGCGCCTTCTTGCCTTCGAGACCCGCCATCGTCAGAGATCCTCCCGATTTGAATTAAGTCCCGGTTTTTATCACAAGCTAGAAAAGCGGCAAGACCTCGCCCCCGCCCGCATGGGCCGAAGCACAGGCGCATCGCCGCGGCCAACCATGAAGGCCGTCGGGTGGTTTTGTTAAGAGATCAAGAATTCGTGAAAGGTCCGCGCGATCGGATGGAGCGGGCGATGGCGATGGACGATCTCGTAAAATCCCCGCTCGAGTTTAAGGCCTTGGACCGCTACTTCAACGAGGGCCCCCTCCTCGAGTTCATGGCGGATTGAGATGCGCGATAGGATCGAGTAACCGAACCCGGCCATCAGCGCTTCCTTGACCGCCTCCGTGCTGCCGAGTTCCATGCTGACTTTAAATAGTTGATCGGCCGGCTGATGCCGCTTGGCGAGCAGCTGGCGAATCGACTCGAGGGTTCCGGAGCCGTGCTCGCGGGAGATAAATTTTTCCGATCGCAAATCCGCCACCCGCACCGATTTTCGCTTGGCCCAGGGATGGCCTTTGGGCACTGCCAAAACCATCTCGTCATCCCAGATCTTGGTGAAGACGAGCCGCTCATCCTTTCCTCCGAAACCGACAAAGCCGATCTCCACCTTGCCCTCCAAAAGCTCCGCGACGATTCCCGCCGAATCGCTGATCCGGAGGATGGGCTTGACGTGAGGATATTTTTTTGTGAACTCGCCCAGTTTCTGCGGCAACAGATATTCGCCGGGAATGCTGCTGCCGCCCACCCAAAGCTCGCCGCTGAGGGTGCCGTGAAATTGCTCGATCGCCGCGACGGTTTCGCGTTTGAAGGCGAGCAACTGCTTCGCCCGTTCGGCAAGCAACTGCCCGAGAGGCGTCAAGCTGACTTTGCCAGGAATGCGGTAGAGCAGTTTGCCGCCGACGGCCTGTTCCAATTCTTGAACATGGGCGCTGACGGTAGGCTGGCGCAGGGATAACAATTCGGCGGCTTGAGAAAAGCTCTTATGCTCAGCGACCCAATAAAAAATTTCCAGCTTGTGCAGATCGAGGTCGGCTTTGAGCTTGGCCATCGAGAAAATCAAGGGCGGACGTGCGACACCGCCGAGCGCCGCACGTCCGCCGAATTGCCGCGCTACTGTTTCAGATATTCCAGCACTTCGGCCGGATGGGCTCCGGCATCGGTAACCGGTATCCAGTGTTTCTTGATGGTCCCGTCCGGACCGATGAAGGCGGTCGAGCGGATGGTCCCTTCGGAAACCTCGCCCTGGGCGTTTTTGCGCGGTCCCCAAGCGCCGTAGGCCTTCATCGCCTGCTTTTCAGGATCTGACAAGAGCACGAAGGGAAGATTGAACTTGCCGATGAAATTATTGTGTGACTCGATGCCGTCTGGGCTCACCCCTACCACCACGGTATTGGCTTTCGTCACCGTATCGATAGCGTCGCGGAACCCGCACGCCTCCTTGGTTCAGCCAGGGGTATCGTCTTTAGGATAAAACCACAGGATCACGTTCTTGCCGGCATACTCGCTGAGCGAATGCTGCTTGCCGTCGCTTCCCGGCAATGTGAATGCCGGAGCCTTTTGCCCTTCCATTCCCGCCATTAGAACACCTCCGTTGTGAATTGGTCCTACGTGTCTATCATAGCGGCAAACTGACAATCAATCCGTTGTCGAGCCATTGTGATACCGCGCGCTTGAGGCTATATTTTTTTCCCATGGCAAAGCAATCGCCGCTGATCGAGTCGCATCGCCGAAACGGCGCCGCCATCGCGGAACGAGACGGCTGGCTCGTGCCGCAACGCTTCACCGGCACACGCGCCGAATATGAAGCCGCTACCCGAGCGGCCGGGCTTTTCGATTATGCCCATCGAGGCCTGTTGCAGTTCACCGGTCCCGATCGAGTCGCTTTCCTCCAGGGCATGCTTTCCAACGATGTGAGCAAACTGGAGCCATTCCAAGGCCAGCAGGCCGCCTTGCTCACGCAACAAGGAAAAGTCGTCGCCGACGTGCGCGTGCTGTGTGCGGTGAACTCGATCTATCTGGATTTCTGGGCGCCGCTCAAGGAAAAAATCAGCGCCCACCTCAACCGTTATCTGGTGGCCGACGAAGTCGAAATCAACGATCCCGATCAGGACTGGAAAATGCTCTCGCTCCAGGGACCGCGCGCAAAGCCGCTGCTTGCGGATCTATTCAACGGGAGCGAACTGCCGAGCCAATTGCACCAGCACGCCATAGTGCAATTCGACGGCGCGCCGGTATGCGTCGTGCGCGCCGACCGAAGCGGTTACAGCGGCTTCGATCTGATCGTGCAAACCTCCCGCCTCGCCGTTTTCGCCGAGCGTTTGGTCGCGAGCGGCGCCGCCTGGGTTGGCGAGCGCGCTCAAGAGATTCTCCGTCTCGAAGCGGGCATACCCCGCTATGGCATCGACTTCGACGAAGAAAACCTGCTCATCGAAGTCGGTTTGGAAGATTTCTACAGCTATACGAAGGGCTGTTATCTGGGCCAGGAAGTGATCGAGCGCATTCGGTCGCGCGGCCACGTGAATAAGAAGCTCTGCGGCCTCTTGCTCGAGGGTAACACCCCAGCCGGCGCGGGTGATGTCATTCTCGCGGAGACTCGGGAGGTCGGCAAGATCACTAGCTCCGTTGTCTCCTTTGCCCTCGATCGCCCCATCGCCTTGGGCTACGTCCACAAGGATTGTTGGACACCCGGCACGCCGCTTTGCATCCGGCACGGTAGCGAAACGATCGCCGCCACAGTGCGCGAATTGCCTTTCGTTTCGCCGCCTCGCGCCCCTTGAAACCTAGCAGCAAGCCCGTATATTAATCGAGATTTGCCCCGCTTCAGAAAGGAACTTGGGAATGGCGAACTTCGTGAAGGTGTGCAAGGTTGGCGACGTCAAAGCCGGCTGTGGCAAGAGTTTGGAGGTCAATGGGAACGCCATTGGCGTTTTCAATGTAGACGGTAAATTTTACGCGATCAATGACGTCTGCGGTCACCGCGGCGGCCCGCTCGCCGAAGGTGAACTCGACGGTACCACGGTCATCTGTCCCTGGCACGGCTGGCGCTATAACGTAACGACCGGTGAAAATGAATTGCTGCCGGCGCTGCCGACGAAGAAATATGACCTGCAGGTCGACGGCGAGGACGTTCTGGTGGACCTGAGTTAAACCCAACCCACTCCGTCGCATCCAGGCTCGCGGCTCGAATCAGCCCGCGGGCCTTTTTTTTCGCTCTCCCGCTGAATCGGTAGTCGCTACTTGAGATAACCCCGGATGTAGTCGTTTAAAGCATCTCGGGTGCTGTCGAACGCCAGATCAGTCCAGGGAATGTCGTCCGACACGAAGACCGCGGCGTCCGTCGATTCATCCGCCGCGGCCAGCGTGCCGCCGATCACCTCGGCGGTGTAAACCACAATCACGTTGGGCGAGCGGGGATAGGAATAGACGTTTAACAAGGGTCCCAACTTGACGTCGAGCTGCGATTCCTCCTTGGTTTCGCGCACCGCCGCATCCCGAACGCTTTCGCCGCGATCGACGTAGCCACCGGGGAAAACCCACTTGCCGAGCGCAGGCTCGACGCCCCTTTTCAACAGTACGATACCGCCGTTCAACGTAAAAAGGGTGCCGGCGACCACCTTCGGGTCTTGGTAAAAAATGAAGGCGCACGCCTGGCAGACGAGCCGCCTGGGTTCGTTGGTTTTGACGATCTTTTTGTCCAGGCTACCGCCGCATCTGGGGCAAAAGCGATACTCGACGTGGCCATGCGCGTGGCCGGCATGATGGGCCTGATCAGGATCTCGCGCCATAGGTTTCTTCTAGCGCAGATCGCGTTGAAACTAAAGCTGAATCCTGTAAGCTTTGCGCATGCTTCGAGCGGTTATTTTCGACTTCAACGGCATCATTGTCGATGACGAACCGATTCATTTTGAATTGTTCCAGAAAGTCCTCGCTGAAGAGGGCATCGTTCTCACCAAAGAAGATTACTACGCGCGCTATTTAGGCTTCGACGATCGCGGCGCGTTCAGTTTCGCTTTCCGCGATCACGGCAGGGTTTTGGCCGGCGAGAAACTGGCGGCATTGATCGAGCGCAAAGCGGCCTATTACCAGGAAGCGATCCGTAATCACGTTGCCCTCTTCCCGGGGGTGAAGTCGCTGCTTGCCGACCTCGCGCCGAGGTTGCCGTTGGCGGTTGCCTCCGGCGCGCTGCGCCACGAAATCGACACGATTCTCACGACCGCCGGTTTGATCGACCATTTCAAAGCCATCGTCAGCGCCGAAGACGTCGAACGAGGCAAGCCGGAACCGGATATATTCCTTAAAGTTCTGGATCGCTTGAATGGCCAGAGCCATCGGCAAGAACTTATCCTGCCCCACGAATGTGTTGTGATCGAAGATTCGAAAGAAGGCATACGCGGCGCCCGCCGTGCCGGCATGCACTGCCTCGCGGTGACGAACTCACATCCGGCCGAGCTGCTCACCGAAGCCAGTGCGGTGGTCGACAGTCTGGAAACCGTTTCCCACGCCTACCTTCAGAAGCTCTGCGCCTGAGCCTAGCGATACGGCGTGCGCTGCGGCCGAATCGTAATTTCAACCGGACACGCCGTCGGCGGCGCGTTGAGAATATAAAGCACGGTCTGGGCGACGTCTTCCGGCTGAATCATTTTGCTGCGGTCCAGATGCTTGACGGGCGGGATCATCGGCGTATCGACGAACCCGGGAAGAATCACTGCAACCTTGATATTGTGCTCGCGCACTTCTTCGAAGAGCGACTGGGTGAATCCGATCAGGCCGAATTTCGAGGCGGCATACGCCGCGCCGTCAGCTTCACCGCTTTTGCCTGAAACCGAGCCGATATTGATCACCGCGCCCGCGCCTTTCTCGATCATCGCCGGCAGTAGCTTTTGCGCGAGGATCATCGGCGCGCGTAGATTCAAGCGCAGCGTCTGATCCCAGTCGTCGATCTTGCCGCGCACCACCGGAGCGCGTTTACCCCAGCCGGCGTTGTTGATCAGAAAATCCACAGGGCCGCAGGACCGTACCAGCTGCTCGATCTCGTCATCGCGGGTCAAATCGGCGCGAATCGAAACCGCTTCGCCCTTTGCTGCGCGGATCTCCTGCTCCACGGCTCGAAGCTGATCGCCGCTTCGAGCGCAAAGGTAGACCGCACAACCCGATCGCGCCAGCGCCATGGCGATGGCGCGGCCGATGCCGCGACCCGCGCCGGTCACCAAAGCCGCTTTTCCGTCGAGGCCGGGCATGTTCAGTGCTTCTCTTTGCGGATCGTGCCGTACACCAGAAACTCAAAAGCATACTTGCAGACAAAAACAAGCACCACCAGCAGCAAGAGAGTCGGCCCCTTGCCGATGCTGTCGTACAATCGTGGGAACGCAAACATGTAGCCGATCAGGCAGCCGGAGATGAAACAAAAACCCGCCGCGCGGCGGAGCCAATCTTTGGTCGAAGGGGTCATTGCCGGTGATGATCTTGATCAGTGAACCGTCGAGCTTGCGTCTTGATCCGGCGGTTGCGACACCGAGGAGCCGTGATGCAAAATCATGCGCCAACCCGCGGCGCTTTTTTGGAACAAATTGGTGGTGAGAACGGCGGCGGAATACTGCTGCCCCGCGATTGTGCTATGGAGATTCTCATAAAGAGTGACCCAGGCGAGATCCCCGCGCACCTCGACTCTAACGTCCGTCAAGGTAAACTTCATCGACGGCGTGTTCTCAAAAATCCGTTTCCAGCTCTCCATCACCGGGCCCCAACCGCGCAGAATGCGCCAGCCCGGGTGGCCGCATTGGACGTCGCAATCTTGGGCCCAAACTTTCTCCATCTCCTCGATCTTGAGAGTCTCGAAGGCGCGATAAAAAGCTTGATTGGCCTGTGCGACCGCTTCGATTTCATCGGCCATATTCGCTCCCCATTAAGCCGCAAAAAAAATCAACGACTCGTCCAGAGAATCACTTTTGACCTCGAACCGGAAGCCGGAACCGCTCAATGGCGCGGTCTGGGCGTAACGAATACGAGCGTCACCAGCCGCTCCTGACCGCGATTGACCACGCCGTGGCTCTGACCGGCGGGCGCCAATGCAATTTCGCCCGCGCCCAATTCTCTCTGTTCATTGCCGACGGTAAACAGTCCGCGCCCCTCGAGAACGTAGTAAACCTTGTCCTCGTGGGCATGCGCATGGGGACTCTGGCTCTGGCCCGGCTCGAAACAATAAGTGTCGCAAAAAAAATGCTCGGTCTCGAAGACGCCGTTCTTCTTCATCTTATCCGGCGAAAACTGGATCGACTCGGCAAGCTTTTTGAAATTGCTCATGACGAACTCCCCGGTAGGTGAAACCTATCGCGATCCTAGCACAGCGCCGGCGGCTGCAAAAGCGCGCCGATTCTGTTATTGCGTGGGACATGGATTCGGTGCTGATTCGATATCACGAAATCGCCCTCAAGAAAGGCAACCGGGCTTACTTCACCGAACTGCTCAAGCGCAACCTTCTGGGCGCGGTTAAAGACTTGGGCGCCCGGGAAATTCGCAGCCTGCCGGCGCGTTTGCTGCTCACCTTCAAAGGCGATGTCCCCGCCGAACGAGTGGTTGAGCGGATTGGCGGCGTGTTTGGCGTGGCCAATTTTTCTCTCGTTGAACGAAGCGAGCGCGACATGGACGTTTTACGCGATCGGATCATCGAAGCGCTCGGCGGCCGGCGCTTTGTTTCTTTTCGCATCGATACCCAGCGCGGCGACAAAAGCTTCCCGCTGACCTCGCCGGAAATCAATCGCCGCCTCGGCGCCGCCGTCCAAGAGAAAACCGGCGCGCGCGTCGATCTGGAAAACGCCGAATTCACGGTGTTCGTCGAGATCCTGCCCCACGATGCCTTTTTCGGCTTCAACAAAATCGCCGGCGCTGGCGGTCTTCCGGTCGGCGCCAGCGGCAGGGTCCTATCGCTCATCTCCGGCGGCTTCGACTCGCCGATCGCAGCCTGTCGTTTAATGCAGCGCGGCTGCCGGGTCGTCTTTGTCCACTTTCACAGCGCGCCTTACCAGGACAAGACCTCGCAGGAAAAAGCGCGCGCGCTGGTGCGACTGCTGACGCGCCATCAATACCAATCCCGTCTCTACCTCGTGCCCTTTGGCGAGATACAGCGCCAGATCGTCGCCGCCGTGGCAAGGCCGCTGCGCGTCGTGCTTTATCGCCGCATGATGCTGCGCATCGCGCAAGCGCTCGCGCGCAAAGAAAAAGCCAAGGCGCTGGTGACCGGCGAGAGCCTGGGTCAAGTCGCCTCGCAAACCTTGGACAACATGGCCGTGATCGAGCAAGCCGTTCGTTTGCCAATCCTCCGGCCGCTCGTGGGCATGGACAAACAGGAGATTATTGATCAGGCCCGGCGCATCGGCACGTTTGAAATTTCATCGATCCCCGATCAGGACTGTTGCCAGCTATTCGTTCCCAAGCACCCGGCCACGAAAGCGCGTCTCGGGGATGTGGAGGCGGATGAACAAAGATTCGATGTGAGCGCGTTGGTACAGTACGGCGTTGAAAATGCGGTGGAAGAGGAATTCAGCTTCCCGGCATGAGCATGTCTTGAAGCAGTTGACGCGAAGCCGCTCACCCCTCCCCGCTAACAATCAATCGGCCTTTAGCTCCCCTTCCAATTAAGGACCTGCGAGCAAAAACGTTCCTACGATGGGTTATTTTCCTTGCCCGTTTAGCGTTTCCTCGCTCGAGGAAGCGGGGGATCACAAGGCAAGCGTTCCCTTGCAGGTGGGATATGCCGCACATCCCCAGAACTGCGAGCCGGCTTGCGGCCCTTTGCGTGCTGTGCGCAGGATCATCGGCCCGCAATCAGGAGCTTGGGGCTTTTTCTCCGTCCGATCCGTCTGATCCGACCGATCAGTCCGATCTGACTCTCTCGCTCTGCTCCTTCGAGCCTCGAGCCGAGCGGTGGCGAGGCGTTCGCTATAGCCTCCCTCGTCGATGAACTGCTTCTCCAACGCGGCGATCTGGCGATCGAGCAAATAGTTGGCCTGATGGATCAGGCAGATCGGGGTGTTGGCAGCAGTCTCGGCGTCGCTCTCCTCAATAAGGCGACGGTAGCGCTCGTAGCCCCTCGTCCGATCAGTCCGATCCGACGGATCGGTCCGATGTTCTTCCAACCCTATCGCGCGCACCTGGCGCGCTTTCGGATCATCCTTGCTCCAGAGTCTAAGTCCGTGCTGGCGCAGATAATCCTCGAAATCCAGCAGCAGCTCGTCGAGGCTTGCGCGCGCCACCCCGATCAAGCGCAGTTCCGTCTGGCTGGAAGTGCCAGAGGCGCGGCTCCCTTCCGCAATGTTTTGCCGTCCGCTCCGGGCGGCCTGCACCATCTGGTCAACCAACCGCGTTCTCCGGCCGTCCAGGAATCGACTGCAGAAAGCCACCGTCCCATCATAGATGATTTCAGCGACCTGAAAGGACCGGAGTTTCCGATAACCGCCGTGAGGACGGAGCGGAGCGTGGGCATGACGTTTTGACCTTTCCCCTTGGCCCGATGGACTCACCGTCCTTTTGCTGTTTTGCATCATCTCTCGTCCCTGAGACCGAAGCGGTTATACATAGTGCTGTATCCGCTCCAGACTCGGCGCGAAGAATAATTCTTCTACTTTGGGCCGCTTTTTGATCATCCCTTGCTCGAATTGATAGCGGATCACCGCCTCGAGAGCCTTGCGATTGTCCTCGAGGTTATAAGGCCACGGATCGGGACCGAAGATTTCTCTTTGCTCGCGCAGCAGATCTTGCACCCACACGAGAGCGAAGCTGCGCGGGTCGCTGTTGCGCGCGTAGCAGATTTCCTTGGCTTGCTGAAAAGCGCGCACCAGGCTGATGCCCACCCAGGGGTGTTGTGCCAAAATGGGGTTCTTGACGACCACCGTATGCATGATCGGGAAGAAGCCGCCGTTTCTGTAGTACTCGATCTCGGCCTGCTTCGGATTGGCGAAAAGCAGGGCGACCTTCGGATTGCCGTCGCGAATCGACGGCAGCGTCTCCGGATAGAGGGCGGCCTCGAGCTCGCCGTCGAGGAGCATCTGATCGACGTTCTTGCCGGGCGGAACGCGTTTGACGTTCATCCAAGGAGCCGGCTCGAAGGCGACGTCTTCTTCTTCCTGGCACCACCATTCGATCGATTTTAAATCGACGCCGTAATGATCTTGCAGGATCCCGCGCATCCATAGACCGGCGGAGTTTTGCAGGGTATCGAGCCCGACCCGCTTGCCGTTTAAATCGGCCGGTTTTTCGATGCCGCAGCCGGCGCGCTTGATCATGTATTGATGGCGAAAACGGCGATGCGGAAAAACCGGAATGGCGTTGTAGTCGCACCCTTTGTCGCGCGCAACCAGGTAGCCGACCAGCGACAGCTCGCAGACGTCGAACTCTTCGTGGCGCAGCATGCGCCCGTGGCGCTCCGGCGAGGGCATGGTCAGAACGTTCAACTCGATGCCCTGGGGTTGGATCTCGCCGTTGATAAGCGGGCGAAGAAAATCGTAGTCGCCGCACGCCAGCGTCAATTGCACTTTCGCCATTTAGTCGCCTTTCACATAGCGCTGATAAAGCTCCGGCGTATCGATGTCGAGCGTGATCCCGATCTCTTCAGTATCGAGTTCCAAAGTATCGCCGCGATGCGCATTGACCACCGCTTTGGCGCCCTGGTCCAAGGGCGCATTGAGCAGCTCGCCGAATAAACGCCGCGACAGAATGACCGGATGACCGCGCTTGCCACGATAGCAGGGCACGACAACGAGCTTCCCGTCGCCGTAATAACGATCGATCATCAACTTGACGAGTTTGGCATCGACATAGGGATGATCCACGAGATGCACCAGCATAGCGTCGCAATCGGACAGTTTTTCCAGATAACGCACGGCCACCTGGAGCGACGACAATTGCCCGCGCCGGTAGTCCGGGTTGACCAGAATCTCGACCCCGAGCGGCTCGATGCGCCGGCGCAATTCTTCCGGGTTGTGGCCGAGGACGACGATCAATTTGCCGATTGTGGTTTGCTTGAGCGCAGCGACGATCTTCTCGATAAAGGTCGCACCGTTGATCGGCAAAAGCGCCTTGGGCCTGCCCATGCGGCTCGATTCGCCGGCGGAAAGAACAACGGCGGCAATCATGACCCAAACCAAGGCGATGCATTACGGATGTAAATCGAGACCACACTCGCGGAACAAATCCCCCTCTGTCCCCCTTTTGTATGGACCGGAGACATAGGTAACAGGTGTACCGGAGACATGGGTAACACTTTTTCCATAAGCACAGGCATAATCCTCCCCGAATTGGAAAGGGGGAGGAGAGTATGGCCTGG
>Ga0073934_10002619_pt1 | contig 36534 bp, 22 predicted proteins | sample LarsenN4metaG_FD_76834 | JGI IMG/M metagenome (GOLD analysis project Ga0073934, IMG submission 76834) | Hot spring sediment bacterial and archeal communities from British Columbia, Canada, to study Microbial Dark Matter (Phase II) - Larsen... ... | reverse complement strand
GCAGGCTATGGAACCCCAAGAGCATCAACAGGGCCACGACGAGAATAAGCCAGCCGGAAAAGGTGTGGAAGAAGCCCTGGGCCTTATGCGGATTCCAATATTCGCCGAGTAGGCCGGTGCCCATCACGCGGAAAGCATTGGCCGCCACGGCGATGGGAACGGCGCCCAGGGCGAGCAATACCCGGCGCCCGATGCTCGGCTCGATCACGTAGCCGTAGATTATCGCCAGCGTCCCGAGCGACATCAGCGAACGGATACCGCTGCAGGCTTCCACAACTTCCAGAGACATGGCCGGCAACTGGATGACGTTGCCTTCCCGCAGCACCGGCACGCCCAGCAGGCCGAGCATCTCGCTGGCCAGCTTGGACGCGAATAACTGCAGCGGGAACGCGACCTGGTTGAAGATAATCGCCGGGATGGGAATCATCAGGAAGAGCACGGCCCAGGGGAACAGCAGCGCGCGGAAGCAGGCCCAACCCCGGTAGAAAATCACCAGCCCGGCCACCAGGAAGATGAGCGAAGTTCGCGAGAGAAACAGTTCGGCGCCCAGCACGCCGACGATCAGCACGCATAGCGCGAACGCCAGCACCGGCGCGCCCCACCAGGAGGGACGCTCCGGCACAGCGGCCAGGCGCTTCCGATCCATCCACATCACAAAGAGGGAGAAGAAGGGAACCAAAAAGCCGTGGGAGTAGTTCTCGTCGCTCTTCCAGTTCTCAACCAGACGAAACAGGATGTTGTGGTAAAGGAGGCCGATTAGGGCCGCGACGATGGCCCATTGCCACCAGTCGCGACGCCAGTTCGCAAAAGTTACATTTGTCGCCGCCTGTCGCTCGTCAGTGGAATGCATTGAAGAAGGAACCCGCCAGAGAATAGCCGAGCGTAGGTTTACAGGCAATACTTGTTCCATTCGGGATTTCTGCCCGTCACTGCGGTCAGGCGGCCGGAGTTCGGAGTAACAAGCCAAAAAGATTCAAATGAGGGGAAAAGGCGTGGTCTTCAATGGAAAAGTATTTCCGCCTGGTGCCTGAAGGCCGGACCAAAGTCCTTAAGGAAGAGGTAAGTCTTGTGTCTTGTGTTCGATAGTGGTTGATTCGGTGGAAAATGGAGACTTGGAAAGGGAAGAAGATTAGACAAAAAGGATAACGATTTACCACTTTGCGGCGTGTGGCTCCAGAAGCAGCCGCCGATAGGAGCATCCCAAGCGGTGTTCTGGGGACATGTAAGTAAAAGCAGACGCACGACTTGCAGGAATTGCATGCATTGGGTCCTACTGCTGCGGCGGTGGCATCCTTCTTGCACAATAGTTCCGCGCATTTGGCCCGTCTGTAGAATCCGGGAGAGGTTCCTGCGGAGGAGCAATGGAAGTGAGATCCCCAGCTCAGGAAGCCGCCCAAGCCGGCGTAACCTCGTTGACCGGCAACCATGCCTATGTAGCGGCGTTGAGCCCTGCCATGCGAGCTGTAGAGCGCGTGGTCGCTGACATTGCGCCGACGGACATCCCCATCCTGCTGGTAGGAGAAAGCGGGACCGGCAAAGAAGCGGTCGCAGCGCAAATCCACCGGCTGTCACCCCGCAGCCATGAGCCGTTCAGCAAGGTGAGTTGCGCCGCGCTGACCGCGGAGTTCTTCAGCGCCCGCCCGAGCGGCAGCGGAAACGGCCACGGATGGCGGCCCAGGGGGGTGTTTTTGCTGGACGAGATCAGCGAGATTGATCCCTCCTGCCAATCCAAGCTGCTGCATGCGCTGCCGGACGCGGATGCGGTGGCGCTGGACGACGCGGTGGCGCCGCTGGCCGCGCGGGTCATCAGCACGACGTCGCGGAACCTGGAAGAGGAGATGCGCGCGGGACGCTTCCGGGAGGAACTTTACTACCGGATCAACGGGGTGTGCCTGCGCCTGCCGCCGTTGCGCCACCGGCGCGAGGACATTCCTGTGCTGGCGCACTACTTTTTGTCCAAATACGCCGCGCAGTTCGGGCGCCAGCAGCCGCGGCTGAGCGCGCAGATGCTGGCCCAGTTCGCCGAATACGACTGGCCGGGAAACATCCGCGAACTTGAGAACATCGTGAAGAAAATCGTGGCCTTGGGGGACGAGCGCGTGGCGCTGGTAGACCTGCGGGCCTCGTTGGTGGGCATTAGGGTCAATGGACACGAGGTGCGCTCCTTAAAGGAAGCCGCGCGGGCGGCGTCGCGCCAAGCGGAGCGCGAGCTGATCCTGAAGGTGCTGGGACGCACGCGATGGAACCGCAAGCGCGCAGCGCAGGAACTGCAGATCAGTTACAAGGCGCTGCTCTACAAATTGAAGCAAATCGGCCTGGACGACCGGGCCAGCTCGTAAAGGAGAGGGGATGAGGACGTCGAAGAAACAGCTATTGCTTGCGATCGCCCTGCTGTACCCGCTGGGCGGGCTGCTGGCGCAGGCGCCGGCCAAGGCGAAAGAAAGCAAAGAGACGAAGACGGCGCGTCCCAGCGACGAGGGCAGCCAGCTCAAGGCGGCCACGGAAGATGCGGGCTACATTATCGGCGCGGATGACCAGTTGAGCATCAGCGTGTGGAAAGAGCCGGAGATCACGCGCACGGTCCCGGTGCGGCCGGACGGCAAGATTTCGCTCCCGCTGATCAACGACGTGCAGGCCAGCGGGCTGACGCCGATGCAGTTGGCCCTCTCCATCACCGAAAAGCTGAAGAAGTTCATGAAGGACGAGCCGCAAGTAACGGTGATCGTGGTGGCCGTCAACAGTCGGCGGTACTACATGGTGGGCGAGGTGAACCGCGCGGGGGCCTTCCCGCTGGTGCCGGAGATGACCGTGCTGCAGGCGCTGGCCAGCGCGGGCGGGTTCTCGCAGTTTGCGGACGTGAAGGGGATCTACATCCTGCGCAACGAAAACGGCAAGATGGCACGCTATCCGTTCAATTACAAGGAAGTCCTCAAAGGCAACCGGCCCGAGCAGAACATGCTCTTGAAACCGGGCGATACGATCGTCGTCCCGTGAAGGGGGAGACATGGCAATGAAGCGTACAAGGCTCTGGATGATGATGGTGGTGGTCCTGGCGATTCTTGTCTCCGGCGCTTGGGCCCAACAGAAGGACCCGCGGTTGAATCCGCCGATGCAGCCGCTGCCGCCGCTCTCGGCGGGCGAGAGCAGCAGCAAATCGTCGGCCGGGGAACCCGCAGCGAAGGCGGCCGAGGGCATGAAGCCGGACGACCGTCCGCTGTCGGGCGTGGAGGCTTTCACCCTGGGAACGATGGGGCAAGGACGGAGCTACTTCGCGCCCACGTTGCGCCTCAATCAGACCACGAACCGCAGTCCGCACTGGGATACGACCGGCACGTTCGCAGGACAGCTCGCGCTGCAGCGCCTGTGGAGCCGCTACGCGCTGGCGCTGGGCTATAGCGGCGGCGGCACGCTCTTCGCAACCGGATCTCAGCCGCGGTCCTATGCCGACTACACGCACATGAGCTTGAACATCACCGGGCGCCGCTGGAACGTGCTCCTGGCGGACTCGTTCGCATACATTCCAGAGTCGTCGTACGGCCCCGGCGGGATTATTGGGGTCGGCACCGGGTTCGGTAACTGGATTGGCGGGGCAGTCAGCGGTGCGTCCACCGGCAACGTGCTGCCGGCCGGAAGCATCATCGGCGCCGGCCTGTTGCCGGGGATCACACCCAGCCAGACAATTCTGAACGGAATTGGCCGGCGGATCAGCAACGCCATGGTCGGACAGATGCACTACGCGTTCAGCCCGCGATCCTCGTTCACTGCCGGGGGGTCGTACGGAATGCTGAGGTTCCTGGATGCCGGATTCGTGGAGAGCGACAACTACCAGTTTCATACCGGATACAACTACAAGCTGAGCGCAGTGGACTCGCTAGCGGTGAGCTACCGCTTCGACATGCTGCGTTTTCACGGCGTGGATCGCTCGTCCAATAACCACGGCGTGTCCCTGTCCTACGGGCGCAAGCTGACAGGCCGGATGGCATTGCGGCTGTCGGGCGGGCCGCGCGTGGCCAGGTTCCACAACCCGCTGGCCGGATCGGGCACTCGCTTGTCCTGGAGCACGAACAGCGCGCTGTCGGTCAGGTTCCGCAGTGAAGACTTGAACCTGAGCTACTCCTACGGTGCGACCAGCGGATCAGGCGTGTTTTACGGTTCCGAATCGCATCGCTTCGAGGGAAGGCTCTCCCGGCAATTGTCACGGATGTGGTCCGGAGGGTTGCAGTTCGGCTACGCCCACAACCAAAGCGTGCGGCAGCTCAACGGGGGCATCGTGGACCGCGTGGTCAACACCTGGCACGCTGGCTTCGGCCTCCATCGGCCGCTCGGGCGGGATACCAGCCTCTACTTCGGTTACAACGTGGTGGGCCAGGTCGGCAACAATCCCGCGGGGTGCGCCGGCATCACCTGCGGGCGGATGCCCATCGGTCACCTGTTCAGCCTGGGGTTCTCCTGGAGCTTCGGGCCGTACGAGATTGAGTAGCGACGCAACGAGCGAGTCGCAGAAAGAGAGAGCAACACGATGCTGGGACACCGTGAAATGACAATAGAAGACTACGTGGGGATCCTCCGGCGCCATCTGTGGGTGATCGTGTTGCCCACACTGGTGTTCCCCCTGCTGGCCTATCTGGCGTCGTTGTTGCTTCCGGAGGTCTACACGTCGCAGACGCTGGTGCTGGTGGAGAACCAGAAGGTGCCGGAGGTGTTTGTGAGGTCGGTGGTGACCGACCAACTGAACGAACGGCTGGGCACCATGACGCAACAGATCCTCTCCCGCTCGCGGCTACAGCCGATCATCGAGCGCATGGGGTTGTACCAAGAGGATCAGGGCCGCAAGGTGCCCATGGAAGAATTGGTGAACCGCATGCGCAAGGCGATCGTGGTGAACACGATCAAGCCGGTGGTGACCTCCAGGCAGGGCGAACTGCCCGGGTTCACCGTCAGCTTCAATTCCGATAATCCGCGCACGGCCCAAATGGTCTGCCAGGAACTGGTCTCCATGTTCATCGAAGAAAACTTGAAGCTGCGCAGCCAGCGGGCCGGGGACACTACGGGTTTCTTGCAGAAGCAGCTGGAGGAGGCCAAGCGGGTGATGGACGAAAAGGATGCCCAACTGCGCGCCTTCAAACAGAAATATCTCGGCCAGCTCCCCGGCCAGGAACAGGCCAACATGAACATCCTGATGAATCTGACCACGCAGTTGGAAGCGGTGACGCAGTTGCTGACGCGCACCCATCAGGACAAAACCTACGCGGAGTCCCTGCTGCAACAGCAGATCGCCGCCTGGGAAGCCGCACAGGCCGGCAATAACCCCCAGACGCTGGAAACGCAGCTCGCCGCGCTGCAGAACCAACTGCTTACGTTGGAAGGGCGCTATAAACCGGAGCACCCGGACGTGGTCAGGCTCAAGGGCGATATCGAGCAGTTGAAGAAGAAGATCGAAGAATCGGAAGCTGAGCCGTCGGCCAAGGCGGAAGAAAAAGCGGCGGTGGCCAAGACGATCGAGCCCCCGCAGATCCAGGGCCTGCGCAACCAAATTTACCAGTACGAGCAGACCATCAAGGAGAAGACCCGCGATCAGGAGCGCATCCAGGAGTCCATCAAGGTGTACCGCTCGCGCGTGGAGATCAGTCCCCTGGTGGAAGAGCAGTTTAAGAACATCACCCGCGACTACGCCACGGCGCAAGGCTTCTTCGACCAACTGCTGCGCAAGAAGCAGGACGCCGACATGGGCAAGAAGATGGAGGACCTGAACCAGGCAGAACAGTTCCGCCTGGTGGATCCGGCCAACCTGCCGGAGACGCCGAGCTTCCCCGACCGCAGGCTGTTCGCCGCCGGCGGGCTGGGCGGGGGGCTAGCCCTGGGGTTGGGCATTGTGCTGCTGCTCGAACTCAAGGACAAATCCCTCCGCACAGAGCGGGATATCGAAGCGCTGCTGCACTTGCCCACGCTGGCACTGGTGCCGGCCTTGGAATCGAGAGCCGTGCGGCGCGGTCTGCTCTCGCGTCTCCGACGAACGCCCGAGCGGGCCTTGCCGAGCGCGGCGGATTAGGACGGGGACAGGGAAATGTACAAAAAATTCTTCGGCCTGCGCGAGAATCCGTTCAACGTCAATCCGGACCCGCGCTATCTCTGCCTGAACAAGCATACCCAGGAAGCGTTGGCCTGCCTGACCTACGGCATCCAGAGCCGCAAGGGGTTCATCCTGCTGAGCGGGGAGGTGGGCACGGGGAAGACTACGCTGCTGAACAAGCTGTTGGACTGGCTGCACCGCGAGCGGGTGGCCACGGCGTTCATCTTCAACTCGCGGCTGAACGTGACGCAATTCTTCGACTTCATGATGGCGGACTTCGGGATCGCCACGGAAAGCCGCATGAAGAGCCACGTGCTGATGAGGCTGAACCAGTGGCTGCTGGAACGCTACGAGGCCGGAGAGACCGCCGTGCTCATCGTGGACGAGGCGCAAAACCTTTCCACCCAGGTGCTGGAGGAAATCCGCCTGCTGACCAACCTGGAGACGGCCACCGACAAACTGCTGCAAATCGTGCTCTCTGGGCAGCCGGAGCTGGAGTTCAAACTGAACCAGCCGCAACTGCGGCAACTGCGCCAGCGCATCACCCTGCGCTGCAAGACGCATCCGCTGACGCTGGAGGAGACGCGGGACTACATCGCCAAGCGGCTGCGCATCGCCGGGAGCGACGGGCACACGATTTTCTCGCCGGAGGCAGTGGAGACGGTGCACGGCTACGCGCGCGGCATCCCGCGCGTGATCAACCTGCTCTCCGAGCATGCACTGATCAGCGCCTTCGTGGATCAGCAGTCGCCGATCACGGCGGCCACGGTCGAGGAAGTGGCCCGCGAGTTCCAGTTGCACGAAATCGATCCCATCGCTCCGCCGGCGGAGCCCGCCGCGCCGAGCGGGGAGAATGTGCGCCTGATGGAGGCGTTGCAAAGCCTGGTGACGCTGGTGGATCACCTGCGCCGGGCGGACGGGTCCGCCATGTCCACAAGGAAGGGAAGCTATGAGCCGCATCCACGAAGCGTTGAAGAAAGCTGAACAGGAACGCGCCGGCATGGAGCGTCCGGCGGATGCGACGCCCGAGGACTATCTGGAGCCCGGCGCGCTGCACCGCCCGGTGGAGAGCATGGTGCCAGCGGTGGAGACGCCGCTAGCGGCGCCGGCGCTCACCTTCGATCTACTGCAGGCACGTTGCCGGAAGGTTTCGTGGACGCCGGACGCGCGGATCAATCTGTTCGGGGCGGTGCGCGGCAGCGACGGTCGTGCGCGGAGCGGTACCGAGGAGTTCCGCACGCTGCGCTCGCGCCTCTACCAGATGCGCGAGAAGCAGCCCATGCGCACACTGCTGGTGACCAGCGCACTGCCCGCAGAGGGCAAGACGATTGTGGCCGCCAACTTGGCGCAGGTGATCGTGCGGCAACACGAGCGGCGCGCGCTGCTGATTGACGCGGATCTGCGGTGGTCGCGGCTGCACCTGAATTTCGGCACGACGATGAAACCCGGGCTCTCCGACTACCTGATGGGCGATGCGGATGAGCTGAGCGTGGTCCAGCGCGGTCCGTTTGAAAACCTGTTCCTGATTCCCGGGGGGAGCCACGTGGCCAACCCCGCCGAACTCATCAGCAGCGGAAGGATGGAGCAACTGCTGCGACGGATGGCGCCGCTGTTCGACTGGGTGATCCTGGATTCGCCGCCAGCGGTGCCGGTGTCTGACGCCAGCCTGCTGGCGGACATGTGCGACGGCGTGCTGCTGGTAGTGCGCTCGGCGCAGACGCCCTATGACATGGCCCAGCGGGCGTGCCAGGAATTCAAGGAGAAGCATCTGGTCGGCGTGGTGCTCAACGATGTGGAGCCGGAAGACGGTTACAGCTCGTACTACTACCAGTATTACCGCGGACGTTCCGGTGTGAACGGCAAAGGCAAAGAATAAGGAAGAGTCCCCGTGATCCGAATCTTCAATGTTTACTATCCGGCACGAACCCTGGTGCTGATCGCCGGGGAAGCCGTCGTAGTGTGTGTCTCCTTCCTGGCGGCGGTGTTCCTGCAAGTGGGCGCAGAGTCCTACATCGTCCTGAACTACGACAACGGTTTGTGGAAGATCTTCGGATTTACGGGGCTGGCGCTGCTGGTCTCCTACTATTTCGATCTTTATGACCTGCAGCGGCTGCCCTCGCGCGGAGAGATCTATTTCCGGTTGCTGATGATGCTGGCCACACTCTCCTTCCTGTTTGCGGCCTTGACCTACGCGTTCCCTGCGATGATGGTGGCTCAGGGCGTGTTTTTGATCGGTCTTTCCATCTTGACGGTGGCTTTGCTGGCCTGGCGGGCCACCTACGCGTGGATGCTGCGGCAGCCGTTCCTGCGGGAGCGCGTGTACGTGCTGGGAGCCGGGGAGCGGGCAAGGCGGCTGGTGCAGATGCTGCGCACGCGACCCGAGTTGGGGATGGACGTGGTGGGCTGGGTAGGCGCCATGGGCAACGGCTCGCTGACGCGCGAAGCGATGGCGGAATCGCTGGAGGCGCTGCGCAGGAACGCGTCTGTGGACCGCGTGATCGTGGCCCTCTCCGACCGGCGCGGCACGATGCCGGTGCGGGAACTGCTGGAGCTGCGGCTGGGCAACGTAAAAATCGAAGACGCCACCGCGCTGCTGGAGAAAACCTCCGGCAAGATCTCCGTGGATGAGCTGCACCCAAGCTGGCTGATCTTCTCCGACGGCTTCCGGCTGCACGGGACGGTGTTGCTGGCGCGCCGCGTCACCTCCGTCCTGGTCTCGCTGCTGCTGCTGATTCTGGTGCTGCCACTGCTCCCGCTGATCGCGCTGGCCATCAAGCTGACCTCCGCCGGCCCCGTGCTCTACGGGCAGAGGCGCGTCGGGAAAAACGGGCGCGTCTTTAAGTGTTACAAGTTCCGCACCATGCGCGCGGACGCAGAAGCGGATACGGGACCAACCTGGGCGGGCGACGACGACCCGCGCATCACGCCCATCGGCCGCATCCTGCGCAGCACGCGGCTGGATGAGCTGCCGCAGTTGTGGAACGTGGTCCGCGGCGACATGGGTTTCGTGGGCCCACGCCCGGAACGTCCCGAATTTGTGGACTGGCTGAGCCGGGATATCCCCTACTACCATCTGCGGCACTTGGTGCGGCCGGGCATCACCGGCTGGGCGCAGATCTGCTACCAGTACGGCGCTTCGCTCGAAGAGGCCAAGGAAAAGCTGCAGTATGACCTGTACTACATCAAGAACATCTCGCTGGCTTTTGACCTCTACATCATCTTTCAGACCATTAAGATTGTAGTCTTCGGGCGGGGGGCGAAATGAGGCCGGGGCTGGCCGTGCTGCTCCGGTCAGCCCGACGGCATCCCGCACCGAAGGGCGGAACGGTGTCTTTCCGGAAGAGCGGCTAGGGCGGCAAGGGAATGTGCGGAATCTGCGGAATCTTCGACCTCGACGCGCGGCCAGCCAACGAAGAACTCGTGCGGCGCATGGCCGGGACGCTGGCGCACCGCGGGCCGGATAACGACGGGTTCTACGATTCCGCGACGTGCCACCTGGGCCATCGCCGCCTGCGTATCATTGACCTGTCGCCCTTGGGCCACCAGCCCATGACCAACGAGGATGGCTCGCTGTGGGTGGCCTTCAACGGCGAAATCTACAACTACCGCGAGTTGCGACCTGAGCTGGTCCGCCGCGGCCACCACTTCCGCAGCCAGAGCGATACCGAAGTTCTGCTGCACCTCTACGAAGACCAGGGCGACGCTTTCCTGCGCGAACTGAACGGGATGTTCGCCCTCGCCCTGTGGGACGCGCACCGCCAGCGGCTGTTGCTGGCGCGCGACCGCTTCGGCAAGAAGCCGCTCTACTTCTGGAGCGACGGGCGACGACTGCTGTTCGGCTCGGAACTGAAGGCGCTGCTGGCCGAGGCACAGGTGCCGCGCGAACTGGACCTGGGGGCGCTCTCGGATTACCTCTCCTTCGGGTACATCCCCTGCCCGGCGACGATCTTCCGGGGGATTTACAAGCTGCCTCCGGCTTCATGGCTGGCGGTGGAGCGCGATCCATCCGGCGACGGCTTGCGCCTGACGGGCCCGGAACGCTACTGGAACCTGCACTATCAGCCGGACTTCGCGCTCACCGAGGAGGAATGCGCGGCGCGTATCCGCGAACTCGTGCGCGATGCCGTGCGCATCCGCATGTACTCCGACGTGCCGCTTGGGGCGTTCCTGAGCGGCGGGCTGGACTCCTCCACGGTCGTCGCGGCCATGGCCGAGGTGAGCGAGCGGCCGGTGGAAACGTTTTCGATCGGCTTCGACGAGTCGTCGTTCGACGAACTGCGATACGCGGAGATGGTGGCCAAGAAGTTCCGCACCAACCACCACACGTTTCGGTGCACACCCAAGGCGCTGGAGGTGCTGCCGCTGCTGGTGCACCACTACGACGAGCCGTTCGCAGACAGCTCAGCGATCCCCACTTACTACGTCTCAAAAATTGCGCGGCAACAGGTAACTGTGGTGCTCTCCGGCGACGGTGGGGACGAGACCTTCGCCGGCTACACGCGTTACGAAGACGGCATGCAGCGCTGGCAATGGGCGCGCGTGCTGCCGCAATCGCTGTTGCGCAGCGTCTTTGGCGTGGCCGCGGAGTGCTATCCCGTAAGCGCGCGCGGTTGGGGCATCCTGAACCGGAATTCGCTCGGACCGCTCGATGCCTATGCGGCTGATCTCCTGGTCTGGCAGCGGCGCCAGAAACACGACCTGCTGGCCGCAGAAAGCCGCGTAAACGCGGCAGGGGACCCCTTCGCGCGCGTGCGGCGCGTGGCGGCCGCGTGCGGCAGCGACGATTTTCTCTCCCAGATGCAGTACGTGGATCAGATGCTCTACCTGCCGGACGACATCCTGGTGAAGGTGGACCGGGCCAGCATGGCAGTGGCGCTGGAGACGCGCGCGCCATTGCTGGACTACCGCCTGGCGGAATTCATGGCCAGCGTTCCTGCCGCACTCCGCTACCGCAACCATACGAAGAAACATCTCCTGAAGAAAGCCGTTTCCGGGGTTTTGCCTGAGGAGATCGTCCATCGCGGGAAGATGGGTTTCGGCGTGCCTCTGAAACGCTGGTTCCAGAAGGACGCGACGGAGTTCGCGCGCGACATCCTGCTTTCGCGGCTGGCGCGGCAGCGCGGCATCTTTCAGCCTGCGGAGGTGGAGTTCGCTGTCGAGCAGCACGCCCGGGGGCGGCGTGATTTCTCCCACAAGTTGTGGACGCTGCTGTTCTTCGAGCTGTGGTGCCAGCACTGGCTGGATCGAGCGTCTTCCTCCGCCACCGAGCCAGGAAGGAAGCGCGCATGCGTCAAAGCTTGAGCAAACAAGCGGGCTTGCTGACGGCCAGCCGTGCGTTTGCCCAGGTGCTGAATGCGCTGGCCGGCATCCTGGTGGTCCGGCAGCTCTCGCAGTTCGACTACGGCACCTACCGGCAGGTGATCCTGCTGTTCTCGACGCTGGTGATGCTGGGGGACGCGGCGTTTTCGCAGTCGCTGTTTTATTTCGTGCCGCGGAACCGTACGACACCACACATTTTTGTGGGGCAAGCCCTGCTGGCCACGCTGTTTGCCTCCTTCCTGTGGGCGGGAGCGCTGGTGGGTTTTTCCGGCCCCATCGCCCAGTTCTTCGGGAATCCGGAGCTGGTCGCGCACATGGTGCTGCTTTCGCTCTATCTGGGCCTTAGCCTGCTCTCGCGCATCCTCGAAACCAGTTTGATCACCCTGGAGCGAGTGGGCCTGCTTTCGGGGAACACCGCGGTCTTTGAAGCCATGAAGGCCCTGGCCATGGTCGCCGTGGTGTGGAAGGGGGGCGGGGTGGCCGCGCTGCTGTGGGCGATGGTGATTGTCACCGCGCTGCGTGTATTTCACTTGCTCCACGTGACGCGCGAGTCCGTCCGCCTGGCCGTGGGACCGGAGTTCGGCAGCCAGTTTCGTTACTCGATGGCGCTGTGGCTGCCGGGGCTGCTGAACGCCTCCGGCATGTACGCGCACCAGTACATCGTGGGCCATTACTTCTCGCCGGACGCCTATGCGATCTATGCCGTGGCATGCTTCCAGATACCATTGCTGGGCCCGCTGGCCTCCTCGGTTCTGGAAGTGTTCCTTGTGCGCGCGACGTCCTATTGGGGCCGGGGCCAGCGCGCGGAAGTACTGCAGATCTGGCGGGAGGGCTGCCGCAAAGCGCTGATGCTGTTTGTGCCGGCGACGGTGTTGCTGGCCGTGCTGGCCGTGCCGTTAATCACCCTGCTGTTTACCCGGCGCTATCTGGCCAGTGCGCCATTGTTTGCCTTGATCGTCCTCAGCATGATGTTCTATGGCCTCCTGCAGGACGCGATTTTCCGCGCCTGCTCGGCCATGCGGGCGTACTCGTTCTTTTATTTCCTGCGCGTGGTGCTGGGCATCAGCCTGGGCCTGGTGGGCGTGAAGTTCTTCGGCCTGTGGGGGGCCGCGGTGTCCACCCTGCTGACCATCATCGTTGTGAACATTTGGCAACTGGTCCAGGTGGGGCGGCTGCTGCAAGTGCCTTTCTCGGGCGTGCTGCCGTGGCGGGATGTGGGCAAGATATTCCTGGTCAGCCTGCTGGCGGCACTGCCCGCGGCGGCCTGCGGTTTGTGGATTCCGTGGGCGTGGATTGCGTTGGGCGCCGGTTCGCTGCTGTTCGGCGCCGTGTACGTTTTCGCGGGCCTGCGTTCCGGGTTGATCCGCGCGGAGGAACTCCGCTACGCGATGGAGTACTTGCACGTGCCGTTGGTCAGGTCGCTGCAGGCGCGCGAGAAGACGGCAGGTTAGCCTGGTGAGAGAGGTCCAACGAGCATGAGCGTGGGCACAAGAACCAATTCAGGGAGTGTCCCCGTGCAAGCTACCGCCGAGGAAAAGATCACCTTCTCGTTTGGACGCAACTGGCAGGAATTCCTCGACCATTACCTGACGCCGGAACGCGAGAAGACCGCCGTCGAGTCCATCCAGAAGTTCCTGGAGAAAGACGACCTGCGCGGGCTCACCTTCCTGGACATCGGCTGCGGGAGCGGATTGTTCTCTTTGGCTGCCTTCCGCCTGGGCGCACAGCGCATCGCCAGTTTTGACGTGGACCCCTTTTCCGTGCGCTGCTGCGAACGGCTGCGCGAGCGGGCCGGGAATCCGCCGCACTGGGAGGTGGCTAACGGGTCGGTGCTCGACGAAGCTTTCATGGCGCGCGTGGCACCGGCAGACATTGTTTATGCCTGGGGTTCTCTGCATCACACCGGCAAGATGTGGCAGGCCATCCGCAATGCTGCCGGACGGGTGGCACCCAGAGGCCTTTTTTACCTTTCCATCTACAACCGGGTGGAAGGCCGGGGCAGTTCCGAATTCTGGATGAAGGTGAAGAAGCTCTACAACCGCGCGCCGGTTCCCGGCAAGCGCCTGATGGAAGGCGCCTACTCGCTGCGCTACGACATCGTGCCGCACCTGATGCGCTTTCGGAACCCGCTGGCCTACATGCGCAACTACGGCCGGCGGGGACGCGGCATGAACTACTGGACGGACATCCGCGACTGGCTCGGCGGCTACCCCTACGAGTACGCGTCCACGCACGAGATTTTCCGCTTTTGTCGCCGCGAACTGGGCCTGGAGCTGGTGAACCTGCAATCTACCAACACCCTGGGCGTCAACGAATTTCTGTTCCACAGGCGGGATTAGCTCAACGAAACCATCTGACCATGGCGCAAGCCTCTTCAACGACGACACCCGCGCGCAAGCCACGGCTAATGTTGTTCACGGACAGCTTCCTGGCCGGCGGGACGGAGCGCCAGTTCTCCAGCGTTGTGACGCAACTTGATCGCAAAAAGTACGACCTGCACGTGGGCTGTATCCAGCGGCGCGGGCCGTTCCTGGCCGAAGTCGAGGCCTTGGGAATCCCCATTCAGCATTACCCCATTCCCTCGCTGCGCTCGCCCGGCACGCTGTGCTGGATGAGCCGCCTGGTGGATTATCTGCGCTGCGAACGGATTGACGCAGTGCACGCGTTCGATTTCTACACGGGCGCGTTCGCGGTGCCGGCGGCACGCTGGGCGGGCGTGCCGGTCATCATTGTCAGTCGCCGCGAGGTGGCCGCGCTGCGCCCGCCGCTGCAACGCTGGGTGATCCGCCTGTACTGCCAGATGGCAACAGCAATCGTTGCCAACTCCCGCGCCGCCAGCGTGAGCTTGACCGGATTTTTTGGCGCGCGCTCCGGCAAGGTCACGATCGTGCCCAACGGGATTGACCTGGCAGATTTTCCACCGCGCCAGCCGGACGAAGCTGTGCGGCAACAACTGGAGCTTCCCGCTGATGCGCCGCTGGTGGGCATCCTGGCCGCCCTGCGGCCGGAGAAAGATCACGCAACATTTCTACGCGCCGCGGCGTTGGTGCACGCCGTGCTACCCGAGGCGCGGTTCTTGGTGATCGGCGGCGGGCCGGAGCGAGTCAGGCTCGAATCCTTGGTGGCAGAGCTGGGCTTGAAGGACAGCGTGCTGTTCCTCGGCGACCGCCGGGACGTGGCCGACCTGCTCGCTGCGCTGGAGGTTGTGGTTCTGTCTTCCCTCACGGAAAGTTCTCCCAACGCGGTTCTGGAAGCGATGGCTGCCGCGCGTCCGGTGGTGGCCACGCGCGTGGGCGGCGTGCCGGACCTGGTGGAGGACGGGGCGACTGGATTCCTGGTGCCTCCCGGAGCCCCGGCGGCGATGAGCCAGAGAATCCTCGACTTGCTGCGCAGTTCCGAACTGCGCCATGCGTTCGGGACGGCGGGCCGCGCGCGCGTAGAGCGCGAATTCACAACGCAGCAAGTGAAGCAGCGTCTGGAAGCGCTCTACGACCGGCTCTTAGGTGCCCGCCTCGCGCTGGAAAAATCCCTAGTGGACCCGGCAAGAGCATGATACTTGGCGAAAAATTCAGGCGGCTGCGGGAGTTCAGCCTGGATGAGTTGCGCTTCCGCACGGCACAAAAGTGGCGCATCCAGCGGGAGAAATGGTCTTTGGGGCGGAACGGCCAAACTCTGGCCGTGCGGTGCGAGAGCTGGGACGCGGACAAGGTGAACGATCCAGCCTTGCGGGAGGCGCTCCAGTGTGAACGTGACGCACAAGCCGCGGCGCTCCTGCCCGCGTACTTCCTTGCGCGTGTGAAGCCGCGGTTTTATCTTGCGCGGCAGAATCGAGCCAATTTCATCGCAGGCTACCACGACCATTTTCCCCAACGCATCGAGCAGATCCGCGCCGAAGCCGAGGCCATCTGCGCGCACCGCTTCCGCATTTTTGCCTATCCTGAAGTGGCGTGCGGCGCAGAGATTCCCTGGCGGCGGGACATGGTGCACAACAAGCAGACCGGCCTCGAACACTGGAGCACGCAGCCGTATCTCGACTTCGAAAAAGCCGGCGATTCGAAAATCGTGTGGGAGCCGAACCGGCACCAGCACTTCTTCACACTCGGGCAGGCCTACGTCCTGACGGGTGAGGAAAAATACGCCGAGGAGTGCTTGGCGCAGTTCACACACTGGCGGCGGGAAAATCCGTACCCGCGCGGAATCAACTGGGCGAGCAGCCTGGAAGCGGCGTTCCGCGCGTGGTCCTGGCTCTGGGCGATGCACTTCCTTGCGGGCAGCCGAGCGCTCAGCGGTGAGTGCCTGGCACAAATGACCGCGGCACTTGGCGAGCACGCCGAATTCATGGCCCGTAACCTCTCCACCTACTTTTCACCGAACACGCACTTGCTTGGCGAAGCCTTTTCACTATTCGTTATCGGGCTGCTCTTGCCCGAACTGCGCGGCGCGGAGGCGTGGCGCGAGACCGGCCGCACAATTCTGCTCGAAGAAATCGAAAAGCAAGTGCGCGCAGATGGCTCGCACATGGAGCAATCCAGCTACTACCATCGCTACGCGACGGACTTCTTCCTGTGCGCAGCAATCTTGGGCGAGGCGAACGGCGAGATATTCCCACAGCGATACCGCGCCCGGCTCGAACAAATGTGCGAATTTCTGCTGCATGGCTGCTGGCCATCCGGCCTGCACATCATGACCGGCGACGCAGACGGCGGGCGCCTGCTGGTTCTCTCCCCGCACGACGCCAACGATCCGCGCGCGACGCTTTCCACTGCGGCGGTCTATTTCCGCCGCGGAGACTTCCGGCGCGCTGCGCGCCGCTACCACGAAGAAACCTTCTGGCTGCTGGGCACGGAGAGCGCGGGAGAATTCGAGGCGCTGGCGGAGGCGGAGCCGCGGGAAAATTCGCGCACCTTTAGCGATGCGGGCAGCATCACGCAGCGCAACGCCTGGGGTGAGCGAGCGCGAGTGCTGTTCTTTGACGCGGGGCCGCAGGGCATGGGTTCCTGCGGGCACGGGCACGCGGATGCGCTACAAGTTCTCTGTGCTGCTGACGGCGTAGAGTGGCTGGTGGATCCCGGGACGTTCGTGTACACCGCCTCGCGCGAGTGGCGCGACTTCTTCCGTTCCACCCGCGCGCACAACACGCTGGCGGTGGACGGGCACGACCAGGCCGTGGCCGTAGACTGCTTCAAGTGGCAAGAGATCCCGCGGGTGCGGCTGGAGCTGTCGTCGGCACTGCCGCGGCTCGACATCGCCATCGGCTCGCACGATGGCTACGCGCGGCTGGCCGAAGGGTTGACGCACCGCCGCGTCGTGCTCTTCGCGAAGTCAGACTACTGGATTGTCTCGGATGAGATCACAGGCGCGGGGACGCACGCGCTGGAGTTCTTTTTCCACTTCGCGCCCGGCGTGAAGCTGGAAAAATCGCATAACGCCTGGCTGGCTTCCAAGAATGGAGCGCGCTTTCTGCTGATGCCGCCGAGCGGCGTGGACGCGGGCGTGGTGAGAGGCGAAGAGTCGCCGATCCAGGGCTGGTATTCGCGCGACTACGGACATCGCGAGCCCGCTCCGGTGCTCGTGGCCACAGCGCGTGCGGCGCTGCCTGCGCGGTTTCACTGGCTGCTGTGGCCTGCTCCGGTAGGCTGGCCGCGCGTGCGTGAGCTGCCCGGGCCGGGGCTGCGCTTGGCCGTGGACACGGACGCCTGGACGGACTTCTTCGCCGTGCGCGGCCAGCAGCTCGATCCCGACGGGAGCGAGCTGTGGGCCGATGCCGAAGTGGCTTTCCTGCGGCGGACAAAATCCGGCGGCGCGGCACGTTTCGCTCTGGTCAACGGCTGCTGCGCCGAAAGTGGTGGCCAGCCGCTGGTGAGCGCCGATAGTATGTTCGACGAGCTGGACGTGGCGCGCGAGGGCGATGCGCTGGAAATCCACGCGCGGCCCGCGCAACGCTTTGCGCTCCACGCGCTGCACGCGGCCACGGTGCGACTCAACGGTCGGCCAGCGAACTACGTCCGGCGCGGCGAGTGGATCGAGTTCCAACGGGAGTCTTAGGACCATGTGCGGCATCTGCGGAGTTCTGGCGCTGGACGGGAGGCGAGCAGCGTCCGAGGCGGAACTCCGCGCCATGGCCGCCGTCATCTTCCACCGTGGCCCGGACGACGAGGGCTACTACGCCGCAGCGCCCGTGGGCTTCGGTTTCCGGCGGCTCTCCATCGTGGATCTGGCCGGCGGCCACCAGCCGATGTCCAACGAAGACGGCACGGTGTGGATAGTCTTCAACGGTGAGATCTACAACCACGCGCAGTACCGGCAGGAACTGGAGCGCCGCGGCCACCGCTACCGCACGCGCAGCGACACGGAAACCATCATCCACTTGTACGAAGAGTTCGGCGACGACTGCGTGAACTACCTGCGCGGAATGTTCGCCTTCGCCATTTGGGACGCGAAAAAGCAACGGTTGTTCTGCGCGCGCGACCGCCTGGGCATCAAGCCCTTCTACTACACGCTGAACGGCAGCCGCTTCAGCTTCGCTTCGGAGATGAAGGCGCTGTTCGAGCTGCCGGACGTCCGCGGGCAGATGAACCGCGCCGTGCTGCCGGAGTTCTTCGCGCTGGGGTACATCTCCTCGGGGGAGACGTTGTACGCCGGCGTGCGCAAGTTGCTTCCCGGCCACCGCCTCAGCATCCAGCTCGGCGATGCGCGTCCGCAGCCGCGCATCGAGCGCTACTGGGACCTGGACATCACGCCGGATGAGTCCATCTCCAGCGAAGACGAGTACGTCCGGCGTTTCGACGAGCTGTTTACCGAATCGGTGCGGCTGCGGCTGATGAGCGACGTCCCGCTGGGCGTGTTCCTGAGCGGGGGCCTCGACTCCAGCGCCATCGCCGCCACGATGACGCGACTGGTGAAGGAGCGCATCCAGACTTTCTCGGTCGGCTACGCCGAAGACCAATTCAGCGAGCTGCCCTACGCAAAGCGAGTGGCGGAATACATCGGCGCGGAATACAACCAGATCCTGATGGGCCCGGAGGATTTTTTGGCCAGCCTGCCGCGGCTGATCTGGCATGAGGACGAGCCAATCGTGTGGCCTTCGAGCGTGGCCTTGCATTTCGTTTCGCGCCTGGCGCGGCAGAAAGTGATCGTCGTACTGACTGGCGAGGGCGGCGACGAAATTTTTGCAGGGTACATGAAATACCGTGCCACGCTCTTCAACCTGCGCTATGGCCCGGTCTATCGCCGGTGGGTGCCCGGCGCGCTGCGTGGGGTGGCAACAAAGGCGCTCGAATCCGGTGTGCTCCCGGAGAGCGTGAGCCGCAAACTGCGGCATACGTTCCTCTACCGCTCGGAGAACTTCGAAAACATTTATTTCGATAACTGGTATTCGGTTTTTCCGCAGTCGGAGCAAGCGCAGCTCTTCACGCGCGAACTGGCCGAGGAACTGCGCGGCGCCAATGCTTACGCGAACTCACTGGCCTTCTTTCCCAAGGATGGCGGACAGGACACGCTGCTCAGCCGGCTGCTCTACCTGGACATCAAGACCTACTTGGTGGAGCTGCTGATGAAGCAGGACCAGATGAGCATGGCGGCCTCCATTGAAAGCCGCGTGCCGTTTCTGGACCACAAGCTGGTGGAATTCGCCGCGCGGATCCCCGCGCGGCACAAGGTGCGCTACCTTTCCGGAAAGTACCTGCTGCGGCGCGCCATGGCCGGCCGCCTGCCGGACGAAGTCCTGAACCGCAGGAAGATGGGTTTCCCCACGCCGGTAAAGCCGTGGTTGCGACACCAGCTCTTCGACCGAATCGCGAGAATCCTGACCGATGGACGGCTGGGGGCCCGCCGCCTAGTCAATCCCGGTTACGTGCGCCACCTGCTCGACGCCCACCGCAGCGGGCGCGTGGATGCCACCGAGGCGATCTGGCGCCTGCTGAACTTCGAATTGTGGAACCGCGTCGCCTTCGACCGCGATCTGCAGTTGCTCGGCCCGCCGAGTGCAGCCGGCGTGGCGGTCTCCGTCGCAAAGCCGTAGCCTGCCCGTTCAAACTGGGGCTGGAAAGGTGAGTTACGACGGAATCCGACGTGTGCAGTCAGTTGCGCAAATTTGGCAAAGAATTGCTGATTGCGGGGCTAGTGGCGGAAGGGGAAATTCCTCTAATTGACAGAAATCATTAGACTTAGTTCTGATCCCATAGGTTTTTGACTGGTACCGGATGTGCTTCTGAGCTTAGGTCCTTTCTGGATTAGACATGAAGATACTACTCCTGCTCCCGCGCCCCCTATTTCCTACCAACACCGGCGGGCGCATTCGCATCTTGAACATGTTCACGCGCCTGGCGCGGCACGATGAAGTGCACGCCATCTCACTGGCAAACGAGCAGGCCGATGCGGAAGCCATGGCAGAGATGCGCGCACACTTCCACCGCTACACCCCGGTGCACTGGAACGAGAGGCCGAAGTTTTCGCCGGGGTTCTATCTGGAGTTTCTGTCCAGTCGCACCAGCCGCTACCCGTATTTCCTGAAGAAATATCTAGTGCCGGAGTTCCGGCAAGCTATCGAGAGGCAGTGCGCGCGCGAGCAGTACGACCTGGTGGTGTGCGACACGCTGCCCACGGGCCTGGTCATGCTCGATTCTGGAATCCGACCGCGCGTGCTCTTCCAGCACAACGTGGAGTACGTGATCCGCCAGCGCCACTGGGAGACCGAAACCAACGCGCTGCGCAAATGGCTGCTGCGCGGTGAATATGAGAAAGGCTACTTGGTCGAAGGAGAAGTCTGCCGCTCCTGCGACCTGGTGCTGGCCGTATCCGAGCAGGATCGCGAGACGCTGGCGCGGGAGTTCGGCATCGCGCACGTCACGGCCGTGCCCACGGGAGTGGACACGGACTATTTTCGCCCGCAAGAGGTCGCACAGCGCCGCGGCAACCTGGTGTTCGTCGGTTCGATGGACTGGTACCCGAACGAGGACGGCATATTCTGGTTCGTGCGCGAGGTCTATCCGCTGATCCGGCGAGCGGTGCCGTACACGAACCTGACCGTGGTGGGACGCAACCCGTCGGGGCGGCTGCGCGCGCTGGCGGCGGAGGATACGTCGGTGGAGATCACCGGCACCGTAGAGGACGTGCGCCCATACGTGTCGCGCGCGGAAGCCGTACTGGTGCCGCTGCGCATCGGCGGGGGAACGCGCATCAAAATTTTTGAGGCGATGAGCATGGGCCGCGCGGTGGTTTCGACAACGCTGGGAGCGGAAGGCTTGCCAGTGGCTGCGGGGCGTGAGATTCTGTTGGCAGATGAGCCCGAGGAGTTTGCGAATGCGGTGGCCGTTCTGCTGCGCGACCTGCGGCGCCGAGAAGCGGTAGCGCACGCGGCCCGGGAAAAAGTCTTGCGCGACCATTCCTGGGACACCGTGACCGCGTACATGCGCGCTAGCTTGGCGGCGCTTACCAGGGCGGGCGGGTCGCCCATCCACGCCGCGGAACGGCTGGCCGATGGTTAACGCTGCCGACTGGAGACGCGCCCCCGAGCGCAGAGAATGGATGTCTTCAACGAGCACACTTTCGACTGATTCGGCCGCTTCGGCGCGGAGGGCGCCGGCCGCGCAGCACGCTCCTGCGAATCGTGCCGCCGGGGCCTTTTTCTTTCTGCTCCTTTTCACAGCCTTGCTCTACGGGCGACCAATGGATTTTATTCGCCCGCTTCGGGGAATCGCCATCACGGAGGGCGTCGCAATCCTGGCGTGCCTGGGCTACTTCTGGGCGTTTTTGCGCGGCGGGTTACCACTCAACCTGTGTATGGAACTCAAGCTGACGGTCGCCCTGACGTTGTGTTACGCGGCAGGTGTCCCCTTCTCCATCTGGCGTGGAAACAGCTTCGACGGCCTGACCGGCTGGCTGAAGACGCTGTTGGTGTTTTTCCTAATCTCGCAACTGGTCACCACCATGGGCCGGGTACGTAAGTTGCTCTGGGTGATCATCCTTTCGATGGGCGCCGTGGCGTTCTACTCGCTGGCGATCAAGGGAGTAGGGGCCACCGCCGAGGACGCACGGGTGCTGCGGTTCACAATGGGGATTCTGAGCGGCAACTACGTGGGCATCGCAGTGGGCACCACGCTGCCGTTCATTGCGGCGCTCTTTATCCGGCGCGGGTCGTCGTTTGCTTTGCTCCCGCTGGTGAGCATATTTGCCATGCTGGTGTGGATGGTGGCGTTGACGGCCTCGCGCGCCGGGACTCTTGGTGTGGTCCTTTCGTTGGTGCTTACGTGGGTCTACCTCCTGCGGGACAGCTTCAAGGCGCGCTTGATGGGCGCGGGATTTGTGCTGGTGCTGATATTCGTGGGAGTGTTCGCGCCCGGAATTTTCTGGGACCGCCTCTCCACGCTCTGGGATCCGACCGGCTATGCGAAAAGCGAGGCCAGCGCGTCGGAATATCAGCGCAAGGCGCTGCTGCGTCGCTCGATTACCTACACGCTGCAAAACCCGCTTTTTGGCGTGGGCCTGCAAAACTTCGAAATTATGAGCGGTAGCTCAACGGGGAGTGCCCATGAGTGGAAGGGCACACACAACACGTTCACCCAGGTCTCTTCCGAAGCGGGCATCCCGGCCTTCATCTTTTTTGTCGCTATCTTCGGGGTGGCCATTCGCCGCTTGAATGAGATCAAACGCTGGGCTGGGAAAGATCTCTCCCGGCAGGAAGTCGGAGTCTTTGTGCGCGCCAGCCTGGTGAGCATCTTTGCCTTCATCTTCTCCGGATTTTTCGCCCATTTGGCGTATGACTTCTATTTGTTCTACTTAGTGGGCATCGGCGTAGCGCTGCAAGCCGTGCAGAGACAGATGCAAATGCAGGCCATGGCCGAGCCTGCCGTTGCTGCGCGTCCGCGCTACAGCAATGGTTGGCGTGCGAGAGCCTCCTGAGCGCATGGTTGTATTCTACCGCCCGGCAACGAAGCGCAGGGTCCCGAGGAGGACCGCGTGACGCACGCTGCGGCACTGTCGGCCTTTGCGGCCGGCGCGCTGCTGATCGGCTACACTTACATCGGCTATCCGCTGGTGTTGTGGGTGTGGTCGCGTCTGCGCGCGCGCCCGGTGCGGCGCGGCGAATACCAACCGCGCCTCTCCGTGATCGTGGCCATGCACAACGAGGCGCGCGTGATCGCGGAAAAGTGTCGCAACCTCCTCGCCCTGGACTACCCGGAACATCTTCTGGAAATTGTGGTTGTTTCAGACGGCTCCACCGATGGCAGCGCGGAGCGGGTGCGCGCGCTGCGAGGTTCGCGCCTCCGACTGGTGGAGTATGCTCCGCGCCGCGGCAAGGCTTGGGCGCTGAACTGCGGTGTGGACAAGGCGACGGGGGAAATTCTACTGTTCACCGATGCGCGCCAGGCGCTGCCCGCCGATGCCGCGCGGCGCCTGGCGGAAAACTTTGCTGACCCGGAGGTGGGCGCGGTGAGCGGAGAGCTTAAGTTCTTCACGGAGACTTCCGCGTTCGGCGGCGCTCTGAGCCGCTACTGGAGTTACGAAAAGTGGGTGCGACGGACGGAGAGCGAGATTGATTCCGTCTGCGGGGTGACCGGCTGCCTTTGGGCGATGCGCCGGGAACTCTACACCGAAGCGCCGGAAGGCCTGATTCTGGACGACGTGTTTCAACCCATGGAAGTCGTGCGGCGGGGCCGGCGGGTGGTGTTTGATGCCCGTGCGGTGGCTTTCGACCAGCCTTCCGAAAACCCGGAGATCGAATACCAGCGCAAGCGGCGCACGCTACTGGGGAACTACCAGTTGCTGAAATTGTCGCCGTGGATCCTCAGGGGCCAGAACCGCATCCGCTTTCAGTTTCTTTCGCACAAGGTCTGTCGCTTGCTGGTGCCCGTAGCGCTGCTGGCCGTATTTGTTTCCAGCTTCCTGCTGGAAGGAATCTTCTTCCGCGGTTTGTTCTACGCACAATTGGCCTTTTACGTGCTCGGCCTGTTGGAGCGCTGGCTTCCCGCGGGCACGGCGCTGCGCAAGCTTGCTGCGCTTTCCAGTTTCTTCACGGTGGTGCACGTCAGCGCGCTGGCGGGTTTCGCGCGTTGGTTGGCAGGCGCACAGGACGTGTGGAGCAAGCCGTCCAGCCGCGGCGCGCAGCCCGCCCGGCATCCGTGACGTTCGGCAAGATGCGGACTTGCGGGAAGCCGCTATACCCCGGCGGCCCCCGTGCCGCGCGAGCGGAGAATCACGTGTGATTTCACTGGTCGTCCCGACCTATAAGGAGCGCGCCAACATCGAGGAGCTCGTGGAGCGCACGGGCAGGGCGCTGGCGGCCTGCGGGGAGAACTACGAACTGATCATCGTGGACGACAACAGCCCCGATGGCACGGCTGACGAGGTGCGCCGGCTGGAGGCCGAGCGGCCGTGGTTGAAACTTGTCGTGCGCGAGGAGGAGCGCGATCTTTCTACCGCCGTGCTGGCCGGTTGGAAGGTGGCCCGCGGGGACGTCCTCGGCGCGATGGACGGCGATCTGCAGCACCCCCCGGAGCACCTTGTGAGTCTGCTCGAGCCTATTCGCAGCCGCCGCGCGGAGATCGCCATCGCCAGCCGCTACGTTGGACAAGGCAGCGTGTGCGAAAGGAAGTTCCGCCGCCACATCATCTCGTGGACCGCGACGCTGCTGGCCACCGCGCTGCTCCCGGAAAAAATTGGCCGGGTGAAGGACCCCATGTCGGGCTTCTTTCTGCTGCGGCGGCCGGTGATTGAAGGCCGAGTGCTGCGGCCGGTGGGCTACAAGATCCTGATGGAAGTCCTGGCCCGCGGGAATTACGAGCACGTCGTTGAAGTGCCCTACACGTTTGAAGAACGCACCTGGGGCGGAAGTAAGATCGGGTTGATCAACGTATGGCGCTTTGTGGTCCATGTGCTGCGCATCCGGTTTACGTCTTGAAATCGGACGGGAGCGGACAATCCCTGCGCCTCTGGCGTCCATGGCTGGCCGCAGTTCTGCTGGCAGCGAGCGCGCTGCCGGCCCACGCGCGTTGCACAGCGCGCATCATCAGCGGCCCGGTAAAAGTCCGGCCCTACGGCCCAGTTCCGCCAGCGGCGGGAATGCTGCTGTGCGCGCGGAACGAGACCTGCTCCTTCCAGGTGGTCCTCACGGCGAGTGGTGAGGATTGCGCCGGCGCGGTCGTGGACGTTTCGGATCTGGCGCGCGGCACAGCGCGCATCTCCGCGTCGCGCGTGACGCTCTACCGCCAAGAATTCCTTCATGTGTTCTACCGCTCCTCCGCGCAGGGCGAACTTGGCGAATGGCCCGATGCGCTGATTCCCAACGTGGATCCCGAGTACGGGGAAAGGCGCAATGCTTTTCCCTTCGACCTGCGGCGGGTCTCGCGTGCGTACCGGCTCTATGCAGCACGCCGTGGGCGCCCGGTAGTCGGGGTACACGGCAGCGGCAGCGTGCAGCCGGGCGGGGAGTACACGGGCGGGCTCGCGAGGCGCTATGTGGTGCGCATCGTGAAACCCGGAGCGGTTGGTGTGGCCACCTATGTATGGCGGAGCGAACCGGGCCCGGCCCAGGCCTCGCTGCCGCGCGCCACATCGCACGTGCCCGTGCAACTGAAGCACGGTGTCAACATCGCCTTTCGCGGCCAACTGCGCGACGATGATTTCCTGGCCGGCGACGAATTCTGGTTTTACGCGGGACCCCAACGCCACCAGCCCGTGTGGGTGGACGTGGACATCCCCGCGGATGCGCAGCCCGGAGTCTATTCCGCGCAGGTACGGGTGAAGTTGGCCGGGGGCGCAGAGTTGCTTCTCCCGCTGCGGCTGGAAGTTCTGGATTTCGCGCTGCCTTCCACCGGCACGCTGGCAACCTACTTCGGAATCTTCGGCCACGCGGTGCGCGCCGCGCACTTGGGCCCCGCCGAAGGGGAGCCCATCTCGCTGGAACTCTGGCGCGCGTACGCGCTGGCGGCGGTGCGCAACCGGGTAACGATTGACGCCGCCTTCGATTTTGCACCCGCCTACGAATTCCGCCCCGACGGCAGCATTGACAAAGCGGATTACTCGCGTTACGACGCGGCTGTTTCTCCCTTCCTGGACGGCAAAGGAACACCCCGCGGCACGCGCTGGACTTCGCTGCGCGTGCCGGGTTTTGAGAAGCTGAGCGATGCCGAGTTGCAGAGCGCGCTACGCGACTTTGCGGGGCATGCGCGCGAGCGCGGCTGGTTTGAGCGCTTGTTCCACTACACGTTCGACGAGCCGAAGCGGGACGCCAAGGATCTTGCGGTGGTGCGGAAGCGAGCGGAGCAGGTGCGCGCGGCGGATGCGCAGATCCCGCGGCTGGTCACGACGGAGCTGGAGGAATCGCTCTTCGGCTTGGTAACGCGGTGGTGCCCGGTAGTGAATGCCCTGGAGCCGAGGAGCCGCTTTTTGCACGAATGGTGGGAGAACCGCAAACGGCCGCGGCGCAGTGACTACGAGGCGCGGCTGCAAGCGGGGGACTCGCTGTGGTGGTATCAGTCCTGCCAGAGCCATGACTGCGGTGGCGCAGGGCCGAGCCCGTGGTTGGACAACTGGCCCAGCTACATGGTGGACGTGTCTGCTGTGGCCAACCGCGTCTTCGGACTGCTCAGCGCCGTCACCTATAAAGTCTCCGGCATCCTCTACTGGGATGTGGCCTACGCGCACCACTCCGCCCTGGAGCAGGCCACGCGCGACCCCGATCCGTGGGAGAGCGTCTATTACTTCGGCGGGAACGGCGACGGCACGCTGTTCTACCCCGGCCGGCCGGACCGCATCGGCGGAAACCACCACATCGCCATTGAGTCGCTGCGCCTGAAAATGATCCGTGATTCTCTGTATGACGCCGAACTCGCCAGCACCCTGCGTCGGCTAGGCGAAGAGGAATTTCTGCAGCGAGAGGTGCGCGGCGTCGTGCAGAGTGCCTACCGATGGAATCCTGATCCCCAGGCCTGGGACCAGCTCCGCCGCACTCTCCTGCGCCGTATCGCCGAGCACACTTCCGGAAAACCCGCTTCCCGCTGAATGGAAAAGTGCAGGCAACCGGCAGCCCACCAAGCGGCTGCGTCAGGGCTTGAAGTCCACCACGTAGAGGTGTGGCTGGTGGTCCGTATTGTCGGTTTGCACGGTCATCGTGCTGGAGAAGAGGCAGCGCGTGCCCTGCTGATTGCACGTGGCGCGGGGGTAGGCGAGATAAGGACCTTTGGGGTTGCTGCGGTGGTGGGCGAGCAAATCTATCTCGTCGCCGATGATCTTTCCCGCGGCATCAAATTTCAGCCGCACGCGCAGGATGCCGAACGCAGTGGGGTCCGTTTCGAAACCGCTGTATCCGAGACTGGAGACGAAGAAGCCGTCGCGCTGCTTATTGTTCCAGGAGTAGTGCTGGTAGTGATGCTGCCCGGGGATGTTGCAGCCGAGTTGAAGCAGTTGCGATTTCAGCGGCCCCAGGGGCCGCGGCGTTCCCGTGGTATCCACGCGTTCATCAAGCACCATCCCGGAGGGCTTCCAGGGGTTGTTAGGAACACCGCTGGGCGAGTCTGCCGCACAGCCCCGGTTCGGCTCTTCCTTTACGGCGACGGGGGTGCCATCAGGAAGCAGGCCGTGTGCGTGGTGGCCGTGTTCGGCCACGCGAACCCGCTCCGTAAAGTCGAGGCTGTAACGGAAACTCTCCAACTTGGCACCGGCGTCGGCGACAACCCAAACGTGGTTGTCCTTGGTGAAGACGGCTTCGTCGTATGCCCTGAACTGGGAGAGATCCAGCACGCCGACCAGAGCGTCTGCCTGCTTGTCGTACACGGCGAGGGCAAAGTCGCGCCCGCCGCTCTTGAACTGGAGCAGGAAATAGCGGTCGTCGAAGCTCACGTAGGCCAGGAACATGTCTGCGACCTTCCGGTCCAGGACCCGCAGGCCGTAAAAATCCTTGATCTTTTTCGCCTTGCGAGCGAAGGGGTTCCACTGCCAGAGCTGGCCGACGTTGTGTCCGCTGCCCTGGGCGTAAATCAGGTTGGGGTCGGTCCACGCCCAGAAAACAGTAAGCGGGTTGAGGGCAGGCGCACCCAACATCGCCCCGGAGCCCAGGATGGCCAAATCGGAGTCCCGCACCAGAAGCAAGTGCAGGGTCCCGCCGTCTCGTGCTGCGGTCCATCTCTTGCACACCACCACCAGGTGCGTTCCGCTCTGATTCCAGGCCGGCCAGTAGGAATAGTTGTGCTCGCCGCCGTTGGCGCAGATGGAGCGGTCTGTCACGCGACACACGCGGTTTCCGGTGACCGGGTCGGTGTAGCATTTGCCGGCTGGTGGTACGGAAATCATCGGCGGCACCTGAGCCGAAGCGACGGCCGCCAGCAGCCACAAGGAGCAGAATGCACCTGTTTTTCTCATGTTCATTCGGATGCTCCGCCAAGATCGCGCGCTGTATAGAGTTTCGGCACCTGCAACCGTGTGCCTGAATTCCGCAACGTTCATCATTGCGGTGGACAGCACATGCGCCCTCGCTGGACTAACAGGCGGACCCACCTCTTCCAGGCTATTGTAGGTTCAGTTGCCCACTTTCGTCGACTTGGAGTTGTCACTACGAAGGCCTGCTTGGCTCTCTGCGGCATGAGCGTGTAATCTCCAGCGCGCTCTACCCACCGCGTCCATTGCGGTGTCGGCTAGTTTCCTTTGGAGGATCGAGAGTGCAAGGTGTCCGTTGTGTTCTTCGCAGCCGCAGCTATAATTGCGCCGATGCTAAACTTCCTGCGGTTCCTCTCGCTCGGACTTCGGATTCTTCATAAGTTGCTGTTTTGCCGAGCCCCTATGTGCCCTATAGGCATGTCATTTCGCTGCGTCTGGAAGAATTTCTGGTTGCCCCGGCAGATCTTCAAACAGTGCCGGCTCCTCAAGACCGAGCCGGATGGCGCCGAATTCTGGGAAACTCCAACTGGCAACTACTGGGTTCCGCGGGGTGGCGGTCGCACGATGCTCGCGCCACTCATCGCGCAGCAGCAGGAGAAGATCTACGGCGCGGCGGGCGAAGGCGTGCGCCCCGGCGACGTCGTCATCGATTGCGGCGCACACATCGCCTGTTTACGAAGGAAGCCCTGGCTGCGGGCGCTAAGCTCGTCGTCGCCGTAGAGCCTGCGCCCGAAAATGTCGTGTTCTTACGCCGCAATTTGGCGCGGAAAATCGCTGAGAATCGCGTGGTCATCTGCGAAAAAGGCGTTTGGAATGAGCCGGCCACCCTGACCATGCGCCGGCAACCCAGTGATAATTCGTGGGAAAACTTCGTTGACCCGACCGCCCCGCCCTCCGGGCACGATCTGCTCATCCCGCTGACCACGCTCGCACACCTGATGACCGACTTCCACCTCGAGCGCGTGGATTTCATCAAAATGGACATCGAAGGGGCTGAGCAGCGAGTCCTCTCTGGCGCACGCGGCTTACTCGCGAAGTTCCACCCACGACTTGCCATCGCGGCCTACCACCACGCGGACGACCCGGAGAAGATACCGGCCCTCGTCCGCGACGGCTGGCCCGGCTACCGCCTGAGTTGCCGCCACTGCAAAGAAAGCGGCCACGCCCGCATCATGCCTGACGTGCTGCTGTTTCACTAGCCTGTGGGTGGAAAGGATTTCTGCGTCTCCCTCAGGCAACTAGGGACAAACTTCAGTCAACATCGTTGGGCTTTTGCCTAGCACCCAGTTTGCCGCGCGTCACTGCGGCGAAGTGCGGGCCCGCACTGGACGTTATCCGGCCGTTGATGGCGATGATGACCTCGCACAGCCGCAAGTCCGCGCGTAGCCGATACACACAGGGTGAAGAGCTTGGTCGCCACATCAAAGAGAACCTCGAGTAGCGGGAGTTGAGGTCGCGGATTTGCGAGGTATCGCGCCATTCGAAACGCAGACGAACATACCCACCTAAAGTGTCATGCAGAGGGGCTGGTTGCCGCACTCCTGGGTGTGCCGGGATCTTGCTGGCTAGGCGGCCACGAGCGATTCACGGGGCTCGTGCAGGTTAGAAATGTGCGAGTTTGGAGTTGGCCGCCGCACCAAAGCTGACCGTGTCCACCGGACACAAGCTTATGCACATGCTGCAGCCGATGCAGGAAAACGTGGCCTTGTCTAGCTAGCACCTTTCGCCGCGCTTATGGGACGAAGTCCACGACGTAGAGGTGTGGTTGCGAGTCAAGATTGTCTGTCTGGATGGTCATGGAACTGGCGAACAGGCACCGCGAGCCCTGCATATTGCAGGTCGCCCGCGGAAAGGCGAGGTATCCCAGCCGCATATCAGTGCGGTGGTGCGCCAGCAAGTCGATCTGATCGCCAATGATGTTGCCCAGCGGGTCGAACTGCAGCCGCGCCCGCAGAATGCCGAACGCGGTCGGCTCGGTGGCAAAACCGCTGTAGGAGAAACTGGAGATAAAGAAGCGGTCGCGCTGGGTGTTGTTCCAGGAATAGTGGTTCCAGTGGTGCTGGCCGGGCACGTTGCAGCCGAGCTGAAGCAACTCGGAAGCCATCGGCCTCGCCCACCGCGTCAATCCCGTGGTATCCACGCGTTCATCGAGCACGAGGCCGGAAGGCTTCCAGGCGCTTCCGGGGATACCGCTGGGTGAGCCCGCCGGACAATTCCGGTTGGGTTCTTCTTTGACGGCCACCGGTGTTCCATTGGGCAGCAGACCATGGGCATGGTGGCCGTGCTCGGAGACGCGGACGCGGCCGGTGAAGTCCAGGTTGTAGCGGAAACTCTGATTGTCGTTCGCATCCGTGGCAATCACCCAGACGTGATTGTCCTTGGTGAAGACGGACTCGTCGTAGCTGAGGAAAGTGGTCATGTCGAGCGAACCGACGATGGTATTGGTTTGCTTGTCGTACACCACCAGGGCGTAACGACGAGAACTCCCACTGGTGAACTCGAGCAGGAAGTACCGGTCGTCGAAGCTCACATAGGCCAGGAAGAGGCTGGTAATGGTCTTCCCGAAGAGCGTGGTGCCGGCGAAATCCCGGATCATGGTGGCCTGCCTCGTGAACGGATTCACCGACCAGACCTGCGTGCCCACGTAGCCATACATGAGATTCGGGTCGGTCCAGGCCCAGTAGGTCTGCAAGGGGTTCAGCGTGGGCTTGGCCGCCAGCGCGGTGCCGAGTACGGCCAGGTCGGAATCGCGGATCAGTAGCAGCGCGGTCGTCGGCCCAGTGCCGGCGTTGACCCATCCCTTGCATACAACCGTAAAGTGAGTACCCGTTGAGTTGAAGTTGAGCCAATAAGAGTAGTTGTGCTCGCCGCCGTTGGAACAGAGGGCGCGGTCGGTGACGCGGCAGACGCGGTTGCCGGTGACCGGATCAATGTAGCAGCCGCCGCGCGCCGGCACGTTCACGACGGGAGGCAACGGCGGGTTGCCGGCCTGCGTGAGCAAGGAATTGCGCGTGCTATTGCTTACGTTGGGATCCGCGGCTTGGTTATAAAGGTTGTAAACAGCCCCCAGGATGGTGCTCTCCACGAAGGGCGCCTCCGTGCGGTTGCGCAGGAAGAGCGAGACCTCCTGCGCAATCAAGGCGTCGCGGATCATTTTCAGGCGCAGCGATTCGATGGGGATGTGCGTGGTGCCGCCGATGTCGCTGGGGCGCCCGGGGTAGAAGAGCGTACCGTCGCCATTCCCACCCAAGTAATAGACGCTGCTCCACACGTCCACCCGCGGCAGGCTCATCTGGTAGAAGCGGGAGTAGGCCAGGATGGAATTCTGTCCCAGTTGGCCGGTGACCTGATAGGGCGAGACGGCGGCTAAACCGAAGGCGCGGTTGGCCTCGGCCGGTGCATCCACGTTGAACGACGGATAGTCGTCGTGCAGCGGCGATGTGCCCGTAGTGCCGCAACCGTGCGTGAGGCAGGACTCGTACCACCACAATTGGTCGCCATTGGCGATGGGCCGATTGTAGAAGGCCCGCGAGGAGGGGTTGGGTCCGGAGAGATATTCTTTGTTCTCCAGCGAAGTCCAGTTGGGCGCCCAGGCGTTGACGTAGCCGATGAAGTTGTAATTGAACCTGGCAATATCCGTGGTCACCGCGGAGAGCAACAGCGGATCCGCGGTGCGGACCACGCTGGTGCGGTCCAGCGTCGCCAGAAAGTCTGCGGCCGAAACGGGCTCGTCGTAACTGAAATCAAAAGCGCGCAACCGCCAGCCGCGGCGCGCGAATTCCGCGAGCATATCCTGCGTGGCGAAATACTGCTCGCTGGGCGTGGTCCCCACGCGCGGCAGCCGAACCAGACTCAACTGCTCGCCGTGCGGCGTGTTGGAGCCGTTTGCCAGCGGTGCCGTAGCCTGAACGAACGGCGTGTAGTCTTTCGTGGCCACGCTGCCATCCGCGTTGAAGGTGAAGGTCGGCGGGAATGTGCTGGCTGTGTCGCAACTGATGCGGTTGATCAGACAGGCCTGGCCGTAGAGCAAGCCCAGGGTGAGAGTCTGGGCTCCTGAAGCGCTCAGATAATGGGCATTGAGCAGGCTGGTCCAGTTCATCCCGAAGTATGCGGGGATGCTGGAGCTGACGGGCAGCGCGTAGTCTTCCACCACAATGGTGACCGACAACGATACATTGGCCTTGCCCGCCCGCACCACGGTGACGTTGCCGGTGTAGTTGCCCGCCGGAGTGTTCGCCGGGACGAACAAATCAATCCACACGGGTTGCAGCCGTGCGGGGCCGGCAAAAATCCAGAAGGAGTCTCCAACGCTGAAGTCGGTGACGCCGGCCACGCTGCCGGGCAGGAAGGCCACCGTAACGCCCTCGGCGAGAGTGATCGGGTTGGAGTTCGGAATGGGCACGTTCGCGGCTTGGAAGGTGGCCCCGCCGTCGTTCGACCACTTGAAGGTAGCACCGCCGATGGCTCCGGCGCGGTCGATGGTGACCACGAAGTGGCGGACTACGGAACCGGTGAATGCGCCGCCGGAAACGGCCAGGCCATCGCCCATGCCGGTATTAACGGTGTCGCCGGCCATGCGCGGATAGATCTTGTAAGCGGGAGAAATCCGGTTCACGCCGAAGGGGAAGGCATTGCGGCTCTCGTTGACAAACGGGTCCGTCTTCGGAATCAGCGGGTCGGGCCACTCCCCGGCGATGCTTTGCGCGCGGGAGACGTACGGGATGTTGATGTACTTCTCCAAATAAATCGTCCCGTTGGAGGCCAGGATCTTGTTCCCGGAAGGCCCGGTGAAGTCGCCCAGCGAGACGTTTACGCCGCTGAGGTCTTCGCCGCGCCCTTCGACCAGCACCTGCCACGAAACATATTGACTGGTCCCGGCGCGCACGTTGAGGGTAGTGCTGCCGGTGAGCACGTCGTAAGGCCGCACCTTAAGGACCGAAGACAGTAGCGACACAGGGCTGGTGCCCGTGGGCGTGGCGATCGTGACCGTGGCGCTGGCTGAGATCGTGGGGGTGACCGTGCTGCTCGCCGCGACAGTCACCGTAGCAGGACTGGGCACAATGTTTGGCGCGCTGTACACGCCGGACGGGGAGATAGTGCCTACCGTCGCGTTGCCACCGACGATGCCGTTGACGGCCCACTGCAGGAGCGACTGGACGCCGCTGGTGGTGGGATAAATGTTTGCGTTCCCCTCGAACAACAGGGTTCCACCGGGTAGAACGGTCGCCGTAGTGGGGTAAATCTGCACCGAGTTGGGCACCAGATTCACCGTGGCCACGCCGGGTTCGGTGGGGTCAAGCACGCTGGTGGCGGTAATGGTGACGATGCCGGGGCGCGGCACGCTGTTGGGCGCGGCGTAGAGACCCGTGGGCGAGATCGTGCCCAGTGAGGTACTGCCGCCAGTGATGCCGTTGACGGCCCAAACCACGGCCGTATTCGTGGTGCTGGTCACGGTGGCGGAAAACTGGAGCTGGCCGCGGACATTGAGCTTTGCGGAGGCCGGGGCCACAGTGACCCCGACCACCACGCGGGCATTCACGGTCATGAAAGCGGCAGGCGAGGCCTGGCTGGTGGCCCGGATGGTGATATCGGGCGGCGTGGGTGGCACATTGGGTGGCGTGTAAAGCCCGGTCGGGTCAATTGTGCCAACCGTCGAATTGCCGCCAGTAATCCCGTTAACGCTCCAGGTGACCGCCGAATTGTTCGTGCGAATCACTTGCGCGGTGAACTTCTGCGTTCTTCCAATGGGCAGGTTGCGGTCTCGCGGGAAGACGCTGACGAACACGCCGGAAGGCGGCGAAGTCACCGTCACGGTCGCCGAGGCCGACTTAGTCGGGTCGGCGACACTTGTGGCTGTCACAGTCACGGTATTGGTGGGTGCCGGCGCCGTGGCGGGAGCAATGTACAGACCGGACCCGGAAATTGTGCCGCAGGCGGCCCCGGTGCATGAGGCGCCGGAAAGCGTCCAGTTGACGAGAGTATTCGCCGTGCCCGTGACGCTGGCGGTGAACTGCTGGCCCTGATTGGTGGTCAAATTCGCGCTGCCCGGCGAGATGCTTACGGCAACGGCGGGCTGCACGGTGACGCTGGCGGTGGCGGATTGGGCCGGGTCGGCCACGCTGGTGCCACGGACGGTGGCTGTCAATGTGCCGGTGACACTGGCCGGCGCGGTGTACAGGCCGGTAGCATCCACCGTGCCGCAGGGCGGCGCGCCGCAGGACACGGTCCAGGTGACCGTGGTGTTGGTGGAACCCAGGACGGTGGCCGTGAACTGCTGCGTACCACCCGCCGGCAAAGTGGCGATGGCTGGTGCCACGCTGACCGAAACGCCGGCCAGAATGGTCAGGCTGGCGCTGGCAGATTTGGTGGGATCCGCCACGCTCGTGGCCGTCACTGTGACCGTGGCCGGACTCGGGACTGCGGCCGGAGCAGTGTAAAGGCCATTGACCGAGACCGTGCCTACCGTGGAGTTCCCCCCTGCGATTCCGTTGACTGTCCAGTTGACTGCGGTGTTCACTGACCCGCTCACCGTGACCAGCAGTTGTTGCGTGCGGCCCACCGGCACGTTGCCTGCGGTTGGGCTAACGCTGACCACCACCGGCACGTTCACGAACACTTGCGCGTTGGCGGTCTGGCCGGTGCTCGTCAGAGTGGCCGTCACGGTGAAGGACTGCGAGAGCAAGAGACCTGTGGGTGCGGTGTACAGCCCGGTCGCGTCAATCGTGCCCACCGTGGAGTTTCCGCCGGGCTGGCCGTTGACGCTCCACGTCACTGCCGTCGAGGGCGTGCCGGTGACCGTGTGCGTGAACTGCTGGGTCTGCGCCGGGCCAATCGTGGCTGTGGCCGGCGCCACCGTCAACGTAATCACCGGGCTGATGGTGACCGTGGAATTGGCCACCAGCGTGGGATCCTGCACGTTGGTGGCGGAAACCGTAACGCTATTGGGCGTGGGCACCGCGGCAGGCGCCTGGTAGAGGCCGGTCGGGCTGATCGTGCCGACCGTGGCATTCCCGCCGGGCACGCCGTTCACGGCGAAATTGACAGCCGTGTTGGAGACACCGGTGACGGCGACAAAGAACTGCACGCCCAGTCCGGTCTGGACGGTGGTGGCGCTCGGGCTCATGGAGATGGTGCTCGCCGGTGAAATAGTGGCGATAGCGGAGCCACTCCTGCTCGGATCGGCGGTGCTGGTGGCGGAGACGAGGACGCTGGGCGGACTGGGCACATTGACCGGCGCTGTGTAGACGCCGAGCGGAGAGATTGTGCCGATGGTCGCGTTTCCGCCGGCAATACCGTTTACCGCCCAGGTGACTGTGGTGACCGGCGACCCGGTGACCGTGGCCGTGAACTGCAACTGCTGCGTGACGCGAAGGCTGGTAGCGCTCGGGCTGACGGACACGGTGATGGGCACCGGCGTCGCTTGGATCGTGACGGCTGCGCTCGCTGAAGCGCCGGGGTCCACCACGCTGGTGGCGCTCACCGACACGGTGGCCGGCGCGGGGACGCTCGCCGGGGCTGTGTACAGGCCCAGAGCTGAGATCGTTCCCAGCACGGCGTTTCCGCCGAGGATTCCATTCACGGCCCAATTTACGCCTGTATTTGCGGTGCCGCTCACACTGGCCACGAATTGCTGCTGGGTGCCTATTTGGAGTGACAACGTTGCGGGCGCAACGGCGACAGTAACAATTACGGGCGCCGTGATCAGCACCGTGGCGTTGGCGCGGGCCGAGGGGTCAGACACGCTGGCGGCCGTAATGGTCACTGTGTTGGGGAACGGCACGCTGGCCGGCGCACTATATCTTCCGGAGGCATCAATTGTGCCGATCGTGGGGTTGCCGCCGACGATGTTGTTGACGTACCAATTGACCGTCGGGGAGACCGGATTCCCCAGGAAAACACCCGTCGCTGATGCCGTGAACTGCAGAGGCTGATTAACATCCACCGAGCCGGACAGCGGTGCGATGGTCACCGTGACACCGGGCGACAACACTATGGTTGCGCTGGCGAAGCCGAGGGCGGTGGGGTCCACGGTGCTGGTAGCGCTGATGCTGACGGTGTTGGAAGGTGTGGGCACAGCAGCCGGTGCGGTGTAGAGGCCCGTGGCGTTAATGGTGCCCACCGTGGCGTTGCCGCCGCTGATTCCATTCACCGCCCAGGTGACGCTTTGCGTGACGCTGCCCGTTACAGTGGCCGTGAACTGCTGCGTAGCCGAGGTGAGCAGGTTGACGCCGGTTGGCGACACGCTCACCAGAACGCGCTGCTGGATGGCAATCGAAGAGGAACCGCTGGCGGTGGGATCCGCGGCGCTGGTGGCGGTGACCGTGACCCCTGCGGGAGCGGGCACTGCGGCCGGCGCCGTATAGATGCCGGTGGCCGTAATCGTTCCGACCGTGGCATTCCCGCCGGGAATTCCGTTCACGTTCCACGAAACGGCGGTGTTCGGCGTTCCGGAAACTTGGGCCGTGAAGGCCAGCGAGGCGCCGGTTTGTATCGCTGCGACTGCGGGACTCACACTGACCGTAACGCCGACCGGTGGCGCCGCGATCACGATGATGGCGGAGCCCTGTGCGGCCGAATTCACATTGCTGACGGCGGTGACGGTGACCGTATTGGGCACCGGCGGCACGCTCGGCGCCTGATAGGTGCCGTTGCTGGTGATGGTGCCCACAGTGCTGTTTCCGCCCGGAACTCCATTCACAGACCAGGTGACGGAAGTGTTCGTGGTGTTCGTCACCAGCGCAGTCATCTGCACCTGGCCGCCGGGGGCCACGGTG
>Ga0073934_10002616_pt1 | contig 36546 bp, 22 predicted proteins | sample LarsenN4metaG_FD_76834 | JGI IMG/M metagenome (GOLD analysis project Ga0073934, IMG submission 76834) | Hot spring sediment bacterial and archeal communities from British Columbia, Canada, to study Microbial Dark Matter (Phase II) - Larsen... ... | reverse complement strand
GTACCGCCATGTATGGATCGTCGTCCACGGCGCCGCTAACCGTATTTGGAGGATCCAACGGGTCGTAGAGCAGCCCTGCGTTTAAAATATTGGTCCGGGTGGTGGAGTTGGTGACCGGATTCGCCGTGAAAACATTACTGTTCGGGACCCCTACTCCGCTTACCACCGTGCCCGGGTTCATTTTGCCTTGGGTTAGAAAGGAGGGGTTGTAGAACCAGAACTGACTCCCGTTGTTGGTTTGCAAGAGACCGGCGTAGTAGTACACCGGTTCGATGGCATCGTACGCTCCCGAGATAATATTCGTATTTGTATTAATGAAGGGCGTAAAACTTTTATCCCGCCCGAAAGCACTCCGGGTAATCCAGTGTACCCGGTATCCAAGGCCCGGGTTAGTGGCTTGTAGGCTGCCTATGGCCGTTTGAAGGATAGGACGAAGGGTAGAAAGGCTCACCCACCAGCCTGGGATCGTATCTACAGCGATGGCATAAAGATCGAAAACCTGATTGGTAGGGATGCCCTGGCCTTGATTTCTCATGACGGTGGTTATCTCGGCGAGGGGGAGCCCCCCCTTATCAGGGTCGGCGGCGTCGGTGTAAAAGACGCGAACCGTAACCAGCCTCGGTTCTTCAGCCGTGGTAGATTGATTGTAGTAGAACCTTTTTACATCGATCTGCCTTTGGAATTTCCAATGATCTCCCAAATACATGTTTCCACTAACCGGGTTTGCAGGGGCGTCGGGAGAGGCAGTCAAATCCGAGCTGACTTGAAGGCTCAGGGTGGGAGAAAACTCCTGCCCCAAAACCACTCCATTTAAATCCTCTATGACCTGATCGTAAGGCACCAAAGAAGTGGCAACGTCCGTACCTGCCGTCCTCTCCCTGAGCTCATTGACCAGTTGAATGGCTTTCTGAATAGCAAAAGCACGGTCTTGATTAAGGGTCGTGGTCTTATAGGCGGTCGTATGGTAAGTCATCGCGGCTATCACCATGACCCCCATGATAGCCACGGCCACCAATAGCTCTATCAGGCTGAGTCCAGACTCTCCTGACCAGTGAATAGATTTTTTCGTTAGCTTGAACATAAGAAACCTCCTTTAATTAAGGATATGTAGCGCCTTGGAGATCGCATAATTACCCATAGTTTGGTTAAGAACCGAGGAAATATAGGAGCCGTTGTAGAGGAGCCTCGTCAGCGGAGATCCCGGGTTGCTGCTCCCGATCTGAATGGATTCCGAATCCAGGCATCCCTGCACCCTATGGCAGGCGATGACGGCCCCGGAGATGACGGCGCCATTATCGATCCTGAGCCCTCCCCTTACGTAAACAAGGCCTGTAAATTGTCCACAGTTGTTGCTGATACACCCGGATGGACCGCCCAAGATGTCCACGTTGAGACCGTCCACCACCAGGACCCCAAAAGTATTTAAGGGGGCATTGGTGTTGGTGTTATATAGCTGGATGGTTGCCGTAGCAAAGCCGGCGCTTCCCTCTATGTAAACCATGGGCGGGTTAGCGGAATTGCTGGGATACGGCACCAACTTGGAGTTAAAGTCGGAACTGTTGTTCACATAGATTCCGTTAGGATTGTTCTGTACAAAGGCTTTGAGCTCTGAGAGCGTCATCCCGAACACGGTGAGCGGATCTACGACGCCGATAAACTGCTGATCGGAAGAGAGAACGGTTTGCTGCGGCGTCCCAATCAAAAGCCCATTCGGAAAATTTCCGGGACCCTGGCGGCTCATGATCGCCGTCCCTGTATCGTTACGTACCTCCCCCCGATTCTGAATTTGAATGTTGCTCGCCCGATAGGTCGTTAGCGTAGCCTGGGGGGGAGTCAGGGCCATTCGTCGAACCTCTGCACCCATCGTCACAGTCCTCAGGACCTGATTGGGATTTTGGTTATAAGAAACGCTCGCATTGTTCTGCTTATAAATGGCGGCATTGACTTCAATCCTCCAGATTAAGCCGTTCGCATTGGAACTCGGAAGTCTTTGGCGTGTAATATCCTGAACCGAGGTATTACGGACCTCGTAATGCCCGAATAACCTGTTATTTAAGCCTATGGGGAAATCTCTCACAATTCCTATGGAAGAATTATCGGTCTCGGGAATGAGAACCGGGGTGGTCCCCCTCGTCTGCCCGGCATTTAAGGGATCAAAAGTGGTCTTGACAGGGGGTTTTCCATAAGTCGTGGATCTAAACCAGGATAGCGCATCTTCCAAACCTGCCAGGGCTACACTTATAACCTGATCCCGGCTGATCTCTATAGAAGAGGTCTTTAGGGCGTTATCCAAGATGGTATAGCCGGCAAGGAGGGAAGTAAGAAGCACGACGCTAACCATCAGGACGACCACCAGGGCCATCCCTTCCTCATTTTCAAAGAAATTTGATCGAAGCATATCTTTTTCCTCTTACGCTCTTGTTCTTGGTTGAATTCTTAAAAGTCTTTCCCCGAGAGAAATCCGCTTAGCTCGATTTCTCCCCTGAGGGCTGATCCTGAATCGGTACCTTCTTATAGTACAAAACAGAGGCCAGAGAAGATGAGACGGACTTTAACCCCATAAGGTCTTTGATTACAGATAGTTACGTAGAGGCGGTGGGTTTAAGGAAATGATTTTATTTGGAGAAAAGGCTGATTTTCCCCTCATGAAATATGGCCTTCTGGCCATACTTTTTTGTAACGGGAAAGACAGTTCTTCGAAAGCCCGACGGGATTTCCTTTTACTTGCTTATTCGAGCGTTTCGGCCCGACTTACTCGAGGCCGTATTTCTTCATTTTTTCGTAGAGGGTTCTGTAATTAATATTAAGGGCGCGGGCCGCTTTGGCCTTATTTCCTTTGCTCTTGGCGAGGGCCTGAAGGATATATTCCTTTTCCAGATCTGCAAGGAGCTTATCCCTGGCCTCAGAGAAAGGGAGGGTTAAGGGAGAGGGTAAGGAGAAGGGGGGCTTCGGTTCCGAAAATTTCGGTAAATGCTCTGGAGTTATCCGGTCCTCTGCCAGAATGACGGCTCTTTCCAAAACATTTCGAAGTTCCCGGACATTACCGGGCCAGGAGTAATTAGCCAGCACGTCCATAGCTTCCGAGGAGATTCCCCGAAGGTTCTTTTTTTGCTGTTGAACGAACTTATTGATGAAGTACGTGACCAGCAGAGGGATGTCTTCCTTTCTCTCTCTCAAAGGAGGGAGTTCGACGCTAAAGACGTTCAATCGATAAAAGAGATCCTCTCGAAATTTCCCTTCTTTGACCACCTGGCTTAATATCACGTTCGTAGCTGCGATAATCCTCACATTCACAGGGATGATGGAAGTTCCCCCCAATCGAGCGATTTGCCTTTGCTCCAACGCCCTAAGCAATTTAGCCTGTCCCGGAAGGGGCAAGTTTCCTACCTCGTCCAAAAAAAGAGTCCCTCCCTGGGCGAGCTCAAACTTTCCTTCTCGCTTTTGAAGGGCTCCGGTAAAGGCCCCTTTTTCATGCCCGAACAGCTCGCTCTCTAACAGCTCCCCCGGAATGGCCCCACAATCCACAGTTACAAAGGGTTTATCCTTCCGGGAACTCTGTTGATGGAGGGTATAGGCCACCAGCTCTTTGCCAGTACCACTCTCCCCTTGAATAAGGACCGTCGTATCCGTTTGTGCCACCTTCTGGAGAAGCTGGTGAACCCTGGCCATAGCTGCGCTCTTTCCGATCAAACCTGTCGAACTCCAGGTCTCCTGGACCCTTTGCTCTAGATTGAGGGCTTTCCTCTGTAATTGTCTATGCTGAAGCCCTTTTTCGATAACGAGTTTAACCTCCTCGAAATTAACCGGCTTGGATAAATAATCATAGGCACCCAGCTTCATGGCTTGCACCGCTAGTTTGACGTCTTGAAGGGCCGATAGCATAATCACCAGAGGATCTTCGCTCAGTTCCTTAATTCTTTTCAGAACTCCCAGGCCGTTCATGCCGGGCATATCTATATCTAACAGCAGCAGGTCTACGTGATGTGTCCTCATCAAATCCAGGGCCTCTGAGCCCTCCTTAGCTACGAAGACCCGGTAACCTTCCTGAGAGAGGAAATCCGATAGAATAAGCCGTATAGCAGGATCATCGTCTACGACCAGGACAGAATGCATAAACGGAAACAGGGAGTAAGGAAGGATCCGTGATAAACACGGAGACGCCTGACCTTTCCCTCCCCCTCTCGCCGAAATGCCGGGGTATGAACCTTCGGCGAAATCCTTTGGACATCTCCCTGTTCGTTCATCACTTATCGCGCCTTACTCAACAATCCGATCCGGAGGAAGGATCAGGTGAAATGTACTTCCCACCCCTTCCTGGCTCTCCACCTGGATCTGGCCCCCGTGAGCTTCCATGGCCAGTTTACAAAAATAAAGTCCAAGACCTACAGAGACTGTGGCCTCGGTCTTCCGACGCTCAATCTGGACAAATTTCTCGAAAATTTTATGAATATACTCCGCCGGTATCCCTACCCCTGTATCCTGGATTTTAATACACATCTCTCCCGCTCCTAGCCTCTCCGCCCGGAGGGTTATCTTTCCCCCCCGGCGGGTATGTTTAATAGCGTTATGAAGAATATTGGCCAGCACCCGGATAAAAATCCGTTTATCCACCCGGATAGGAGGGAGATCTTCGGGAATTTCTAGAGTCAGGGTGATCCCTTCCTGTTGGACCAGTATCTCAAATTGTTGGGTCGCTTCTTGAGCCAGGAAGAGAAGCTGTACGACTTCTTCTTGTAGCTTCAGAGCCCCTTCTTCCATTTTATAAACTTCCAGAATATTATGAACCATCTCCAGCAGGAGATGGGCGTAATAAAGGATGTTCCGGAGGTACTGCTCGTCCTGGGCTCGATGCTCCTTCACAACCTTTCGCAGGAGCAGTTCGGAAAGACCTGTAATGGCCGCCAACGGGTTCTTAAGGTCATGCACGATGATCCTGGTAAACTCGGCTTTCATTCGTTCCAGCCGCCGTTCCTTGGCAAACAGTTGTGCATTTTTGAGGGCAATGGCAATTTGATTGGCCAGGATCTCCCCCAGGCGTATCTCTTCCTTTGTAAACGCGTGGACTTCTTTTCGCCAGCGCAGAACCAGCAATCCCAGGACCTTGTCCTTCGACGTCAAGGGGAAAACGAGGATGGATCGGATATCTAAGTGGGTTAAACGATGCCGTACCTCGTGCAGGATAGGATCATTTTGAATGTCCTCCACTGCCACAGGTTTTCGGGTTTTGATGGCTTTTTTTAGCTCTGGATAATATTCCAGACGAATCAGAACATCGATCAGGTTCGTTTGGGATTTCTTCTGGTAGGACTCGTATCGAGATTCGTATCGAGAGCAAAGGTGACCGCTGCTCTCCTCGACGAACATCAGAGAACACTGGCTGGCTTTCAGGACCCGGCCCACCGTCGCAACCGCCAGTTGGAGAATCTTTTCCAGGCTGATGGTGGCCGTAATAACCTGAAAGATTTTGTTGATGACGATCAGATTTTGCGCCCGATCCTCGGCCTTCTCCCGCTCGATTTGGAGTTCCAGGGTCCTGTCCTGGATCCGTTGCTCCAGATTCTTGGTATAATTTTCCAAAGCCTCCGCCATCTCGTTGAACACGCGGCTCAGAGTTCCCAGTTCATCCCGGGAATTTATTTTCACCCGGCTTCTCAGATCTCCCCTGGCAATTCCTTGAGCTCCAGCGACCAGGGCCTGGATCGGCTCCATAATACTCCGAGCCAGCCCGATGCTCAAGGGTAAGATAAACAGGAGTCCGGTCCCTATCAGAATCCAGGCCCATCTCTGTACGGTCTTCACAAGCGCAAAGGCTTCGTTCTCTGGCTCGACGGCTATCACAAACCACTCCGGAAGAACATAACCGACTTCACCGGACAGGGGAGAAGAAGCCGCCAATACCCGAGTTCCCTTAGAAAGGGGGTAAGACGTTCTCGTAAAGTTTCCATATAAAAGCCCCTCTATAAGTTCCGGGGCCTTGAGCGGCTTTAACAGGAGGTCCTTATCCGGATGCGCCAGGACCTTCCCGGTTTTGTCGATCAAAATCATATACCCAGATTGCCCAATTTTAGCTTTGCTCATCAGGCTCCAAATATGCTCCAGAGGTACCTGGCCGTCGATAACGTAGAGGACTTTGTTCTCTGAATTCACAACCGGGGCTGCAAAAACGAGAACCGCCTGGGAAGGCTCGGAAAAGTAAAGATCGGAAACAAAGACTTTTTGATCCCTGGCTTTACCAAACCAGCCTTGGTTCGCCCGGTTCTGGGAGGAATCAGGCCTTGTAGAAGCTATCACCACACCCTCGGGATCGGCCAGGGTGATGCGGTCGTACAGCTTGTAAAACTCCTGGATGCGCTGCATTTCTAAGGTTTTTTCCGATTTACCGGCCGTAGACGAGGCGATGATAAAATTGTCGGCTAAAGCTTTGATCCCAGAGTAACCGTGGACCATCAACTGCGTAATATCTTTAGACGTGCTCTCCGCCTGCGTTTGTAAATTGCGCTGGACGACCTCCCTCAAGGTACTTTTTATGATAAATAAGAACTGCAGAGAAGACAAAATCATCGGGACCAGACCTACGAGTAAAAAGAAAACTTTGATTCGGGTCTTTAAGCTTTCCTTAAACATACCGTGAATTCAGAGGGATTCCTTTATATGTTAGCCCCACCTTGAGAATTATCCTGACCCCGTTCCTGAGCGGTCTCTTTGAGCTAAGCCTGGCCCTTTGATCCGTAACCCTATTTTCTCGTTCCCAGGCTGGAGCCTGGGAATGCCTATTTCGAGGCTCTACCTCGCCTTAGTGGGCGAGGTGATGCCTGGAGAGGATACGTTTCCAGGCCCCAAACCTGGGGACGAGACATGGGCCAAAATGTGATGCTTAGGCATCGAGAAAAAAATTATACTTATAAATAAACCGTATTGTCAATATTATTGTCTACTCTCTAATTTATAGGAGTATCCCCATTTTATGAGGATCGGCTTCGTCCAGTCCCATTGAAGGGGTCAGAGCGGATCAATATTCAAAAACTGCCCAAAGGGAATAATAGTACCTAGTCCCTTTCATTTTGATTCACAGAATCCCTCCCTGAGGGTCGTGGCTTAGCGGCGTAGGTGACGCAAGTCCTCAGAGCCGCGACCGTGAGGGAGCGGTTGATCAGCATGAACGGGACGATGTAGGAGTCCTTTGTAAAGTTCATCTGGATGACTCCTTCCAAGCTCCGGGAGGAGCGACCGGTTTGTAGCCAAGGTTAACTCCAACAAGCCTCCAAGCTCCGGGAGGAGCGACCTGTTTCCTCGGTTACTCCTCCCGAAGCTTCTAAGACGGGGTCCCTGTTTGGCTATCCACAGATCCCCCCTCCCGGGGTTTTTAAGAGGGATGAAAACGAACTTTACAGAGGAGTAGATTTACGCAGGAATTCCTGCCACAGCGGCAACGCGACCTGGATCTCGATAGGAATTTTCCCCTAAAGAACCGGTCGCGGAGGATATTGGGAGATGATCACCAGCTTTCTTCGGCCTACTTCTACGCTTCCTAACACGTACACGGAAATATGGAGGTCCCGCCTTAGGTCTTTAAACTCCCTTTCCTCGAGGACACAAAGGACCCGTCCCTCTGAAGAGAGGAAGGCCATCAATTCCTCCGGGCTTTTCAACATGGTCAGGTAAGAGCCCGTGTAAAAGTAGTAGCTGGGCTTGTCGTATTTATATAAGCCAATTTTCGCATGATCCGTCCGCAGACGGGCCAGTTCATCCCCCAGTGGGCGAAGGGAGGCCTGTGCGTTAATCACAGGGACCAGGTACCAGGTGGAATACGCCAGCAGGAGGATCATAAAAGCTATAATCCCGCTAAAAGCGATCCCTTTTTGATTGAACCTCCAAGAGCTAAGACCCAGGACCCCAGCGCCAAGGAAAAGCGCGCTTGCTGCTCGATTAGGCAGCTCATGGACCCGGGGTCCTATATCCAATAAAATTAAAATTCCGGCCAGAAGAAAAACGATCCACAATAAAAGTCCACTCATGGAGAAACACTTTTTAAACCATGGATCTTTAGTTTGCCCCTCAAAAGCCTCATACCAGAACCGGCCTACTATAAGAGAGGCCGCCGGATAGAGAGGAAGGAGGTAAATTTCCAATTTTCCGCTCATGAGGGAGAAAAAGATAAAAACCGTCCCGAACCAGATCATTAGAAAAAGGATACGGTCTCTAAGCTTCTGGGACCTGTCGGAGCGGGAGTGACCCACCAGGGCGCCTGCATAATAAGTGAGAGCTCCCATAAGAAAGGGGGACCAGGGGAGGAAATCCATGGGGAATCGCCCGAGGTAAAAATAGAAGGGCTCTTTATGGCTAAAGGAATTATAAGCCCTTCCCAGATTTTGTTTAATCACGAGGATTCGCAAGTACTCCCATCCTGCTTGATGAACGATAGCAATCAGCCAGGGACTTAGGACCAGGCTGATCAGTAAAAAACCTGTTAAGGGTCTCATTCCCCAGAGGGCTTTGAGGTCCCTGTGCCAGGTTAAGTAGAGCGTTCCCACCAGGGATGGGAGAAGAATGGCTACGGGGCCCTTGATGGGCGTAGCCAGGGCCAGCAACAGATAAAAGGCCAGGTAGTAGAGGGTTTTCCCCGTGCTCCGGTGATAGCCTTGATAAAAGCAGAACAGGGCGGAAGTCAGGAGAAAAGTTAGAAGCATATCCATTCGCACGATCTGAGCCACGCCCAGGAAGAGGGCGCCGGTAGCAAGGACCAGGGCACCTAAAAAACCCACCGTTCGGTTGAAGAGCTTCTTTCCAAAGAAGTACGTGATGATAAGGGTCCCCAGCGCAGAGATCAAAGTAGGAAAAATCAGAGCCGCGTTGCTAAAATTTCCCCAGAGGAGCGCGCTTAGCGCGGTGAGCCAGAAATACAGAGGGGGCTTTTCTGTATAAAGGGCTCCATTGAGGTGAGGCAAAAGCCAATTTCCGGTCAGAACCATCTCTTTGACGATGGCAGCATACCTCGGTTCATCCGGGGCCCAGAGATCTCGGAAGAAGGGAGGCCCATAAAATAAAAGGACGCCCATCAGGGTCAGGGTAAATATCGCCCAGAGATCTTTTTTTCGTACCAGATCTATAAATTTAAACGGCATGAATTCCTAATTGGAGATCGAGGTGGAGGATCTGATTTCGGTATGCCGGATCTGCCCCCCGGCCTGGGCGGTCCAGAGCAGCACGCCAAACGCCAGAGCTACAGTCAGTTCCGTGAGGATCCTCAAGGACCGGGGTATAAATCCCTTGGTTTCGTCCATCCACAGGCAGATCCCTCCGAGAAGTGTAGAGAGGATCGTCGCGATCAGGGCTATTAAAGCCCTCTCTTCGTGGGTTTCGATCAGCTCTTCCGTGACGTCCGGTAACTTTTCAACGGTCTCCTCCGCAAGGGTCCCCGTGAGGTAGGTGGGAGCCGTGATAATCCCGGCCAAAATAAGCACCATCCAGGCCGCCCGCCGCAAGCCCAGATCCTCCCTTATACCGGCCAGGATGAGAAGAAAAAGCGCTATTCCAACCCCTATCAGGGGGATATGGTTTAAGACCAGATGAAGGTAAGCGTAGCTCATTTTTACACCCCCTGCCCATGGCCAGGGTCCTTACCATCGGTAATGAATGGCTAACCCTTGATGGTCTTCAGAAATTTGGGGGACTAAAGATAACCTGCGATTTTGATGCCGACGCAGGACCAGCTTCGCCGTCGCGATGCCGAGAGCAGCTCCGGCCAGGACATCGGAAGCAAAGTGCTCGTTATCGTTTATTCTGGAAAAGCCTACCAGGCCGGCCAGGGAATAAGAGAGGATGGGGACGGCCTGGTGGCCCTTATACTGGTCGGAGAAGTCCGTGGCCATAGCGAAGGCGACGGAAGTATGTCCGGATGGAAAAGAATCTCGGGAGCTGAAAGGATCGTAACTGCCGGAGCCTTTACCTTTAATAGGACGTGCTCTCCCGAAAGCCACCTTCAGGGCCTCTGTAAAAATACCAGCTACGGCCAAAGAATCCAGGGCCGTTGCCCCAAAATCTTTCAGGGAGGAACGGTCCAGGACACCCCCTACTAAGGATAATCCGAGAAAAATAGGTACAGCTACCTTTCCGTCCCCAAAAGGTTTGGCTATTTTGGAGACCTCATCGGTTGCACGGGAGCGATGGTTTTGCATCGATTCCTGAAGGTCCTCATCAAAGATCATCAGGATACCTATTCCCCCTAACGTCATTCCGGTTATCAACCAGTCCTTAAAGGTAAACCGGGCCGGTGCCATGACGAAAGCCAGGGAATCCCTTTCGATATCCTTAGCCAGGGGGATGGGATTAAGCCCTCGGAGTCCTGCCAAATTTACCGAACTTTTAGAGAAAGGCTCCTGGCAAACGGCCTGTTTCGGCAAAATCCAGATCTCAAGGCTGATTCCCGTTAAGAGCAAAAGGATTCTGAGCGAAGTTTTCGTTCCGGGCGTTCCCTGTTTCGGACGCTTTCTCCTTTGAAGAATCCACCGGGTCATCACAACCCCGAGGACAGCCCCGGCCACGACATCCGAGGCAAAGTGTTTGTTATCATTCACTCTGGAAAAACCCACCAGGCCGGCCAGGGAATAAGAGAGAACGGGCACTACCCCATAAGTCTTATAATACTGGGAGAGGACGGTAGCAACGGTAAAAGCCACCGAGGTATGTCCGGAGGGGAAAGAGCCCCCGCCCTTGAAGAGGTTATAGCTATTGGAACCTTTTTCTTTAATGGGGCGCTCTCTGCCGAACACCATCTGCAGGGTCCCGGTAGAGATGCCGCTCGCCGTCAAAGATTTTAAAGTGGTCACCCCGAGCTCCAGGGCGGTTGGATTGTTTAGCGTACTTCCCAGCAAGGAGAGTCCGAGAAAAACCGGCACAACGACCCATCCATCCCCCAGAGGCTTGACCACTTTGGCCAGATCATCTGTCGTGCGAGAACGATAACCTTGCACCACTTTTTGGATGTTTTCATCAAAAATCATCAGCGCGCCTATTAAGAAAACAATTCCCAACGAAAAAGCTTTCATCTGAAGTATGCTTTGTCCCATGTACCTTTCGTTCCTGGACCTTGATCACATCGCTTCCCTTCCAATAGCCTCTGTAAAACCTGGATCACGGCCCGATAAAATTCTACCTTTCCGAAGGGTTTGGCAATTACCCCTACGACATTTCCTACTTTTAGAAGCTTGCCCTGGAAGGCTTCGTCCTCCAGGCCGGTCATCACAACGACCGGGAGTTGGGGATAGGTCCTGTACAATTCCTCCAGGGAGTCCAGTTCTCCGCTCGAGTAAAAATCAATGTCCCATAAGACAAAAACTGCTTCCTGGAGGGGTCCCTGCTTCAAGAGACCGCTATCCCCCCGGATCCTTCTCACCTGGAAGTTCAGATCGATCAGGATCTGCTCCAGAATAGAAATGTAAGACCCTTCGGTACTTACAAGGAGGACAGGTAATGCCATAGCAACACACCAGGCGGTTAGAGGGTTAGAAAACCTAGAATTTCCTGTTCGGCAAATGAAAAGTGTTTAGAGCAATAGGAGTGCCATCCGGGGGATAAAGTTGGAAGGGCTTATAAAATCAAAGGATCTGGATGATGGGGGGGCCGTCGGGTTCCAGAAAGGAGGCCTTAAAGTTCCCATAGGGGAACTGAGCCCAAGGGCTTATAGCGGAGGCGACGAGGAAGCAGCTTATCGGAGAGGTCTTTCCCTTCAGTCCTCAAAAGGGGACTGGGGAGTCCCGAATTAAGGACTAAGGTTTAAAACCGTATTTCTCGGCCCGGTAGAGGAAGGTCTTGTAGGTCAGGCCCAGGAGTTTGGCGGCCTCTTTATAGACTCCTCCTGTGCGTTCCAGGGCCTGGGAGATGAGGCTTTTCTCCAATTCCTCAAGGGAAACCCCTTGTTCCGGGAGGCGATAGGGGATTTCTCCTTTGAAACAGGGGGTAAAGACCTCTCCAGGAAGATCGGTCACGGAGATTTCATCCGAGTCTCGGAACAGGAGAGCCCTTTCCACGATGGATTCTAGTTGACGGACGTTGCCCGGGAAATCGTAATTCATGAGGGCGGCCAGGGCTTCGGGGGAAATCCTTTGGACCGAGGAAGTTTTATCCGAGCGATGCTTGCGGATAAAATGTTCCACCAGAAGGGGGATGTCTTCCTTCCGTTCTCGGAGGGGGGGGAGATGGAGGGACACGACATTGAGGCGATAATACAAGTCTTCGCGGAACCCCCCTTTTTGAAGGAGCGCCTGGAGATTTTTGTTGGTTGCGGCAATAATTCGGATGTCGACCTTGATCTGCCTGGCGCCCCCCACCCGCTTAACCTCCTTTTCCTGAAGCACCCTCAAGATCTTCCCTTGCAAGGGGAGGCTCAGGTCTCCGATCTCATCGAGAAACAGAGTCCCACGGTCCGCTTCTTCGACCAGTCCTTTTCTCAACGTATCTGCCCCGGTAAAAGCGCCCCGTTCGTATCCGAACAGCTCACTTTCCAGGAGGGTTTCCGGGATGGACGCACAATTGATGGGAATGAAAGGCGCTTCTTTCCGCCGGCTGTTGAAATGAAGCGCCCGGGCTACCATCTCCTTGCCCGTACCGCTTTCTCCGTAGATCAAGACCGTGGCATCGCTATCGGCCACTTTACGGAGGGCTCGGAATATCTCCTGCATCCGTCCGCTGCCTCCAATGAGGTTGGGAAATTGAAATCGCTCCTGGAGCTGATCCCGCAGCCGCTGGACCTCCTGGTTCAAACGCAGCGCCTTTACCGCCCGCTCTACGACCAAGACCAGTTCGTTTTTATCCAGGGGTTTGACCAGATAATCGAACGCCCCCTTCTTCATGGCAGCTACCGCCGTCTCCACCGTGGCGTAAGCGGTCATAACGATCACTGCGACCTCCGGGCGCTGCTTAAGAACTTCTTCCAGGAAGGTCAGGCCATCCATCCCCGGCATCTTTAAATCCGTTAAGACGATCTCAATGGGCAGAGAACACAGCCGTCTGAGGCCCTCATGCACCTGGGTCACCTGTTCCACCACATAGCCGGTATCCTGGAGAATTTCCGCAACAACTCTCCCCTGGGCCTGGTTATCATCTACCACTAAAATATGAACAGGGGTCAAGTCCATCATGAAAAATGAAAAGGCAAAAGGCAAAAATGACCGAACCCTAGGCCACCAACCGTGGTTCGTACTTTTGCCTTCTGAACCTCTAGGGCTCCAGGCTTAGTTCAATACAAAAGGAAGTTCCTTTCCCGACCTGACTGGTCACGGAAATTTGTCCACCATGGGCCAAAAGAGCCCTTTGTACGACGGCCAGGCCCAGCCCGATGCCGTTCGCCTTGGTGGTAAAAAAGGGATCAAAGAGTTTTTCCAGATGGGCCTCCTCGATACCTATACCTGTATCCGCAAGGGTGACTTGAACCTGGTGGGTTTCCGAAATGAATTCGGTCCGTATCGTCAAAACACCTCCGTCTGGCATGGCCTGAACCGCGTTGAGCAGTAAATTAACGAAGGCCCGCTTGATCATCTCTCGGTCCACCTTCACAGGAGGGAGGTTCTCCGCATAGTCCCTTTGGACGGAGATCCCCGGCCAGGGAGCCCCATCATTTATAACCAGAGCCAAAGCACTTTCCAGAATCTCGTGAAGCGAGCAGGATATCGGATGAAGCCGAACCGGGCGGGTGTAATCGAGAAAAGCCATGACCAGACCATCTAGCTGCTGGATCTGATTTAGAAAGATTTGATAAAGATCTTGATATTTGGGATCCTTTCGCACCTCCGCATCCACAAACTTATCTTGAATATGTTGAACCACCAGTTTGATGGCGCTCAAGGGGTTCTTAATCTCGTGGGCGATCCCCGCAGCGATCATCGCCGCAGCGGCATCCCGCTCCGAACGGATCAACCTTTGTTGAGTTTTCTCCAGTTCCTCTACTTTTAAGGCCAGAGCGCGGTTCATCTCCTGCAGCTCTGCCGTCGCTTCATCCACCCGACTCTGGAGGGAGCGGTTGAGCTCGGTGATCTCGCTTCGGGAACGGTGAAGGCTTGCCACCATGTCGTTATAAGCTGCCGCCAGATGTCCCAGTTCGTCGGGTCTCTTAACCTCCAGTTTATACGAGAAATCCCCCTCCTGGACCGTCTGGATCCCATCTGCCAGGACTCGGAGGGGATGAATAATAATTCGCCTTACACAGTACCAGATGATCAAGATAATGCCGGCCAGAGATCCTAAAAAGATGAGGACTGATTTGAGGAGAGACGCCTGAATTTGAGCTATCACTTCGTCCAGAGAAATTTCAATCCCGATGCTTCCCACAACCTGGTTCTGATCGTTATGGAGGGGGGAGATGATTTCCCAAACGTAGAGTTGATCTTTATGAAAGAAAGATTTCGCTACTTCCCTAAGGCCGATCTCTTCCTGGGAAGAGTAGCGGAGGTCTTTGCCGGTTCTCCGATCCACGACCTCTAAAATAATACGGGGAACATCGGTTTGAATGACCTGATGGTGGATGCTGTTATCTGGATCGGACCCCCGCTCTGTAGAACTGGTCGTGGCAGCAATATAAAACCGGTTGGAGGCCTCGGAAACAGGGACCGTAATTTCAATCTCATTGATATCCGGTCGGGAGGCCTTGAGAGCCAGGATCTTTTGCTGAAGTTTTTTGACATCTTCCATATCCTGCCCGTTTTGGGTGCTTATATCAAAGGTCTGGGCCAACACCAGGGCCTTATCCTTAAGCTGGTTGTTAAGGCTATGGGAAACGATGGATAAATGTAAAAGGGTCGCTATCAGGATGATAAGAGAAACCGCTATGGAGACTACACTGATGAGGGCCGTTTGCAGGGTTGTAGAGAAACGAACTTTCATGATCTAAGTAAAATCTTTACTATGATTTATTATAAGTTGTCAAGAACAATTATTAATCTCCAGATTCTTCTTCCCTTCAAGATCTTTTTCTGGAATAATTAATCACCCGGGATAACTTCGCCCGGGAAACGAGGATAAGCTGGATGCGTAAGGCCCGTTTACGAAATTCGTAGGTCATGGGCCGTTCTCAGGAGGAGCCAGGGGGGCCGCCCCCCGGAGCGAAGCTTTTAGGGGTCTCTTTTTTTACCGATCTAGAGGCTCTGCCTCGATGTCCAAGGAGGCAGAGCCTCCCGGCCTGCGTTCCCAGGCAGAGCCTGGGAACGAGGAAATACGGGCAGTTCTGTTTTTAACCGGGCGCGTAGGGGGGTCGGAGGGGTCAGGTTCAGAAAAGGTGCCCTTGAACGCCGGGGCGAAGGGGAGGAAGCCCTCTGTTTTTTGTACGGCGACCTGGATGAAGGGATAGAAGGAGGAGATAATGCCTATAATTCCACTGTCTAAAGCCTATATCGATGAGGAAATCAAACAAAAAATCATGGAGGTGGTCGACTCCGGCTGGTATATCTTAGGAGAGCAATGTCGGTTATTTGAAAAGGAGTTTGCGGAGTTCATTGGCACTTCCGAGGCCGTCCTGACCTCCTCGGGAACCGGCGCCATTCTTCTGGCCCTCCAGGCCCTGGGCGTTAAAGCCGGGGATGAGATCCTCGTTCCCTCTCATACCGCTTTCCCCACCGTAGAACCCGTTCTTCTTCTGGGGGCGAAACCGATCTTTGTGGATATCGATGAAACTTATACCTTAGATACTTCTCTCCTGGAAGAGAAGATAACCCCTCGAACCGTGGGGGTCCTTCCGGTTCACCTCTACGGCCACCCGGCTTATCTAGATCCTATTCAAAGGATCGCAGAGAAGCATCGGCTGTTTATCCTGGAGGACTGTTGTCAGGCTCATGGGGCCCGTTATAAAGGGAAAAGGGTCGGGTCGTGGGGGAAGGCCGGGTGTTTTTCATTTTATCCCTCTAAGAATCTGACCGTTTATGGAGATGGTGGCATAGTCACCACTTCCGATCCCGTTCTTGCCGAAAAAGTCCGACTGCTTCGAGACCATGGCCGGATTGGGAAATATCAGCATGAGGTCCTGGGCTATAACCTGAGGTTCAATGAGATCCAGGCGGCGGTGGGAAGGGCACAGCTTCAAAAGCTGGAAGAGTTCAACCGGCGGCGCAGAATCCTGGCAGATCTTTACGCAAAGAGCTTAAGCAGCCTGCCTGTGGAGCTTCCCCGCGAACAGACCTGGGCGTACGCGGTTTATCACCTCTATGTCGTCCGAATTCCCTGCACCGGAAGTCCTGATCGGCGGGATCGGCTCGCCCAATTCTTGCGAAATAAGGGTATACAGACGGGAATTCATTACCCCACCCCTTGCCACCTCCAGCCGGCCCTGAAGCCCTTTTGTGCGCAACCCCCGACGCTGCCGAAGACGGAGAAGATCGTCAAGGAAATCCTTTCCCTGCCCCTGTTTCCAGAATTGACCGAGGAAGAGGTCCTTTACATCGGACGATCTATTAAAGAATTTTTCGATCACGAGAGCCAGGCCGCGAGCCCCTAAGCGCAGGGAATTGGTCGTATCCCCCGACAGGGTATCTGTTCCCAGTTGACCGGAGGAGGGGAGGGTTTCCGTTGAAGGTATAGGTCTCGAGATGACCCGGGGGCCGTTGTGCCGGCGATCGGATGCTCCGGTCGATCGCCGGATAGCTGCTACATCCTATAATAACAATAAGTTAGAGGAAGCAGGGGCCGTACAGCTCAAAAACTGCCCGATCCCAACCCCCCGAGGAATACCGCGATGAACGCTCATATTAAACCATGTTCGCTAAAAGATTTATTCTTGACAGAAAGGCTTTCTTGAGGTACAGTCAAATAATTAGGAAAAGGTATTACTCCTATTCAAATCCTGAGCGCAATCCGGGCAACCCGATGGGTCGCCTGTGCTGAAAGTTAACGTAAATTTGGTAATCTTAGCGTAAGGAGAACATTTTGGAGATACAATATATCCTGATTCAGATCGTTGCCTTTTTAATGGCGCTGACGTTTCATGAATACGCCCACGGATGGGTGGCTAACATGTTAGGGGATCGGACGGCTGAGATGGAGGGGAGGCTATCGTTAAATCCTGCCAGCCATATTGATCCGTTGGGGACGGTGATCCTCCCGCTGATGGCCCTGATGACCCAGGCGCCATTTTTCATTGGATGGGCCAAGCCGGTTCCTATTAACGCCTATAATTTTAAGAATCCTAAAACCGGTATGATGTGGTCAGCCCTGGCGGGTCCTGGGATGAACCTTTTATTAGCCGTCGTGTGTACCCTAGGGCTTAAATTTTTCCTGTCTTCGGGGGTTTACATTATTGCCCTCATGGAGTTCCTGAGGGTTGCTATCCTGGTCAATGTAGGGCTGGCCGTTTTTAATCTACTCCCCATCCCCCCTCTGGACGGAGGGAGGGTCCTGGTGGGTATTTTACCCCGGGAGCAAGCCTATGCTTACAGCTCCCTGGAACCCTATGGATTCTTGATCATTCTGGGCCTCAGCTTCATGGGCGTCTTGCAGTACGTGCTATATTATCCTACGAGTATTATCCGACAGTTACTCTATAACTTGCTTCAGTTCGGGTTATAGTCCCACCTTGGAGGGAAAGGAGTTTATGTCAAAAGGTAGAATTTTGAGCGGTATGCGGCCGACCGGGAAGTTGCACTTAGGAAATTTGCTTGGAGCCCTGGAAAATTGGAAGGCCCTTCAAAGGGAAGGTTACGAGTGTTTTTATTTTGTGGCCGATTGGCACGCTTTAACAACGGATTACATGGACACCCACCAGATCAAATCCAATATTGTGGAGATGGTCACCGACTGGCTGGCTTCGGGGCTCGATCCGGAGGAGGGCGTTTTTTTTATCCAATCGCGAGTCCCGGAACATACCGAACTCCATCTTATGCTGTCGATGATAACCCCGGTGGCCTGGTTAGAACGGAACCCGACTTACAAGGAGCAGATGCAGGAGCTCTCCAACAAGGATATTTCCACTTACGGCTTTTTGGGCTATCCGGTCCTTCAAGCCGCGGATATTATTATCTACAAAGCCAACTATGTGCCCGTAGGGATCGACCAGGCCCCCCACGTGGAGCTAACCCGAGAAATTACGCGCCGATTTAATTATTTCTACGGAGAAGTCTTTCCGGTCCCGGATATTAAGTTAACGGAATTTCCCAAGGTGCTGGGCACCGATGGTCGAAAAATGAGCAAGAGTTACCAGAACGCCATTTATCTGGCAGATCCCCCGGAAATCATCCGGAAAAAGGTGAGTACGATGGTCACAGATCCACAGCGGGTGAAGCGGACGGACCCAGGAAATCCAGAAGTATGCCCGGTCTTCTCGCTGCATAAAACGTATACCTCTGTGGAGACCCAGAAGACCCTAGACAGGGCCTGTCGAACGGCAGAGGTCGGGTGTGTGGATTGCAAAAAAATCCTCTCGGAGAATTTAATAACCGCGCTTGCTCCAATCTATGAGAGACGCGAGAAGCTCTCTCAAAAGCCGGATCTCGTTATGGATATCTTAATCGAAGGGTCTGGGAAGGCCCGTCAGGTTGCAAGGAAAACCCTGGAGGAGGCGAAAGCGGCTATGAAGATTTTGTAAGTGGGGACAACCCAGGCGTTGAAGGGCGGCCCTCCGGGTCGCCCCTCCCCGAAGATCACGAGGAGCTTCCAAAAGGAGCGAGGTCATTTCAGGAAAGATGGCATAGAATTTGCCTCTACTCAACTAGATGGTGATGCCATTTGGTGGTACTGTATATTTTGTTGTAGCAAGCACTAAAATGACTCAGGTACTCGTAAATGAACAACCTGCTAATCATTTTAGGTAAGAGGTGATCTTACAATGACGGACAGCATAATATCCCTAATTAAGGAAAAACAGGATTTACGTAGGTTTAAAGAGCAGCATTGGGAGGGAAGTTATGCAGAGTACTTAGAGCTTGTGCGGCGGAACCCCAAAGTAGCAAGGTCTGCGTTCCAGAGGATTTATGATATGATCCTCTCTTATGGAGTTGAGGAGTATACGGAATATAAAGAGAGGCTGATACGGTACAAATTCTTTAGTCATCCGCAGTTTGCCGGAGAGGACGCGATCTATGGTCTGGATCGTACGCTGATGAAAATGGTGAGCGTCTTTAAGTCTGCCGCTCAGAGATACGGCACGGAAAAACGCGTCCTTCTGCTTCACGGTCCGGTAGGAAGCGCAAAAAGCACCATCGCCCGCCTTTTAAAACGCGGTCTGGAGGAATACTCCAAAACGGAAGAAGGGGCGCTCTATTCCTTCGCCTGGAAACAGATGGAAAAGGATGGTAACCCCTCTTTTGTTAAATGCCCGATGCATGAAGAGCCCTTGCACCTGATCCCCCCCAACTTCCGACATATCGTTTTGGAGGAGATGAACCGGGGTCTCCGCAACGAGGAGAAAATTATCATCGAGGGGAGCCTTTGCCCCTTCTGTAGATATATGTATAAAGAGGCCTTGAAGAAATACGAAGGGGACTGGACCCGGGTTGTGGAGGATATCCTGGTCTACCGCCTTGTCCTCTCGGAAGAGGACCGGGTCGGAATCGGTACCTTCCAGCCCAAGGATGAGAAAAATCAAGACTCTACGGAATTGACCGGCGACATTAACTATCGTAAGATCGCCGAATACGGCTCGGATTCCGATCCACGGGCCTTTAACTTTGACGGGGAATTTAATATCGCCAACCGGGGTATTGTTGAATTCATCGAGGTTCTTAAACTGGACGTGGCCTTCCTTTACGATTTGTTGGGCGCCTCCCAGGAACATAAAATTAAACCGAAGAAGTTCGCACAAACCGACATCGATGAGGTCATCATCGGCCACACCAACGAACCTGAATACAAGAAGCTCCAGAGCAACGAGTTCATGGAAGCCCTCAGGGATCGAACGGTGAAAATAGATGTGCCTTACATCACCAAGCTCAGCGATGAGATTAAAATCTATGAGAAGTATTATAACCCCCAAAAGATTAAGGGGAAACATATCGCCCCCCATACCATCGAAATGGCCGCCATGTGGGCGGTGCTGACCCGGCTGGAGGAGCCTAAAAAAGCGCAGTTGACCCTGATGCAGAAGCTGAAGCTTTATAATGGAAAGACCCTTCCGGGCTTCACCGAAGATAATATTAAAGAGCTCCAAAAGGAGGCCCCCCGGGAGGGGATGGAAGGCATCTCCCCCAGATATATCCAGGATAAGATCTCCAACGCGCTGGTCAGCGATGAGGGGGAAGGCTGTGTAAACCCCTTTATGGTCATGAACGAATTGGGCAACGGCCTGGAACATCACGCCCTGATCACCAGCGAGGATCAGCGGAAACGCTACAAGGAACTGCTGGCCCTGGTGAAGGAAGAGTACGAGGACATCACCAAGAACGAGGTCCAAAGGGCCATCTCCGCCGACGAGGAGGCGCTGACGCGGCTCTGTGCTAATTATATCGATAATATCAAAGCCTATACCCAGAGGGAAAAGGTTAAAAACAAATACACGGGTCAATATGAACCCCCCGATGAAAGGTTGATGCGCTCCATCGAGGAGAAAATAGATATCCCTGAGAGCCGAAAAGACGATTTCCGCCGAGAGATCATGAATTACATAGGCGCCCTGGCCGTCGATGGGAAAAAGTTTGACTATAAAACCAATGAGCGCCTCCAAAAAGCTCTGGAGCTCAAGCTTTTTGAAGATCAAAAAGATTCCATCAAGCTGACGAGCCTGGTCTCCAGCGTCGTCGATAAGGAAACTCAGGAAAAAATCGACGTGGTTAAGAATCGGTTGATTAAAAACTATGGATACTGTGAGATCTGCGCTACCGATGTCCTTAACTACGTAGCCAGTATTTTTGCCCGGGGAGATACCAAAAGGTGAGCGAAAATCCGCTGAAGTGAGCTAAAGTTTGTAAGTGGCTAAAGGACCTGAGGGGGGAGTTTTCTAGCCTCAGGCCCTTTAGCTCACCTGGGTCACGTTAGGGGCTCTAAGCCATGTCCAGCAAAATCGAAAGGGATCAAGGGCGCTTTAATCAGATTATCCGCGGGAAGATTAAAAAGGAACTCCGCCGATATATGACCCGCGGGGAACTCATCGGAAAGAAGGGCAGAGACCTGGTTAGCATCCCAGTTCCCCAGGTGGATATTCCCCATTTTAAGTATGAAACCCGAAGGCTGGGCGGAGTCGGTCAAGGGGAAGGTGAGCCGGGAACGCCGATCGGTCGAGGCGATGCAGAACCCGGACAGGGGGCCGGAGAAGCTCCGGGGGAACATATCCTGGAGGTCGATCTTTCGTTGGAGGAACTGGCTAAAATTCTGGGCGAAGAACTGGAACTTCCTCATATCGAACCCCGAGGTAAGAAAAACATCGTTAATGAAAAAGATAGGTATACCGGCATCCGGCAGGTCGGACCTGAAAGCCTTCGCCATTTTAAAAGAACCTATAAAGCCGCCCTGAGACGTCAATTGGCTACGGGTACGTACGATCCGGATAATCCCATCATTATTCCCATCCAGGAGGATAAGCGCTACCGTTCTTGGAAGCTAACGAAAGAGCCGGAAAGCAATGCCGTCATCCTCTACGTGATGGATGTTTCGGGCTCTATGGGCGATGAACAAAAAGAAATCGTCCGTATAGAATCCTTCTGGATCGATACCTGGCTGCGCTCTCAATATAAGGGCATCGAATCCCGCTACATTATCCATGACGCGGTAGCCCGAGAGGTGGATAGCCATACTTTTTATCACACCCGGGAAAGTGGCGGAACCATTATCTCCTCCGCTTATGAATTGTGTAACCGGCTGATCGATGCCCACTACAGCCCTGCGGAGTGGAATATCTACCTCTTCCACTTTTCGGATGGAGATAACTGGTACGGAGATACCGATAAGTGCCTTTCAATCCTTGAACATCAGTTGCTTCCTAAGGTTAATCTCTTCTGTTATGGACAGGTGCGAAGCTTCTACGGAAGTGGACAATTTAAGACGGAGCTGGATGAATATTTTCTCGATGAAGAGAACGTCGTTACTTCGGAAATTAATAACAAAGAAGAGATCTACGATTCCATTAAGGAATTTTTAGGGAAAGGGAAGTAGCGGGCGTTCGGGTTCCCCTCACCCCCCGGCCCCTCTCCCCCGCGGTGGGAGAGGGAGGAGGACAAACTTCAGAGCTATCCTACGGAACTTCCCCTCTCCCGAGGCCTCGGGAGAGGGGAAATGAGGGTCTGGATGGTTACGGAAAGTAGTTTTCAGAAGTATGGGAGTATGGGAGTATGGGAGACCTCTCCTACCCCCATACTCCTGCCCTTTTTATGAGTCTTACCCCTGAGCTGGAGCTCATTCGTAAAGAGGTCGAGGGTTATGCCCGGGAATATGGCCTGGACTTTTTTGAGGTCATCTTTGAGATCCTGGATTATGAAAAACTCAACGAAGTGGCCAGTTATATGGGCTTCCCAACCCGGTACCCGTATTGGCGGTTTGGTATGGAGTACGAGCAGCTCCAGAAGAGTCATACCTACGGCCTTCAAAGGATCTACGAAATGGTCATTAACAATGACCCGGCCTATGCCTACCTCCTCCAGTGCAATAATTTGGTGGACCAAAAACTGGTGATGGCCCATGTGTATGGTCACGTGGACTTTTTTAAAAATAATATCTGGTTCTCCCAGACGAACCGAAAGATGATGGATGAGATGGCCAACCACGGGGCTCGGGTTCGGCGTTACATGGAAAAGTACGGGGAGGAGAAAGTCGAGCATTTCCTGGATTGTAGCCTGTCCCTTGAAAACCTGATAGATCCCCACTCTCCTTTTATTAAAAGGCGGGAGGAGAAGTTCCGCTACGATTTTCAGGAGGAAGAGGAAGAGAAGACGATCCGAAAGCTTAAATCTGAAAAGAGCTATATGGACCGCTATATCAATCCGGAAAACTTCCTGGAAAGCCAGAGAAGGAAGTTAGAGCAGGAGGCTGAAAAACGCCGAAGGTTCCCGGAAAACCCGGAGCGAGATGTTTTATTATTTTTAATCACTTATGCTCCCTTGGAGAACTGGCAACTTGACGTTTTGTCAATCATCCGAGAAGAAGCTTACTATTTTGCTCCGCAAGCGCAGACGAAGATCATGAACGAGGGCTGGGCGTGCGCCACCGGAGATTCGCTGGTGGTCACGGAGAAGGGGTTGCGGCGCTTCGACGATCTGGTCGAGGCCGGCGAAAAGATCCGGGTGGACGGCGGCCCAGGGGTATCCACCCACCTCATCACGGATTTTCACAGGGAGACGCAGGTTCCCACCCTTCGCATCACCACGCGGAGAGGGCTGACCCTCGAAGGCGCGGTCGGGCACCGGGTGCTCCGGGCCGATGGGTCTTGGACTTGCCTGAGCGAGATCAAGGTTGGAGATCTGATCGCCATCGCCTGCGGCTCCAAGGTATGGCCGGAGGAGAAGGTTCGCCTGGATTTTATCCCTTCGCCCCTTAATCCCATCCTGAAAGATGTGGCCGCTTCGGCGGAGGCCTCGAGGGCGACCCCCGGTCTCCATCGAAAAGGGCAACGGATCGGTGATATCGCGACAGAACGGGCAGAGCCAGGTGACCCGCCGGGCCGGGTAAAAGCCCTTGCGACCCAAGATCGATTACGTGTTCCGGAATTCCTGGATGAAGATCTGGCTTACATCTTGGGGGTTTTTATCGGCAATGGAAACGTGACCTCCTCGGGAATGGGTGTGACCTGTCAAAACGAGGTCGATGCTAAAGAACTCAGTCGACAAATGGAGGCGACCTTTGAGGTGCCGACGAGGGTCAAAACCTCTCCGCCTGAGGGCGCTGAAAAGTATCCCACCGATGAGCGCTGGGGCGTTGAAGTTCATTCCCGGGAGCTGAAGCGCCTGCTGACCTCCCTCGGCATCGGCCTGGGCGCCCGCCCGCAGGATCAGACGGTACCGGAGGCGATTCTGTGCTCTCCTTGCACGGTGGTCTCTGCCTTTCTTCGCGGCTACTTCGACGCCGAAGGTTATGCCGGTGAGGAGGGCATTACCCTATCCGGCCGTAGCCGGGAGCTCATAAAAATCGCCCAGCTGCTCTTGCTTAACTACGGCATCCTCTCTACCCAACGCCCACAGGGCAAAGGGAGCTGGCGTCTGGAAATATCGGGTCAATCCGCCGCCCGCTTCCTCAACAGCATCGGTTTTAGCCGAACCGCTAAGCGCCAGGCCCTCGAGAGGTACGTTGCGAGCCATCGCCGGTTGGAACCGGAGGATAACGCAGACCCGGTCGTATCCATCGAGCCTGGCCGTGCGGACGTTTTCGATATCACCGTGGAAACCAGCCACGCTTACGTCGCCAACGGTTTCATTAACCACAATTCCTACTGGCACTCTAAAATTATGACCCAAAAGTGCTTGAAAGACTCTGAAGTTATCGACTACGCCGATCATCACTCAGGCACTTTGAGTACGCGACCCGGACGCGTTAACCCCTATAAGTTGGGTATAGAGCTATTTAGAGACATTGAGGATCGATGGAACAAGGGGAAATTTGGTAAGGAGTATGAAGAGTGTGACGATCTAATGGAGAAGCGAAATTGGGATAAGAAGTTGGGTTTGGGCTTGCAGAAGATCTTCGAGGTTCGTAAGATTTATAATGATGTCACGTTTATCGATGCCTTTTTGACCGAAGAGTTTTGTCGGGAGCAGAAACTTTTTACTTACAAGTACAATGAACAGACCCAGATGTATGAAATTCAGGACCGGGATTATAAGAAAATCAAAGATTCCCTGCTCTTTAGCCTCACCAATTTTGGTCAGCCCTTTATTTATATCATCGATGCCAATTACGGGAATCGCGGGGAGTTATACCTCCACCATCGTTACGAAGGCGTCGAACTCCGGATCGATTACGCCAAGGATACTCTCCGAAACCTTTATGAGCTGTGGCGACGCCCGGTTCACCTTGAAACGATGGTTGGCGGTAAAGCCGTGCTTTTTAGCTTTGACGGAAAAAACCATGAAGAGAAACGCATCAACGGATTGGTGCAACTTAACGCGTTAGGCCATGAAGAGACTTAATCCGCAGACCTTAACCTGGGCTGTAACCCTGTGCGTAGCTCTGACCCTTTTAACCAGCGCGTACGTCGCCTATCGAAGCATGGAGGGGGAGATTGCGAATCAGTTTAACAAGCAACAGGAGATGCTGGTTAAACAGGCGGCTTCTGGGATTGAAGCCCACATTCAGGAGATTCTCTTTACCTTGAAACTGGCCACTTCCCTGGAACGCAGGGGCGGTCAGCCGGCGGCTTCCGCAGTTATGTCGGGAGAGCTTCCATCGGGGAACCTCAAAACCCTCTACGACCAGCTTAACGGTAAGGTGACCAGCATCATCCGGGTCGATGAGTTGGGGATTCCTAAACAGGCTTACCCAGAGACCATTCTGGAGCAAATTAAAAACCGAAACTATCGCACGGCAGACTACTTTACGAGTTGTTGGACGACGGGTCAGCCCTACGTATCCAAGTGGGTGACCGATAAAGCCCAGCCCAAAAAGGTGACGGTCTCGGTCCCCGTCCTTAGCGAAGGGGAGTCGCGTAACCCTCCTGAGTTCAAAGGGATTCTCATAGCCGATGTGGACCTGGATACGATCATCCATATGTACATCAAACCCATAAAATCCGGGGAGTCCGGGTTTGCCTGGTTGATCGATAGCAACGGAACCCTCTTGTACCATCCCTTTCATCCCCGCACGGGTGGCCCAGAGGATCCCGCGGACCACCCCGCGGATCGTCCTTACGATGAGGATCAGAATAATTGCATCGGATGTCATCAGTCCTTTGAGCTGGAGGCCAGGATGGTGACGGGGGAGGCAGGGCATACCCGGTTAAGGGTCGACCCCGGCCAGGAGTACCTGGTGGCCTACTCCCCGGTTCACATCGATGGTGCGATATGGGCCGCCATCGGCGTCAACGTCCCTTACTCGGAGGTGACCCACTCTGTGCGGAAAAGCCTGATCTGCATTTTCATTCTGGTGATCGTGACCATCGCCATCATCAGTGGAGGGGCCGCGGTCATCATCCGAACCAATAATAAGCGCATCCGGGCAGAGGAAAAGTTGCGCTGGAGCGAGCAATTGCTGGAATCTAAAAAACGCCTCCAGGCCCTATTTGATGGAATAACGGACGGAATCGCGATTATTGATAGGAACTTTAGAATTAAAGATCTCAATAAGGCTTTCGCCGCGCTTTCCCAGGTGGTTGTAAACCAGGTTATCGAGGAGCTTTGCTATAAACAGCTCTCCTGTAAGGAAAAGCATTGCGCGAAGTGCCCCCTTCACCTAGCCTTTGAAACCGGCAAACCGGCCTTTGTGGAAGATTCTGTCCTCGATGCGGATGGAAGTACTAAGGATTTTGAGCTCTATGCCTATCCCTTAAAAAACGAAAAAGGCGAAGTCATACAGGCTGTCTTTTATATTAAAGATGTCACCAAGCGAAAAGAGCTTCAGCAAAGGGTTCTTGAATCCGAAAGGCTGGTCACTATTGGGAAAATGGCGGCCCAGGTCGCCCACGAAATTCGCAACCCCCTCAGCTCCATCAGCCTGAACGCGGAACTCCTGGAAGATGAAATCCACAGCTACGAAGGGGTCCCCACGGAAGAAGCCAAGTCCCTTCTGACTACCATCATGACCGAGGTCGATCGGCTGGCGGCCATTACGGAGGATTATCTGAAATTCGCCCGGTTACCCAAGCCGATCCTGCAAGAGGAGAATGTCACGCACCTCCTTCTGGATCTGTTACGCTTTTCAAAGGAGGAAATTTCAGAACGTCGGATTCAGGTCACGACCCAGTTTGACGCATCGGTTCCGGAGATCAAGGCCGACGAAAAGCAACTGCGAGAGGCCTTCTTAAATATTTTGAAGAACGCTTTCGAAGCCATGCCTCAGGGCGGCGAGCTCCGAATCACCACGGCTAAAGTGGGAGACTACGTAGAAGTAGCCATCTCAGACACGGGGGTCGGTATCGAGGAAAGAAATCTGGAGCGGGTTTTTAACCCTTTTTTCACCACCAAAGAAACCGGGACCGGACTTGGTTTGTCGTTAACCCAGCAGATTATTCGCGAGCATGGAGGCACGATCCATTGCAAAAGCCAGCTTGGTGTGGGAACAACGTTTACCATACGGTTTCCCATCTCAGGTGACTAAAGGGAGCTAAAGGGAGCTAAAAGGAGCTAAAGCTAAAAGCCCGGCTCTGGACGCTTTAGTCCTCTTTAGTCGCTTGCCGACTTTAGCTTATTTTAGCTCACCTTAATCATGGACATTACTTCAGCGGCCACCATCTTGGTGGTAGACGATCACAGGGAAACGGTGGAGTCCCTCTTAAAAATCCTTCAAAAAGAAGGCTATAACGTGCTGGTCTCGGAAAGTGGCGAGGAAGCCCTGGATATCATCCGAAAGCAACCGGTCCACGCTATCGTCACAGATCTAAAAATGTCGGGTATGAGCGGGATCGATCTTCTCCGGGCCTGCAAAGCGATAGCCCCCGAGATCGAGGTGGTTTTAATTTCAGGATTCGGAACCATCGAAACCGCGGTAGAAGCCATCAAAGAAGGGGCTTACGATTTTATTACCAAGCCCTTTAAGAAAATCATGCTGACCAAAACGATTCAAAAGGCCCTGGAAAAGCAATCTCTGGCGGTGGAGAATCGTTACCTGAAGGAGCAGCTCAAGGATCTGAAAAAAGGGAAACGGGTTATCGGCATCAGCGCAACCATGCGCCGGGTGATGGACGTTGTCTACCAGGTCGCGCCCAGCTCGGCCACCGTCCTCATCCAGGGGGAAAGCGGAACCGGTAAGGAAGTTATCGCGAATGCCATTCACTACTACAGCTCCCGAGCCGACAAACCCTTTGTAAAAGTAAGCTGCGCCGCCTTACCCGAGACGCTCCTGGAAGCGGAGCTTTTCGGGCATGAACGAGGGGCATTTACCGGAGCCATCGCGCGTAGGGAGGGAAGGTTCGAGATAGCCAATGGGGGAACGCTGTTTCTCGATGAGATCGGTGAAATGAGCATGGCGACCCAGGTTAAGCTCCTTCGCGTCCTTCAGGAAGGAGAGTTCGAGAGGCTCGGCTCCTCTAAAACGATTAAAGTGGATGTCCGTCTCATCGCCGCCACCAATGTAGACCTGCTCAGCGCTATCAAGGAGAGGAAGTTCCGGGAGGATCTTTACTACCGTTTAAACGTGATTACCATCACCCTTCCCCCCCTCCGAGATCGACGGGAAGATATCCCCCTGCTGGCCGAGCACTTTCTGAGTATATATCGGGAGAAGAACAACAAGGCCATTAAAGGGATCTCTAAGGAGGCCCTGGATATTCTCTCCAACTACCCCTGGCCTGGAAATGTTCGCGAATTGGAAAATACCATGGAACGCGCGGTGGTCTTGGCAAGGGGCGATCTTATAACCATCGAGGAACTCCCTGAAACCATTAAAGGAGGAAGTCAGGATAAGGATTACTTAATCATCCCCCTGGGGACTCCCCTGGAGGAGATCGAACTCAAGGTCATCCAGGAAACCCTGCGACAGGTCAAAGGGGATAAAAACCTGGCGGCCAAACTCCTAGGTATTGCCTCTAGAACCATTTATCGTAAGCTGGATGAGCTTGAAAAAGCAGATATGGCGCCAGGAAGCTGAACTTTTCGACAAATTGGCAATTGTCCCTCGCCCTCTAACTCTCCAATTCCCGTGATTCTCCGATCCCCCCAAGCTGGCCTGTAATTTGCAATCTACGTGGGCTGTTCAGGCTATGTTTTAGAATAAATCAAGAAAGGTTTCCACTTTATGCCCCAAGACGTATTACCCCACATCCTGGTTGTCGATGATGATAAAGAAATCCGATGTGCACTAACCCGAATCTTCTCCAAAGAGGGTTATGAGGTCGCCGCAGCGGCTAATGGAGAGGAGGCCATTGAGCTGATCCATAAAGGTCATTTTAACCTGGTCATTACGGATTTACGCATGCCCGGCATCGGCGGCCTGGAACTTCTGAAGAAGATTAAAACCGATAAACCTGAGACCGCTGTCATTATTATAACCGCTTTTTGCGATGACATTACCTCCACAGATATCAAAGCCCTCGGAGCTTATGCCCACCTGTGTAAACCCATCAGAAAAAATGACATGCTAACCATCGTCAAAAAGGCTCTGATTGATCGGCCAAGCACAACCATCCCTATAGTAGGGTATAAGTAGAGCAGGTGGGTCCTCCCATGCTTTTAACTCGACCCTGTTACATTCCCGAAGAAGCCCCAGCGGGGCGACCTGTCTATAGCAAACTTTTAGCTCCGTAGGAGCGACCTGTTGATAAAGACGATGCCAGAATTTCACAGGCCGCCCCTACGGGACTTAGGGGGTCAGGGAGTAGGGGCGTACGGCCGTACGCCCCTACTGTACTCCTACGAAGCTTTTAAGGTTAAAACCTAATTTAACAGGGTCGAGTTAACCTTTGGGTCAGAAAAGTGGAGCGTTCCCTTTACCCACCTACTGGGCGCGTCGATCCAGTTCCTGCTGAAGTCTGTCCTTTTCAGCTTTCCGTTCCATCAACTCTTTCTGTATATCCAGGCGTTGCTGGCTCAACAGGGTGATCATGGTGGTGGCAGAGGTAATAGTACGTGGGCCTCGAATTTCACCGTCTATCACTACATCTCTCTTTTGCTCTTGGTGTAGATCTTGGATATCCCTATCTAACTTCGCGATGTCGCGCTCCAGCTGGGTGATCCGTTCTTCCAGAAAACGAATCTGCTGCTGCAGCTCCTGCCGACGCGGCACCGGGTCAACCTCCTTCTGTGGCTGCTGAACCGGTGACTCTGGCTTCTTCATCGGCTGTTGGGCTGGCAACTCCAACGAGCGGGGACGCTGTCGCAGGGCTGCTTCAGCCGCCCCGCGCAAATTCGGATTCGGGTTAAACATCGCTGTCTCCTCAAGGGCTTTAATGGCTTCAGGGGTGCCGATGAGACTCAGCGCCTGAACAATTTCCACACGGCGGGCGGTGTCGTTGCCGAAGATCTTCTCGCTCTGGCTGAGGACATTGATCAGGACGGGAACGGCGGTAGCTGCACCTTGGCCGAACTTCCCCAGGGTTGAGATACACTCGCTGACGAGGTCGACGGGCCGCATCATTGCCCTCCACTCTGGGCTGCCGGTCTGGAATGGGACGACCCGAACCCCTGGCGGTAACGAGGTAGCTTGCCGTTTGGCCTCGATAATCTCATTGGCCGTGTTCACTAACAGGCGGCGAATGACCAATTGACTCTGTTCCGCCGCATCCGGGCCGATGGCACCCAAGGTCCAAATGATCTGAAGGCGGAACTCAGGGGTAACATCAACCTCCCGCGACGGTTTAACTTCCGAATCGTACCTCAACTCTGGAGGTGCGGACCTCCGACCTCCTTCGGCCCCCACCGCAGGTTCCAGAGCCTCGCGTGGCAGCAGAGTCGCCATTCGTTTACGTGTCGGCACGCTGAGGGGCTCGGGCGTCCCCATCGTAGTACGCCACGTATAATATTCGTGGGTGCCATGCGATGCCTCGCCTAGTAGGACGAACCTCTTATCTCCAATCAGATTCAGCAGAGGGTCTATGTCCTTCATGGTTTCCCATGGCGACATTATGTTCTCAATGGTCTCAGCAAACGTTATATCGTTCATATCAGAAGCCTTTCGCAAGGTAACTTTTTATTTCAGAAAAGTTACCTTGTGGAGGATTTTTAATCTATTCTTGGATAATAGATCATAAGTTCAACCTTAGTGGTTAAGATCGTTTCAGGTAGAATAAAATTGTAAAATGTAACTCACTTTATATGAACTCCTAAAAAAGAAGAGCAGGGTATGTTTTGCTCCCCCCTTATAAAGGGTAAAAGAGGTTAGAATAGGGCATTTGAAAGATGGCGTCCCTTCTCGTCCTTAGAACGATGGGAGCCCTTTAGATGGCTCGCTCAGAGGTAGCGGAAAATGAACCGCGGTATAGCGGCAAGGGGCATGAGGCAAAAACAGAAACGGCACTGCAACCCGAAGCTTGGGCCGCGCGATCAGGTGCAGTGCCGAGCTAGACGGTATGGCCTGGGCAATGGCCTTAAAAGGCTGGCGGCACGCGCCACGGCCATCCGCCGCGGGGTAAGCCGGAGGCGGCGTACAAATCCCGGAGGCCCGAAGTGAAGACGCCTACCGCCATCACCGATAGCCCCCAGCGAAGCGCGCCGGGTACCGCTGCCGGCGTTATTACAAGCGCTGTGGGCAGCGACCACCAGTTCCACAATACAGGGAGGAGACTCGCTAACATCGCTCCGTAAACGATCCCCATAACCGCATGGGTGACCCGCTCGCCGGCGTAGACATCCCCCAGCGGTTTGCGGACCGCGATCTCCACGACGAAGTCGGCCATCGTCAACGCGATCTCGGCCAACAAGACCCCGCTGAGCGCCACGGCCCCCCATCCCTGCCACGCTATCCAGGGGAGTGTACCGAAGATCACCGCATACAGGAAGTCCCGCCAGGCGTGCAGTTTAAGCTCCGAGCTCGCCTGGGGCCCGCGTGCGGGGAGTCGTGCCCGCCACTCGTGGTAGTAGAGGGTATCAAAGGCGCCGATCGCGCCCTGAACCGCCAGTAGCCACAAAGCTATTGCCATCATGAGGTCTACTCTCTAGCCATACCGCCATGGTACGAGATCAGAAGCCCTATCAACGGAAGGACGACCTGGACGGACACGCGGGTCTGATTCGGCCCGTCGCCCGGCTCTTCCCGTGCGGTCACCTGCGGCGCGAACCGGCCCGGCAATGGGATCGGAAACGGCCCCAATCGCAGGACGACGCCCGTCTGCCGGTAGATGAGGGCCCCGTCCTGAACCTTAAGCCGGAATCGCAATTCCAAGGCTCCCAACCGCTCTGCCAGCACGCCGCGACCCCTTGGCCATTGGGTGGTAATCAGCGGCCGACCGCCAAAGGTGCGCGACCATTTCTCCCCATCGCCCCACGGGGAAATGATCAGCCGGGTCGGAACGTCCTCCCCTGCAGGCGGCATTCCTAAGAGGCCGAGCAGGCATCGCGCCAGTCGGCCGTTTCCGTGGCAAATGCGGAAGGAACCGGTAGCCTGCACGGAAGCTGTATCAGCGTGGAGCCGCCGTACCGCCTCGTGCAAGTCGTTCCAGGCAGAACCCAGTAACTGTGGATAAAGACCGACCATCCTTCTCTGAGTTTTAGTCTGTTATACGACACCGTTTACTTAATTTTGCCCTATAGGGGCGCAAGGCCCCATAGTCAGTAGGGGCGCAAGGCCTTGCGCCCCTACTCCCACTCCCTTCAGGGTTAGCCGTCTTCGTTGAACGGCAAGCCGTTGACGCGGTTTCCTCCCTTCCACCGAGGGCTCCTTGAACTGAAGCTTTTGTTCAAGCAACCCGGCTCGCTCTTCCTTAAACTGAGCCTGGGGTCGTGGGTTTTGTTATAGGAGGGGCGTACGGCCGTACGCCCCTACAAATCCGTTAATCGGGCTTTCAGTGGGTTTAGAATTTCTGGGCTATGCCTCGGTTCTTGGCCTTTGGCCTTATATGCAGAATGCCCTGTAAACCTTGACTTTCCTGGCCGGCCAGTCAACGTCCTCCGGTATCTCGATGGACCCCTAGCCTCTGGGCGACGTGCTTTCGGGTCTTGGCCGGTTGGCTCTTCAATAAGTAAAGGGCTTGCAGATGCTGCTTTCTACGAGAGTCTTTTTCAGCCTTTAACAAAACTCTTTGAGTTCAGAGAGGCTTTCATGAATTTCGGGTAATTTCTTTTTCATAGATCTTAATTCTTAACCCGGGTTGTTGGATAGGTATTCACGGATCTTCCGCGCTATCTCTATTCTATTACTTGATGCTTTATTTTTAAGGAGAATTGGTATTACTCTATAAGGGGAGGATAGTAGGGTCAAGCAAAAAAACTTTGGGATCAGATCCGCCGTGTGATTCGGTTTAAGCAGGATAGCCTCGATATTGTTTGACAGCGGACAGGCTCTCTGATAGATAAAAGACTTAAGGGGAACCGCATCATTGAATTTACCGGGAAAGGGCAGTTGAACTCCCAGGTAGGGTCCGTTGTCCATGGCTCGCTGTAAAGTCGGTCTCCCGGACGGCCTTTACAACCGCGGGCCATGGGCTATGGGCCACGGGTCACGGACCAACATGAGCAGACCCTCCAAGGAATTCAGGGATTTAGTCAAGGTCTGTGAAGAATTAAACAAGCAGTATGCGAGGATTAAGAAATCCGAGGAGAAGTACCGGGCTTTAGCGCAACAACTGGAGCAAGAAGTCCAAGAGGGAAGCAAACGCCTTCGGGAATCGGAGGCTAAATATAAAACTCTGGTAGAGAGCGCCGGGGACGCTATTTTTACCGTCGATCAGGATGGGAATTGTGTCTCGATGAACCGCATTGCGGCCCAACTTATCGGGGGGAACCCCACAGATTTTGTAGGAAAAAATATCTATGAACTCTTCTCCAAAAAAGAAGCAGAGCTGTACATGGCTTATATTAAAAAGGTCTTCAGAACCGGTGAGGGGGCCATTCACGAATATCCCTACAAGATCCTTGGGAAAGAGTTCTGGTTTAGCACCAGCCTGGGTCCGATCCGGGATGAGACGGGCCGGATTATTTATGTTCTGGGGATTTCTCGAGATGTTACGGAACGAAAGCGCGTCGAAAAAGAAAAGGAAGTCATCAGCAACGTGAACATGATCATAGCCTCCAGCCTGGATATCAAAGACGTTTATAAGGTCATCGGGGCGGAGTTAAAAAAGATCCTCGATTTTGATCGCATCGCCATTAGCCTCCTGGACGAAGGGAAGAGCAGTTTCCGGATTTACGCCCTGATTAAGTATTATGAAAGTTTAGAGGAGGGCGACCTGGTCGAAGGGACCTTTATTCCTAAAAAGGGGACCCATTTGGGTGAGGTCGTCGATACGGGCAGGCCCATTTTAATCAAAGATATGGCGCAAAGCCGCTACTGGGGAGTGGATCAATTGCTCAAGGAAGGGATTCGTTCAAGCCTGACCTGCCCCCTGTTTTACCGGGGAGAGGTCCTGGGTACCATCAGCTTCGCCAGCAGGAAAGTCGATAACTTCTCGGAGGATCAATTGGACCTGATTAAACAAGTGACCCCTCAACTGGCCATAGCCATCGAAAATACGAGGCTTTTTAATCGGATTAAAGAGTCCGAGGAGAAATATAGATCTTTCATCGAGAATACGAAGGATTTTATCATTTATATTGTATCCCCCGATGGGAGCAGCATTTATATTAATCCCGTCGTGGAGAAGATCCTGGGCTATAAGCCCGAGGATTATTACAGAAACAGTAACTTGTGGGTCAGCCAGATTCATCCGGAGGATCGCAGCCGGGTTTTTGAGGCGCAGGTCAAGGCCTTCCAAGGGAAAGGAGAGAGTCTGGAGTTTCGGATGATTCATCAAAACAAGCGAGATGTTCGCTGGCTATATTCTTCAGCGACGGTTCTCAAGAATGATCGGGGAGAAGATGCGTTTCTGGCGGGTTACGCGATCGATATCACGGAACAGAAAAAATTACAAGAGCAGGTCCGGCGCTCCCAGTGGCTGGCTTCTATCGGGGAACTGGCCGCGGGCCTGGCCCATGAGATCAGGAATCCTCTGCTGGCTATCTCCAATTCGGCGAAGCTTCTTAAGCGGGATGTGGATCTGGAGGAGGAAGATCAAGAGCTCATGGGAATCATTGTGGAGGAGACCGACCGGCTCAATAAAATTGTCACCAATTTTTTGCAGTTTGCCCGCCCCAGGAAACCTGTATTTTTGGAGAGCGACCTTCGTGAAATTATCGAAGAGGTTCTCCGACTTCTCCGAAAAGATATCCGGTGGAACAATAGGATAGAAATCTACGTGCGCCACGACCCTGAGTTGCCGAAAGTTCGTCTAGATGCGGATCAGATGCGGGAAGTCTTCTGGAACCTGCTGATTAATGCGGTGGAAGCCATGCCGGAGGAAGGGACGATTAGAATTGAGATCTCGTCCACCCGTGCTAAGGACCCCCGCTACCTCCAAGTCAGGATTTCGGATACAGGTATCGGCATCGCTCCGGAAGAAGTGGCCAAGATCTTCGAGCCTTTCCACACCAGTAAACCTCAAGGGACCGGTCTAGGTCTGGCTATAACTCACCGGATTGTGGAAGAGCACGACGGTCTCTTGGAGGTAGAAAGTGAAATCGGGAAAGGGACGACCTTTATTTTAACTCTTCCCATTTAAAGGCGACCGACGAAAGGGCAAAGGCGAAAGACGACAGGCAAAGGGCGAAAGACGAACGACGAGGGATACCGGGCAAAAAAATCATTGCGCATCTTCCCTTTCGTCCATCGCCTTTCGCTTTGTGAATGAATGGCTGAAATTTTACTGGTTGACGATCAAAAGAGCATCCGAACGACCCTGAAAATTACTTTGAAGCGGGTAGGATATCAAGTCGAAGAGGCCTCTGGGGGAGAAGAAGCTCTCCGTCTTTTGGAAAGGAAGGCCTACGATCTAGTTATTACGGATCTAAAGATGGAAAAGATCGATGGGATGAAAGTCCTTCAAACCGTCAAGGAAATCTCTCAACAAACGGAAGTGATTGTCATAACCGCCTATGGAACCGTAGATTCTGCGGTGCAGGCGATGAAGATGGGGGCCTATGATTACATCACAAAACCCTTTGAGCCGGAAGAAATCGTCCTGGTCGTTAATAAAGCTCTAGAGCGGAAGACGCTAACCGAACGGGTAAAGATCCTGGAAGAGCAGGTCCGGGAACGGTACAAATTTGAAAATATTGTGGGCAATTCCCCCCCGATGAGGGATATCTTGAAATTGGTGACCCAGGTATGCCAGACGGATAGTACCGTCCTGATCCTGGGGGAAAGCGGTACGGGCAAAGAGTTGATCGCTCAGACCATCCATAATAATAGCCCCAGAAAGGATAAGCCCTTTGTGATCGTGAACTGTAGCGCCCTGCCGGAAGGGCTCCAGGAAAGCGAATTTTTCGGCCATACCAAAGGAGCTTTCACCGGAGCCATTAAAAACCGAAAGGGACTCTTTGAAGAAGCCCATCAGGGCTCCATCTTCCTGGATGAGATCGGAGAAATCTCGCTGGCAACCCAGGCGAAGCTCTTAAGATTCCTCCAAAGCGGAGAGATTCGCCGGATTGGAGATAATAGGTCATTCCACGTGGATGTTCGACTTATTGCGGCGACTAACAAAGACTTACAACAGGCTATTAAAGAAAAAACCTTCCGGGAGGACCTTTTCTATCGACTCAACGTCATCCCCATTAAACTTCCTCCCCTTAAGGACCGAAGGGATGATATCCCCCTTCTCGTGTACCACTTCATCGAGAAATATCAAAATAAAATGCACAAATCCGTGCAGTCCATCTCTAAAGAAGCTATGGATCTGTTAATCTGTTACGAATGGCCCGGGAATGTCCGGGAACTCGAAAATGCTATCGAACGGGCGATGGCTTTGACTACTGAAGACGTGATCCTACCTGAAAATCTCCCCTGGTATATTCAGGGTAAGGAGCAAGTTCCCGACACTCC